>Ga0123356_10000150_pt1 | contig 78432 bp, 66 predicted proteins | sample TergutEmb28metaG_2_FD_92546 | JGI IMG/M metagenome (GOLD analysis project Ga0123356, IMG submission 92546) | Embiratermes neotenicus P3 segment gut microbial communities from Petit-Saut dam, French Guiana - Emb289 P3 | ecosystem: Host-associated > Arthropoda: Insects > Digestive system > Gut ...
ACCCCGAACCCGAACGTCGCATCATGACCCGAACCCCGACCACCACGATCCGTGTTCTCCAACAAGCTGTGCAACAACTGGTTCGACGTCGCATCCGGATACTTCTGAGCCACCAGAGCCAACACACCAGCAGTCACCGGCGTCGCGAAAGACGTCCCGTTGCACGCTTCGGTCCTCTCCCACGAGTTCTCACCGTGGCACACCATGTCCACACCCGGAGCGAGCACCGTGATCCGCCGATGCTGCACCACCGCACCATCAACCACCGGCGGCAGCCCGTCAGGACCCACCGAACCCACAGCGACCACACCCGCGTTCGCACTCAGACCCCTCACGTCTGCCTTCACACGCTCCTGTGTGTTAGGGACAGCGTTGACGATCAACGCCCCCCCCCTGATCGCCCGCGCGATAGTAACGCTCGACCCCCCCGACAGGTAAGATTTAGAGAGAGAGATGATCTGGTTTCCGTCCTGGATCGCCTGCTCCACCGCGACCATAAGAATGTTGTTGTCGCAGGGCTGGAACCCGCCGGGGAGCTCACCTTCGGGACGGTCCATCGCGTAGAAGGTGATCTGAGCGTCCGGAGCTATCCCAGCGATCCCGCTCACCCCATCCCCAGTACCGACGATCTGCCCCACCACGTTGGTCCCGTGCTGAACAGCCGGGAGAAATTCTGTACTGGTCGTCGGCCAGAACTCACCAGTATCCCGGTCCTTCAGACATACCGGGTCGGCCACCCGCACGTTCGCCCCGCGCAAGGAGGCAGCCTGAGGATTGATCGAACCGTCAAGAACCGCGATCTTCACGCCCTCCCCGGTGATACCCGCAGCATGAGCCTCCCGCACCCCCATCTGCTCGTACCACCACCCAGCATCAGCCCCCGACGCGGAGGTCGGCACCACCGACAGCAGCCCGAGAGCCACCGCCGCGACCAACGCACCACGACGCGCACCCGACCACCGAGCAGGCGCCGCAGGAGCCGACACGCTCATGACCCTTCCCAGACCATCCACACGACCACACTCCTTCTTCTCTGACGTTCTCAGCCCGCTGCCGGGCAGCCCAGCCAGTCATCTTGCCGGTAACGCTACCCCAGCGACTCGAGAACCTCTGTCCCCCAGCCGGGGGAGCTGGTGCCCCCATTTCTGGGGACAGCGGCCAGGAAGAGCCCGCCACGACGACCCCGGGGCGAGAGGAGGCATCGGGGAACGACGAGGCTCTAGAAAGACCACCGGCTGATGGGGCAGCGCGTCACCCGCGACACCCCCAGACGGTGCTGTCAGACCGCGACGGGGGCGCTGATCGCCGGGTGGTGGCGGTAGCCGAGCACCTCGACGTCGTCGAAGGTGTGGTCGAAGATCGACGGGGCCTGGCGCAGGCGCAGGGTCGGGAAGGGGTAGGGGGTGCGGGACAGCTGCTCGGTGACCTGGGTGACGTGGTTGTCGTAGACGTGGCAGTCACCACCGGTCCAGACCAGGTCTCCGACCTCATATCCAGCGTGCTGGGCGAGCATGTGGGTGAGCAGGGCGTAGGAGGCGATGTTGAACGGCACGCCGAGGAACAGGTCGGCGCTGCGCTGGTAGACCTGGCACGAGAGGCGGCCGTCAGCGACGTAGACCTGGAAGAACGCATGGCACGGCGCCAGGGCCATCCGGGGCAGCTCGCCGACGTTCCAGGCCGAGACCAGGTGCCGACGCGAGTCGGGGTCGGCCCGCAGGTTCTCGACCAGCTGGGCGATCTGATCGACGTGCCCCCCGTCCGGCGTCGGCCACGACCGCCACTGCACGCCGTAGACCGGCCCGAGCTCGCCGTCGCTGTCTGCCCACTCGTCCCAGATGGTCACACCGTGCTCGTGCAACCAGCCGACGTTGGACTCCCCGCGCAGGAACCACAGCAGCTCGTGCACGATCGACCTCAGGTGCACCCGCTTGGTGGTGACCAGCGGGAAACCGGCGGACAGGTCGTAGCGCAGCTGGTGGCCGAACACCGAGCGTGTCCCTGTCCCGGTGCGGTCCGCCTTCGGCGTCCCGGTCGTCATGACCAGCCGCAGGAGGTCCTCGTACCCGGTGTCCACGCTGGGCTCGTCCACACCAGGCTCGTCCACACCAGGCTCGTCCAGGCGGGGCTCACCGTCCACAGAGGGCTCGTCGCTCATGCCGGTCAGGGTAGGACACCGCGGAGCGCCCCATCGGTGGAGTCCAGACCAAGGAGAGCGAGGTCGCCCCGGCCACGAGGCAGACACGCCGCGAGGCTCAGCACGCTGCGACGTCGAGACCCACAGGACGTGCTCAGACCAGGGGCGATGTGCCGTAGATTGTGCGAAACACGGGCAACGAGGCTGGGTGGAGCACGCATGTCGGGGAACGCAACGCGTCATCGGGTGTGGCGATGACGACGATCACCTGTCCAGCCTGCAGGGCGACGACCTCCGCGTCGGCGACGTTCTGCCCGTCCTGCGGGGCCCTGCTGCTCGGCCTCTCCCCCGGCACGACCAGCCAGCCCGGTCGTGCGACGGTGCCCGACCTCGTCACCGTCCCCGTCCCGGTCGACACCACGGACGACCCTGCCCAGGGGTCGCGCGACCACCTGGAGGCGTCGCCCGCGAGCTGGGTCGCCGGGGTGTGCGACCGTGGCATGGTCCACGAGCGCAACGAGGACGCCCAGGCCCTGGCGGCCTCCGAGCAGCCGGGGAGGTTCGCGGCTCTCGTGGTCTGCGACGGGGTGTCGTCCTCGCCGCGCCCCGAGCTGGCGAGCCAGACCGCCTCTCGCGCCACGCTGGCGGTGCTGTCCCAGGCCGCTGGTTCTTCCGCGACGCAGGACTGGGCGTCGGTGCTGACGGCCGCGGCGCGGGCGGGCAACGACGCGATCGCACGGGCTGTCGGGCCGATCCAGCCTGGTGAGCACAGCTTCCCGTCGTGCACCCTCGTGGCCGCCGTCGTGGACTCCGGCCGCATCGTCGCCACCTCGGTCGGAGACTCCCGCGCCTACTGGCTGCCCGACACCGGACGGGCGCAACTGCTCACCACCGACGACTCCTGGGCGCAAGACATGATCGCTGCCGGCATGCCGCGCGAGCAGGCCGAGAAGGCCCCTCGAGCGCACGCGATCACCCGTTGGCTGGGCCCCGACGCCCCACCGGTGAGGCCGACCAGCACGGTGGTAGAGCCGGAGGGCCCGGGCTGGTTGTGCGTCTGCTCTGACGGGCTGTGGAACTACTGCTCGCAGGCTGACGACCTCTCCCGGCTGGTCTCGAGCATGGCCAGGGCCGCGGGAGGCGACCCTCTGGTCACGGCTCAGGCCCTGGTGAGCTGGGTGAACGCCAAGGGCGGGCGCGACAACGTCACCGTCACCCTCGCCCGGCTGGGCTCGGCACGCCAGGCGTGACGCCGCATGTCGGGAATTCCCGACTCGGCGGGTCTGTTCCCCCCGCTGCCAGGACGCGCAAGAATGCGTGCATGACTTCACCTATCCCCGCCCCGGTCGCCGCCAGCCTGCCCACGGGCGTGCTGATCGACGGCGAGTGGCGCCCCGCCAGCACGGGGGCGACCTTCCCCGTCGCCGACCCGGCCACGACGCAGGTGCTGGCCGAGGTGGCCGACGGCGACGAGCGCGACGCCATGGCCGCCCTCGACGCCGCCGACCGGGCGTTCGCGGAGTACCGCCAGACCGCGCCCCGGGTGCGTTCTGACCTGCTGCGCGCGGTCTACGACGCGATCGTCGCGCACACCGACGACATCGCCGCCGTCATCACCGCCGAGGGCGGCAAGCCGTTGGCCGAGTCTCGGGGCGAGGTCGCCTACGCCGCCGAGTACGTGCGCTGGTACTCCGAGCAGGCCGTGCGTCTGGACGGGCTGGCCCGCCGCGCCCCGGCCGCGGCGCACCACCAGCTGGTGCTGCGCCGCGCGGTGGGGCCCGCGCTGCTCATCGCACCCTGGAACTTTCCCATCGCGATGATCGCCCGCAAGGTCGCCCCGGCGCTCGCGGCCGGGTGCACGGCGGTCATCAAGCCCGCCCAGCTCACGCCGCTGACCACCGCGTACGTGGCGGAGATCATCCGGGCCGAGCTCGCCGCCCGGGGCCTGCCGGCCGGGACGGTCAACGTGGTGCCGTCCTCGTCGGCCCGCAAGGTCTCTGGCCCGCTGCTGGCAGACCTACGCCTGCGCAAGCTCTCGTTCACCGGCTCCACGGAGGTCGGTCGGGTGCTGCTCAAGCAGTCCGCCGACAACATCTTGCGCACCTCGATGGAGCTCGGCGGCAACGCCCCGTTCCTGGTGTTCGAGGACGCCGACATCGACGCGGCCGTGGCTGGTGCGGTGGCCGCCAAGATGCGCAACGCCGGGCAGACGTGCGTGGCCGCGAACCGCATCCTCGTCCAGCGGGGGGTCGCCGAGGAGTTCTCCGAGAAGCTCACCGCGGCGTTCTCCGCGCTGGTCGTCGGGCACGGCGCGGACGCCGGTGTCACCGTCGGCCCGCTGATCGAGCCCGCTGCGGTCGACCATGTGGCCGGTCTGGTCGCCGACGCGGTGGACGGTGGGGCGTCGGTGCGCATCGGCGGCGACGCCCCCGACCGTCCTGGGTACTTCTACGCCCCGACCGTCCTGACCGGGGTGGCCCCCGACGCCCGGGTGGTCACCGAGGAGATCTTCGGGCCCGTCGCACCCGTGGTCACCTTCGGCACCGAGGCCGAAGGTGTGGAGATGGCGAACGCCTCCCCGTACGGCCTGACCGCCTACGCCTACACCCGGGACGTGTCGCGCGCGCTGCGCCTGGCCGAGACGATCGAGACGGGGATGCTCGGGATCAACCGCGGCATGGTCTCGGACGCCACGGCCCCGTTCGGCGGGGTCAAGCAGTCCGGGCTGGGCCGGGAGGGCGGCGAGGCCGGCATCGAGGAGTACCTCGAGTCCGTGTACGTCGCGCTGTGACCGGCGCACAGCCTCGACAGCGCGGGGGTCACCCTCGGCGCATGCGGGCGGCCTTGCGCAGAGAGGCCCGGGCGCGGCCGCGGTCGCCGGCGGCGTCGTAGGCGAAGGCCAGGCGGTACCAGGAGCGCCAGTCGCTGGGCTCGGCCTCGGCCTGGGTGCGGGCGGCGTCGAACGCGTCGCGGGCAGCGGCCTTGTCGATACGACCTCCGGGCGAGCGAGGCAGCTCGTCGATCTCGAGGCCGCCCTCGGCGAAGAGCTCGTCGGCCATGGCCTGGGTGGCGATGGCCAGCCGCCACTCACGTGCCAGCATCGCGAGCGCCACGAGCGGGAGCACCAGGAAGGCGAGCCCGAGCAGGACGCCGATGGCCTCCCCCGTGGCGACGAGCGCCAGGGCGCGCCAGACGACGACCAGCGCCCACACCGCGAGCAGCGCGGTGATGGCGACGACCCCGGCGACGGTCAGCCAGACCCGGCGGCTCACGCCAGGCTTCTTCGTGCCGGGCTTCTTCGTGCCGGGCCCGTTCATGCCAGCCCCAGCAGAGGCTCGAGACCCACGGTCAGACCAGGCCGGCCGATCACGGAACGGACCCCCAGCAGCACGCCGGGCATGTAGGCGACCCGGTCGGTCGAGTCATGGCGGATGGTCAGCATCTCTCCGGGGTTGCCGAGCAGCACCTCCTGGTGAGCCACCAGGCCGCGCAATCGCACCGCGTGCACGTGCACACCGTCCACCACCGCACCACGTGCACCGTCCAGCGACTGGGTGGTCGCGTCGGGCACGGGGGCCAGGTCGGCCGCCGCTCGCGCGGCACCGATGGCCACCGCGGTGTGCCGCGCGGTGCCCGAGGGGGCGTCCACCTTGTCCGGGTGGTGCAGCTCGACGATCTCCGCCGACTCGAACCAGGCCGCGGCCTGCGCCGCGAAGTACCCGGCCAGCACGGCGCCGACCGCGAAGTTCGGCGCGATCAAGACCCCGACACCAGGCGCGGAGTGCAGGTGGTCACGCACCCGGTCCAACGACCGGTCCGTCCACCCGGTGGTGCCGACGACGGCGTGGATGCCCCGGTCGATGAGCGTGTGCACGTTCTGCTCGGTCACGTCGGGCACGGTGAAGTCGACCGCCACCTGAGCGCCCGCCGTGCTCAGCACGGACAGGTCACCGTCGGCGTCGACCGTCGCGACGAGCTCGGTGTCGTCGGCGCTGTTCACCGCCTCGACGGTCGTCTTGCCCATCCGCCCGGCCGCACCGAGCACCGCTACCTTGATCACGACGGAACCCTAACTCCCCTGGGCCTCGTCGATCGACACCCCGCAGGGGCTGACTCAGACGAACAGGGACTCGGGGCGGTCGGCCAGGAAGGCGTCGAGCCGGTCGATCAGGCGACGAAGGATGGCTGGGGTGATGCCTGTGAAGCGCTCGACCTCGCGGGCGTTGTAGCCGGCCTGGGAGTACCAGCGCACCGCGGCGAGGACGTCCTCGGCACGGAGGCGTCCGGGGCCGATCGCCTCACGGACGAACGCCGAGAACCGCACGGCTGACAGCCACTGGCTGGGCTCGACACCGAGCAGGTGCACGCACCAGCGGTGCAGCTCGCCCAGAGAGACCCCGGCCTCACGGGCCAGGTCGGCAGAACGGACCAGGCCCCGCTGCGACTCCGCGAACCTCAGCGCCTCACAGAGGCGGTCTGCCTCGTCGCTGTCGTGGCGGGGCAGACGGTCCAGCGCGGCCCAGACCGTGGCGAGCGCACGGGCGTCGTCGCCCTGGACGAGCGCCTCCTGCACCGCGAGCACCACGTCGGCGCCGAGCAGCGTGGCCGCGTCCATCGACGTGCGAGGCACAGGCCGGGCCGCCCACAGCCGAGACAGGCCGGAGGGGGCCAGCTGCAACCCCAGACGGACCGCCGCACCGGTGACCTCACGCACCTCGACACGCAGGGCCGGGCCGCGCACCGAGGTGCCCTCATCACGGGCCGTCCCGGTGAGAGGGTCGCTGACCCAGGCGGAGGGCCCCGCGACGACGAGCACCAGCCCTCGCCCGTCAGGCAGAGACACCTCGCGGAAACCGACGGGGTCGCGGGTGATCCAGGCGTGCTCGACGGCGCTGGCGAAGCGCGACGGCGCCTCGAACCGTCGGTATGAGCGCTCAGCGGCCATGTGCTTATTCTGCACCCGCTGCTCCCCTCCCGGCGAGGGTCTTGTCACGACGGTGGGCCTGCCTCACCCCGAGAAGCAGGCCCACCGCGTCGTGTGCTGGCCTCAGACAGCGGCGAGGCTGAGGCTCAGGGTGTCGTCGATCATGATCGCCTGGCTGACGCCCGCGATCACCGAGGCGGCCTTGAGCGCCTCGAAGACGTGCTCGCGAGACAGCCCGGCCTCACGCACCACCGACTCGTGCGCACCGACACAGGCCTGGCAGCCGTTGACCGCGGAGGCGGCCAGCGACCACAGCTCGAACAGCGACTTGTCGACCCCGGGGTTGCCGATGATGCTCATCCGCAAGCCCACGCGCAGGTCGTCGTAGTCGCCCTCGAGGAAGTGCCGACCACGGTAGAACACGTTGTTCATCCCCATGATCGACGCCGCACCCAGGGCTGCGTCGTACGCGGCGGGCGACAGGTGCTCACGGGCCTCCTCGGCGATCTCGCGCAGCACGGTGGCGTTGCGGGTCGCGGCCGCGGTGGCGAGCATCGTGCCCCACAGCTGCTCGGGGCTGAGCACCGCGTTGCGTGACAGCGAGCCCAGGTTGAGCTTGAGGTCCTTGGCGAGATCGGGCAGGGCATCCTTGAGGCTCTCGATGCTCATCAGGAACCCTGCGCCATCAGGCCGGCGGCGTCGATGGTGGCGTCGCCCTTCTTCCAGTTGCAGGCGCACAGCTCCTCAGACTGCAGGGCGTCGAGCACGCGCAGCACCTCGTCCACGTTGCGGCCCACCGAGCCGGCGGTGACCGAGACGAACTGGATCGTGTTGTCGGGGCCGACGATGAACGTGGCCCGGTCGGCGACGCCGTCGCTGTTGAGCACGCCGGTGGCAGCAGCCAGCTCCCGCTTGAGGTCGGAGAGCATCGGGAACGGCAGAGTCTTGAGGTCCTCGTGCTGGACGCGCCACTGGTAGTGCACGAACTCGTTGTCGACCGACGCCCCGTAGACCACGGCGTCGCGGTCGGCGAACTCCTCGTTCAGCTTGCCGAACGCGGCGATCTCGGTGGGGCACACGAACGTGAAGTCCTTGGGCCAGAAGAAGACGATCTTCCACTTCCCGGCGTTGTCGTCGCTGGTCACCGTGGTGAAGTAGTCGTCCGGCGCCACCGCCTGGACCTGGGAGAGGTCACCGCCACGCACCGCGGTGAGCGAGAAGGAGGGGAACTGGTCCCCGATGGTGAGCAGAGACATGGTGGGCTCCTTCGAGGTCGTCGAGCGCGTCGCTGGTGGGACGCAGGGCCGATTCTGCCCGATGTTGAGCCATCATAGGGACCTATCTTGGATGTTAAGATGATAGGCATGTCCAATCTTGGCGCTCAGCCGACCAGGGCAGGCCTGCGGGCGTTCGTCGCCGTCGCCGAGCACCGTCACTTCCGTGCCGCGGCCGAGTCGCTCGGGATCAGCCAGCCCTCTCTCTCCCAGGCCCTGGCCTCGCTCGAGGCAGCCGTCGGGCTGCGCCTGGTCGAGCGGGCCACCCGTCGCGTGATGCTCACCTCCGACGGTCGACAGCTGCTGGCTCCCGCGGTCGCGGCGCTGGACGCCTACGACGCCTTCTGCGCCGCCGCGGCCGGTCGCGGCGACCCGCTGACCGACCACCTCACGGTCGGGATCATCCCGACCGTGGCTCCGTACGTCCTGCCCGTCCTGCTGCCCGGGCTGGCCGAGCGCTACCCGCGGCTGGAGATCACTCTGGTCGAGGATCAGACCGCCCGGCTGCTCACAGCGCTGAGCGAGGGTCGGCTCGACCTGGCCGTCCTCGCGCTGCCGGCCGACGCCCCCGGCCTCACGCAGGTGCCGATGTACGACGAGGACTTCGTGCTCGCGCTCCCCCCCGGGCACCGGCTGGCCGAGACCACCGGTGTCGAGATGACGGCTCTGGCCTCGCTGCCTCTGCTGCTGCTCGCCGAGGGGCACTGTCTGCGAGACCAGGCGCTCGACGCGTGCCAGCAGGCCGGCGTGCGACCGGAGCACGACGCCACCAGGGCCGCCTCGTTGCAGACCGTCGTGCACTGCGTGGCGAGCGGGCTGGGCGTCACGCTGCTGCCCGCCAGCGCGATCGCCGCCGAGACGGCCTCCGGCGCGCTGGCCACGGCGTCTTTCACCTCACCGGCCCCAGGGCGCAGCATCGGGCTGGTCTACCGGTCTGGCAGCGGCCGGGACCACGCCTACCGCGAGCTGGCCGCGACGATGGCCGCGCTGGTCGCGACCCAGCACCCGGTGCGTGCGGCGACGGGCCTGCTGGCCGGTCTCCGAGCACCGGGCAGCGACCGAGCGGCGGTCGAACGGTCCGGGACAGCGAGTCGAGCCGGGACAGCCGGTCGAGCACCGCTCAGTCGCTGAAGGGCCCGACCCTGACCATCGACCGGGGACGTGAGGCCAGCTCGGCGGCGAGCTCTTGGACGTCGGTCGCGGTGACCGCGCGGATGCGCTCCAGAGACTCGTCGATGCTCAGCAGCTCGCCGGTGACCAGCTCGGCCTTGCCCAGCCTGGTCATCCGCGAGCCAGAGTCCTCCAGACCCAGCACCATCCCGCCGGACAGCTGGCCGATCGCACGCTCGAGCTCGGCGGCCGGCATCGGCTCGTCGGCCATCCGGTGCCACTCGGAGACCAGCAGCTCGGTCACCTGGTCCACCCGGGCCGGGGTGCACCCGGCATACAGGCCGAACAGCCCCGCGTCGGCGTGCCCGGAGGCGAACGAATAGGTCGAGTAGGCCAGCCCGCGCTTCTCCCGGATCTCCTGGAAGAGGCGTGACGACATCCCGCCGCCGAGAGCGGTGTTGAGCACCAGCAGCGCATACCGCCGCTCGTCGGTGGCCGTCAGCGCGGTGCCGCCGACGACGACGTTCGCCTGCTCGGTCGTCCGGTGGATGGTCAGCTCTGTCCCGACGTCAGGCAGCCCGTTCGTGGGGGCGGTGAGACGCCGCGGCACAGGACCGACCGCCGGGTCGCACGCCCAGCCGCCCGCGTCCAGAGCCCGCACCACGTCAGCGACCAGCGTGTCGTGGTCCACCCCCCCGGCGGCGGTGACCACCAGCGTCTCGGGCCGGTAGTGGCTGTGGTAGTGCTCGACGACCGCGTCACGCGGCACCGCCCGGATGGTCGCCGGGGTGCCGCCGATCGGACGGCCCAGCACGTGCGGCCCGAACACCGCGGTGGCGAACTGCTCGTGGGCGACGTCGGACGGGTCGTCGTCGTTCATCGCGAGCTCTTCGAGGATCACCTGCCGCTCGAGCTCGAGCTCGTCAGGAGCCAGCGACGCCGACGTCACCATGTCTCCGATGATGCTGGTGGCCATGGTCAGGTCGGTGTCGAGAACCCGGGCGTAGTAGCACGTGTGCTCTTTGCCGGTGGCCGCGTTGGCCTCCCCGCCGGCGGCGTCGAACGCCTCGGCGATGTCCTGGGCGGTGCGTGTCGCGGTGCCCTTGAACAGCAGGTGCTCCAAGAAGTGGGTCGAGCCGTGGTGCCCGTCCTCCTCGTCGCGGGACCCGACGCCGATCCACGCCCCGACGCTCACCGACCGCAGGCCGGGGACCCGCTCGGTGAGCACCCGGACGCCACCAGGCAGCACCGAGCGACGGATCTCCGCCTGGGAGGTGGAGACCTCGCTCGTCGCGCCCGGCTGACCGGACGCGACGAGCGGGAGGTTCAGCGGCACCTCAGGAGGCCGGCTCGGCGGCCTGGCCCTCGGCGGGCTGCGCGGCCTCGTCGAGCACCGCGTTGAGCGACAGCTTGCCGCGCGGGTCGATCTCGCCGATCTCCACCTGGACCTTCTGGCCGATCGCGAGCACGTCGTCCACGTTCTCGACCCGCTTGCCCCCGATGAGCTTGCGGATCTGGGAGACGTGCAGCAGACCGTCCTTGCCCGGGGAGAGCGACACGAACGCACCGAACGTCGTGGTCTTCACGACCGTCCCGACGAACCGCTCACCGACCTCGGGCATGTGCGGGTTGGCGATCGCGTTGATCGCCGCGCGCGCGGCCTCAGCCGAAGGGCCGTCGGTGGCGCCGATGTACACCGTGCCGTCGTCCTCGATGGAGATGTCGGCGCCCGTCTCCTCCTGGATCTGGTTGATCATCTTGCCCTTGGGGCCGATGACCTCGCCGATCTTGTCGACCGGCACCTGCACCGAGATGACGCGCGGTGCGAACGGGCTCAGCTCGTCCGGGGTGTCGATGGCCTCGGCGATGACGTCGAGGATCGCCAGGCGAGCCTCCTTGGCCTGGGTCAGGGCCCCGGCCAGGACGCTCGCGGGGATGCCGTCGAGCTTGGTGTCCAGCTGGATCGCCGTGATGAAGTCCCGGGTGCCGGCGACCTTGAAGTCCATGTCACCGAAGGCGTCCTCGGCACCGAGGATGTCGGTGAGCGCCGCGTAGCGGGTCTGACCGTCCACGGTGTCGGAGACCAGGCCCATCGCGATGCCCGCGACCGGGGCGCGCAGCGGCACGCCGGCGTTGAGCAGCGACAGGGTCGCGGCGCAGACCGAGCCCATCGACGTCGAGCCGTTGGAGCCCAGAGCCTCGGACACCTGGCGGATCGCGTAGGGGAACTCCTCGCGCGAGGGCAGCACCGGCACCACGGCCCGCTCGGCGAGCGCACCGTGCCCGATCTCGCGCCGCTTGGGCGAGCCGACCCGGCCGGTCTCACCGGTCGAGTAGGGCGGGAAGTTGTAGTGGTGCATGTAGCGCTTGCGGTCCACCGGGGACAGCGTGTCGAGCTGCTGCTCCATGCGCAGCATGTTCAGCGTGGTCACACCCATGATCTGGGTCTCGCCGCGCTCGAAGATCGCGGAGCCGTGCGCCCGGGGCAGCACCTCGACCTCGGCCGAGAGCGTGCGGATGTCGCGCAGCCCGCGCCCGTCGATGCGGAAGCCGTCGGTGAGGATGCGCTGACGGATCATCTGCTTCTGCAGCGCGCGGTAGGCCGCGGAGATCTCCTTGGCCCGGCCCTCGAACGCCTCGGCGAGCTCGTCGTTCACCTCGGCCTTGATCTCGTCCAGCCGGTTCTCACGAGCCTGCTTGTCGGCGATCGACAACGCCTCGCCCAGACGGGCGGCGACGGCCTGCTCCACAGCGGCGAAGGCGTCGGGCTGGTAGTCGGGGAACACCGGGAAGACCTGGGTCTCCTTGGCGGCCCTCGCGGCCAGGTCGGCCTGCGCCTCGCACAGCACCCGCAGGAACGGCTTGGCGGCCTCCAGGCCCTGGGCGACGACCTCCTCGGTGGGCTTGGTACCACCGGAGCGCAGCAGGCCCCAGGTGTTGTCGGGGGCCTCGGCCTCGATCATCGCGATGGCGACGTCAGAGCCGCCGTCGGCGGTGGTCACCACGCGCCCGGCGACCACCATGTCGAAGGTGGCGCGCTCGCGCTCGGAGTAGCGCGGGAAGGCGACCCACTGCCCGTCGACCAGCGCGATGCGCGTGGCCGCGACCGGGCCGGAGAACGGCAGGCCGGACAGCTGGGTGGAGACCGACGCGGCGTTGATCGCGAGCACGTCGTAGGGGTCGTCGGGGTGCACCGACAGCACGGTGACGACCACCTGGACCTCGTTGCGCAGGCCCTTGACGAACAACGGGCGCAGCGGACGGTCGATCAGCCGGCAGGCCAGGATCGCCTCGGTGGTCGGGCGGCCCTCGCGCCGGAAGAACGAGCCGGGGATCTTGCCCGCGGCGTAGGCGCGCTCCTCGACGTCCACCGTCAGCGGGAAGAAGTCGAACTGGTCCTTGGGGTGCTTGCCGGCCGTGGTGGCCGACAGCAGCATGGTGTCCTCGTCGAGGTAGGCGACGGCGGAGCCGGCGGCCTGCTTGGCCAGACGGCCGGTCTCGAAGCGGACGGTACGGGTGCCGAATCGACCGTTGTCGATGATCGCCTCGGCAAACTGGATCTCAGGACCCTCCACGGGTTCCCTCCTGGTTCTCGAAGACGCCGGTCTCAGTGGTGCCCGACGGTCTTCGATCGAGGCTCGCCGTGACCTGTCCAGGTCCCGGAGGGCCACTACCGAGGACCGGGCGAGCGGACCGGCGTGGTGGTGGGGTGTTCAGTTGTGACCGGGGCACGCGGACGGCCCCGGGAGCGGACCAGCCCGGACCCTCAGGGCCCGGGCTGGCGGCAGATCAACGGCGCAGGCCGAGCCGCTCCACGATGGAGCGGTAGCGCGCGATGTCGATCTTCTGCAGGTAGCCGAGCAGCCGACGACGCCGACCGACCAGCAGCAGCAGCCCGCGGCGGCTGTGGTGGTCGTGCTTGTGGGTCTTCAGGTGCTCGGTGAGGTCCTTGATCCTCTGGGTGAGCAGGGCGATCTGGACCTCCGGCGAGCCGGTGTCGCCCTCGGTCGTGGCGTAGGTGGTCATGATCGACTGCTTCGTGGCAGTGTCGAGCGGCACGGCTCTCCTCAATGGTTCTCGTTGCGCGGTGCACCGGGGCATGTCCACCCGGGCTCTCTCGTTCCGCGGCCGTCCTGACGGCAGGTCAACCCTACCAGCACACGACACGAGCGCCGATCGCCCTCCCCGGCACGTCGGCAGGAGCCGTCACCGCTGGTCACGGCGACCTGCGGCCTCGCTCAGACGTCGCCCGGCTCTCCCCCGGCACCGGGCTGCGCCGCTCGTTCCCGCTCCAGGCGCTTGATCGCTCGCGTGTCGTCCTTGGTCATGAGCCACATGATCGACAGCCCGACGAGGGCGAAGAGGGCCACGACGGCCATCAGCTGCGGCCGTCCTGACGTCACCATCGCCGCGGCGGACACTGCCACCATCGGCATGAAGAAGAACAAGAACGCCAAGAAAGCACCGTACGAGCGCCGAGCCTTGTGGTCCGCGATCTTGGACTCGACGTCGGTGTGGACCTCGAAGGGGCCCTGATCGGCGCGACGCACAGCCAGCACCCCTTGCGGGATCTGGGGCACCAGCGTCGCGCCCCGCTCCTCGAGCCGGGCGGACAGCTCGGCGTACCTCGCCTTGTCGAAGCTGCCCAGGGAGAGGCCTGACGGCACGATCGTGGAGGCCATGGCACAGACGTACTCGCCGGGCTCGGTACGCTCGAAGACAAACTTGGAGGCACTCGCGTGCACCGAGACCGGGCGCCACCCTTCCGCGCACATCTTCGCCACGTAGCGCTCGATGTCCGTCAGGGTCGACAGCATCCACCTCCGACGGGTGATCGTGGAAGGAGCAGAGGTCTCGGAAGAGGCAGAGGGGTCGCTCATGGGCGAGATCGTATCGACCTCGTCACACCACCCGACCGCCTGCCTGGGTGAAAGGCGGAGCATCGATCGATAGAGGAACATCGCTCGGAAGAACCTTGCGCGTCGATGACGACAGACCCCCTGCGGAGGCTCAGAGCAGGTCGCGGACCTCGGCGACGTCGACCGCCATCTGGGCCTTCAGCTCGTCGACCGAGTCGAAGCGCAGGGTGGGGCGCAGCCGGGCGACCAGCTCGACCACGACCTCTTCGTCGTACAGGTCCAGGTCGTCGCGGTCCAGCACGTAGGCCTCGACCCGGCGGGTCTGGCCGCCGAAGGTCGGGTTGGTGCCGATCGACACCGCCGCGGGCATCACCGGGTCGTCGAGCCTGGTGCCGTCAGCGCCCCGGGTGCGGCGCAGCCACCCCGCGTACACCCCGTCGGCGGGCACCATCCCCGCCGTCTCCGGTTCCAGGTTCGCCGTCGGGTAGCCCAGCCCGCGACCCCGGGCGTCGCCGCGCACCACCACCCCGCGGATGCGGTGCGGGCGCCCGAGCACCCGGTCGGCGGTGACCACGTCGCCCTCGGCCAGCAGCTCGCGCACCCAGGTGGACGACCAGCGGCGCCCGTGGCTCTGGCCCCCGTCGCCGTGGATGTCCTCGACCACGTCCACACGGAAGCCGTGCTTCGTGCCGAGGTCGATCATCGTGCTCAGGTCGCCGCTGTTGTCCCGGCCGAACCTCATGTCGCGACCGACCACCACGACGGCGGCCCGCAGCCCCTCGACCAGGTAGGAGCGGACGAACTCCTCCGGGGTCTGCCTGGCGAACTCGAGCGTGTAGCGGCACAGCAGCACCGCGTCCAGCCCGGTGGCCGCCAGCAGCTCCAGCCGGTCGGTGTCGCCGGTGACGATCGGCGGGGCGTTCTCGGGACAGTGCACGTGCAACGGGTGCGGGCTGAACGTGATCGCGACCGAGACGAGGCCGCTCGCCTGGGCGTCGGCGGCCAGGCGCCGCAGCACCGTCTGGTGCCCGACGTGCACACCGTCGAAGTTGCCGATGGTGACCACCGACGGCCCGAAGCCGTCGGGCACCTGCGCCAACCCTCGCCAGACCTGCACACCGCTCCTTCCACGTGCCACGACCGCCAAGCCTGCCACCCTCGCGCGCCCCGTGGGTGCCGTGTCCACCGACACCACCCATTCTCGCCCCGGTGTCGACCAGGGTGCTCCTGCTCTCCGTCGTCCGGCCTGGCGTGGTTCAGGCCCAGGTCAGTCAGCCCTCAGTCAGTCATCCCCCGGTCAGTCAGCTCGGCACGAGCACCAGGACGGGGCGCAGCGCGTCGTCGGCCGAGGTGAGCACCGCGATCAGCCGCCCGTCACCGGCCACGGCCGCGACAGGGTCGCCGTCGGGCTCGCCGCGACGCTCGAGCGGGCGGCCGAACCCGAGCGTGCGGGCCTCGTCCTCGTCCACGGGCCGCACAGCCATGACCTGGGCCGCCGCCCGCGCCGGGGAGATCACCGGCACCGGGACGGTCGGGTCGAGCGCGCCCAGGTCGTCCAGCGTGCGCGCCTGGTCCAGCCCGAAACCCCCGACGCGGGTGCGACGCAGCGCGGTGAGGTGGCCACCGACGCCCAGCGCGGTGCCCAGATCGCGGGCCAGCGCCCGCACGTAGGTGCCCGACGAGCACACCACCCGCACGTCGACGTCCAGCACCCCGTCGCCGGGACGCACCTCGTCTACCTCGAGCACGTCGACGCGCACCGGACGAGCGGCCAGCGTGACGTCTTGCCCCGCGCGCACCCGCGCGTAGGAGCGCACCCCGTCGACCTTGATCGCTGACACGGCGCTGGGGACCTGGGCGATGTCGCCGGTCAGCGGCAGAGCCGCGGCGACCACGTCGGCCCGGGTCACCTGGCTGGCGTCGGCACGAGAGAGGGTCTCGCCCTCGGCGTCGTCGGTGGTGGTCGCCTCCCCCAGCCGGACGGTGGCCAGGTACTCCTTGTCCGCACCGGTGACGAACGTGAGCAGCCGGGTAGCCCTGCCGACCCCGAGCACCAGCACACCGGTCGCCATCGGGTCGAGCGTCCCGGCGTGACCCACCCGCCGCGTCGCGGCCAGCCTGCGCACCCGGGCCACGACGTCGTGGCTGGTCCAGCCCGCGGGCTTGTCGACCACCACCACCCCGTCGTCGGCGGTGGGCCGGCCGTCGCGAGGGCGCCCCTGCCTCGCACCGCGAGGGCTCGCACCAGCATCGTCAGACGAGATCGGCACCGGCACCTCGTCAGGTTACCAACCGGCCGTCAGGCGCTACGCCGCCGCCGAGGAGCCGCGTCGCCGACGGCGCCTGACGAGGACGGCGACGAGGCCACCCGCGGCTGCGAGCAAGACGGCGCCGCCGCCGAGCAACCAGGCCAGGTTCGGGCCTGGGAGGGCAGACACCAGACTGCTCGCCCTGCCGCCCAAGGTGGTGGTCGAGGTCTCGTCCGTGGTGGACGAAGGGACCTCGACGGTCGGCGGGTTCTCGGAGAGCAGCCCCTCGGGCACGGCCTCGATGGTCGCCCCGGGCGGGGCGATGCCGACGGGGCGTCCGGCCAACGACGCGACGTCACCGCTGGCGGGCACGTGGGGGCGCTCGCCCAGCAGGTCGACCAGGGTGCCGCCGCCGGCTGCCGCCGCTGCCAGCTCGTCGGCCGTGGCCGCGAGGATGATCTGACGCGTCTCGTCGGCGCACGTCAGGGTGAACGCCCGGTTCTGCTGGTACGCACCGCTGATCGAGGCGCAGCCCGCCCAGAACCTCGCCAGGGCGGCGAAGGCCCTGCCTGACGGGTGGACCGCACCGGGCCGCACCACGTCTGAGGGGTCACGGCCCACCAGGCCGTAGTGCGCCTCCTCAGGACTTCCCGGGTGGAGGTCGTCTTGCAGGTCGTACCACCAGATGCCCGCGGTGACACCGGTCGCCCGGGTGCGCACGTACGTCTCGACCAGATACACCGCCTGGGTCTCGTGGCTGACAGCGTGCGTCCCGGCCCGAGACCAGCCGACCTCCGTGACCCACATGGGCAGGCGCTGGCCGTAGTCGCGTGCGACGTCCTCGGCGGTCACCGCGACGCACCGGGCGGCGACCTGCGGTCCTGACGGAGGTCTCTCCGTGCCCGGGCAACCGTTGTGGAAGGCGACGTAGGGGTGGATGGCCGCGCCGTCGACCTGCACGCCCCGGTCGCGCAGGTAGCCCATCGAGGCGGACGTCCACGCCGGGTCGCGGGCGGAGATCGCGTTGACGATCACGGGGACCCCTGGTGCGGTCTGGCGCAGCGACGGCAGCGTCAGACCCTCACGCTCGGGGTAGAGCAGCGTCTCGACCAGCTGGGCGTACATCCGCGGGCAGCCGGGCGCGTCGGTCGGGTCTGTCGGGCACGGGTCTCCCCAGCGGTACTTCCCTCCCCAGCCCATGTAGACGTTCCACTCGTTCCAGATCTCGATACCCGCGAGGTTCTGGTAGCCGATGCGCGAGATCGCCTCGTTGGCGTACTCCAAGAACGCCTGGCGCTCACCGGGGCTGTCGGGGAAGGGGCCGCCTTGCTGAAGGTCGGGGTTGCCGTAGTCCAAGATCAGCAGCAGCTTGCCGCCGTGCTGCCCGACGACGGCCAGCTTGCCGGTGAAGTGAGGCTCACCGCGCTTCATCTCCGACCAGAAAGCCTCGTCACGCAGAGACATCGCACCCAGCTCGGTCAGAGCGATCTCGCCGATCATCTTGCCGTCGCTGGCCCGGCCCCTGGCGTCGCCCAGGTGGGAGGCGACACCCATGTACCACCGGTCCGGCACGATCGGCGCCGTGAGCAGCGAGGCCCGCATCTGGTCCGAGGTGAGCGCGGAGGGCGGGGCCGGGGCACGGACAGACGCCTCGCTCGCCCCGACGGTCCCCGTCACCGCCAGGGCCACGGCGACGGCCAGCGCCCACGGCCGACCATGACGGCGACGCCGAGGCGTCGGCGCTTCGTGATCGGCAGCCATCATGTCCTGTCGTCCGGGGTGGTCCCGCGCTGCGGTTCTCGCGGCACAGGGCGCCAGGGTACCCACAGGAACAGCCCCCAAGAACTGATACAGCCGAACCTCATCCCAAGGTCACACGGTCGCGTAGCGCAGCATCCCCAGGGTCGGGTCGCACTCGGGGCCGAGGTCCATCGGTGCCACGAGCCCCTCGGCGCGCAGCTCGCGCAGCCGGTCGACCACCCGGTGGTGCAGCGTCCAGGGGTCGATGGTGTTGACGTTGATCTTGGTGCCGCCCTCGAAACCGGCCAGGGTCGAGACCCGCCACTTCACGACGACCCGCCACGGCATCGGCTCGACGACCCCCGGCGGGCGGTGGTGAGGTCCATGAACCGAGCGTGCTCGTCGGGGGTGAGCGTGCCCGACCCGGCCAGCTTGTCGGCGAGCCGTGCCCCGTTCAGTCCTCGTCGTCCTCGTCGGACGCGGGGTGACGGTAGGGATCGGCCTCCCCGGCGGGCACGGCGTTCTCGGCGAGCCTCGCCACCTCGGCGTCACGGCGAGCAGCCTCGTCCAAGGCGGCGGCCAGGTGCGCGGCCGTCTCCGGCACCGCGTCGAGGTGGAAGGTCAGCGACGGCGTCAGCCGCACGCCGGTCTGCTTGCCCACCTCCGTGCGGATGAGGCCCGTGGCCGACGCGAGCGCCGCCGCCGAGCCTGCCCGCGCCTCGTCGTCACCGAGCACGGTGTAGAAGATGTCGGCGTGCTGAAGGTCTCCGGTGACGCGCACGTCGGTCACCGTGACGAAGCCCAGGCGCGGGTCCTTGACCCGCGTCTCCAGCATCTGCGCCACGATCTGATGGATCCTGTCCGCCAGGCGCAGCGCGCGCGGCTTGTCGCTCATGGCAAACCACCTCTCGACGGGTTCTCCCCGTACAGGTCGGACGGATCGTGCAGGTCGGACACGTCGTGCTGGTCAGACAGGTGCTGCGACCGGGCACCGGCGAGAGCCCGAGGGTCTCGCCGGTGCCCGACGCACCCGAGGTCGGCGAGCGACCTGGGTACGAAGGTGAGGCCTAGCCGCGCGGCTTCTCGCGCATCTCGAAGGTCTCGATGACGTCGTCCACCGTGATGTCGTTGTACGACCCGAGCCCGATACCGCACTCGTAGCCCTCGCGGACCTCGGTGGCGTCGTCCTTGAACCGCTTGAGCGAGTCGATGGACAGGTTGTCGCCGATGACCTTGCCACCGCGCAGCACCCGCGCCTTGGTGCCCCGGCGGATCTCCCCGGAGCGGACCAGCGACCCGGCGATGTTGCCGAACTTCGAGGAGCGGAACACCTCGCGCACCTCCGCGGTGCCGAGCTGGACCTCCTCGTACTCCGGCTTGAGCATCCCCTTGAGGGCCGCCTCGACGTCGTCGATGGCCTGGTAGATGACCGAGTAGAAGCGCACGTCCACGCCCTCGCGGTCGGCCAGGTCCTCGACCCGCTCGGCGAACTTGACGTTGAAGCCGAGGATGATCGCGTTGTCGACCGTGGCGAGGTTGACGTCGTTCTGGGTGATCGCACCGACGCCACGGTGGATGACGCGCAGGGCGACCTCCTCGCCCACGTCGATCTTGAGCAGCGCGTCCTCCAGCGCCTCCACGGCACCGGACACGTCACCCTTGATGACCAGGTTGAGGGTCTCGACCTTGCCCGCCGCGAGCGCCTGGGTGAAGTCTTCCAGGCTGATGCGCTTGCGCCGCTTGGCCAGCAGAGCCGCACGCTCGGCGGCCTCCCGCTTCTCAGCGATCTGCCGGGCCGTGCGGTCGTCCGGAGCGACGATGAACGTGTCGCCGGCCGACGGCACGGACGTCAGACCGAGCACCTGGACCGGACGCGCCGGGCCAGCCTCGGCCACAGACTCGCCGTGCTCGTCGAACATGGCCCGCACCCGCCCGTAGGCGGTGCCGGCCACGACAGCGTCACCGATGTTCAGCGTGCCGGACTGCACCAGCACCGTGGCCACCGCGCCCCGGCCCTTGTCGAGGTTCGCCTCGATAGCCACGCCACGGGCGTGCTTGTCGGGGTTGGCCCGCAGGTCCAGCGCGGCGTCAGCCGTCAGGAGCACGGCCTCGAGCAGGGTGTCGATGCCCATGCGCTGCTTGGCGGAGACGTCGACGAACATGGTGTCGCCGCCGTACTCCTCGGCCACGAGGTTGTACTCGGTGAGCTGCTGGCGGATCTTCGCCGGGTTGGCGGTCTCCTTGTCGACCTTGTTGACCGCGACCACCACCGGCACACCGGCCGCCTGGGCGTGGTTGAGCGCCTCGATGGTCTGAGGCATCACGCCGTCGTCGGCCGCGACCACGAGGATCGCGATGTCGGTCACCTGGGCACCACGGGCACGCATGGCGGTGAACGCCTCGTGACCCGGGGTGTCGATGAAGGTGATCTTGCGGTCGACGCCCTCGTGCTCGGCCGAGACCTGGTAGGCACCGATGTGCTGGGTGATGCCGCCCGCCTCGCCGGCGACCACGTCGGCCGACCGGATCGCGTCGAGCAGCTTGGTCTTCCCGTGGTCGACGTGACCCATGACGGTGACCACCGGCGGACGCGGCCGGAGGTCCTCGTCGGACTCCCCGGCTTCCTCGGCCTCCAGGTCGATGTCGAAGGTCTCCAGCAGCTCGCGGTCTTCCTCCTCCGCCGAGATCATCTCGACCTGGTAGCCGAGCTCGGCACCCAGGGTCACGAAGGTGGCCTCGTCGAGCGACTGGTTGGCCGTCGCCATCTCCCCGAGGTGGAACAGCACCGTGACCAGCGCCGCCGGGTTCGCGTCGATCTTGTCGGCGAAGTCGTTGAGCGACGCACCGTGACGCAGTCGCACGACGGTCGAGCCGTTGCCGCGCGGGACGTACACACCACCCATCGAGGGTGCTTGCATCTGCTCGAACTCTTGGCGCTTCGCCCGCTTCGACTTGCGGCCGCGCACGGGACGGCCACCGCCGCGCCCGAAAGCACCCTGGGTCGAGCCGCGCCCGGCACCACCGGGACGGCCTCCCCCACCGGGGCGACCGCCGCCACCGGCGAAACCTCCGCCACCGGGGCCACCAGGGCCGCCGCTGCGAGGACCGCCGCGACCACCGCCACCAGCACCACCACGGGCGGGCGGGCCACCAGGCCGCCCCACACCGCTGGCGCTCCGGCCGGGCATCATGCCGGGGTTCGGGCGAGGCCCGCCGGGACGCGGACCACCCGGGCGCGGACCGCCAGGACGGTCAGCACCACGGTCAGTCGCCGCGCCAGGTGCACCGGCAGCGCTCGGGCGACGCTCGCCGGGGCGAGGCATGCCCTGCGACGGAGCGAACGGGTTGTTGCCCGGACGCGGGCCTCCCGGACGGCCAGAGCGCTCGCCACCACCAGGGCGGGGCATGCCCTGCGACGGAGCGAACGGGTTGTTGCCCGGACGGGCGGCCGCGAGGGGACGCGGGCCAGGCCGTGGGCCTGCCGCCTCTGCCGGCTTGTCAGCCGGCGCCTCGGCGGGAGGCTGAGGCGTCTGAGGAGCCTGTGCCGCCGCGGGCTTCGCGGGAGCGGGAGGCTTCGCGGGCGCAGGGGCCTGTGCCGCCGCGGGCGGTTCGGCCGGCGCCGGGCTCGCCGGAGCGGGCGCCGGTGCTGGAGCAGCCGCCGGCTTCTTCGGCGCCGGCGCCGGGGCCGGGGCCGCCGCAGCGGGAGCCTCGGGCGCGGCCGGGGGTGCGGCGGGATACGCGGCACGCAGCTTGCGCACCACGGGGGGCTCGATCGTGGACGACGGCGAGCGCACGAACTCTCCGAGCTCGTTCAGCTTCGCCATCAGGGCCTTGCTGTCGACACCGAGCTCCTTGGCGAGCTCGTAGACGCGGACCTTGGCCACATCACTCCTTGTCTCGGCCTTGCCCGAGACAAGGGCAGGACCGTCTAGTACGGGGCGTTCATCGCTGCGCACTCATCGGTGCGTACTCATCGGGCAGCCATCGGCTTCGTCAACCCGCTTCCCTGTTCGCTGACGTCGGCCCGGGGTTCCCGGGCCGTCCTGCATCCTGGTCGGTGGTCCCGACCCTGGCCACCAGCCGGTCACGCAGCGGGCGGGCGTCCACCGGGCCCGCGTGACGCAGGGCCCGTCCGAACACCCGACGCCGCTCGGCGAGAGCGAGGCAGTCCAGGTCCGGGTGCAACCAGGCACCCCGTCCCGGCAGTCGGGCGGCCTCGTCGAGCATCAGCGCGGCAGAACCTGTCGCGTCGATGACGAGGACCACCCTCAGCAAGGACGAGCGCGAGCCACGAGCTCGGCAGCCCACGCAGGTGCGCACCGGCCCCGTGGGCACCGGTGAGACCGACGTGTGCCGCGGGGACCGCCGGACCGGCGAAGACTGCCGGGTACGCGACCCAGCGCCGTCAAGTCTAGCGTGCCCGCTCACTGTTCGAGACCGGGAGGCGACACGTCAGCGGCGGCACCGTCTGACGAGACCGGCTCCTGGTCCGACGAGACGTCGGCGACCTGAGCGTCAGGGACGTCTTGAGTGTCGGGACGGATGTCGATGCGCCACCCGGTGAGCTTGGCCGCGAGGCGCGCGTTCTGCCCCTCCTTGCCTATCGCCAGGGAGAGCTGGTAGTCGGGCACCAGCACACGCGCGGCACGAGCCTCCGGGTCGACCACGGTGACCGAGACCACGTGGGCCGGGGACAGGGCGTTGGCGACCATCGTCGCCGGGTCGTCGGAGTGGTCGACGATGTCGATCTTCTCTCCCTGCAGCTCGGCCATCACCGCGCGCACCCGGTTGCCCATGGGGCCGATGCACGCGCCCTTGGCGTTGAGGCCGGGCGCGGTGGCCCGCACCGCGATCTTCGTCCGGTGCCCCGCCTCCCGGGCCACCGCGGTGATCTGCACCGTACCGTCGGCGACCTCGGGCACCTCGAGCTCGAACAGCTTGCGGACCAGGTTGGGGTGGGTGCGCGAGACCACGATGTGCGGACCGCGCAGCCCCCGCGTCACCTCCAGCACGTAGACCCGGATCCGGTCGCCGTGGGTGTACTTCTCCCCCGGCACCTGCTCGTGCGCGGGCAGCATGGCCTCGGTGCCGCCGATGTCCACCTGGACGGTGCGCGGGTCACGACCCTGCTGGATCACCCCACCGAGGACCTCGCCCTCCTTGCCCCGGAACTGACCCAGCACCTGGTCGTCCTCGACGTCGCGCAGACGCTGGACGATGACCTGCCGGGCCGTCGCGGTCGCGATCCGACCGAAGCCCTCGGGCGTGTGGTCGATCTCTGGCCCCAGCTCCTCGTCCGGGTCACCCTCGCGAGCCCACACCGTGACGTGGCCGCTCTTGCGGTTGATCTCCACCCGGGCCTCGTGGTGCGCGCCGGGGGTGCGCTGATAGGCCGCCAGCAGCGCCTGCTCGATCGCCTCGACGAGCACGTCGATCCCGATGCCCCGCTCGTGCTCGACGAGCCGCAGCGCCTGCATGTCGATGTCCACGTCGGTCCTCCTCGTCCTGGTCGGCCAGGTCGACGATGGCGGCGACCGGTGTGCTGTTGTGAGCGCCCAGCCTATGCCAGTCTGCACGCCCGGTCAGCGGCACGCCCCCTCGAGGGCCAGGTGATGGCAAGATCGTGATCGATGAGAAGAACGCTGCTGCCCGTCGCCGTTGTGGTCGTCGCCCTGCTCGCCACGTCCGCCTGTGGCGTGCGCCTGGAGACCCCCGAGCCTGCCGCGCCCTCCCCCGGGCCGGTCGAGCAGGTGCGCGCCCGTACGGTCGACGACGCGCTGGCCCTCTCCGACGCCGCGACGGCGATCGCCGGCGAGGGCACGTCGTTGCCCACCGAGCTGGCGGCGGTGCTCTCCGACGTCATCAGCTTCGGCCAGGTGCACGCCGCGGCGCTGGGCGGGGTCTACGACTCCGGGCTCCCGACAGCGACCCCCACGCTCTCCCCCGCTTCGTCACCCTCAGCGGCGGTGACACCCTCGATGCTGCTCGACCAGCTCGCCGCCGCCGCGGTGACGGCGTCGGTCGACACCGACACGCTGACCGACCCAGACCTGGCCCGGCTCGTCGGCTCCGTGGCGGTCGCTCGTGGCGAGCTGACCCAGAGGCTGGCCCAGGTCTTGGACGTGGTCGACCCCGCCATCGCACCGCCGCCGGCCGAGTCGCCGCGAGCCCCGGACCTTCCGGTCTCGACAGTCCAGGCTCTGGCGCTCGCCCACGACCAGGCTGGGTACGGGCTCGAGGTCATCGCGGCCCAGGCACGCGCAGACCTGCTGACCCCCGCGCTGGCCAGCGCCGAGTCCCACCGGGCCCGGGCCACCGCCTGGGCGCGCGTCGGCGGCTTCGACGGCACCGAGGGCGACCCTCGCCGCGTCCACTACCTGCTCCCCGACGGTCTGTCTGACCCCGACGCCGCGCGGGAGAGCGCCGCCCTCCTCGAGCTGGCGGTCGCGGAAGCCTGCTCAGCGGCCCTGGCCGCCGCCGCTCCCGGCACGCGAGCGTCCCTGCTGGCAGACCTTCGTGCCGCCACCGCCGCGGCTGACGGCTGGGGCGCTGCCCCGAAGGCCCTTCCCGGCCTGCTCCGCTGAGCCGGCGCTGTCCGTGAACGTCAGGGGTCCCGAACGTCAGGGCCTCGGACGTCAGGCCTGACCCAGCAGACCGGCGACCCGGGCGGCGACGTGATCGACGACCTCGGCCACCGGGATCTCGTGGACCTCGCCACCAGAACGCGGGCGGACCTCGACCACGCCTGAGGCCAGGCCCCGTCCGACGACCACGACCAGCGGCACGCCGAACAGCTCGGCGTCAGCGAACTTCACGCCGGGCGAGACCTTGGGGCGGTCGTCGTAGAGCACCTCGATGCCCTGGGCGGACCACTCGGCCGCCAGGCGTTCGGCGGTCTCGAAGACGGCGGCGTCCTTGCCGGTGGCGACGAGGTGGACGTTCGCGGGGGCCACGTGCGCGGGCCAGGCCAGGCCCTTGTCGTCGTGGTGGGCCTCGGCCAGGGCGGCGAGCACCCGGGTGACGCCGATGCCGTAGGAGCCCATGGTGACCACCTGGGCCTTGCCGTTCGCGTCGAGCACCTTCAGGTCGAGCGCCTCGGCGTACTTGCGGCCCAGCTGGAAGATGTGACCGATCTCGATGCCTCGGGCCAGCTCCAGCGGGCCCGACCCGTCCGGGGCGGGGTCGCCCGCACGGACCTCGGCGGCCTCGATGGTGCCCGAGCCGGTGAAGTCTCGCCCGGCGACCAGGTCCAGGACGTGCTTGTCGACCTCGTTCGCACCGGTGACCCACCGTGTGCCGGGCACGACGCGCGGGTCCAGCAGGTACCGCACCGAGGTCTCCGGGTCGAGGGCGTTCGGCCCGAGCACGGCCGGGCCGATGTACCCGCGCACCAGCTCGGGGTGCGCGACGAGGTCGGCGTCACCAGCCACCTCGACCTCGGCCGGGGCGAGAGCGGCCTCTATCCGCTTCATGTCCACGTCGCGGTCCCCGGGCAGGCCGACGACGACGACCTCCCGCTCTCCGCCGGGGTGGGTGAGCGCCAGGACGACGTTCTTCAGCGTGTCGGCCGCGGTCCAGGGCCGGTCGGCACGCGGGTACCGGGTGTTGACCAGGTCCACCAGGGCGTCGATGGTCGGGGCGTCCGGGGTCGGCTCGACGTGCGCGGCGGGCACGTCGGCCCAGCTCAGCTGGTCGGGCACCGGGGTGGTGACCGCCTCGGCGTTGGCCGCGTACCCGCCCGGAGAGCGCACGTAGGTGTCCTCACCGATCGGGGTCGGGGTGAGGAACTCCTCGGAGCGAGAACCGCCCATCGCCCCGCTCACCGCCGCCACGATGACGTGCTCCAGGCCGAGCCTGTCGAAGATCCGCTGATACGCCGCCCGCTGGTTCTCGTACGCCTGGGCGAGACCGTCGTCGTCGAGGTCGAAGGAGTAGGCGTCCTTCATGACGAACTCGCGCCCGCGGATCAGCCCCGCGCGCGGGCGAGCCTCGTCGCGGTACTTGGTCTGGATCTGGAACAGCGTGAGCGGCAGGTCCTTGTACGAGGAGCACAGGTCCTTGACCAGCAGCGTGAACATCTCCTCGTGGGTGGGCGCCAGCAGGTAGTCGTTCTCCCTGCGGTCCTTGAGCCGGAACAGGTTCGGCCCGTACTCGGCCCACCGTCCGGTCTGCTCGTAGGGCTCCCGGGGCAGCAGCGCCGGGAAGTGCACCTCTTGGGCACCGGCGGCCACCATCTCCTCACGCACCACGGCCTCGACCTTGGTCAGCACCCGCAGGCCCAGCGGCAGCCAGGTGTAGATGCCAGGGGCCGCGCGGCGGATGTACCCGGCCCGGATCAGCAGCCTGTGGCTGGCGACCTCGGCATCAGCCGGGTCTTCGCGCAGCGTGCGGACGAACAGCGTGGACAGACGCAAGAGCATGGCGGCAACCCTACCGACGTGCGGGGGTCGGTGACGCCCAGCCGTGCACAGCCCTCCTGAGGGCTTCCGGCCTCCTGGGGGGATCGAGCGCGCCGGGGTGAGGCAAGCCTCAGCGACGAGAGACAACCCTTCCAGCACGTCGCCCGGCGGTCAGGAGCGCTGCCCGTCCACGTGGTCTTTCGCCTGGTCGCAGGCTTTTCAGAGCTCTAGCCCTCTCGCGGGAGAGGCCTCTACACCTCGTGCTGGCCGAGCGCCACCGTTCGAGGGAAGCGCTGCGTCCTTCCGTGTGAACCGTTCACCTTCCTGACCGTGGAGGCGATCCTCTGAGCAGACGCCACCCATGGATGGGAGCCGAAGCGATGGAACGCAAGAACGCGGTACCGCAGCGCGCAGCGTGCGGTGTCGGACAGCGCCAGGACGAAGGCGCGCTCTCGAGCGCCGCCTGGCCCCTCGTCTCGCGCGAGACCCTCGACCTGACCCATGCCTACGGCTGTCTCCGAAACCTCTCGGGCCTCACCGACAGGTGGACGCACCTCGGCGACGGGAGGAGGTCGGGAACGACCGCATGAGAAGACCGCGGGGCCGAGGTTCCGCACCTGACGACCGACACGCACGATTCCCAGGGAAGGGAAACATCATGACCACGATTCGCAAGGGCAGCCGGACCAAGGCAGCCATCAGCACAGCCGCGGCTCTCGCCATGCTCATCGGCGGCGCCTCCACGTTCGCCCGATGGGTCGAGGAGGACGAGCGGGAGCTCGACGCTATCGCGATCAGCACCGGCTGGTGGGAGTGGGACATCAAGCAGACCGAGGAGTGGTACGACGTCTCGCCCGAGATCACCGACCAGTCCGACGGGTGGGACTCGGACGCCGAGGGTGTGCCGATCAGCCTGGCCACCTTCCTCATGGTGCCTGGCGACGTCATCAAGGGTGTCATCGAGGTGGAGATCGACGACCTGGTGACCCACGGTGTCCACCTGGACGCTGTGGTCAGCGCGATCGACGAGGGCGACGTCGCGGCGGAGGCCGCGGTCTCCTGGCTCGACGTCAGCGCGGCGATCAACGGCGACGGCAACCTGGAGATCACCATCGAGTTCCCGTACAGCGACGGTGCTCCGACCCACGCCGGCGACTACGAGAGCCAGAGCCAGCTGACCGGTGTGGCTGTCGACCTCGGTTCGCTGAAGGTGACCGTGACGCAGGTCCGTCCCTACTACGACGGCCCGTGACGATCGCTGATCGGTCTCTGACCGACCAGTGACCCAGAGAGGAGCCCACCCGATGCTTCCCAGCCCCCCGCCGGTCCACCGCGCGGTGAAGCGCCCACCCTTGGTGGTGCGCGGGCTGAGAGGCCTCGGGTGGGCCCTCTTCTGGTCGTCCCTCGTCGCGATCGTCGGGATCGCGACAGCCGTCTACATCATTCCCCAGGCCAAGGCGGGAGCGGGGCTCACCGTCCTGACCGGCTCGATGGTTCCCGCGTACAACCCCGGCGACATCGTGGCCGTCCGGGGCATCAAGCCCCACGAGGTCTGCGAGCACCTCGAGCCCGGGCAGGTCGTCACGTTCATGCCGAACGCTGACGACAACATGCTGGTGACCCACCGCGTCGTCTCGGTCTCCGAGACGTCCAGCGACTACGAGGACTGCACCGTCACGACGCGCGGAGACGCCAACAACGTCGACGACGCCCCGATCCCGGCCAGGGCCGTGAAGGGCGTGGTCATGTACCGGGTGCCGTACGTGGGCTTCGTCATCAACCACGTGCAGCAGACGACCGACGAGCGCAACGTCGCGATGGGCGGTGCCGCGGGTTTCATGATCGCGGCCTTCTACTTCATGATGCCGCGCACGGTGAAGGTCCGAGACCCTGAGTGGCACATCTGATGAAGAAGCTGCTCGGGTCCCTGGTCGCCCTCGTCCTGGTGGGCGCTGTCGTCGCGACCACGGCTCTGACCGACGCCCGGTGGTCGCAGAACGACGACCGGAACCTGGGAGAGATCTCGCTCATGGCGGGATCCGTCGACTTCGATCTCGCCGTCACCATGCTCGGCAACCGCACGGTGGTCCCGAGCGCGGCGGCACCTGTCGAGTACACGGTGCGCGTCCACAACCACGGCCCAGACGACACCAGGAACATGACGGTCACCTTCCAGGTCCCGCTGGTGGACGGTCTCGACCTCGTCTCGGTGACACCGCAGGGCTCCGACGCCGTGTGCGACCTCTCTGAGGCGGCGACAGCACAGCCGACCACTCCTGGTCACGGGTTGATCGTGTGCACCGTGGCGGGGCCCCTCCAGGCGGGGAGCACCTACGAGGTGCTGGTCGAGATGTACGCCCAGAAGGCTCTGCTCGTCAGCAGCATCACCGCCACCGCCACCGTCTCCGCACCACGGGAGAGCCCGAAGCTGCTCGGCAACAACACGGCCTCCTGGCTCATGGCCTACCCCGACCCGCTCGTCGACCTGTCGATCCTCAAGACCGGCCCCGCGACGGTGGAGGCCGGACGGAAGGCCTTCTACACCCTGGTGGTCACGAACACCCCCGTCCTGGAGATGGTCACGGCGCTCCCCCCGACCGTCGTCGACACCCTCCCGGCGGGAGTGACGCTGCTCCCGTCCGTCGTCGCCGGCTCCCTCACCCCGTCGTGGTGCGTCGCGGCCGGGCAGGTCGTCACGTGCACGCTCCCCGCGAGCATCCCGGCCGGATCCTCGACCACGATCGAGCTCTCGGTCCAGTTCGACGCCTCGCTCGCCGGCACCACGGTGACGAACACGGCGACCGTCTTCAACGACCCGACGCAGCCCGACCCCTCGCTGGCGAACAACACCTGGACCGCCACGACCGTCGTGACCGAGGGCAGCGGCAACGAGGACATCTGCTGGGGTACCTGGGTCGGCGGCGTCTGCGTGCCCGACGGGCCCGTGACGGTGGCGACGGCCCGATCGACCTGACCGCGCAGCCGCCCCTCACGTGGGAGACCGCCTCACCGGGCTCCACGTTCGTCTCGTCCTTCCCGCTGGGTGTGGTGTTCCACGAGGGCGACACCTCGGCGTACCTGACGATCGCGGTCGGGCAGGACTGGTGGACGTTCATCAGCGGAGGCACCCTGTGGGGCACGAACAACAACCCTGCCGGGCAGGGCAACCAGGCAGCCAACGGACGCATCTGGGACGCCCGCGTCTCCATCGTCATCAACGGCGTCACCACCGGACCTGTCGCGTTCAACCCTGACGGCACCTTGACGTTCCCGGTGCCCGTCACCCCAGGCCCGCTGAACGTGTCGATCAACGTGCACGTCCAGCGCGCCGGGGGCAACGGCAACAACAACTCGTTCATCCCCCCGACGTGGATCGCCGCCGCGCTCACCGTGGTCGATGCGGGCGGTGAGAGGGTCGTCGGCCCGGTGGCACGCTCCACCCCCGCCTACGCCAAGCAGACCCCCGCACCGACGCTCCCGACGCAGTGGTGGAACCCTGGCATGACTGGCGGGGCGCTGTTCAACCTACCCAGCCCCACCTCTGGCATGTCGGCGCCAGCCTCGGCACCGCTCTTCGAGCCGGTGACCGCGCTGCTCGACGAGGCGACCATGTGCGAGCATCAGGTCGAGGGCCTGTGGTCTGACGGACATGTGCCTGACGGCACGGTCGTCGCGACGTTCGACGCCGAGGCCATGACCTTCACGCTCGAGGACGGGACGGTCCTGGTGGTCGTCGAGGTCCACGAGGACGAGGGTGCGCTCACCGTCACCACCGAGGACGGGACCGCCTGGACGCTGCTCGACCAGCCGGACGACGACCCCGGCGGGACCTAGCCGAGCCTCGGCTCAGAGCTGGACGGTGGCGTAGCTGCCGACCTGACGGAACCCGACCGCCAGGTACGAGGCGATGGCCCGGGTGTTGTAGGAGTTCACGTACAGCGACACGACCGGTGCCTGGGTGGCCAGCCCGTGCTCGACGACGGCGGCCATGCCCGGCTCAGACAGCCCCGTGCCCCGCCGGTCCGGGACCACCCAGACGCCCTGGACCTGGGTCACACCGCACCCGGAGGCCGCCAGCTCAGCCTTGAAGATCACCCGAGGCTGCCCGTGGTCGGCCTCGACGCGCACCAACGACCGGCGCTGGGCGATGAGCGTGCGCACCCGCGCCGTGTACCCGGCACCACCACCGGTCATCGGCGAGTAGCCGACCTCCTCGGTGAACATGTCCACGCAGGCAGGCAGCACGATGTCGATCTCCTCGGGCCGCGAGCACCGCACCGACGGGTCGGGGGCGACCAGCGGGGGGTGGTCGATGACCATCGACGGCTGGTCGGGCCGGACGTCGCGGGCCACCACACGGCCCCCGCTCATCTTCTGCCACAGGTCCATGACCAGCTCGGCGGGCCCCACGAGCGAGGAGTACAGCCGTCGGCGCCGCACCGCGAGCTCGGCGAGCCCGGCCAGAGCACGCGAGCGCGTGGCCAGGTCCAGGCCAGGAGCGATCGGCACCAGGTTGGCGCTGACCAGGCAGGCCGCGACGAGCCGACCGCCCTCGACGTAGCCCCACAGCTCGTTGCCCGTGCGCACCAGGCTCGAGCGTGACGCCGACAGCAGCCGCGACGAGGCGAGCACCGAGGCCACCGGGTCGGCGGCGCACAGCCGCAGGGCCTCGGGCACGTGCCGATCACCGAGCACCTGCGCCCCGGGCCGCAGGCTGGGACGAGTCCCCAGCACTGTCATGCGACTCAGTGTGCCCCACGTCACGTCCACCAGCCAGACATCACCCCCGCGCGGCGCAGCCGCCGGGCAGGACCACCCAGCGACGCTCGCTACGTCGCGCGACCGGGCGAGACCGTCCGCGCGGCAGGCTCAGGCCCCGACGACGACCCGCGGCTCGCTCCCGTCGGGCTGCATGGTGGCGGCGATCCGCCTCGCCTCCTCGATGAGCGTGGCGACGATCTGATCCTCGGGCACGGTCTTGATGACCTCGCCCTTGACGAAGATCTGCCCCTTGCCGTTGCCCGAGGCCACGCCCAGGTCCGCCTCGCGGGCCTCCCCAGGCCCGTTGACGACGCACCCCATGACGGCGACCCTGAGCGGCACCTCAAGACCCGCCAACCCCTCGGTGACCCGCTCGGCCAGCGTGTACACGTCGACCTGGGCACGCCCGCACGACGGGCACGAGACGATCTCCAGCCGGCGCGGGCGCAGGTTCAGCGACTGCAAGATCGCGACACCGACCTTGACCTCCTCGACCGGGGGGGCGGAGAGCGAGACGCGAATCGTGTCGCCGATGCCCTTGCTCAGCAGCGCCCCGAACGCGGTCGCGGACTTGATGGTGCCCTGGAACGCCGGGCCGGCCTCGGTGACGCCCAGGTGCAGCGGCCAGTCGCCCCGCTCGGACAACAGCTCGTAGGCCCGCACCATGACCACGGGGTCGTTGTGCTTCACGGAGATCTTGAAGTCGTGGAAGCCGTGCTCCTCGAACAGCGACGCCTCCCACACCGCGGACTCCACCAGGGCCTCGGGCGTGGCGCGGCCGTGCTTGGCCAGGAGCCTCGGGTCCAGCGACCCGGCGTTGACCCCGATCCGCAGCGACACGCCCGCAGCGGCGGCGGCCTGGGCGATCTGCTTCACCTGGTCGTCGAACTTGCGGATGTTGCCAGGGTTGACGCGCACCGCGGCGCACCCGGCGTCGATCGCGGCGAACACGTATCTCGGCTGGAAGTGGATGTCGGCCACGACGGGGATCTGGCTGTGCCGCACGAGCCGCGGCAGGGCGTCGGCGTCGTCGGCGCTGGGCACGGCGACGCGGACGATGTCGCAGCCCGCAGCGGTCAGCTCGGCGATCTGCTGCAGGGTCGCGTCGACGTCGCTGGTCAGCGTGGTGGTCATCGACTGGACGCTGATCGGGGCGTCGCCACCGACCTCGACCTTGCCGACCCTGATCTTGCGGGTGGGCCGACGCGGGGCGAGCACAGGCGGGAGCCCGCCCGGCATCCCGAGCGTGGTGGGTGGGGTCACGGCGCCATTCTCGCACCGCTTCGTGGGGCCGTGGTCTGGTTCCCACGATCGGCGGGCACGCGTCGCTCACCCAGCGCTCGTCGTCCGTCCGCCACGAGGGCCCCTCAGAAGAGCCGTGCCGGGTTGACGATGTCCGCCCAGATCATCACCACACCCATGACGATGAGCAGCACGAACATCACGTACCCCACAGGCACCAGCCGGGCGCTGTCGGCGGGGCGGGTGCGCTCCACGCCACGCCACCTCGACACCCGCTTGCGGACGCCCTCCCACAGCGCCGCGGCGATGTGCCCGCCGTCCAGCGGGGGCAGCGGGATCATGTTGAACACGAACAGCGAGATGTTGAGCGCCGCCAGGATGCTGAGCAGCATCGCCGCCTGCCTGGCGAGGGTGACACGCTCGTCCTGGATGGCCGCCGTCTCCCCCACGATGCGGCTGACCCCGACGACGCTGAGCACCGTCTCGCTGCCGCGGTCCTGACCGCTGAAGGTCCGTGCCGCCACGTCCCAGACCCGTTGCGGGAGGACGACCACGATGCTCGCCGTCTGCACGGTCATGTCACCCACCGCGACAGGCACCGACCAGAGCGGCTGGCGTTCCATGACCCGCTGAGGCTCGATGCCGGCGTACCCGACCAGCGTCATCACCACGTCACCGGACGCATCGGTCACGAGGAGACCGTCGTCGTCGACCGCGGGCCGCTCGGTCTGCGCCACGTCGACCGTGAGCGTCACCGGCCGGCCGTCCCGCTGGACGAGCACCTCCACCGACCCGGACGACGCCCGGATCGCGCGCCACGCGTCGTCCCAGGTCGAGATCGGCTGCCCGCCCCACGAGACGATCGTGTCTCCCGGGAGCATCCCCGCGGCGGCCGCCGGACCGACAGGCGCACCCTCGGCGCACTCCTCCTCGTTCCCGGCGAGCACGCACCCGCCCACGGCACCCACCGTGGTCGTGGTCACGGGCAGCCCGATGCCCACCAGCACGATCGCCATGAGCACGAAGGCGAGGAGCAGGTTCATGAACGGGCCGCCGAACATCACGACGAGCTTCTTCGGCACGGACAGCCGGTAGAACGCCCGCCCGTCCTCGCCGGGGCGGATCTCCTCGGCGCTCATCTCGCGCGCGTCGGCGGCCGCCCGGCCGGCCCAGGTGGTCGGCTCCTTGGCGTCGACGGCCTCCTTCGTGGGGAACATGCCGACCAGGCGGACGTACCCGCCCAGGGGTATCCACTTCAGCCCATACTCGGTCTCGCCCTTGGTCTTGGACCAGATCGTCGGCCCGAAGCCGACCATGTACTGGCTGACCCGGACCCCGAACCTCTTGGCCGGGACCATGTGGCCGACCTCGTGCAGGGCGATCGACGCCAGGATGACGACGACCGCGATGAGCACGCCGACGAGGTATGCCATCGACTCCTCCTTCTTCGACGTCTCATTGTGCCTGCTCCGCTCCCCCTCGGTCCGACGGCCGGGATCGGCAGGTCTCGTGCCGACGAGCCGCGTGGTCGATGAGCCTCGCTGCCGCCGAGCCCGGTAGCGGCGAGGTCCGTCGTGAACGAATCCCGCACACCCGCGCCCGTCGATGTGCGGAATCCGTCGTGCAGAGGGGCTTTCTTGACGGTTTCGTGCACACTACGGTGCTCTTGTGACGAATCAGCCCCACCGCAGCCTGCTCACCGACCTTCCCGGGCCGCGCTCTCTCGAGCTCGCCGCCCGCCGCTCCGCCTCGGTCACCGCGGCGGTCGGCTCGTCCGTCCCCGTCTACGCCGCCGACGCCCGTGGCGCGCTGGTCGAGGACGTCGACGGCAACGTGCTCATCGACCTGGGTGCGGGCATCGCGGTGACCACCCTGGGCGCCGCTCACCCCGACGTGGTGGCGGCGGTCACCGAGCAGGCGGCCCGCTTCACCCACACCTGCTTCATGGTGACCCCCTACGAGGGGTACGTGGAGGTGGCCGAAAGGCTGGCCGACCTGGTGCCCGGGGATCACGAGAAGCGCACGGTGCTGCTGAGCACCGGGGCCGAGGCCGTGGAGAACGCGGTCAAGATCGCCCGCCGTGCCACCGGCCGCCAGGGCGTCCTGGTGCTCGACCACGGTTATTCGGGCCGCACCAACCTCACCATGGCGATGACCGCCAAGGCCATGCCGTACAAGACCGGGTTCGGCCCCTTCTCCCCTGAGGTCTACCGGGTGCCGACCTCCTACCCTCTGCGCGACCCCGAGGGCATGACCGGCGAGCAGGCCGCCGCCCGGCTCGTCGAGGCCGCCGAGCGGCAGGTCGGCGCCGACCAGGTGGCCGCGCTGGTCGCCGAGCCGATCCAGGGCGAGGGCGGGTTCGTCGTGCCCGCACCCGGCTTCTGGGCCGCGCTGCGCGAGTGGACCGCGGAGCACGGGATCGTGCTGGTCGCGGACGAGGTGCAGACGGGGTTCGCGCGGACCGGGGCGATGTTCGCCGTCGAGCACGAGGGCGTGGTGCCCGACCTGGTGACCATGGCCAAGGGCATCGCGGGCGGGATGCCCCTGGCGGCCGTCACCGGCCGTGCCGACCTCATGGACGCGGTGCACCCCGGAGGTCTGGGCGGCACCTTCGGCGGCAACCCTGTCGCCTGCGCCGCAGCGCTGGCCTCGTTCGAGGTGTTCGCCCGCGACGACATGCCCGCCCGCGCCCGCGCCGTCGAGACCCGGGTACGGGCCCGCCTCGAGGCGGTCGCCGCTCGGGTGCCGGCTGTCGCGCAGGTGCGCGGGCGTGGCGCGATGCTCGCCCTGGAGCTGGTGCGCCCCGGGACCCTCGACCCGGACAAGGCAGCGGCGGCCCAGGTCGCGGCCACGTGCCTGGCGAACGGGGTCATCACGCTGACCGCCGGCTCGTGGGGCAACATCATCCGGCTGCTGCCACCCCTGGTCATCACCGACGACCAGCTGGACGAGGCGCTCGACGTGCTCGTGAGCGCTCTGGACCAGCTGTCCTGAGCCGCTGGCCGGCGGAGCGACGGGGCTCCGCCGGCCAGCGGTCAGGTGCGGCGACGCTTGCGCTGGGTCGTCGCCATCAGGACGACCACGACGATGGCCAGCGCGGCGATGAACATGGCCGAGGCGATGACGTTCGCCTGTGGCGGGATGCCACGGTTGGCGGAGATGTAGACGAACATCGGGAAGGTCTTCAGCGACCCGGCGTTGAGGTTCGTCACGATGTAGTCGTCGAACGACAGGCTGAACGACAGCAGCCCCGCTGCCGCGATCCCCGGCAGCAGCAAGGGGAAGGTGACCCGCCAGAACACCGCCGTCGGAGACCCGTACAGGTCGGCCGCCGCCTCTTCCAGCGCCGGGTCCAGGGTCGCCACCCGGGCCTTCACCGTCACCACGACGAAGCTGATGCAGAACAGCACGTGAGCCGCCACGATCGTCCAGAACCCGAAGGCGACCTTCAGCATCAGGAACTGCGCCGCGAGCGACGCGCCCAGCACCACCTCGGGTGTGGACATCGGCAGGAAGATCAGCAGGTTGATCGCCGGACGGCCACGGAACCTGAACCGCACCAGGGCCAGCGCCAGCAGCGTGCCCAGCGTGGTGGCGATGACGGTGGCGGTCGCCCCCACCCCCAGCGAGGTGACGAACGCCTCGCACACCTGCGGCGCCCCGCACGGGTCGCGCCAGTTGTCCAGCGTGAAGCCCCTCCAGATCAGGTTGGACTTGCCGGCCTGGTTGAAGCTGAACGCGACCGTGTAGGCGATCGGCACCAAGAGATACACGAACGCGAGCCCAGCGAAGACAGGGACGATCGCGTTCCCCAGCCGAAAGCTGCGACGACGACGGGGCGTCGAGGTGGTCGTAGGTTCAGAGGTGGTCACGGTCACAGCAGCTCCTCCGTCCCGGTGCGACGCACGTAGCTGATGACCAGGACGAGGATGATCACCATGAGGATCGCCGACAGCGACGCTGCCGTCGGGTAGTCCAGCAACCTGGTGAACCTGCCGTCGATGACCTGCCCGATCATCGCCGTGTCGGTGCTGTTGCCCAGGAGCGAGGAGTTCACGTAGTCACCAGACGCCGGGATGAACACCAGCAGGGTGCCGGCGATGACGCCGGGCATCGCCAGCGGGAACGTCACCTTGCGGAACGTCGTGAACGGCGAAGCGTACAGGTCGGCGCCCGCCTCGAGCATCCGGGGGTCGAGACGTTCCAGGCTGGCGTAGATGGGCAGCACCATGAACGGCAAGAAGTTGTAGGTCAGGCCGGCGACCACGGCGAACGCCGTCGCGGTGAGCCGGCCGTCCTCGGGCAGGATGTACGCCCACTTCAGCACGCTGACGACGACGCCCTCGTCGGCCAGGATCTGCTTCCAGGCGATGGTGCGCAGGATGAACGACGTGAAGAACGGGGCGATGACCAGCACCAGCAGCAACGCCTGGAGCATCTTGCGCTCCCGTGCGCGCACCGCGATGGCGTAGGCCATCGGGAACCCGATGACCAGCGCCGACACCGTCGCGATGGCCGCGAACGAGAACGACCTGAGGATCTGCGGGTAGAAGGCACTGATCGAGTCGACGTAGTTCTGCCAGTGGAACGCCGGGGTGTACTGGCCCAGCTCACCGCCCGGGATCGGCACGTACAGGCTGGTGACCAGGAGCGCACCGACCGGCGCGACGAAGAAGAGCAGGAGGAAGATCAGCCCCGGGCCGATCAGCCTCCAGTGGGCACCGTGCCGGGCTCGCGCCGTGGGCACCCGTGAGGACGCTCCTCCTCCGCCCCCGAGCCCGGCGAGCAGGCTCACAGCTCACCGTCCAGACCCTGGGCGCCCTCGTCGGCGTCCTCGTCGCCGTCGAGCCCGAAGGTGTGCTCTGTCAGCCAGGACAGGTGGACCTTGGTGCCAGGGGCGACCACGGCACCACCGTTCAGGTTCTGCGCGAACACGCCGAACGTGCCGAGCCCCGCGACCTCGACCTGGTACTGGGTGCTCACCCCCATGAAGGAGACGTCGGTGACGACGCCCGGACCGATCATGTTGTGCCCGGCCGGGGCGTCCTGACCGTCGAGGAGAAGGCTGATCTTCTCCGGTCGGACCCCGACCAGGACCCGTCCCGACGTGCGCACCGCGCGGTCGGCAGGCACGCCCAGGCGCATGTCGCCCACCGACACCACCAGCCGGTCGCCGGCGGTGTCGGTGACCATGCCCGGCAGCAGGTTGGACTGCCCCAGGAAGTTCGCGACGAACACCGTGTGCGGTCGGGAGTAGAGCTCCTCCGGGGGGCCCATCTGCTCGATGCGGCCCTTGTTCATCACCGCGACCCGGTCGGCCATCGTCATGGCCTCCTCCTGGTCGTGGGTGACGTGCACGAAGGTCAGCCCGACCTCGGTCTGGATGCGCTTGAGCTCCAGCTGCATCTGACGGCGCAGCTTGAGGTCCAGGGCGCCGAGCGGCTCGTCGAGCAGCAGCACCTGCGGGTGGTTGACCAGGGCGCGGGCCAGCGCGACACGTTGTGCCTGACCGCCGGAGAGCTGGGTGGGCTTGCGGTCGCCCAGGTGCCCCAGCTCGACCAGCTCCAGGGCCTCGGCCACCTTCGGCGCCACGTCGCGGACCTTCCGGCGGCGCAGGCCGAAGGCCACGTTCTCGCTGATGCTCAGGTGCGGGAACAGCGCATAGCTCTGGAACACCGTGTTGACCGGACGTCGGTAGGCCCGCACCCAGGTCACGTCCTCCCCGGCGATGTAGATGCTCCCGGCAGAGGGAGTCTCCAGGCCCGCGACCATGCGCAGGGTCGTCGTCTTGCCGCAGCCCGACGGGCCCAGCAGCGCGAAGAACTCCCCCGTCGGGATCGTCAGGTGGAGGTCGTCGACGGCGACGAACGAACCGAACTCCTTGTGGATCCCGACCAGCTCCAGCGCTGGGGGCCAGCCTGGATGGACTCCGACCGACCGGACCGCGCCGACCATGGGCTCAGACATCGACCACCCTCCTCATACCTCTCCTCCCGGACGGGTCTCCCCGCGGAGCACAGACGGCACCTGCGGACGAAGGTACCGAATCGGGCATACCGACATGCCCGCGACGCGCTCTCGATGTCTCACCCGCCGCGACGCCGCAGGACGAGCGACGCGAGACCCCCGGCCGTCGGTCGGGTGCGCAGGAGGCAGACATCACGATCTCGCCGCACGGACCGTCAGCGACAGCCCGTGCGGCGAGACCACGTCGATCAGGCTCCGCCCAGCGCCAAGAACTGCTCGGTGTACCTGGTGTACTCGTCGGCGGTGAACCCTCGGACGAGCGGGGCCTTGGCCAGCAGCTCTTCGGTGGGGAAGATCATCGGGTCGTCCACCAGCTCCGGGTCGATCTTCTCCATCGCCTCCCGCGCGCCCTGCACCGGGGTGATGTAGTTGACATAGGCGGCGACCTCCGCCGCGACCTCGGGGTCGTAGTAGAAGTCGATCAGCTTCTGGGCGTCAGCCACCTGCTCCGAGGTCGAGGGCACCATGAAGTGGTCGGCCCAGATGACCCCGCCAGCCTCAGGCACCGCGAACTCGAAGAGCTCCTCGCCCGCGTCCTCGTTGAGCTGGGCGATGTCGCCGCTGTAGGCGATCACCGCCCAGGCGTCGCCGCTGAGCAGGTCCTCCTTGTAGGACTGGCCCTTGATCGTACGGATGTGCCCAGAGTCCAGGTGCCCCTTCAGCAGGTCCAGAGCGTTGCCCCACTCGTCGTCGCCCCACTCGCCTGACGGGTCGACACCCTGGGTCCACAGGACCAGCGCGACGGTCGAGGTGAACTCCGAGAGCAAGGAGACCTTCCCCGCGAGCTCGGGACGCCACAGGTCGTCCACCTCCTTCAGCCCAGCGGGGACCTTGTCCTTGCGCCACGCGATCCCGCTGAAACCGGCCTGCCACGGCATGGTGCGCGTCCGGCCCGGGTCGTAGTCGGGGTTCTCCAGGCTCTCCAGGAGGTTCTTGGTGTTCGGCATCGCCGCACGGTCCAGAGTCTGGGTGTACCCCTGACGCACCCACCGCTCCGCCATCCAGTCGGTGAGGGTGACCAGGTCGTAGCCGATGTCCTGCCCGTTGGCCAGGCGACCCCGGACCTTCCCGAAGAACATGTCGCAGTCTTCGACGTCCTCCAGGTAAGACACCTTGATGCCCGTCTCCTCCTGGAACCTGTCCAGCGTCGGGTACCTCGTCCCGTCGGTGTCCAGGTACAGCGGCCAGTTGCCCCACCGTAGGTAGCCCGCCCGACCGCCGCTGCCACCAGCGCAGCCTGACAACGCCGCCGCACCACCAGCAACACCCAGCAGGCCCAAGAACGACCGCCGCGACAGACCAGCAGCAGCGGCCCGCTCGGCCAGATCACGCAGCACAGGCTCAGGAACAGGGCGACGTCTCATCTCGGTCCTCTCGAGGCTCGACCTCACCTCCGAGGTGGGTGAAGTCATTGCATCGAAACGTACCGGAATGTCCACGGCTGGCCGACCCGTCACCCCTGGAGGGGCGGATCGCAGTCATGGACTGCCCGATCGAGCACCCGTGTGCCCAGGGACGAACGTCCCAGAATCCTCCGTGGTGAGTCAGGCGCCGCCCAGCGTCAGGAAGCGCTCGGTGTACCTGGTGTACTCGTCGGCGGTGAACCCTCGGACGAGCGGGGTCTTGGCCAGCATCTCGTCGGTGGGGAAGATCAGCGGGTCGTCCACCAGCTCCGGGTCGATCTTCTCCATCGCCTCCCGCGCACCTTCCACCGGGGTGATGTAGTTGACCCAGGCGGCGACCGTCGCGGCCACCTCCGGGTCGTAGTAGAAGTCGATCAGCTTCTGAGCGCAGGTCAGCCGGTCCGAGGTCGAGGGGACCATGAAGTGGTCGCCCCACATGATCCCGCCAGCCTCAGGCACGACGAACTCGAAGAGCTCCTCACCCGCGTCCTGGTTGAGCTGGAAGATGTCGCCGCTGTAGGCCATCACCGCCCAGGCGTCCCCGCTGAGCAGGTCCTCCTTGTAGGACTGGCCCTTGATCGTACGGATCTGACCGGACTCCAGGTGCTCCCTCACGACCTCGAGCGCCGCCTCGAACTCGTCGTCACCCCAGTCGCTCGACGGGTCGACACCCTGCGACCACATGACCATCGAGATGGTGTCCTGGAACTCGGAGAGCACCTCCACCTTGCCGGCCAGGTCGGGATCCCACAGGTCGTCCAGGCTCTTCAGCCCGCGGGGCACCCTGTCCTTGCGCCAGGCGATCCCGCTCAGGCCGGTCTGCCACGGCATCGACCGCGTACGGCCCGGGTCGTAGTCCGGGTTCTCCAGGCTCGCGAGCAGGTTCTTGGTGTTCGGCATCGCCGCACGGTCCAAGGTCTGGGCATACCCCTGGCCCACCCATCGAGCCACCATCGGGTCGGAGAGGGTGACCAGGTCGTAGCCGATGTCCTGCCCGTTGGCCAGACGACCCCGGACCTTCCCGAAGAAGGAGGCGTTGTCCTCGATGTCCTCCATGTAGGACACCTTGATGCCCGACTCCTCCTGGAACCTCAGCAGCGACGGGTAGGTGTTGACGTCGTCGTCCGACATGTCCAGGTACAGCGGCCAGTTGCCCCAGCGCAGGTAGCCGGACCGATCAGCACCAGCACCGGAGCAGGCCGACAGCGCTGCCGCACCACCGACGACGCCCATCAGCCCCAGGAACGACCGCCGCGACAGACCAGCAGCGGCGGCCCGCTCGGCCAGGTCTCGCAGCACAGGCTCGGGGACGGGACGCCGTCTCGTCGACCCACCTCTCATCGTTCACCCCTCAAGGTCTCGTTGGCTCGCACCGATGGCGACGTTCTCGTGGCAACGTACCGCCCTTGTCCGGTTTGCCACCTTCGTTCGGGCCCCTCGATCTGACAAGAGCGGCCCAGGGAAGTCGTTCCACCATCGATCGTAGACATACATACGGGACGAAAGTCCTGGTGTCCCAACGTCTGAGATCGCGCATATGCCCAGCTCAGAGGCACTTTTGGCGAAGGGGCCACCCTCTCGAGAGAGTCGTGACCCCTCTTCACCCCCTCCTGACCGAGAGCCCTCATCCATCGCCTCAAATCTTGCATGTTGACGGATTTCGTTGTCACGAGAGCCTTAGATGAAGGATCTCGTCTTCGATCCGCCTCCTGGTGACGGATTCCGTCATCTCACGGCCTGTCGCTGCGTGGAGCGTGCTCGCTTGCGCTCGCCGTACGACGACAGGCACGATCCAGCGATGACCACCCCGTCGTCCAAGCCGCACCTCGACGCGACCACGAAGGCGCTCATCGAACAGCTCCAGCAGGACGGGCGGCGCTCTTTCGCGGAGATCGGCCGCGCTGTCGGCCTGTCCGAGTCGACGGTGCGCCGACGGGTGGAGCAGCTGGCCGAGGCCGGCATCATGCAGATCGTCGCGGTGACCGACCCTCTGCAGGTCGGCTTCCCGCGTCAGGCCATGATCGGCGTGACCACCGACGGAGACACCCGGCTGGTCACCGCGGCGCTCGCCGCGATCGACGAGGTCGGCTATGTGGTGAGCACCGCCGGCGGCTTCGACGTGCTGATCGAGGTGGTGTGCGAGGACGACGAGCACCTGCTCGATCTCCTGAACTCTAGGATCCGGGCGATCCCAGGGGTACGGTCCACCGAGACGTTCGTCTACCTGAAGCTCCACAAGCAGAAGTACGACTGGGGAACCCGATGACACCGAGCACCTCACCAGCACCGAGCACCTCACGCGAGGACGCGGCCCGAGCCCACCTCTGGGGTCACTTCACGCCCGCCTCGTGGTGGGCCGACAAGGTCCCGACCGTCGTCAGGGGCTCCGGCCACCGCATCTGGGACACGGACGGCAAGCAGTACCTCGACGGCCTGGCGGGCCTGTTCACGGTCCAGGTGGGCCACGGCCGGGCCGAGATGGCCGCCGCGGCGGCGAGGCAGGCCGAGCAGCTGGCGTTCTTCCCGCTGTGGTCCTACGCCCACCCGGCCGCGATCGACCTCGCCGAGCGCCTGGCTGGCTACGCCCCCGAGCCGCTGAACCGGGTGTTCTTCACCACCGGCGGCGGCGAGGCCGTGGAGTCGGCGATGAAGCTCGCCAAGCAGTACTGGTCGCTGCGCGGGCGTCCCGGCAAGACGAAGGTGATCTCCCGTGCGGTCGCCTACCACGGGACCACCCACGGCGCGCTGTCGCTGACCAGCCTGCCCGACATCAAGACGGTGTACGAGCCGCTGGTGCCCGGTGCCCTGAAGGTCCCGAACACCAACATCTACCGGGCTGACGAGCAGCTGCGCGACGACCCGAAGGCGTTCGGGGTGTGGGCGGCGAACCGGGTGGCCGAGGCGATCGAGATCGAGGGGCCCGACACGGTCGCCGCCGTGTTCGTCGAGCCCGTGCAGAACGCCGGCGGGTGCTTCCCGCCGCCCCCGGGCTACTTCGAGCGGCTGCGTGAGATCTGCGACACCTACGACGTGCTGCTGGTCTCTGACGAGGTCATCTCCGCGTTCGGCCGGATCGGAGAGATCTTCGGGTGCGTCGAGCTCGGCTACGTGCCCGACATCATCACCTGCGCCAAGGGCCTGACCTCGGGCTACTCCCCCCTAGGCGCGATGATCGTCTCCGACGAGGTGTACGAGCCCTTCGCCGACGGCTCAGCGACCTTCTTGCACGGCTACACCTTCGGCGGGCACCCGGTGTCGTGCGCGGTCGGGCTGGCCAACCTCGACATCTTCGAGTCGGAGAACCTGGTCGACCACGTGCACGAGCACGCCCCGGCGTTCCGCACCACGCTGGAGAGGCTGCTCGACCTGCCGATCGTCGGTGACGTGCGAGGCATGGGCTTCTTCTACGGCATCGAGCTCGTCAAGGACAAGACCACCCGCGAGTCGTTCTCCGACGACGAGGCGGCGCGCATCCTCAAGGGCTTCGTCTCCCCTGCCCTGTTCGAGGGCGGCCTGTACTGCCGTGCCGACGACCGGGGGGACCCCGTCATCCAGCTGGCTCCCCCGCTGACGGTGGGCCCGGCAGAGTTCGACGAGATGGAGCGCATCCTGCGCTCGGTGCTGACCCAGGCCTGGGACCGGCTCTGATGGACGGCCCCCGGGCCCTGTCGCTGTGGTGGGACCAGGTCGTCACCGACGACCCGGCGGCAGCGGAGCCCGGGGAGCCGTTGGACGGCGACACCGCGGCGGACGTCACGATCGTCGGCGGTGGGCTCACCGGGCTGTGGACCGCCTACTACCTGCACGAGGCCGATCCCTCGCTGGACGTGCTGGTGATCGAGGCCGAGCGGGTGGGGTTCGGCGCCTCGGGGCGCAACGGAGGCTGGTGCTCGGCGCTCTTCCCGGCCGCGGGCTCCCGCCTGGCCCGCCGCTACGGCGCCGAGGCAGCCCGGTCGATGCGCGCCGCGATGCGCGACACGGTGGTCGAGGTGGGCCGTGCCGCGTCCGCCGAGGGCATCGACTGCGACTTCCACGCCGGCGGGTCGCTGACGCTGGCACGCAGCCGGCCACAGCTGGAGCGGATCGAGGCCGCCGTCGCCGAGGACCACCGCTGGGGTGACCAGACCGTGCTGCTCTCCGCCGCCGAGGCGAGCGCGCGGGCTGACGCCACCGGGGTCCGCGGCGGGTCGTGGACGCCCGACAGCGCCCGCGTCCAGCCGTTGCGCCTGGTGCGGGGCCTGGCCGAGGTGGTGCGCGCGAGGGGGGTCCGCGTCGCCGAGCGGACCCGGGTGACCCAGATCGCCCCCGGAGCCGTCCTCACCGACCACGGCCGGGTCCGCACGCGCTGGTCGGTGCGGGCCACCGAGGCGTGGACACCGCGGATCCCCGGGGCGCACCGGGAGATCGCACCGGTGTACTCCTTGATGGTCGCGACCGAGCCCCTGGACGACGCCACCTGGGGACGCATCGGCCTGGCCGGCTCGGAGACCTTCGCCGACGCTCGCAACGTCATCGTCTACGGGCAGCGCACCGCTGACGGACGGATCGCGTTCGGCGGGCGCGGCGCACCGTACCACCGGGGTTCTCGGGTCTCACCGGCGTTCGACCGCGACGAGCGGGTGTTCGCGAACCTGCGTGCCGTGCTGGTCGAGATGTTCCCCACGCTGGCCGGGGTGGAGATCACCCACGCCTGGGGCGGGCCGGTGGGCGTCCCTCGCGACTGGTGCGCCTCGGTGGGGCTCGACGCGCGCACCGGGCAGGGCTGGGCGGGCGGCTACGTCGGCGACGGGGTGTCCACCGCCAACCTGGCGGGGCGGACCCTGGCCGACCTCGTCACCGGCGCCCGCACCCCGCTGGTCTCGCTGCCCTGGGTCGGCCACCGCTCGCCGCGCTGGGAACCTGAGCCGCTGCGCTGGGCAGGTATCACCGCTGGTCTCAAGGTCGCCGAGCGGGCCGACGCCGCGGAGCGGACCACCGGCCGCCGCTCACGTCTCGAGCCGGTGCTCGCCCGGCTCACGAGCCGCTGACAGGACGGGCTGCCGGCGAGAGCCTAGACCCGGACCAGAAGCTCTTCCGCACGGGCACGAGCCCAGGCGTCGGCGTCCAGGACGTCGTCCAGCACGACGCCGGCCACGACACCGTCGTGCTCACCGAGCACCCGCTCCACCGTGGCGACGATGTCGAGGAAGCCGATCCGGCCTGCCAAGAACGCCTCGACGCACACCTCGTTGGCGGCGTTCAGCACCGCCGGGTGGGTGGCAGAGGCCGCGACGGCGGCACGGGCGAGCCGCACGGCGCCGAACACCTCCTCGTCCAACGGCTCGAAAGTCCAGGCGACCGGGACGCTCCAGTCGCAGGTCGGCGCCGCGCCGTCCACACGGTCGGGCCACCCCAGGCCGAGCGCGATGGGCAGGTGCATGTCAGGCGGAGACGCCTGGGCGATGGTCGCCCCGTCGACGAACTCCACCATCGAGTGGACCACCGACTGCGGGTGCACCACCACCGCGATCTGCTCGGTCGGGACCTCGAACAGCAGGTGGGCCTCGATGAGCTCGAGCGCCTTGTTCATCATGGTCGCGGAGCTCACGGTGACCCACGGCCCCATCTGCCAGGTCGGGTGCGCCAGAGCCTGGGCCGGCGTGACGTCGACGAGACGTTCGCGCGACCATCCGCGGAACGGCCCGCCGGAGGCCGTGAGGATCAGACGACGCACCTCACCACGGGTGCCTGCCTGCAGGCACTGGGCGATCGCCGAGTGCTCGGAGTCGACCGGGACGATCTGGCCAGACCCCAGCTTCGCGGCCTTGACCAGCGAGCCGCCGACGACCAGCGACTCCTTGTTGGCCAGGGCCACGGTGGTCCCCGCCCCCAGCGCGGCCAGCGTCGGAGCGAGCCCGACCGCACCGGTGATGCCGTTGAGCACGACGTCGGCGGGCCGCGCGGCCAGCTCGGCAGCCGCGTCAGCACCTGCCAGCACCTCGACGTCCTTGGCCGACCAGCCGGGATAGGTGACGGTCTGGTGCTCCAGGGCGTCGCGCAGCGCCCCGACCGCGTGGACGTCAGCCACCGCGACCGACCCGACGCCCAGCACCGCGGCCTGACGAGCCAGGGTCACCAGGTCAGAGCCACCGGCGGCCAGACCGGTCACCACGAAACGCCCGGGGTTGTTCAGCACCACGTCGACAGCCTGCGTGCCTACCGACCCGGTGGAACCCAGGAGCGTGACAGCGCGACGACTCATCTGGACCTCACTCCACACCGAGCAGCACGTCGACGGCCCGAGCCAGGAACGCGTCGACCGAGTCCTCGTCGTAGGCGTTCTTCCCGCGTCGGGCGCGGAACGTCGCGACCCTCACCTCGGCCGCCGTCAACGGCACGCCGTTGTCGAAGTACGCGACGAGGCGCCGGCACAGCGCGTCGACGTCGGCCGGCTCATACCCATGACCCCGGCGGGGTGGGGCGAACCGGTCGCCCTCCGGCCTGCCCAGGCGCCCGTAGAGGGTGCTGGCCCGCTCGCCGAGCCTGTTCATCCACGCCTTCTGCCCGTGCCTGCCGACGAACTCCGCCCGGGCCCGGGCGATGAACGCCTGCTCCAGCCGGTCCAGCGCCGCGTCCACCGCGCTGGTGATGTACCCGCCGCGGACCAGACCGAAGCCGACCCGACGCACGTCCATGGCGTTCAGGGCCTCGCCTGGGGCCTTCTCGTAGAGCTGGCGGGCATGGGCGAAGAACTCGTCGACCTCCTCGCGGTCGTAGCCGCGCCTGAGCCTGCTCACCGTGCGGAACATCGCGCCGCTCACTCGTCCTCCGCTCCTGCCAGCTGGCCGCACGCGCCGTCGATCTCGCTGCCCCTGGTGTCCCGCACCGTCGTGGGGACACCGTGCTTGCGCAAGCGTGCCACGAACTCCGCCTCGACGCTGGGCTCTGAGGCCGTCCACCGCGAGCCGGGCACCGGGTTCAGCGGGATCGGGTTGGCGTGCACCCAGCCGCGACCGCGCGCGGCGAGCAGCTCACCGAGCAGGTCCGCACGCCACGCCTGGTCGTTGACGTCACGCATGAGGGCGTACTCGATCGAGACCCGCCGGCCGGTCGCCTCGAAGTACCGGTACGCGGCGTCGAGCACCTTGGCGACGCCCCACCGGGTGTTGACCGGCACCAGCTCCGACCGCAGCTCGTCGTCCGGCGCGTGCAGCGACAGCGCGAGAGTGAGCGGCAACCCCTCGGCAGCGAGCTTGTCGATGCCGGGCACCAGGCCGGCGGTCGAGACCGTGACGTTGCGCGCGGAGATGCCGAACCCCTCAGGAGAGGGCGCGACGATCGCCCGCACGGCGGCGATCATCCGTGCGTAGTTCGCCATGGGCTCCCCCATGCCCATGAGCACGACGTTCGACAGGCGCCCCGGCCCGCCGGGAAGCTCTCCGGCGGCCATCGCGGCAGCGGCGGCACGGACCTGCTCGACCATCTCGCCGGCCGACAGGTTGCGCGTCAGCCCCTGCTGCCCCGTCGCGCAGAACGCGCAGGCCAGGCCGCACCCCACCTGGCTGGACAGGCACAGCGTGGCGCGGCGGGGGTAGCGCATCAGCACCGACTCCACCAACGCCCCGTCGTGCAGCCGCCACAGCGTCTTGACCGTGGTCCCCTGGTCGGCGTCGAGCGTACGGACGGGCGTCAGCAGCGGCGGGAGCAGGTCGGCCGCCAGCGTCTCGCGCGCTGCCACCGGGAGGTCGGTCATCGCAGCGGGGTCGCGGGTCAGGCGGTCGAAGTAGTGCGTGGCCAGCTGCTTGGCCCGAAAGCCGGGGTGGCCGCGCTCGACCACAGCCCGCACCCGCTCGGCCGGGGTGAGATCAGCCAGGTGCAGCGGCGGGCGGCTCCTGAGCCTCGCGTGGGAGCCGGCCAGGTCGAGCGCGTTCATGGCACCGGGACCAGCGCGGCGAGGACGAGGTAGACCGCGGGTGCGGACAGCAGCAACGAGTCCAGCCGGTCCAGCACCCCGCCGTGCCCGGGGACGAGACGGCCCATGTCCTTCAGGCCCAGGTCGCGCTTCAGCATCGACTCCGCCAGGTCGCCCAGCGTCGCGGTGGTCACCACGGCGACGCCGAGCACCACCCCCACCACCGGGTCGGTGGACAGCAGGGCCTGGCTGCCGACCACACCCACCACGCAGGCGAGCACCAGCGACCCGGCCACGCCTTCCCACGACTTCTTGGGGCTCACCTTGGGCGCCATCGGGTGCCAGCCGAGCAGGCTGCCCACGGTGTACCCACCGGTGTCGGAGGCCACCACGAGCAGGATGAACAGCATGACGCGCTGCGGCCCGTCGGGTGCGGCGAGCATCAGCATCGCGAACCCCGCCAAGAACGGCAGGTAGGCGATGGCGAACACCGACGCGGTCGCGTCCCGCAGGGCCGGCTCGCCGCTGCCGTCGAGCACCCGCCAGACCACCGTCCCGCCGACGGTGAGCAGGAAGGCCACGAACAGCGCCTCAGGGCCCGCGGTGTAGGCCGAGACGAGGATGCCCACCAGGCCGACCAGCGCGGGGACCAGCGGGACGTGGATCGAGCGCTTGGCGAAGGCCTGGGCGAGCTCCCACATCGCCGCGCCCACCACGACGACGGCCAGGACCGCGAAGACCTCTTTGAGGATGAACAGGGAGGCGACCACCACCGCGAGCAGGCCGAGCCCGACCGTGATCGCGACCGGGAGGTCGCGGCCGGCCTGGGGGGCGCGCTGGGCGGTCGAGTCCGGCATCAGACCTCGAGCAGCTCGGCTTCCTTGCCGGAGAGCAGGTGGTCGATCAGGTCGACGTGCTTCTTCGTCAGAGCGTCGAGCTCCTTCTCCGCGCGCATCACCTCGTCCTCCCCGGTCTCGCCGTTCTTGACCAGCCGGTCGAGCGCGTCCTTGGCGTGGCGACGCACCGCACGCACCGCGATCCGCGACTCCTCCGCCTTGTGCCGCGCCAGCTTGACGTACTCCTTGCGACGCTCCTCGGTCAGCGCGGGCAGCGCCACACGGATCACGTCGCCGTCCGAGGTCGGGTTCACACCCAGGTCAGAGTTGCGCAGCGCCTTCTCGACCGCCGGGGCCGAGGACTTGTCGAACGGGCTGATGAGCACGGTGCGTGCCTCGACCACGTTGAACGACGCCAGCTGCTGGAGCGGCGTCGGTGCACCGTAGTAGTCCACGAACACCTTGGCGAACATGGCGGCGTTGGCACGGCCGGTCCGGATCGCGGCGAACTCCTCCTTGGCGTGCTCGACCGTCTTGTCCATCTTCTCTTCGGCCTCGAACAGGGTCTCGTCGATCACCGTTGCTCCTCGTCCCGTCCTGTCTCGTCCTGCTACGACGACGTCACCAGCGTGCCGATCTTCTCACCCTCGAGGGCACGAGTGACGTTGCCCGGCTGCTCGAGGCCGAACACACGCATCCTCACGGCGTTGTCGCGGCACATCGACAACGCTGTCGCGTCCATCACGGCCAGCCCCTCGACCAGCGCACGGGTGTAGGTCAGGTGCTCCACGAACGTCGCTGACGGGTCGGTCCGAGGGTCGGCGGTGTAGACACCGTCCACCCCGTTCTTGCCCATGAGCACCATCTGGCAGTGAGTCTCCAGGGCGCGCTGCACGGCGACGGTGTCGGTGGAGAAGTACGGCATCCCCGCCCCGGCCCCGAAGATCACCACGCGTCCCTTGTCCAGGTGCCGGATGGCTCGCAGCGGGATGTACGGCTCGGCGACCTGCCCCATGGTGATCGCGCTCTGCACCCGGGTGCTCACCCCAGCCTGCTCCAAGAAGTCTTGCAGCGCGAGGCAGTTCATCACGGTGCCGAGCATGCCCATGTAGTCGGCACGGGCACGGTCCATGCCCTCCTCGGAGAGCTCGGCCCCCCGGAAGAAGTTGCCACCGCCGACGACGACGGCGACCTGGACGCCGCCGCGCACGGCCACGGCGATCTCGTCGGCGATGCGACGGACCACATCGACGGCGAGGCCGACGTCACCGCCCCCGAAGGTCTCGCCGGACAGCTTCAGCAGCACCCGGCGCGGAGACGGTGACGTCGGCTCACCCATCGTCAGGCTCCGACGCGGAAGCGGGCCATACCGAGCACGGCGCCGCCAGCCTCGGCGAGCACCTGGCCGACGCTCTTGCTCGAGTCCTTCGCGAAGGCCTGGTCGACCAGCACGTTCTCCTTGAAGAAGCCGACGAGACGACCGTCGACGATCTTCGGCAGCACGGCCTCGGGCTTGCCCTCGTTGCGGGCGATCTCCTCAGCGATGCGACGCTCGTCGGCGATCACCTGCTCGGGGACCTCGTCGCGCGTCACGTAGGTGGGCGAGTAGGCCGCGACGTGGGTAGCCACGTCGTGGGCCACCTCGGCAGCCTTGGCGTCGGTGGCCACCAGCACACCGACCTGCGGGGGCAGGTCCTTGTTGACCTTGTGCAGGTAGACCGCGACGTGCTCGCCGGTCACGCGGGCGACCCGACGCAGCACCAGCTTCTCACCGATGGTCGCGGCCACGCCGTCGATCGCCTCCTGCACGCTCACCCCGTCGGTCTGCACGTTCAGCAGAGCGTCGGCGTCAGTGGCACCAGAGTCGACAGCCGCAGCGAGGACGCGGTCAGCGAGGGAGACGAACGCCTGGTTCTTGGCGACGAAGTCGGTCTCGGAGTTCATCTCGACCATCACGCCGACCTGGCCCGAGCCGTCGGCGGCGGGCCCGACGTGCGCGGCGACCAGACCGTCGGAGGCCGAGCGGCCCTCGCGGTTGGCCACGCCCTTCAGGCCACGCACCCGCAGCAGCTCTTCAGCCTTGACCGGGTCGCCCTCGGCCTCCTCCAGAGCCCTCTTCACGTTCATCATGCCGGCGCCGGTCTTCTCGCGCAGCGCCTTCAGGTCAGCCATCGAATAGCTTGCCATCGGTTGTGATCCCCTTTCGTTCGGCTCGAGATGTCAGCTCGCCGCGTCGGCGGCAGGCTCGGCGTCGGTGGTCTCCGGCTCGGCAGCAGCGACCTCAGCGGCTGCGGCAGCCTCCGGCTCAGCAGCGGTCTGCGGCTCGGCGGCGGCAGCCACCTCCGGCTGCGGCTCGGCCAGGCTCGCCTCGGCGCCGGCCAGCAGCTCGCGCTCCCACTCGGCCAGCGGCTCGGCCGGGGCGTCAGCGCCCTGGCCCCCGGTGCGAGAGGCGTGCCGCTTGAGCAGACCGTCGGCGACGGCATCGGCCACCACCCGGGTGAGGAGACCGACGGCGCGGATCGCGTCGTCGTTGCCCGGGATCGGGTAGTCCACCTGGTCGGGGTCGCAGTTGGTGTCCAGGATCGCGACCACCGGGATGCCCAGCTTGCGGGCCTCGTCGACAGCCAGGTGCTCCTTGTTGGTGTCGACGATCCACACCGCCGACGGCACCTTGTTCATGTCGCGGATGCCGCCGAGGGTCTTGGACAGCTTGTCCTTCTCGCGCCGCAGGACGAGCAGCTCCTTCTTCGTCAGACCGGACCCGGCGACGTCGTCGAAGTCGATCTGCTCGAGCTCCTTGAGGCGCTGGAGGCGCTTGTGCACCGTCGAGAAGTTGGTCAGCATCCCGCCCAGCCAGCGCTGGTTGACGTAGGGCATGCCGACGCGGGTGGCCTGCTCGGCGACGGCCTCCTGAGCCTGCTTCTTGGTGCCGACGAACAGGATGGTCCCGCCGCGGGCCACGGTCTCGGAGACGAACTCGTAGGCGTTGTCGATGTACGACAGCGACTTCTCGAGGTCGACGATGTAGATCCCGTTGCGCTCGGTGAGGATGAAGCGCCGCATCTTCGGGTTCCAGCGCCGGGTCTGGTGCCCGAAGTGCACACCGCTGGTCAGCATCTGGCGCAGGGTCACGACGGCCATGGGCTCGTCCTTTCGGCGCGCACCGCGCGCCTGTGTCGGCGGGCCCGAGGCCCGCGTGCTGGGTTGTCGGTGCCGGCCAGGTGACCGCCACCCCTGGCGCCCGACCAGACCCGCGCCGGGAAAGACCCGGACCGCAGCGGGGCCGACCCCCGGCCGACACCATGGCCGACCAGGAAGGACGCGCGAAGTCGACCGGCATGCCGGCCGCGCGGTCAGTCTACCTGACCACCGACTCCCCGCCCGCCGCCGCCCGCAGCGGTGCCGAGGTGCCCCGGAGGCCCGGTGCACACAGGTCCGCGCACGGCGAGAGACCCCCTCTCCCACGAGAGGCGTCCACGAACCGTCCTCAGCCCGACGAGCACCGCGACGGCACCTCGACACCTGAGGACGACCGGACCCGTGCTGACACCGGGCGGGCAGGCTCCTTCCCGTGCGCACCAGGTTCGTGATCCTCGCCGTGCTGGCGCTCGGGCTGCTCGGCACCGCGTCGGTCGACCGCGCCGCACGGGCTGACCCGCCCGGCCTCGGGGTCTGGGTCGCACCGGTCCAGGAGCTGGTCCTGGTCCATCCGTTCGACCCGCCCGAGCATCGCTGGTCAGCGGGGCATCGTGGGGTCGATCTCGTGGCTGACGCCGGTACCTCGGTGCTCGCCCCGTGCGACGGGGTGGTCACCTTCGTCGGGCCGGTCGCCGGGCGCCCCGTGCTCACGGTGCTCAGCCGCGAGGGGCTGCGCTCGTCGGTGGAACCGGTCGAGGCCACCGTGGGGGTCGGCGACCTGGTGCGAGCCGGTGACGCGGTCGGGGTGGTCGTGGCGAACCCGGCCAGCCACTGCGCACCGACCACCTGCCTGCACTGGGGCGTGCGTCGCGGGACGATCTACATCGACCCGATGTCGCTGCTCGCGGGCGGTGGGCCCGTCGTCCTGCTGCCGCAGCCATGAGGCTCCGACAGGCCAGGCGTGCCCGGGGTGCTCCCGTCACCGCACGCACACGCTCGCCCTCAGGCGGCCTCGGCCTCCCGCATGGTCGAGCGCAGGCGCCCGACCGCGGCGTTGTGCATCTGCGACACCCTCGACTCGGTGACCCCGAGCACACGCCCGATCTGGGCCAGGGTGCGTCGCTCGTAGTAGTAGAGGACGACCACCAGCCGCTCACGCTCGTTCAGGCTCTCGATGGCCCGGGCGAGCAGGTGCGAGGTCTCCATGGCCTCGATCTCTCCGAGAGGGTCGGGCGCACCGTCGTCGGGCAGCCGGTCGCCGAGCGGCTGCCCGCCAGGCTGGTCCTCGCCGGAGAGCACCTCGTCGAGCGCGGCGACGCTGCCCGTCGCCACCTGGGCCCGCGTCGCGGCCAGCTCGTCGGTCGTCAGGCCCAGACGCTCGGCCACCTCGGCCTGCGTGGGGCTGCGGTGCAGCTCGTTCTCCAGGTCGGCGAAGGCCCGGTCGATCGCCCGCGACTTGGAGCGCACCGAGCGCGGCACCCAGTCCAGCGCGCGCAGCTCGTCGAGGATGGCACCACGAACTCGTGCCGACGCGTAGGACTCGAAGCGGACGGCGCGATCGGTCTCGTACTTCTCGATGGCGTCGATGAGCCCGAACATCCCGTAGGAGACGAGGTCGCCCTGGTCCACCGTGCTGGGCAGACGCATCGCGATACGACCGGCCACGGCGGTGACCAGCGGGACGTAGTGCAAGATCAGCTGTTCGCGCGCCCAGACCGAGCCCTCGACCTTGTAGCTCGCCCACAGCGCGTCGATCGGGTCGACGTCAGCGGCCGTGCGCTGGGTCGGGATCAAGGCGCCCGCGGCCGTGCGCTGGGTGGGGATCAGCCCTGCCGCACCCGGACGAGCCGGATATCGCCGGACCAGGGTCTGGCCGACCCCTGCTTGCATCGTCTCCAAGAAAGCGCTCCGTCCGTGAGGTGTCAGGCCCGTGGGTGGGCCAGGTCGAACGCCGAACGCAGCCGTTCGGCCGACACGTGCGTGTATCGCTGGGTGGTGTTCAGGCTCGCGTGCCCGAGCAGCTCTTGCACCGACCGCAGGTCAGAACCACCCTCGAGCAGGTGGGTCGCCGCGGAGTGGCGCAGCGCGTGGGGCGCGATGTCGTGCACGCCCGCCTCCGCGGCGAGCCGGTGGATCGCGGTGCGGGCCTGGCGCTGGTCGAGCCGACCGCCCCGAGCCCCGACGAAGAGAGCGGTGACGCCAGGGTCGCTGACCAACCGAGGCCACCCGTGGTCCAGCCACGCCTCCAGCGCGTCGCCGGCGGGGCGGCCGAGCGGCACCACACGGACCTTGTCCCCCTTGCCCGTCACGCGCAGCGTGAGCTCCTTCAGGTCCAGGTCGTCCAGGTCGGTGTTGCACAGCTCGCCGATCCGCACACCGGTGGCGTACAGAGTCTCGGCCACGGCCCAGTCACGCACCCGCAGCGGGTCGCCGTCGGCGGCGCTCGCGCTGGCGGTGTCCAGCAGCCGGGCGGCGGCGTCCCGACCGAGCACCGTCGGCAGCGGACGTGCCACACGAGGGCTGGCCAGCCGTGCGGTCGGGTCGACGTCCACGCGCCCGGTGTGCGCGGCCCACGCGAAGAACGTCCGCGTCGCGGCCGTGCGCCGCGCCAGGGTCGCACGCGAACGGTTGCCCTGAGCCATCGCGCTCAGCCAGGAGCGCAGCGCGGTCACGTCGATCTGGTCCAGCCTGGTCAGGCCCGACGCGCAGACGTGGTCCAGCAGGTGGTCCAGGTCGCTCACATAAGCACGCACCGTGTGCGGCGAGAGCCCTCGCCCCACCCCCAGGTGGGTCGCATAGTCGTCACGCAGGGCTTCTCGAGCCTCGCGCGAACAGACCTCCGTCATCGCCACACCTCAACGATGGAGGGTCGGCGCGCGCGGAGCAAGGGCCAAGAAAACAACACCGTTGTAACTCGCGCTTGTTTTGCCGACAATGTCCGAAATCCCGACATGCACAATCCGTTCCGTCCGCTTTTTTCACCCGGCTCGTCATTCAACGCTCACGTCGCTCGAACCGACCCTGACGCGGCGTACCGGTACAGCCTGCCAGACTTCTCCTTCTCGTCTGGCCAGGCCGACCAGCTCCAAGCGCCCCAGGCCCGCACGCACCACCGCGACAGCGAGCCCGGTGCGCACCGCGAGCTCGCAGGACGTAGAAGGAACACGTACTGACAACGCGTCGTGCACCGACCGAATTCCCGCGTCGAGACCGTCCAGAGGTGAAGAGTCGGCCGGGTCTGCCGGACGTCGAGCACCCTCGAGAGGCCCGACCAGATCAACCACCTCGGCGGCGTCGGTGACGCAGACCGCGACCTGCTCGCGCAGCAGGCGGTGGCAGCCGGCCGAGGCCGCCGAGGTCACCGGCCCAGGGACCGCGCCGACCGGTCGCAGCAGACGAGCGGCATGGTTCGCCGTGGAGAGCGCACCCGACCTCCACGCGGCCTCGACCACGACCGTGCCCGAGGTGAGCGCCGCGATGAGCCTGTTGCGCCGCAAGAACCGGCTGCGGGCTGGCACCGCTCCTGGGGGCGCCTCACCGAGCAGCGCCCCGCCACCCGTCACGATCTGCTCGAACAGGCCCGCGTGCCCGGCCGGGTAGCCGCGGTCGAGACCCGAGGCGAGCACGGCCCAGGTGGCCCCCGAGCCCAGCGCACCGCGGTGCACCGCCGCGTCGATCCCGTAGGCGCCGCCCGACACCACCACCGCACCACGACGGGCCAGGTCGTCCGCCAGGTCGGTCGCCACCCGCCGTCCGTAGGCGGTGCAGGCTCGAGCCCCCACCACCGCGACCCTGGAGGTGTCGGACAGCCGGCCACGCACCCACAGGGCGTGCGGTGCGGTCTCGTCGAGGTCCACCAGACCCGCCGGCCAGGACGGGTCCCCCGGGACGACGAGCTCCATCCCCGCTCGGGAGCCGATGTCGAGCACGGCCTCGGCGCCGCTCAGCCGTGCCGCCCACGTCCGGCCGCGTCGAAGGAGACGCTCGCGCTCGGGGTCAGCCACCCCGTCCAGGTCGGGTTCGAGCACCGACCAGTCCGGACGGTGACGGCCCACCGAGCGCACCCAGGTCAACGCCCGCCCGGCCCCCACCCAGGCCAGCAGCCGCCCGGCGACCGGGTCGCCCGGCTCGCTGAGGACCGTCCAGACCGCTCTGGCCTCTCGCTCACCGGTCTCTCGTCCCTCAGTCATGGGCACCCGCTCTGGTCCGCAGCATCATGGCCTCCCCCACGTGGTCGACACCTGGACGCTCCTCACCGGCGAGATCGGCGAGCGTCCAGGCCACCCGCAGCACCCGGTCTGCCCCGCGCAGGCTCAGCCAGCCTCGGTCGACCGCCTCGCCCAGCTCACGGGTGATCGGGTCGTCGCGGGCCGTGCGTGCCCGCAACCACGCGCCGGGCACCTCGGCGTTGGTGAGCCACCGGGTGCCGGCCAGCCGTGCGCGGGCACGTCCCCGAGCCTGTGCGACCCTGGTCGCGACCTGCGCCGTACCCTCCCCCGCAGCGGAGCTCGACCGGGGCGGGGGAACCTCCAGCTGGAGGTCCACCCTGTCCAGCAACGGCCCGGAGAGCCTGGAGAAGTAGCGGCGGCGCGCCTCGGCCCGGCACGTGCAGCCCACGCCCTTGCCCGCGTACCGTCCGCACGGGCACGGGTTGGCCGCCATGACGAGCTGGAACCGGGCCGGGTAACGGACCGCACCCGCCGCCCGGTGCAGCACCAGCTCACCGTGCTCGAGCGGCTGGCGCAGAGACTGGAGGACCTGGGTCGCGAAATGAGGCGCCTCGTCCAAGAACAGCACACCCCGATGAGCCCGCGACGCCGCCCCTGGGCGCGCCACGCCCGTCCCGCCTCCGACGATGGCCGCAGGAGACGCGGTGTGGTGCGGGTCCTCGAACGGAGGGCGCCGCAGCAGTCCCTGCGCCGGGTCGAACGTGCCGGCGACCGAGTGCACCGACGTCGCCTCGACCGACGCCTCCTCGTCCAGGTCGGGCAGCAGGCCCGGCAGGCGTCGAGCGAGCATGGTCTTCCCGGTGCCAGGCGGCCCGACGAGCAGCAGGTGGTGCGCCCCGGCAGCGGCGACCTCCAGACCGCGACGGGCGTCGTCCTGCCCGAGCACGTCAGCGAGGTCTGCGACGGCGGCCTCCGTCGAGGCGAGAGCAGGGTACGCGACGGGCACGACGTCAGGCACCGTGACGTCGGCGCCGTACCAGGAGGCGACCCGGGCCAGGTGGTCGGCCTCCGCGACCTCAGCACCGGGGATCAGCCGTGCCTCGGCCGCGTTCCCGGCGGGGACGACCACCCTTGAGCACCCGGCGGCGACCGCCTCGGCCACCGCCGGGAGCACCCCGGGCACCGGCCGCACCCTGCCGTCGAGCCCCAGCTCACCCAGGTGCACGGCCGAGGAGACCTTGTTCGGGTCGACCACCCCGGCACCGGCCAGCACCGCGACGGCGACCGCCAGGTCGAACCCCGAGCCAGACTTCGGCAGCGTCGCCGGAGACAGGTTGACGGTGATCCGGCGGTTCGGCCAGGTCAGCCCCGCGCAGGCCACAGCGGCACGCACCCGGTCGCGAGCCTCCGACAGCGCGGCATCGGGCAGCCCGACCAGGCTGAACGCCGGCAACGACGCCGCCAGGTGCGCCTCGACCTCGATGAGGTGCGCTCGCATCCCGACCAGGGCGACGGCCCGCGTGCGTCCCAGCACCGTCACCCCACCCCGACCAGGTGGTCCACCTGCGGGCGGCCGTGCGCGGGCACGGTGACCGCCACCACGTCGATGCGCACCGAGCCGGGGCGGGCGTCGTGGGCGGCGAGCCAGGCCGCCGCCAGCCGACGCAGCCGGGCGAGCTTGCGCCAGGTCACCGCCTCGGCTGGCGACCCGTAGGCCAGCGAGCGCCTGGTCTTGACCTCGACCACGACGAGCTCGGCGCCGTCCGCCGCGACGAGGTCGATCTCTCCGATCTCGCAGCACCAGTTGCGGTCGAGCACCAGCAACCCGGCCGCCTCGAGGTGGTCGGCCGCCAGCCGCTCACCGAACTGCCCCAACGCCTTGGTGACTCGCACAGGCCCAGGCTCGTGCCGACGCACCCCCGTGGGAGCACCTGTCGCCGGTGTCGGTGCCCATCGACGCCGACCTGCGGGGCTGGGGACGGTTCGTCACCGTCAGGCCTGCGGTGCCCCGGGCTCCTGGATCGAGACAGCCTTCTCGGTCGGGACAGACTTCTGGGTCGGCACGAGCGCGCGGGTCAGCGGCAGCGAGAGGAGGAACGCGGGCACCAGGAACACGCCAGGGCCGAGGAATCCGTAGAGGATCGATATGAGGTTGGTCAGGACGATCACGACCAGGCCGACCCACACGAGAGCCGCACGCGCGCTGGACATGAGGGCGGGCGTGTCGTCCCACCAACGGACGGGCGTGTTCTCCAGCCCCTGCAGCAGGAAGAAGAGCAGACCGGTCAGCACCCACAGGGCGAGCACCTGCACCGCGACGATCCACCAGAAACCGGGCTGATACCGGTCGGTGCGGTCGACACCGAGCAGGTGAGAGACGGCGAAGACGGTGCCGAGGGCGACCATGTGCCACAGGTACAGAGTCATCGCGCCACGGTTGCCGACGGCGACGAACCACCACACCCGGGCGTTCGAGGCGATCCGCTCGATCACCGGGCGCAGCACGACGGCCAGGCCGCACAGCACGAGCATGTGCCCGCACAGCAGCAGCGACGGCGGCGTCATGTTCGACAGGTTCTGGCCCTCGACCGACACGAAGCTCACGTCGTAGGGGCCGAGGGTCACCGCGAGCACGTCGAAGACCAGGGCTCCTGCCGCGACGATCGTGGCGGTGCCGCGGCCGATCAGCCCACGGGCGTACCCGACACCGAGCAGGCCCGCGACGTACCACGCCAGGTAGTTGAGATACCCGAGCATCGAAGGCCCGTCACCGAGACGGACGGCGTCGACGGCCGCCACACCCGCGATCACAGCGGCGACGGACACCCAGAGGGCGCGGGGCGTGCGGATCTTGTGCATCAGAGGCACCCCGAGGAGCACCATCAGGTACATCCCCAAGAACCACGTCAGCTGGATGCCCACCCCGGCGATGTTGCGGTACGTCGACTCGTCGGCGGCGACACGGACGACGACCAGGACCAGGGCCCACACCGCGACGTAGTAGAACACCGGCCGGTACAGCCGCTGCACCCGCCGGAACAGCCAGCCGGCGGCGTCGGTGCCCTTGTAGCTGCGCATGCTCGCCGCGGTGCCCGCGAAGAAGAACAGAGGCATGACCTGCAGCAGCCACGTCAGCGCCTGGAGGTCTGGCGAGCCGGACAGGACGTTGCCGAGCCGCCAGCCTCCCGGCTCGATGATGACCAGCAGCATGATCCCGTGCCCGGTGATGACCACGATCAGCGAGAACAGCCGGACGACGTCGATGAACCGGTCACGGGTCGGCGGGGTGGCCTCGGTGACCTGCTTCACAGAAGGGAGCACGCCGAGAGGCTACCGCGACCTGGGGACTCTCTTTCTCGGCACGGCAGAGCCACCCATCAGGTGGGCGTGCCACGTCCCGGCGGAGATGTCGGTGAGGGAGGCGACCTGGTCGATCACCACGCGCAGGCGCGCGGCGTCGTCGTCGGCCGCGCGCCAGTCAGCGGCGAACGGCGGTTCGAGGGCCAGCGGGGCACGGTCGAGCAGCACCTCCACCAGGTCGGTGAGCAGCTCGCGCTGCGTGGCGTACAGCGGCTCGAGCTCGCGGGGGGCCATCACGTAGGCCACGGCGACACCCTTGAGCACCATGATCTCGGCCAGGGTCTCGTCGGGCACCACCAGGGCGGCGCCGTAGCGGGTGTGCGGCCCCGGGCCGTAGCGAGCCCGGGTCGCCTTCTGGGCGGCCTTGGCGAAACGACCGATGAGCTGGCTGGTCGCGTCCTTGAGCATGGCCAGCGCCCGGCGGGACCCGTCGAAACCCTCGGGCCACAGCTCTGCCCTCACCAGCCTGTCCATCGCGGCGTACAGGTCCTCGGCGTAGGCGTCCTTGCCGTACCAGGCCTCCACCGCGGTCGCGATGTGCTCGCGGGCCCGCGGGTCGGTCAGCACCACCAGGTCGACCCTGCCCCCGACCACCGCGTCCTCCACGTCGTGCACGGAGTAGGAGATGTCGTCGGCCAGGTCCATGACCTGCGCTTCCAGGCACTTGTGCCGCTCTGGGGCCCCCTCGCGCACCCAGTCGAACACGCCCCTGTCGTCGGGGTACACCCCGAACTTGTGCGTCGGGCGGCCGGAGACCGGGCTGACCGGCCCCTCACCGAACCCCCACGGGTACTTGATCGAGGCGTCCAGGCTGGCCCGGGTCAGGTTGAGCCCGGCGCTGAGCCCGTCGGGGCCGGTTACCTTGGGCTCCAGGCGGGTGAGCAGGCGCAGGGTCTGGGCGTTGCCCTCGAAACCGCCGATGTCACGGGCGAGCTCGGCCAGGGCACGCTCGCCGTTGTGCCCGAACGGGGGGTGGCCCAGGTCGTGGGCCAGGCAGGCGGTGTCGACCACGTCGGGGTCGCAGCCCAGGGCCTTGCCGAGCTCGCGGCCCACCTGGGCGACCTCGAGGGTATGCGTCAGCCGCGTGCGCACGAAGTCGTCCGACGACGGCCCCAGCACCTGCGTCTTCGCGCTGAGGCGACGCAGCGCCGAGGAGTGCACCAACCGGGCCCGGTCGCGCTCGAAGGCGGTGCGCTCCTTCGACTTGGGTGCCTCGGGCACCATCCGTACCCGGTCGGCGTGCACGTAACCGACGCCGACGGGCTCGTCGCCTCTCACGACCACCAGCGTAGTAGCCGGCCCGGGCGGCCGTGTCAGGCCGGGAACCCTCCACGCAGCAGGGCCTGGTACCCCCAGCCTGGCAGCTCGACCTGAGAACCGACCTCCAGCTCGACCTTCTCCCCCGTCGCGAGGTCTTTCCAGGCTCCGGCGTACGGGCCGTCACCCAGGGTGATCGTCCTGCGCCGTGGCGAGAGGTTGGCCACCATGAAGACCGCGTCGTCACCGCGGTGCCGGGCGAAGGCCAGCACCTTGGACGGCTTGGAGGTGTAGACCTCGACCATCGGGGCGCCCCACGAGCCGTTCCACAGCGCGCTGTTGGCCTTCTTCGCCTCGATCAGCCGCCGGTACAGGTCGCCGAGAGGGTGCTCGCGCCACTCGATCTGGTCGTCCTCGAACAGCGGCAGGCTCCGGTCGTTGCCGGCCTCTTGCCCGTTGAAGACCAGCGGTATGCCCTCGCTGAGCACCGAGAGCACGATCGCGACCTCGAGCGCCTCGCCGAAGCGCTCGATCTCGCTGCCGTCCCACGCGTTCTGGTCGTGGTTGGTGACGAACAGCATCCGCATCGCGTCGTGCGGGTACGCCTTGGCGTTCCAGGCGTAGTAGGTCCGCAGCACCTCGACCCCGGCGTCCCCGGAGGCCACGGCGTGCATGACGTTGTTCCACGACCAGCCGTAGGTCGCGTCGAAGGCGTGGTCGTGCAGCTCGCGAGACTCCCACTCGGCCAGCAGGAACACCGGCTTGATCGCCTCGAGGGCCGTCCGCACCCGCTCCCAGAAGGTGGTGGGGACCAGGCCCGCGACGTCGCACCGGTACCCGTCGATGTCTACCTCGCGCACCCAGTGCTCCATGGCCCCGACCATGTAGTCACGGAGCTCGGGCACCGCGTAGTCCAGGTCGATGATGTCGTCCCACCCCCACCACGGGGTCGGCGTGAGGTCGCCCTTCCAGTCTCGGGCATACCACTCCGGGTGCTCCTCGACCAGCACGTTGTCCCAGGCGGTGTGGTTGGCCACCCAGTCCAGGATGACGTGCATCCCCAGGGCGTGGGCCTGGTCGACGAACGCCCGCAGGTCGGCGACCGTGCCCAGGTCCGGGTTCACCGAGAGGTAGTCGCGCACCGCGTAGGGGCTGCCGAGCATGCCCTTGCGGTTCACCTCTCCGATCTCGTGCACCGGCATCAGCCACAGGATCGACACCCCGAGGCCGGCGAGGCGCTCCAGGTGCCCCGCCGCGGCGGTGAATGTCCCCTCGGGCGTGAAGTGCCTGGTGTTGATCTGGTAGATCGTCGCGTCGCGGCTCCACTCCGGGTGGACGAGGTGCACGTCCGACGGCTGGTGACGCTCCACGTGCACCTGAGGTGGTCTCGTCATCCCAGGACCCACACCCCGGCACCCGGACCAGACCCCTCGAGCAGGAGGCTCTCGCCGTCGCCGCGCACTGACGGGCCGTCCGGGGTGCGCACCCCGGTGACCGCCTCTTCCGCCGCCCGCAGCCCCAGGCCGGCCAGCGAGAGCCGCACAGGCGGGTGGGCCGCACGGGACAGGTGCACCAGCACCCGTTGGTCGGGGTGCTCGCGCAGGTAGGTCAGCGAGTCGTCACCGACGTGCGCGAAGCGCAGGCTCCCACGGCGCAGGGCCACGGTGTCGCGGCGCGCCGCGCTCCAGGCCTGGTACGCCTCGAGGGTCTCGGCGTCCACCCGGTCGGGGGCGTCCCACGGATACGGGGTGCGCGCGTGCTCGCCCGAGACCCCGGTCAGGCCCAGCTCGTCCCCCGCGAAGACGGTCGGCACGCCGGGCATCGTCATCTGCGCCGCCAGCCCCACCAGGTGCAGGGCACGCCCGTGCCCGTCACGGTCGGCGCGGCCTGACGTCCCACCACCGGTGACGGTGCGCATGCGGGGGGTGTCGTGGGAGTCCAGGTGCAGCGTCGAGGCGGTCCACGCGTGCCAGGGGGCGCCGGCGCGGGCCTCGCGCATCGTGGCGACGACCGCCGGCCCCGGCAGACGCGGGACAGGGACCCTCAACCCCAGGAAGTCCAGCCCGTGAGGCAGCCCCGGACCGTCGGGGCCGCCGCCGTTCAGCCAGGCCCACATCGGCCGGGTGAACCCCATGTAGTCCATGGTCCCGTGCCAGCCGTCACCGGTCAGGTCGCCGTCGCCGGCGGCGTCGTGGCCGTGCTCGGCGAGCAGCCACGCGTCGGGGTGGCCCACCGCCATCGTGGCCCGGACCGTGCGCGCCACGTCGTGGGCGAGGTCCACCGGGCCGAGACGGCCGGTCATGTTCGCCACGTCGACGCGCCAGCCGTCGAGGCCGAGATCCAGCCAGCGGGCGACCACCGAGGCGGTGCCCTCGTACAGCCTCTGGCGCAGCGCCGGGGAGGCGTGGTCCAGCTTGGGAAGAGTCTTGGCGCTGAGCCAGGTCGCATAGCTGTCAGGGTGGTCCCAGAACGTGTAGTACCTGGCCTCCGTGCTGGTCGCGTCCGCCTGGGCCCGCCGGAACCACTCGTGCCCGGAGCCCGTGTGGTTGAGCGTCAGGTCACCCAGCACCCGGATGCCTCGCGCGTGGGCCACCCCCAGCAGGCGGGCGAGGGCCTCGTCCCCGCCCAGCACCGGGTCGATGCGGTCGAAGCTCACCGCGTCGTAGCGGTGCACCGACCTGCCCTCGAAGATCGGCGTCATGTACAGCGTGGTCGCTGAGAGCCTCTGCAGGACGTCCAGGTGCTGGGCGATCCCGTCGAGGTCTCCCCCGTACCACTGGCGGGAGGAGAAGCCCTCGCGGTGGTCCACCTCGTCGTCCCAGGCGGCGGGCGTCGCCCACCCGGGGGGCGTGCGTACCGCTCCCGAGCGGGCGAAACGGTCGGGGAACACCTGGTAGACGATCTGGTCGGTGACCCAGTCCGGCGGCGGCGGGGCGGTGGAGATCTTGAAGTCCGCGGCGTCGGCCACGTCGCGACCTCGGACGCCTGACGCGTTCAGCCAGCGGTAGCGGCCCTGCCCGGCGACGAGGAACCGGTAGTGGGTGAGCGGGTGCTCGCAGGCCAGGTCGGCCACGAACCAGGCGCCGGTGTCGTCGGAGCTCTCCAGCCTGGCGTGAGATACCGCGGGCTCGCCGTCGCTCCACCTCCGCAGCACCACGTCGGCGTCTGCCCCGGCCAGGCCTGGCACCGACGGCACCCTCACCCTGACCGGCACGACGTCGCCCAGCACCGGCGAGGGGCCCGGGGTGTAGAGCGGAGAACCGTCGTGGTGCGGAGCACCGAGCAGGTCCATGGTGCTCATCCCTTCACGGAGCCCGCGGTGATCCCTCCGACGATGTACCGCTGCAGGTACTGGAACAGCAGGATCACCGGGACGGCCACGACCACGGACGCCGCCGCGAACCAGCCGAGGTTGTTCGACCGGTCGCCCTGGAGCACGCCGTACATGCCGACCGCCACCGTCTTGACCCCGGTGGACCGCAGGAAGATCGAGGCGAGCATGAACTCGGCGATCACCCCGACGAACACCAGCAGACCGGTGATGACGAGGATCGGCCGCAGCAGCGGCAGCAGGATGCGGAAGAACAGCCCGGCATGCCCGGCACCGTCGATCTTCGCCGCCTCGTCGAGCTCCTTGGGGATCGAGTCGAAGGTGCCCTTGATGAGCCAGACCTGACCCAGCGAGCCGCCGAGCATGATGAGGATGTATCCGGCCAGGGTGTCCAGCCCGAGCCCCGGTACCACCTGGCCGACCGTGGAGAAGATCCGGAACAACGCCACGGTGGCCAGGATCTGGGGGAACATCTGGATGAGCAGCAGGCTGAGCAGCCCGACCCGCCGGCCCTTGAAGCGCAGACGGGAGAAGGCGAAGGCCGCCAGGGTGGAGAAGAAGAGCTGCACCACGACCACCACGCTGGCGACGATCACCGTGTTGAGCAGCCACTGGTAGAAGGGCCGCGACGGGTTGTTGCCGAGCGCCTGGAACCAGACGAGGCTGAACTCGCGAGGGATGAGGCTCGTGGAGGAGACCGACCCGATCGGGTTGACCGAGGCGGAGAAGATGTACAGCACCGGGATGATCGCGTAGACGACCGCCACGATGCCGATGCCGTGCCGCCAGCCCAGCGTGCGCCACCAGCGGGCACCTCTGACCTTGTCGGGGCCGGCCACCACCGGCTTGTGCTTGTGGGCGTGCTTCGTCGCGCTCATGTCAGTTCACGTCCTCCAGGAATCGGGTGGCGCGGAACTGGAGCGCCGCGATCACGCCGGTCAAGATGAACAGCACGACCGATATCGCCGAGGCGAAACCTATCTGTTGCCCGCCGGTGCCGAAGGCTAGTCGGTAGGTATAGCTGATGAGGATGTCGGTGCCGCCCGCCGTCGGGTTGTCCGAGCTGAACGGACCACCCTGGGTGAGCAGCTGGATCGCGTTGAAGTTGTTGAAGTTGAACGCGAAGGACGCCACCAGCAGCGGGGCGACCGACACCAGGAGCAGCGGGAAGGTGATCTTGCGGAACTGTGTGAACCCGCTGGCCCCGTCGATGGCCGCGGCCTCCTTCAGGTCGGTGGGGATGGACTGCAGCGCCCCGGTGCAGACCAGGAACATGTACGGGAAGCCCATCCAGAGGTTGGTGAGGATCACCGCGATCCGTGCCGGCCACGTCTGCCCCAGCCAGTTGATGTCGAGCCCGAGCAAGTCGTTCACCAGCCCGAACCGTTGGTTCCAGAACCCCGACCACACCATCAAGGAGATGAACCCGGGGATGGCGTAGGGAAGCAGCAGGGCCGAGCGGTAGAACCTCTGGAAGCGCAGCCTGGGGTCGTTGAGGACCACCGCCAGACCGAGCCCGAGCGCGAAGGTCAGACCGACCGAGGCTGTGGCGAACAGCAGCGTCCACAAGAAGATCGACAGGAACGGGCCGGTGATCCGGGCGTCGGTGAAGATCCGCTGGTAGTTGAACAGCCCGATGTTCTCGCCCCAGGACTGGTTCGACAGCCGGTTGCCGTCGGCGTCGACGAAGAACGATCGGTCGCCTGAGGCCGAGCGCTGGGGTGCGTAGACGACCCCGGTGTCGGTGTTGGTGATCTCGTCGGTCGCGGCGTCGTAGACCAGGGGCGTGTGCATGGTGATGGCCTGGAAGCCCTGCACCCTGATGACCTCGTTGTCGCTGACCGTCACGGTGTACCCGTCCAACGGCTGGCCAGAGCCGGAGACCGCGTTGATCTGCTGCCGGGTCAGCATCGTCCAGCCGCTGGCCTCGGTGATCAGCCCGCCGGTGATGGTCACCTCGCTCGCGGTGAGCGGTGCCAGCTCTGTCTCGGTGCCGCGGAAGGCCTCACCGGTCTGCGTGTCGACGAGGAAGAACGCGAACGGCCCGCCGGTCACCGTGCCCTGCGTGCCCACGGCCAGGCTGTAGACGGCACCACCAGGCACCTGGACCGCGGAGGTCCCGATGATCCGGGCGACGGCCTGCTCCTTGTCGGAGCGCGTCCCGTCACCGAAGTTGGTGGTCGACAGCTGGAAGGTCAGCATGATCGGGTAGATGAGGAACAGGACGAGCATCGCCACGCCAGGCAGCAGGTACTTGGCAGGGATCGCTCTCCTGGTCGCGTAGACCGCGACCACCACCGCGGCGAGCCCGACCAGCACGCCCAGGAACCCCCACTGCCTGGTCGCGACGACAGACGGCAGCACCGCGATGAGCATGCTGGCCAGGAGGACGATCCCGATGCCCTTGGTCATCAGCGTCCCGGTGGTGGCTGGAGGACGGCGCCTGCGCACCGGGGGCCTGTCGGCGGAGGTGGGCGGCTGGTCGGTGACGGTCACTGCACGACTCCCGGGGGTGCGAGGGCTCTGCGGCTGCGGCGGTGCGGCCGCACCGGGGGGCCCGGCATCGTCGTGCGACGCCGGACCCCCCGCGATGCTCAGCCGATCAAGACTTGGCGATGGCCGCCTTGATCGTGTCTGCTGCCTTCGTCATCTCCGTGGCCGGGTCGGCACCGGTGATGATGTTGGCGTAGGCCACCCCGAGCGGGGTCCACACCTGGTCCATGGCCGGGATGGACGGCATCGGGGCCGCGGAGTCGGCCGCCGTGGCGAAGATCTCGACGTCAGGGTTGGCCGGGGCCACGGCGTCGCGGACCTGGGTCATCGCCGGCGGGAGGTTGTTGGCGTCGAACAGGGTCGTCATCGCCTCGACGGTGCTCAGGCCGCCGGTGGTGGTGCCGGTGACGAACGCCTGGGCGTAGCTCTTGTTCTTGCCGTTGGAGGCGACGTAGAACGCGTTCACCCCGGCGAAGGGCTGGGCCGGGTCCATGCCGGCGAAGCCCGGGATGGGCTGCAGGGAGTAGCCGTCGTTGCCCAGGCCGTTGCGCACGTCACCGAGCGCCCACGGGCCGGAGATCAGGCAGGCGGCCTTGCCGGAGGCGAACAGCGAGATCGCGTTGTCGTTGGAGATCGAGGTGGAGAGCACCTTCGAGCCCGCGTCGCCGAGCGTGGCGATCTTCTTGGCCGCGTCGATCCCGGCCTGCGTGCCCACACCGAGGTCGTCGGGGTTGAGCGAGCCGTCCGAGTTCTTCCCGAACAGGTAACCACCGGCCGAGGTGTACAGCGGCTGCATGTGGTACGGGTCACCAGCGGTGCCCTGCGGGACGTTCAGCGCCGACTGCACGGTGCCCGCGTCCTTGGCCTGCTGCCCGGCCGCGATGGCGTCGTCGAGCGTGGCGAACTCAGTGGTGCCGACCACCGACTTGTTGCAGAACAGCGCGAGCGCCTCGACCGAGTAGGGGACGCCGTAGATCTGGTTGTTGTACGTGACCGCCTCGATAGACTTGCCCGAGTACATCGCCACCGTGTCGGTGCCGAGCTGGACGGGGTCGATCGCACCGTTGGCGACCAGCTGTCCGATCCAGTCGTGCGCGCCGACCAGCACGTCGGGGCCGTTGCCCGCCTGGTTGGCGGTGATGAAGTCGGCACGGGTGTTGACGATCGCCTGGACACCGACGGTGATCCCGTTCGCCGCCCCGAAGGCGTCCGCGACGTCCTTGACGGACTGGAGCTTGGTGTCGTCGGTCCAGATGACCAGGTCTTCGTTGCCCCGGACCGGAGCGGACGTGGCTCCGTCGGTGCTCGTCGAGCCCCCAGAGCCACCACCAGAGCCGCACGCTGCCGCGAGCATCGCCACCGCGGCGGCCGCCGCGACGGCCTTCGTGATCCTGCGCATCGAATGAATCCCTTCGTCTGGCTCGCCGCGCAAAGAAAAGACCGGGACTCACGCCGGACGCGCGACTATGCGGTTGCTTAATGACGGTAGCGACGCCTGTCAGCTCCCGCAAACGCTGCCATGTCTCGCGTCAGAACCGTTACTCTCATAGAGGCACATGTTCGACCTGACCAGCATCATCGAACCTCGCAGGAGTCGATCGCGATGAAAAATCGCCCTATTCCCGAGAAGTCCTTTTTGTGCAGGACGGGGGTCCCTGATGTCCTCGCGTGAATCTCACGGCCTTCTCCACCCCGCCGGCAGCCCCGAGGACGCCTGGTGGCGCCACGCCGTCATCTACCAGGTCTACCCGCGCTCCTTCGCCGACGCCGACGGAGACGGGGTGGGCGACCTGGCCGGCGTCCTCTCCCGTCTCGACCACCTGACCAGCCTGGGCGTCGACGCGCTCTGGCTGTCCCCGTTCTACCCCTCGCCCCAGGTCGACGGCGGCTACGACGTGTCGGACTACTGCGGGGTCGACCCGGTGTTCGGCACGCTCGCCGGCGCCAGGCACCTGGTCGCCACCGCGCACGAGCGAGGTCTGCGGGTGCTGGTCGACCTGGTGCCCAACCACACGTCGGACGCTCACCCGTGGTTCGTCGCCGCGCTGGCATCGGCGCCAGGGTCACCAGAGCGAGCCCGCTACCTGTTCCGCGACGGGCGCGGAGATCACGGGGAGCTGCCTCCCAACAACTGGCGCTCGATCTTCGGCGGCACGGCGTGGGCCAGGATCACCGAGCCCGACGGGACGCCAGGCCAGTGGTACCTGCACCTGTTCGACCCCCACCAGCCCGACCTGGACTGGTCGAACCTCCAGGTGCGCGCGGACTTCCTCGACATCCTGCGCTTCTGGCTCGACCTGGGGGTGGACGGTTTCCGCGTCGACGTCGCCCACAGCATGGTCAAGGCCGAGGGGCTGCCCGACTGGGACGAGCCGGTGCGCATGATCGGAGGCGCCGAGCACTCCTCCCCGCAGGAAGCCCCGGCGCCGATGTTCGACCAGGAGGGTGTGCACGAGATCATCCGCTCCTGGCGGCGGCTGCTCGACTCCTGCCCGGGCGAACGAGCCATGGTGGCCGAGGCGTGGGTGGAGCCCGCGGACCGGCTGGCCCGCTATGTCCGTCCCGACGAGATGCACCAGACGTTCAACTTCCCCTTCCTCACCGCCGGATGGGACGCCGAGGCGCTGCGCAAGGTCATCATCGACTCCTACGTCGCCGACGACGCGGTCGGCGCCGCGACCACCTGGGTGCTGTCCAACCACGACGTGGTACGCCACGCCTCCCGGTTCGGGATGCCCGACCCGACCGGGCGCCCCAACGGGATCGGCGCGCGCGACCCCCAGCCTGACGCCGCGCTCGGTCTGCGACGCGCGAGGGCCGCGACGACGCTGATGCTCGCGCTGCCCGGGTCGGCGTATCTGTACCAGGGCGAGGAGCTCGGCCTGCCCGACCACACCACGCTGGACGACGACCTGCGCCAAGACCCCACCTACCGCCGCACCCACGGGGTCGAGCTGGGCCGCGACGGCTGCCGGATACCCATGCCGTGGTCCGCCGGGGCCCCAGCCCTGGGCTTCTCCCCCACCGGGCGCACCTGGCTGCCCCAGCCCGCCATGTACCACGACCTGGCCGTCGACCGTCAGGACGGCCACCCCGGGTCCACGCTGGAGCTGTACCGCGAGCTGTTGCGCGTGCGCCGCGAGCGCGGTCTCGGCTGGGGCTCGCTGACCTGGTACGCCCCCCTGGCCGACCGTCCAGACGTCCTCGCTTTCCACAACGGCGAGGTGCTGGTGATCGCCAACCTGGGCACCCGACCCGCACCGATGCCCGAAGACACCCACGTGCTCGTCAGCTCCACACCGGAGGCCCCGACCGACCAGATCGCCCCCGACACCGCCGTCTGGCTGGTCAGCGCATCCTGATCGCCGAACCGTTCAGGGGTCGGCTGGTGACGCGGTGTCCTCTGGCACAGGGACCTGGACTCGGGTGATGCGGCAGGCCTCGACCAGCAGCCCGCGTCCGGGCGGGTAGTCGGCGCGCGAACCACGAGGGAACGGCAGCCGAAACAGGGCGTCACCGTCTACCTGGTCTGGTTGCAGCACCAGACCACGCCGTACGTTGCGAATCTCCGCGACCAGGGGCCATCCCGAGCCCCACGCGGAGGTCTCTGCCTCAGCGATCACCAGGTGGCCGGCTCGTCGGGCGGCGCGGATCGTCTCGAGAAGCGGCTGCTCGACGGTGGTCGAGATGAGCTCCGGCAGCCCTTCGATCACCAAGACGACCCGCGGACTCTCACCGGTCAGGGTCGAGGACAGGTCGGTGAGCAGCGTCGTGGCCTCCTCGGGACTTGCCGCCACGTCCGTCCAGTGCGGGGACTGCCGCAACGGTGAGCGCTGCGGACCGATCCACACCCTGAGGTGGTCAGGACATGCCCGGGCCAGCTCGCGGCTCAACCACTCCAAGGCCGTCGTGCGCCCGGAGCCGGGCCCACCGGCCAGCATGAAGGTGCCGGTGGGGGTGAACGTCACGGGCAGGAAGCGCCCGGCCGTGTCGGTGGAGTCACCGAGGCCGATGATCGGTTCGTCGGGGGCAGGGTCGGGCAGGTCGGTGGAAGTGACCACGACCGGCAGGCGCGGGATCGCAGGTGGTGGGGTTCTCCCGACCGGCACCAGCGCGAGAGCCGCGTCGGCCTGCGCTCGCAGGTCGGGTGTGCCACCAGGGACAGCGACCTGGAGCTCGGCCCCGTCGTTTCCGGCGAGCACCCCGCGCCCGGGAGGGCTGTCGGGGCTGAGCACGTCGGCAGGGACCCCAAGAACCTGATACGCCGTGGCGTCGGTGTGGCGCAGCACGAGCCTCAGCCCGACGGCTGAGGCCCACGAGGTCGGCATCCCGTTGGGTCGTTCGAGCCCGACGGCCACGTGGACGCCGAGGGAACGTCCTTCGACGATGATGCGGGTCAGCCCCGCCCACAACCGAGCCGAGGTGAGGTCGTTCTCGTAGGTCTCGCGCAGCGCGGCCACACCGTCGATCACCAGCAGCACCCGGGGCTCGTCAGTCTCGGTGACCTGCCGGTACTGGCTGAGCGTGGAGGCGTGCGCGGCGGCGAACCTCTCAGCCCGCTCGTCCAGGCGTGCGCAGGTCAGGTCGACCAGCCGGGTCAGGCGCTCCCGGTCGTCCAGGTCGATCACCGCGCCGACCCCGGGCAGGGATCTCAGCAGGCCGAGCCCGCCCGCACCGGCGTCGACCCCGTAGACCCAGGTGGTGCCCTGGCCTGTCAGGGTCGACACGGTCAGGGTGCGCAGCGTTGTCGACACCCCAGCACCCGGCCCACCGAACACGGCGACCGAGCCTCGGGCGTCCCAGTCGACCCCGACCGTGCGCTGAACCTGCTGTGATGGCAGGTCGGCCATGGCGAACGCGGCACCCGGCTCGTCCGGTGCGGGAAGCGCAGCCAGGTCGTAGCAGGTGTCGAGCTCGGGCAACCAGGGCCGTCGCGGTGCTGGCAACCCGTCCTGCTCGGCGGCCGAGCGGATGGTCGTCACCAGCCGGGTGAGGTCTGGTGGTCTGGTGTCGCTCACGTCCGAGAGGCCGGCCGGGCCTGTGGCGGCGAGCACCGTCGCTGGCCCGACCCCCAGGGTGCTGACCTCGACCTGAGCGGGCCGTGGGCCTGGGGTGGTGCGCCCGCCGAGATACCCGGTCTGGAACAGTGCGACACGTCCCGGCCCGGTTCGCACGGCTGCGCGCCCGGGAACGCTGGGGTCGAAGCGGGCGGCCTGCGGTGAGCCCAGCACGTCGGTGGAGTCCTGCTCGTCGGCCATCCGCAGGGCGACCCGCAGGTTGGTGTTCGCCCGTAGGTTGTCCTTGATGACCCCGGCGGGGCGCTGGGTGGCGAGCACCAGGTGCAGCCCTAGCGACCGGCCTCGTTGGGCTATGTCGATCATCCCGTCCACGAACTCCGGCACGTCGCCAGCCAGGGCCGCGAACTCGTCCACCACGATCACCAGCGCGGGCGGGGCGTCCGCGTGCCCGGCCTTGCGCATGGTGTCGAGGTCTTTCGCGCCGACTCGTGCGAGGGTTCGCTCACGAGCGTGCAGCTCGGCCCGCAGGGAGGTCAGGGCACGACGCACCAGGTGTGGGGTCAGGTCGGTGACCAGGCCCACACAGTGCGGCAGGCGCACCGTGTCGCCGAAGGCCGACCCTCCCTTGTAGTCCACCAGCAGGAAGGTCACCTGACCAGGCGCGTAGGCGGCGGCCAGCGCCACCACCCAGGTCTGCAAGAACTCGCTCTTGCCCGACCCGGTGGTGCCGCCGACGAGGGCGTGCGGACCCTGGTCGGCCAGGTCGAGCACGAACGGCCCGTCCGCACCGACACCGACGACCGCCCTCAACGAGACCGCGGTGCCGCCCGCTGTCTGCTTCCAGCGGTCCGCGATCAGCCGGGGCTCGTCACCGACCCGCGCACCGACGAGCGACAACCACGGGACGGCTCGGGGAAGGTCAGACTCGTCCAGCACCGGAGCCCCGGCGTCCACGACCCCGGCCAGGCACATCGCCGCACGCCGGGCGTCGTCCTCCAAGACGCTCGGCGGAGACAGGGGCCGCCAGGAAGCCGGGTGCACGGTGCCCAGCCGGTACGGCACCTGCGCCATGTCGGCGAACGCGCCGCAGGCCGCCGGGAGCCGGGCGACCTGCGGCGCGCACCACACGACATGTATCCCGGCGGACGGCCCTTCGGCAGCCAGCCGCACCAACCGGGCACGGTCTGCCACGGTGTCGTCATCGACCACCACGACGACGGCCGGGCGAGTCACGGCACGGTTCGGTGTCTGGGTGCGTGCGGCGACCAGCTCTTCCAGCCGGGTCAACAACGCACGGGCGGGCGCCCCGGCCATCGCCACGTGCGGGCCTGGCAGGGGTGCGTGGAGCCCGTCGACGTGCGGCAACCACTTCACCCAGTCCCAACGTTCCAGGCCGGTACGCGGAGACGCGAGCACGCACAACGTCAGCTCGGCCGGCGAGCACAGCCCGACCAGCTGCAGCAGGAGCGCCCTGAGCGTGTTGTCCGTAGCCCAAGCAGGCCCGGCGATGCCGAACGCCCCGCACTCGGTCACAGAGACCAGCACCGGCACCTGGTCGACGTTCGTCTGACTGTCGACCGTCTCGGTGAGCCTGGCCCACTCCTCCGGTTCGCTGTCCGCACGCGGCGGGACCTTGATGCTCACCCTCGAGGCATCGGTCCCGAGGCCCAGGTGCACCGACAAGAAGTCGTCGTCAGCAGCGGCTCGCGACCACAGCAGCGGCGACCTTCTGGCTATCGCATCGAGCACCCGCACGATGTCCGGAGACTCTTCGGTGCGCACCTGATGCTCTTCTACGTGCAGCGTCTCGACCTCGGACACCAGACCGTCCAGAGCCTCGGTGAACCGGACCGCTCGAGTCTTGGACTCCGAGCGGTCCCGCCAGGCCCTGTCTGCCCACGTGCCGAGCATCAGCAGCGGCGACAACCCGATGAACACCAACGACAGCGGGGAACGCGTCACCGCGAACAGGGTGATGCCCATGAGCAGCGGGGCGATCATCGCCAGCACCGGGAACCGGTTCGGCCCCGGAGGCCTGGGCGGAGCCGGGGCGTCGATCTCTCGTTCCTCAAAACGCGGCACCACCTGCGGGCAGCGCGTGAAGGACACAGGCCCACGGTCGACGGCATCGTGAGCACCCGGCAGGGGCCTGATCGCCAGCTCGGTGGTCGCCAACCGCACCCGGGCCCCTTCTTCGACCACCGCACGGTCGACCGGGCCGCCGTCCACCTCGACCCCGTTCAGCGACCCCTCGTCCACGATCTGCACCTGCGACCTGATAACCAGCCGCGCATGACGCGACGACACGTCGTGCCCGCTCAGCCGCACCTCACAATCAGCGTCCCGACCGACCATGTGCACCCCGGTCGGCAAGTCCACCCGGAGCCCCGCGTCCGGGCCGGCGACCACCTCGACCTGAACCACAGGAGCGCTCCCGGACGGGCGAGCGGTCTCAGCCGACACCACCGCGACCGTCGCCCCCGACGCCAGACCGCAGTCCGACCACACCGCGCCGGGATGGAACGATCCGGACACCCTCTGCCCCTGATCGTCCACCCGCACCAACGTCCACCCCGGACCAGCCCCCGAGATCACCCCCGCGACCTGCCCCACCTCAGCCGTCGCGTCGCACGCCACATCCACATCGGTATAACCCTGGGGCCCGATCACCCGCAACCGCGTACGCACCCAACCTCCTCAACCAGCACCACCAACAAAGACGACGGAGCCTGCCCCACCAGCCGGGCAGACCCGTCGTCAACCCGAGAAGGCGATTGAGAGTCCCACGCCGACGCACGCTGCCGACATCCCGACGATCAGCAGCGCGCCTTTCCCCACCACTTCCTTGGTTCCATTGCCGAGAAGGACACCGCTACCAACCACCCCGACCAGCCACCCGAGGGCCGGCAGGAGAAACGCCAGAGGACTCAAGTTATAGGTGCCGGCCGCCATCGCCCCGATGAAGGCTAGGTTGTAGAACAGCGGAATCGCGAGAAGGTACAGGATCAGTAACACCAGAGCAAGAACCCTCGGGTTGCTGAAAAAAGACCTTGTGCGTTCAAACCTTCGTCTCGGACGCATTTCCATCGGCGCCACGTCCAGTCGAGGTTGGTTCAAGTCATTCTCCATGCTCACACTCCTCCCGTCTAATGACAATCATGGGCGCGGCGAGGTGATCAAGAAGGCAACAGTGACGCACAGCATCGATGCCCCAAGGACCACCATCGTCCCGCGCAGCACGACCTTCTTTGTCCCGTTGCCCAGAAGAAAGCCGCTGCCGGCCAAGCCGATCACCCACCCAACGGACGCCAGGCGGAAGGCTGGTCGATCCAGATAGTAGAACAACTCGAACAACGGATGGGAGAACAGCACTCTCATTGGATAGTAGAACAACGGAGTCGCAGTGAGATATACGAACAACAGCACCAAGCCGACAGCCCTCCAGCCTACACTGGGAGCCTCTCTCGAGCCACCCTCCACCACATCATTCTCCACTTTCGACGAAACCCGGTCCAATGCTGGATCTACCGCCACAGTCGCACCCCCTCCTGGAATCTCGGACGACTATCTAGCCGGATCGGCGAAGCAGCCTGATCGACCGGTAGCCTGGATTCCGCCATCGCTGGTGCGAGTTATCGTGATGAGCCATTGATCCTTGTCATAGTAGGGAGGGCTCACATCTATCTGAGAGGAATTGATCTCCACAACTTGGAGAAGGGGGAACTTGGACCACCAGGCGATCACGTCTTGGAGAATCTGATCGCTGCTCTTTTCGGAGGCTAAGGTCCACGTCCCGGCAGATATCTGCGTCCAATCGGAGTAGCAAGGCTGCTGCTGAAGACCTGTGTCCACGAGAGTGAAGTCGAATTCGTCACTCATGCGCTTCAGTAGAGAATTCACATATCCAACACGTTCGGGGGGCCGGGTAACGTAAGTGGTCGGGAAAGAGAATGGAGCGGGGGCGCCGCTGACCAGGGCACACCAAGATTCGCCATGGAAACTGGTGCCGATTTTCCCTATACTAACGACAAGAGTCGCACCGAGGGGCGCTCGACCAAAGACGCGCACCATCTCCGGCGTAGCATCGACAGCAGGGTCCGTTGGGGGCGCGGTGTGAATCCCCGGGGCAGCGACGCCTCGCTGGTTCCAATACTCTGCGACCTGAGCGGCAACAGCCATGGAGTCGACCGCTCCGACATGACGCAGCGATTCAAGAGAAAAAGAGGTGGCCATCGTATCATCGTGACGAAAACAGTCCTCTTCGTAATAAGATCGTCGCTCCTCGATCTCCACGTCGAGACCGACGGCCTGAGCGGTTTCGCGCAGGATCGCTGAGCCGTCTTCATAGGACTCCCAGGCAGTGGGTTCCTCGCCGTCAACTTCGGTGTTCCACGGAGGGCCGTCAGGTCCCCACCAGTTCCCGCTTTCCGGTCCAGGGCGCGTCCACCAGACCATGAAAGCGACCAGAACAAGCACAGCGAGAGTCGCTCCGAGGAAAATCTTCCACGGGCTGGCTTTAGAGGATACGGTATTCACGGCGCCCGATCGACGGGGTCGGCAAAACATTCAGTCACTCCGGTCATAATAATCCCACCGTCATCATCACGCCTGATAACGATCTGCCCTCCGAGAGAAGATTTAGTTCCATCTATGTGGACAACAGCGTGGGACGAGGTGGATGTCACCACAGGAGCGTTCCATGAATCAACAATGTCTTGATAGACCTCGTCGGTGGCACTTTCAGCAGATAAGGTCCAGACGTCAGCACTTACCTGAAACCAGCCCGATTCTCCGCTGTCGCAAGGTTGACGTTGAGCCTCACGATCAGTTCTGGTGAAGTCGAATTTCTCTCCTACGGTCCCCAGCAGAGTATTGATGTACTGGACGCGTTCGACGGGTCGGGGTACATAAGTGCGGGAGGGGAAGGGGGTTGGTGCCCCGGAGACCAGAGAGCACCAGGATTCACCGATCAGAGAGGTTCCGCCTCGTCCTGAGCCGACGATGAGGGAGGCACCGAGAGGGGTCCAGCCGATGATCTGGACCCGCTCGGGCGAAGGATCGACCGCAGGGTTCGTGGGAGGGGTGGTGTGGATTGACTCGATGATGACGCCTTGCTGTTGCCAGTACTCAATGATCTGGTCGGTCACCGCAACGGAATCGACCGGGCCGGTGTGCCGCAGCGGGTCGAGGGTGTACGAGGTTCCTGTCGTGCCGTCGTGACGCCCGCACTCCCCCCTCCTGTACCCCTGGCCGCTGATCTCCACGTCCAGGCCAGCGACCCGGGCGCTCTCACGCAAGATCGCCGAGCCTTCTTCGTAGGAGTCCCAAGCGGTGGGCTCCTCCCCCTCGCCGTACCACGGAGGCGCCGGCCACCAGTCCCCGCTTTCCACACCGAGGCGTATCCACCAGGAAATGAGACCAATCAAAAGGAGAACAACGATGAGAGCTCCGAGAAAAAGTTTCCACGGGCTGACCTTAGGGAGCGTAGTGTTCATGGTGTCCGAGGTGGTGTGGGCGCAGAACAGGAGAACAAGTTGGGTCCGGTGGTGAGGTGCTGATACTGCCCTGTGACGATGGCTGACAAATTGACCAGCGACGAGGTGTCTCTCTGGTAGTACTCGGAGTGCCCGGTGGCGTTCTTGGCTCCGTCCGGGAGGAGGGGATGTTCACAGCCGACCAAGAGTTGCTGGCTGGGTGGCAGACGCTTCGCGGGATCGTCACCGAACCGGTTGAAGTAGGAGATCACATCGTCGGGGGTCTTGGCGGTCCACACGTGCCCCTCGGGTACCGCCCAGTCGTCGGGGGCCCAGTCGGGGGCCAGCCATCCGCCGACCCCCACCACTCCGCCAGGAGAACCGAAGAGCACCAGATCGTCGAAAGGGTTGTCACGCGTCGCGGCGACGGCTGAGGTGGTCGACCCGTAGGAGTGCCCCAGCACCGTCAAATGCGGATCAATACTCACAGGAAGGTATTGGTGCTGCGCCTGGACACCCCAGGTGAAGGACTCCAGGGAGCGGGCTCCGGAGAAAGCGGAGTCCCAGAGCGGGACAACCCTCAGATGCGGAGCCTGATAGCCGATCCACGCCACCGTCGCCACCGGCTGGTTGTTGATTCCCGCGTCCTCCAACATCTCGGTCGCGGTGTCGTAAACCCTTTCAGCGTTGCGGGTGATGGGTCTCATGTAGTTGGTGACGAAGGAGCCCAGACCTGGCACCAGAACACCGACATGATGGGCCTCATCAAGGTTGCCGATGGCGATAGCGGCACGCCCGGTGTTGATGGCCTCTTCGGAGAGGTCGTCAATGGCGGTAAAGGTGGTGTCGAGCACGACCAACTGGTGGACAACGTTGTCGGCTTCGAGCCTGTCGAGCTGGATTTGAACAGCCTCGAGCATCTCTAAGCGACCTTCGGCCAGCCAGAGAGACATACGGATCGCGCCGGTGTCGGGTTCAGCCCTCAGGTCCGTGATCTCTTGGCGGACCTGGGCGGCGGTGATAGTCAAGACGGCACGGTTCGCTTGGTCGCGAGTATTGAAGGGGACTCCGTCGAGGTTACCGACCATCCACGGGTATAGCTTCGGGGCTAGCGCCTGCGCTCTGGGAGACAATGCTGCGAACGCCGCCGCGGCGGCGAGCGTCGTCTCGCGGTAGTCGATCTCGGGGGCGATGTCTCCACGGAATGGGTGGTACACCTTGGACAGATCTACATCGGCTGCGACGTACGCTGCGTACAGCGCCCCGTAGGTGGGGTCTTTGGACAGGTCGACCGGGTGCAGCAGAGCACCTAGGGCGAGGGGGTGGGTCGCTAGCAAGGTCTG
>Ga0123356_10000151_pt1 | contig 78349 bp, 66 predicted proteins | sample TergutEmb28metaG_2_FD_92546 | JGI IMG/M metagenome (GOLD analysis project Ga0123356, IMG submission 92546) | Embiratermes neotenicus P3 segment gut microbial communities from Petit-Saut dam, French Guiana - Emb289 P3 | ecosystem: Host-associated > Arthropoda: Insects > Digestive system > Gut ...
ACATCTTCAACTTGTTGACGACTTTGTCTAGCCAATCGGTCTTGATATTTTCCATGGGCAAACGAGCGCCGAGGGCGTCGACGATGGCTTCGCCCTGATCGTCGTGGATATAGATGGTGATGCCGAAACTAAAACGCTTGACCGGGATCAAGACCAGCTGCCATAGCTTTCCTTCGCGGCGAACGCCAAAAGCGCGGAATTCGGCAAACGGATGAAGCTGTCCTTCGACAGATATGCCTTCGTCCGTCAAAGCATAACGCAACTCCCGCGCCGGCCGACTCGACACGATGAGGAGAGCCACAAAAACCACCACGATCAACACCTCGAACGATATCGAGCCAAAATTAATACCCTGCAGCCAGAGGTTCAAACCCATTATAACGAGCACCACCACGATGGCGACGACATACCATTTGACACCACGATCGTGATCGATCGACTCACTCGCCGTCCACTCGATATTCAGAGTCTTGCCACCCTTGTCGTTTTGCATATGCTTAGTATATCAAGATCGCAACTAAAAGTCTACTTTCGTTCGGATTTCTGAGGCATTAGGCCGACTAATCCCGCAATCACGATGTTTATCGACAGCAAGACCAGCGCCACAATGCCGACTTTGGCGCTGACCGACCAAACTTCGTCCCAGGTGATGCTCTCGAGCACTGCCAAAATCATGGCCAGGCCAAAGAAAACCACATACAGCGCTATGATCGCTAGCGCGCTATTTCTGACGTATTTACCAACTTTCATCGAGAACCCTCCTTTGATTTACCGAACCATTGTAGCACAAAAACACTAACGGTTATAGTACTCCTGGCGGAGGAGGGGAGATTCGAACTCCCGCGCCAACTTTCGCCGACCTAACGATTTAGCAAACCGTCCCCTTCAGCCACTTGGGTACTCCTCCGTACTCCAATTGTACCAGATTCGAAAAATTTGGTAAAATATTCCTTGGAAGGATGACCGAGTGGTTTAAGGAGCCTGTCTTGAAAACAGGTGTGGGGCAACTCACCGAGGGTTCGAATCCCTCTCCTTCCGCCAGGAAATCAGGGTAGAGTGAGTACATCATGTCTAGTTTCGTATACGTCTTAGTTTTGTTTTTCTTTTGTGCCTTGGTCGGTTTCATAGGAGAAAGAGCTTCGTATCCATTGATCAAAAAATGCATGATAAAAAGCGGCATGCTAAGGGGTCCTTATTTGCCGGTGTTCGGCGTTGGAGGATTGATTTTTGCTTTTGTTTTTAGCGTTATTGACGATTTCTTTCTATACATTGTCATAGCCACGTTGATAGCCGCAGCCTGGGAGTATATGGCCAGCTATATCCTAGAGAAGGCTTTTAATAGAAGATGGTGGGACTACAGTGGCTACAAGTTCAACTTGCATGGCAGGATTTCATTACAATATGTTCTTCTGTTCGGAATATTCGCCACTCTCTTTGGGTTGGTTTATCCGTACATTTTTGCGACCATACATGCCATGGAGTCTAGTCTGCTAACATTTATAATTGGGGTTATCACAGGCATTTTCACGGTAGATTTGATAACGAGTATCATCGAGTTAGTGAAAAACAGACGAGGCAAAGAGAATGATACAATAGAATCATGGCAAGGATCAAAAAACCAAAGACGCTGAAACATATCACCCTATTTGGTTTTTTCGCCGTTACTGTGGCCATGACCATGGATATTCACGAATATCCGGTTTTTGCGACGTCGGGGCTGCATCTTATTTTCTTCCTGGTGGCTGGTGCTATTTTGTGGTTTATTCCCACGGCGCTATGTGCGGCAGAGCTGGCTACTGTTGAGACTTGGAAAGATGGCGGGATTTTTGTCTGGGTCAGGAATACCTTGGGCAAAAGACTCGGTTTTGCGGCCATATTTTTCCAATGGCTCCAGGTCACGGTCGGTTTTACGGCCATGCTCTATTTCATAATCGGCATTTTTGCCGATAGTTTTAATTTGGCGATTATCAATGAAAATCCGCTTTTAAAATGCGGCCTGGCGGCGCTGATCTTTTGGGTGATGTCGCTCATGCAGCTAAGAGGTTCTCGGCACACGGTACTAATAAACAAGATCGGTGTCATTGCCGGTATTCTTATCCCGGCCGTCCTGATGGCGTTTATGTCGATAGCCTTCTTGGCGAGCGGCGGACATTCTAACTTGGAGCTGATTGGCGATTCGGTCATGCCTGACTTTAGCAAAATCACGACCATTGTCGTGTTCATCTCGTTTATTTTGTCGTACATGGGCATCGAGGCCTCGGCGTCCTACACCAACGAAATGAAAGATCCCAAGAAGAATTATCCCATCGCCATCCTGATGGTGGCCGGGGTGGCGATTTTGCTCAATGTCATCGGCGGGTTGTCCATCGCCATCACGGTGCCGAATTCGGATTTGTCGCTGAACGCCGGCATCATTCAATCCTTACAGGCCACGCTGGAGTTTTTCGGGGCGAACTTTGGCTGGCTAATTAAGATCCTCACCGTCATGATCGCCACCGGAGTATTGTCGGAATTAAGCGGCTGGGTGGTCGGGCCAATCAAAGGTCTGCAGCAAGCCGCCGAAGACGGTTTGTTGCCCGCTAAATATGTCCGAACCAATCGCCACGGCGTGCCAACCCGGCTGCTGCTCGTGCAAGGGATCATAACGACGGCCTGGATCACTATTATCACGCTGATCGGTGGCGGCAATAATCTGTCATTTTTGATTTCCATCACTATAACTGTCGTGATTTACGCGGTGGCGTATTTGCTGATGTATGCGGGTTATTTCAATCTGATATTAAAGAAAAAACATCTAAAGAGACGTTTCGAGGCGCCGGGCGGACAAATTGGAAAAATCATCATCGCCAGCGTCGGGCTCGTCACCACCGTGTTTTGTTTGGTCATTTCGTTCATCCCGCCCAGCTCGCTGACGGGCGGACAAACGGGGCCATATTTTGCGGCGCTCGTTCCGGCGTCGCTGCTGGCTCTGAGCGCGCCTTTTGTGATTTATGCCGTTCGAAATCGAAAGTCCAAAACCAGCTAGTTTTAAAAATAGTATTGACATAAGCGCAAATGTGTGCTACACTGGTAAAGTAATGTACCAAAATAAAGAAATAACACTAGAAAGATTCAGCGGCTTCAGATACAACCTCTTGGCTGGTTTGCTGAGTTTAGGCGTTATCGTCACTGGTCTGCACGGCGCGTCGCTGTTCGAGAAAAATTCGATATCGCCGACCGATTTCAAATCCCAGATCGTCAAAGAACTCCACACTCACGACCACTCGCCTTTTAAACCTAAACCTGTTCTGGCTGATCTGCGGCAACTCCGAAATGTTGGTAGCGAAGGCGACAAAGTGGCCGAAAATGACAGCAAGCGCAGCAACTGGGACGTTTACCAATTTTAGTTTCTGTGTTACGATATTAGTGCAATTATAAAACAAGGAGGGGTTATGGGAGACGGCGATAAAGCTAGTCCGGACGTGGCGGCACAAAGTCCGGCCAAATTAGCAAAAACAAAAAAATCTAAAAAACCGCTAATCATCACGCTGATTATCGCAGGAGCGTTGCTCCTAGCCGGCGTCGGTTTTGCGATTTGGTATTTTGCTTACTACAATTCGGACAGGAAAGTTTTGAGCGACGCCTTTTATAATCTCACGAGCACTACCGAGGGTACCACCGAAGCAAAAATGACGATCAAAATAGTTGGCGACGATGTTGGCACGCCGGATATGAGCCTCAGCGCAAATATCAAGGCGAAATACAATAAAGACGCCATAGCGATGGACATTGATGGCAAGCTCTCGGCGGAGACGATGTCGGTTGGAGCTAGCGCTAATCTAGTGGCCAACATGAAGGACGGCGAATTTTATGTCAAGGTGAACGATCTAGAGGGAGTGTTAAATAGCGTGGGCATGAGCAGCGCTGCTCTCGGTGTCGATCTGAGTGCGGTGTCTGACAAATGGATCAAAATTAGCTCGGACGATCTCGGCGATCTAATCCCACAGGCCGATGTTAGCACCGATGACTTTTCGAAATGTCTCGAAAAAGCTGGGACTACTTTACGCGAGCAAAGAAGCGTGCAAAAGGAACTCTTAGATGCCATCCAAGATAGCAAAGCCCTGACCGCCAAACGCGTCGGCAAAGACCGAGACGGCATAAAATTCCAACTAACGGGCGACATCAAAGCCACGCCCGAACTCGCTAGCAAATTAAAGAGCACGGAAATTTTCAAATCGCTGAGCGATTGCGCCAAGAAACTGGACGACGCCGATACGGCCGCGGATATAGCCAGAGTCGCCGAGGACGATTTTGACTTGGCGACTATCGAGGAAGCCCTAGGCCAACTCAGCATCGAGGTTAATTTCTGGGTTAGTCCTTGGGGTCACCAAGCGACTCGCCTGCTGGTCAGCGTCAAAGTTGATGAACCAAAAGTCGAGTTTACGCTCGATATGACGAACAAGAGCGGCAAAACTGAGATAAAGATGCCGAGCGACAGCACTTCCCTAACGTCGATCATCGAAGATCTCATGGGTTCATATAGTCCGTATAGCGATTTGATTGACTATGACGACGTTTACGACTACTTGTGAGGCGATGGATGCCTAAATCTAAAAAGAACGCATCATGGAAAACGGCCGTGTCACCGGGTGGCGCGGCCGGCAGAGGCCATAGAACCCAATCGATTGTCATGATCGCCACGATCGCGACTCTCGGTGTCGTCATCGCTATCCTAGTGATCGCGTTGGTTATCATGGCGGGAGATGCGCGTCAAGACAAACTGACCGACAACGAGGTGAACACCGAATCAAATGAAGATATACCACTAGCTCGAGCTACCGCCATCAACGCCAGCGGCTTAGACGGATCGAAGCTCATCACCGCGGCCGATCTAGCGGAGGGCGAGATTCCTGATCACTACATCGGCAACGAGGACTCGGCTGTCGTGGTTATCGCGTACGAAGATTTCGCCTGTTCGCACTGTCAGGCGCTGGCGGCCGACGCTGAGCAAATCTACGTCGATTATGGCGACCGCGTGCTGTTCATTCACCGCAGTTTCAATTTGGGTTTTCCTAATTCTGAGAAAACATTGCAATCGGCCGAGGCGGCCTATTTGGTGGGCGGCCAGGACGCCTATTGGGCGATGACCAAATTGCTATACCAGGACGACAAATTCACAGGCCGGATGAAGATCGGCCAAGCGGTTTTCAACGGCTACGCTAAACAAATTGGTCTCGACTCGACGAAATTTCAAGCAGCTTCGGCCGAGGCGGTCATAGCCAACAAACTTGGCCGAGACCGCGAGCTCGGCATCGAGGCTGGCGTCAATGGCACGCCCTCCTGGTTCATCAACGGCCAACAAATTACCCCGAGAGACGCCGAAATCCGGACGGCTCTAGACGCAGCGCTATCATTGTAATCAAAGTATGCTATAATCTTCTCATTAGTCAAACTAAGGAGGAGTTATGAGCAAGCACTCGGATCCGGTGACCAAAACAACAAAACAGTCAACTCGAGGGAAGAAATCCAAGAAAAAGTCACACAAAAAACTGGTGATTATCCTGTCGATAATCGGCGGCCTGTTGCTGGCTGCTGGTGTTGGTTTGGCTGTTTGGTTTTACGCTTTTTACAATAATGACAAGCGAGTGCTGAACGACGCGTTTCATAACTTTATGAGTAGCGATGCTGGTTCGGGGGCTATGAATATCAAAATGAATGTCGCAGAAACAGAAACTTCGTCAAGTATGCGAGCCGAATTCGATTATGTATTTCGAGGTAATAGTGACGTCGCAGTAGTCGATATGCAGCTCAAGGCCGGCCCCGACGAAATGTACTTAGACCTCAGCGCCAACATGGCGGCAACGTCGAGCGGTGATATTTATCTCCGCGTCAACAAGCTCGGCAAGACGCTAGAATCGATGGGGGTGGAGGCTGATCAACTGGGGATTGACGTCGATGCCATATCCGACAAGTGGTTCAAATTCAGCATGGCAGATCTCGAAGAACTTAGCGGGGCGCCAATTAACGATGCTAGTTATAAAAAGTATTACGAGTGCATGAATGATGTTGTGTTAGATCTCCAAAATAACCGTGACATGCAGGAAGACCTACTGAGGACGATTCAGGATAGCGGATTTCTTAGCGCCCAGCGAGTCGGCGGTGATAAAAATGGCATCAAATTTAATCTCGAGGTCAATTTGGACGAGACCGGCACTCTAATTAGAAAAATCATCGGAGCTAAATTTGTAGACGGCTTTATTAAGTGCTACGAATATTATACCGGCACGAGCATATTTGACTCTGAATCGGACTCTACTTCTGACACCGAGTCGTCCTTTAGCTCGGATTTGGCTGAAATTAAAAAGTTCGTCTCGGAACATCTCGACGCGGAGTTTCATTTTTGGGTCAGCGAGTGGAACCATAAACCAACCAGAGCAGAATTTAAACTCAAAATTACCGACGCTCCAAATGTGCCAGACATCAAGATATCGGCGACCATGAGCATGGATTACAAAAAAGTCGAGGTGTCTGTGCCGAATGACGCCGCCAGCGGTAAATCACTCATAAAGGATATTCAGCGAGCGATAAGCCCTTACGCCGATCAGCAGGCGCAGACTTTTTTCGTCGACGATTATTTTGATGATGATTACGTTCGCACTGGCAACGAACGCTTCGAGCTTGTCTGCAAAGGCAAGACAGCAGCTGATTGTGAATTGCGCCGCGTGGATTGAGTTAACTGAGGTGATTTTACTCCTTCATCACATCTAATTCCGCGATCAGGCGCGTCTCTAATGTGCGCTTGTCGTCGAGCTGGCGTTTCGTTTCCTCGACGAGGTGTTTAGGCGCTCGATCCACGTAGCCGCTGCTACTGAGGCGTTTTTCCAAATTAGTGATTTCTTCCCGCACGGCAACCAAACGCATTTCTAGGCGCGTCTGGTGCTCGTACAATAGGTCTTCGTCGATGTCGAGCCAGGCGGCGTGATCAGTCACGGCCAAACGCATCCCCCTGCCCTTTTTGGTCGGCCGCACCGATTTTAGCCCAGCCAACGCCTCAATCAGATCAGAATTTTCGTTAATCAGCGGCTCGTGCTCGTAAATGAGGTCGTACTTGCCGGCCGGCAGCTCGGTGGTGATAAAACGAACACTGCTGACCAATTCCTTGATTTGATCGAATTCGGCCGCTTTGGCTTTATCAAAAATCAACTTCTCCGGCCACTTTTGGGAAATCAACAAAGTCTCATCGTCATGCAAAGTCATCCAGATCGTCTCCGAAACGAACGGCGCAAAAGGATGAACCAGACGCAAAATTATATCGAGGACGTGGCGCAAGAACGCCGGCCGCGGGTTGATTTTGCTGGCCTCGATGAACCAATCGGCCACGTCGTCCCAAACCACGTGGTAAACGATGTCAACCGCCTCAGCAAAACGGTAGTTTTTGATGTGGCCATCGATGGTTTTTCGGGCGGTGTCGAGCTGACGCAGAACCCAGTGGTCGGCTAGGGATATAGGCGCATCGAGCGCGGAGCCGCAACTTACTGCCACGCGACTATCGAAGGACGGCGAGAGAGTCAGTGAGGAGTCCTGTGACGACAGGCACGACGAACGGCGTGGCAGTAATGTTGGGGCGGAAGCGCTGTTAATTGGGCTCGCCAAACCGTCTTCCTTCGGTACGTGATTTCCGCCCGTCGTTACGGGGGAAATCACTTTCGCCTCGTCGTAACTACGTACAGCCTCAGGAAGAGATTTTGGCTCGTCAATGTCTCTATTCTTATCCTGCCCCTCGATAAACCGCGCGATATTCCAGAGCTTGTTACAGAAATTGCGGCCGGCGACCACCGACGCGACCGAAAAAGCTTGCGCCTGGCCAGCGGAGCGATTCATGACGATGCCGATACGCAACGCGTCGCTACCATATTCGTCAATGATATCCATCGGATTGACCACATTATTCTTACTCTTACTCATTTTCTGGCCTTTTTCATCTGTTACCATACCGTGCAGATAGACATTCCTAAACGGCACTTGTCCCGTTCTGTACAGTCCGAACATAATCATCCGCGAGCACCATGGCCGCATGATGTCGACGCCGTGTTCCATCAGCGTCGTCGGGTAAAAGCGCGCCAGTTCCCCACCGCTCAGAAAATCCGTCGTGATAAACGGCCATTGACCAGAGGAGAACCAAGTATCAAAAGTATCATTGTCACGCTGATAAGTCTTCCCTGCTACGGTGATTTCGGCTTGATCGACGCGCGCATCAAAAATCCAATCATCCTCGTCTGCAACATTTTGAAAGGCCGGAATCGGAATGCCCCAAGGAATCTGGCGGCTAATATTCCAATCGCGCATCTCGTCGTAGTAGCGAACTAGCTCGTCGGCCTTTTGTGCCGGGGTGAATTTGATTTCTCCGGCTTCGACAACTTTTTTCGCACGCTGGGCCAGCGGCTGAACATCCATGAACCACTGTTTCATAATCAGAGGTTGGATAACCGAGCCGCATTTGTAACAGTGCGGCACTTGGTGCTCGAACTTTTCGATTTTCCTGATCAGACCTAATTCTTCTAGATCTTTGACCACTGTTTCACGAGCAGTGTCAACATCCATTCCGCGATATTTTCTCGGCGCATTATCGGTGATTTTGCCGTCCAAGCCAATAATCTGAAGTGGCTCTAGGTCGTGTCGCTGGCCGATGTCGAAATCTAGTGGGTCATGCGCCGGTGTGACTTTGACCGCGCCGGTACCAAAACCTAACTCTACCGCTTCATCCGCCACAATTGGAATTTCGCGATCCGTCAAAGGTAATCTGACCATTTTGCCGACTAGATCCTTGTATTTTTTGTCGTCTGGATGAACCGCCACGGCCATGTCGCCAAGCATGGTTTCGGGTCGCGTGGTGGCGACAATGATTTCCGCAGCCGTCTCGTTTTCTACGACCGGATAGGCGATGTGCCAGAGGTGAGATTTCTCCTCACGAAAAACGACTTCGATATCTGCAAAACTCGTCTGATGCTGAGTGCAATAGTTCACGATACGCTCGCCACGATAGATCAACCCCTCATCCCACATCTTTTTAAAAGTCTCGTAAACCGTCTCGACCACTTTCTTGTCCAGAGTAAATGTGTTGGCTGCCCAATCGCAACTAACACCTAGGGCTCGCACCTGTAGCTCCATATTGCCACGATTTTGCTCAACAAAATCCCAAGTCATTTTATACAATATCTCACGCGAAAAGTCAAATCGTGACTTGCCTTCCTTCTCGAGTGCTTTCTCGAAAACCACCCAAGTTTCAAAACCGGCATGATCAGCACCCGGGATGTAAATCGTATCACGACCATTCATCCGTTGGTAACGGATAACGATATCCTTAATGGTTTCTAAACTGTGGCCAACATGCAGATCAGCGTTAGCATTCGGCGGCGGCATGACAATAGAATACGGCTCGCCCTGCCCTGTTGGCGCGAAGGCACCCGAAGTCTCCCAGAGAGCGTAAACCTCGGGCTCGTAAGTGTTTGGTTCGTAGGCTTTTGACAATTTCATTTTAACCTCTGCAAAATTGTTGTTTTCACGTGAAAACAACACTAACCATTCAGCCCACCTCTGACCGAATTTCTTTACTAAAAAACAAATGTTTGTTTCATAAGCATTATACCACAAAAGAATTAGGTGGTACAATATACATATGATTAGAGAGATCAAGGATCAGACAGAATGGGATAAATTGCTGACCGAACAGGGCGGCCATCCGTTGCAGCTCTGGGCTTGGGGTGAGCTAAAACAGGCGCACGGATCGTGGACGCCGTATCGTTTAGCGATCGAGCAAAATCATGAATTTATCGGGGGAGCGCAAATTTTGGCGCGAAAACTATCAAAACCGTTCGGGCGGATGTTTTACATACCGCGCGGGCCGTTCTGTGCCAAAAATAACAGGGGTGAAATTTTACAGGAACTAACTAATTGGGCAAAAAACCGTGGCGGTATAGAGCTAAAAATCGAACCCGATTGGGCGGAAGCGGAACAGTGGCCAGCCGGTTGGCGGCGCTCGAAAAACCGTATTTTGGTGTCGCAAACCGCGATAATTGATCTTTCTCGTAGCCAGGACGAGATTATGAGCAGGGCGGCCAAAAAAACCCGCCAATATATCCGAGGATCGGCCAGTGCGGGCGTCACGGTGCGGCGGGTGACTGCTAAAAAAGACATCGCTAAATGCCTCGAGATTTATCACAGCACGGCCAAGCGAAATAAGTTTGGCTTGCACGAGGACAGTTACTACTATGATTTGGCGCGGTTAGCGGGCGATTCTAACCTGATTTATCTAGCGGAAAAAGACGGTCAGCCGCTGTCTTTTCTTTGGAATCTGCGGACGCCGAGCACTGAGTTTGAGCTGTACGGCGGCGCCAATGAAGCAGGGCAGGGGCTTAGGTCGAACTACTGTCTAAAATGGCACGCTATAACAGAGGCAAAAGCCGCCCAAGTCGCGATTTACGACCTGAACGGTCTACTAAACGACGGAGTTAGCAATTTCAAGCGCAGTTTCTCCGACGACGCGATCACCTGGGTGGGGACGTGGGACAAACCGCTGTCGCCGCTCTATTACGCCGTGGAGACCGCTCTACCGGTAGCCAAAAAAACCGTCCAGGTCTTGAATAGACTAAAAAAACGCTGATTCTAGCGGCGAAAAATCTTCTTGGCTAGCGTCTTAGTGCGTTTTTGATGAGCTAATCGTCTGGTGTAGGTGATTAGCTGGTCGATCTGGTTTTCTTTTATGAGGCCGAAAAACTTCTGGTATTTCAGAGGTAGAGTGGTCAAATCTATCGCCTCGAGCGCCCCAAGAACTCGCGGGTGATTAGCCACCCGGGCGATGAATTGACGCCGCTCGCGCATGCGTTTGCTGTGTCGGAAATAATATTCCTCAAAAATCACGCTATAAATGTTGTATAACAGATAGAAATTGATCTGTTCGGTGAGATCGTAAATATTTTTCTGTCGATTGATTCGCTCCAAACTGTCGGCCAGAACCAGCAATCCCTCGAACTGCTCCGGGCAGTAGGAGCGGGTGAGAGAAATATTGTCTTTTCTATAATGATAGAGTTTTTGCCTCGAGACGATGACTTTTTTGGCGTCCAAAAAAGCGGCGAAAGTCGCTAGACCGTCCTCGTGGATTTTGACTTTTGGATCGACCGCCATCAGATTGGGCTCGATGATGGAGCGGCGGAAAATTTTGTTCCACATGGCGGCGTAGATACCAAAATAAAAGAAATTACCGGAGTAAATCATGCGAGGATAGATGTCGCTCATTAGCCCAGGGCGATTGAAGACGCCCTGCGGCACGGATTGTTTCGCCGGATAAGACCGGCCGCGCATATCGAAATAGTTATCAAAAGTAATAATGTCGGGGCGATGCTCAGCGATCAACCGGGCGACTTTGGCGAGAGCTCGGGGCGCTAGATAATCGTCGCTATCAACCAGCCAGATGTAGTCGCCTCGGGAAGCTTTGAAACCGGCTTGTCGCGCCAGGGTGTGACCGCGGTTTTCTTGATGGATGACTTTGATATTCCTAGGATAACGAGCGGCGTAGTCATCGGCGATCTGGCCACAGTTATCGGGCGAACCATCGTCCACTAAAATCAACTCATAATCCGAAATGTCGCCCTCGATGATGCTATCGATACAGCGCGGCAAAAACCGCTCGGCTTTGTACATCGGCACTATCACACTAATCATATCTCGATTGTACCATATGGTAAAATGGTTGCATGAAAAGGACTTTTTCTGAGTTGTCAAAAGAAGAGTGGCGCGAGTTTCTGGCCGGCCAAAAAACAACCCATATTTTTCAGAGTGTGGAGCGGATCGAGTTGCGCGAAATGATGGGTTATCAAAATTACATTGTCGGTCTGCGCGAAGGGGGCAGGGTCGTTGCCGGCGGCGTGCTGCTCGGTCGCCGTGGCGAATTTTGGATGGCTTATGGGCCGCTGATTGATTGGGATAATCATGATTTGGTGGCGGTTTTCCTGAGTGGGTTGGTTGATTTTTCGCGCGCCAAAAACATGCTAAAAATAGAAGTTTTTCCGGATGTTTTACTGTCACTGCGCGATAGCAAAGGTCAGATTCTAGAGCAGTGGGATCGATCGAGTATCAAACAGGTTTTTCGTGAGGCCAATTTCCGCTACCAGGGCGAAACGATTGGCTACGAAATGAAAGCCGGTCGCTGGGCTTTTACCAAGGATCTGTCGGGCATTAAGGACGTCGATGCTCTTCGCAAAACTTATCGAAAGACGCTGCGGGCGCGGCTGAGGCAGACTGAGAATGATGTAAAAATTACAACACTAAAACGTGATGAACTCGGCGTGTTGGTAGGGTTGATCGATGAATCGGACGCGCGCCATGGCGTTTCTGGTCGCCAGGCGGAATATTACGAACAGATGTACGATGCGCTGGGTCGCCACGTGAAGTTTTTGGTGGCACGAAAAACCTCTGATAACAAGCCGATTGCGGGGGCGGTCTTTGTCGATAGCGGCCGCGAGATGGCTTCATACTTGAGCGGCATGGATCGGCGTTATCGTGAGCTAAACGGGCGGGCTTGGCTGCAGGATTTTATGATGAGAGAGTGCCTGAAAAAAGGTATTCCAAAAGTTAATTTTTTCTGGATAGAAGGGCGATTTGCGGATAATCCCTTGCTCGAATTCAAGAGCGGTTTCGGCGGCGTGGTCGAGGAATACATCGGTGGTTTTGAGAAAATTATTAGTCCGGCCAAATATTATTCGCTCAAAGTGGGACGAAAAATTGGGCGGGTTCTACGACAAATTCCACGCCGCCAGGGTCATCGAAATTGACGGGTTGACTTCGGTGTTGAGCGGGTCGCCGGGCGGGACTTTTTGTGCCATGAAATAGCCGAGGCTGGCGATCATAGCGGCGTTATCGGTGCACAGCTCGGGCGTGGGGTAGGTGATTGGAATGGGCAAGCGCTCGGCTAGCTCGCGGCGTAGCTCCTGGTTGGCGGCGACACCTCCGGCGATGACGACCGATTTAGGCTGAAATTCGGCGTAAGCGGCCACGATTTTGTCGACCAGTGTCTCGACGGCTGTTCGTTGGAACGAAGCCGCGAAATTATGGCGCTGTGACTCGTCCAGAAGCTCGGGGAGGCCGGTCGAGGGGAAAGTGTGGTCGTGGCCGACTTCTGACTGAACTGTCCTTAGAACGGCTGTCTTGAGGCCAGAAAACGAAAAGTCGTATCGGTTCGACATTTTGGCTTTAGGAAAAGTATAGGCCAGCGGATCGCCGGTTTTGGCCGCTCTGGCGATCGAAGGCCCTCCGGGGTAGGGCAGGCCGAGAATTTTGGCGACTTTGTCGAACGCCTCGCCGACGGCGTCATCGGCGGTTTGGCCGATCATTTGGTAGTCGCCGTGATCATGGAACAGGACGATCTGGCTGTGCCCGCCGCTGACGATTAGAGCTAGCATGGGAAATTGAGGAGGATTTCCTAAACCATTTTTTCTCATCCCGTAATACGTCAAGCGATCCGCGCGGTGCGACATCTCCATGTCCTGCGGACGGAGACTCTGTCGCTCCGGCGTCTCCATTGACGCATTTTCGTGAAGAGGATTCAGAAAAAGGTTTAGGGAATCCTCTTTATCCGTCATTCCGGACGGTGTCGAGACAAGATTTTGATCGCTCTCATTAGTTGCCAAAATGTCTTCCTGAGGCTGTACGCAGTTACGACGAGGCGAAAGTGATTTCTCCTGTGACGACAGGCAGAAATCACGTACCGAAGGAAGATCATTTGGCAACGGTGAACATGGCTTGCCGTCGATGATGAAATTTGCATAAACATGCGCCTCGACGTGGTGAACCGGGTAGAGTGGCTTGTTCTTGATGAGCGCCAGCGTGCGGGCGGTCAGCGAGCCAATCAGGAGCGAACCGACCAGGCCGGGCATAGTCGCCACGGCGATGGCGTCGATCTCGTTCCAGCCGCCAACTCCTTTTACGGCCTCGTCAACGACAGGCAAAATGACCTCGAGGTGCGACCGAGCGGCGACCTCAGGCACGACGCCGCCGAACGCGGAATGAATATCGATCTGCGATTGCACGACGTTCGATAGCAGCCGCCTACCGTCTTCGACCACGGCGGCCGCAGTCTCATCGCAAGACGTTTCGATTCCTAATATTTTCACATCTGTTATTTTAACATACCTCGATCTTAATTTAGCAATTGTTTGTTCTTTTCCTACTCGTTTCATTGTAAAATAGTAAAGTGAAAAATATGCTAAGGCGGGCAACGACGCGTGAGGTCAAGCGCTGGGATGAGCTTTTGCCGGAAAACGAGGCCGGCGGCGAGGTTTTCCAGACCAAGTCGTTCGCTGCTATCAAGGAACGCCAGGGCTGGCAACCGGAGTTTTGGGTTTATGAGACTTCTTTCGGTCAGGTTTACGCGCTGGCGCTAACTCGACGGATTACTGGGGTGGGGCGGATCGTCTACATGCCGCGCGGCCCCAGCATCACCAACATCAAGCAATGGACTGAGATCTGTCGATTGAATCGCCGATTCGAGAAAACAGCGACGCTTATCAAGATGGATCCGCCGATCGCCCGTGACAACGCTAAAACTTTGCCGAATGATTTGGTTAAGGTCGGCAACGTCCAGCGTTCAACCGCCAACACTGTGGTGGTTAACCTAGAGCAAACCGAGGACGATCTCTGGCGCAGTTTCCGGCAGCGTGCCCGGCGTTCAATTCGGGGTGGCCGAAAAGAAAAACTGCGGGTGGTTGACGTCGAACCGTCGCGCGCTAGTGTCGATCAGATGTGGCAACTCTACAAAGGCACGGCTCGGCGTGCCAAATTGACCACCCGGCGCTCGAGATACTATCATCATTTTTGGCAAGAGTTTGGTGGTCGCGGCGTCGGGCGGTTCTTCTTTGTTCTCGAGCCGAATCACGAGGAGCCGGTGGCCGGGGCTTTTGTGCATTGGTCGGGCAAGAACGCTCTGTACAAGGACGGCGGCTCGCGACGCGATAGCAAAACTCACTTTTCGCATCTACTGCATTGGCAAATCATGCGTTGGCTGGCCGGGCGTGGCGTCAGCACTTACGATCTCGGTGGCACGCCGCCCAGCGATCGTTTGGATGATCCAATGCATGCGCTGGCGAGTTTGGTGACCTTTAAGCTCAGTTTCGGCGCGCCGGTGGTTGACTTTGTTGGTACTTATGATCAAGTACTAAAACCGGCCAAGTACAAGAGGTGGCGCCAAATCGAACGTTTGTGGCGGGCGGTGGCTCGTCGCACGCCCGCTCGCGATATTTATTAGAATCTGGTACAATGGGCAATCATTATGATTAAAAGAATCCTAAAGAAAATTCCTGGTTACGAAAAGTTAGTAATACCGCTACACCGGGTGCGGGCTTTTCGGGCGGCCAGCAAATACGATTATCCGGCCTCCAACATGAAAGTCATCGGTATCACCGGCACCAACGGCAAAACCACTACGGCCTTTATGGTGCACAAAATGTTAACAGCAGCCGGCCACAAAACGGCTCTGATGACCACGGTGGCCTATGGCGTCGGGAACGATCTCAAACCGCAAATTTCGCACATGACAACGGTGAGCGCCAAATTGCTCAACGAGCGCATCGCTGGCTTTCGTGATGCTGGCGCTGAATATCTGGTACTAGAGATCACCTCGCACGCTCTGGCGCAGCGTCGTGTCTTTGGCATTCCGATCGATGTGGCTGTTTTGACCAATGTGACGCATGAGCACTTGGATTACCATAAAACTTTTGCTAATTACTTGAATGCTAAGCGAAAATTGTTCAAGATCGCCAACAGAACGCACGGCGGGCAGCGCGTCGGGATCATTAATGCGGACGATCCGGTGGCGAAGATATTTGCCGGCGATATTGCGAATCCTTTGACCTATGGCATCGACAAGGGCGACCTAAGGGCGCGACAGGTCAAACTAGAATCGACCGGTATCGATTATTATGTCAAAGTCGACGACGTTAAACTCCACATTCGCTCGCCAATCCCGGGTCTGTTCAATGTTTATAATTCGCTGGCAGCGGTGGGCGTGGGGCTGAGTTATGGCCTGACGCCGGAGCAAATCGAAAAGGGAATTGCTGCGTTAACATCGGTCGAGGGTCGAATGAACCGCGTTAATGAAGGACAGAAATTCCAAGTCGTGGTTGATTTCGCTCACACGCCGGATAGCTTTGAGAAATTACTGAGCGATTTTCGAAAATCGACCAAAGGCAAATTGATCGTCATGTTCGGTTCGGCCGGCCGACGCGACGAAAAAAAGCGAGCGGCGCAAGGCGAAATCGCCGGAAAATACGCCGATGTCGTGGTTCTGACCGAAGAAGACGATCGTGATGTCGACGGCCAAGAAATCCTGAGCCAAATCGCCGAGGGTGCCGAGAAATCCAACAAAAAGTTGGACGAGAATTTGTTCAAAGTGCTCGATCGCACCGCGGCCATCGAGTTCGCGCTAAAGCAAGCCAAAGCGGCCGACGACGTGGTGATGCTGCTCGGCAAAGGTCACGAAAAAACCATCGAGCGCGCCGACGGAGAGCACCCTTGGGATGAGACTGAGGTAGCGCGGAAAATTTTGCGGTCGAAAATCTCGACCAGTTCCAGGAAATCAGCCTGAGTGCTATAATAAAAGCATGAACAATTTAACAACCATCGACCAAATCGAGTCGAGCGTGGTGTCGCTGCGCGGGCAGAAAGTGCTAATCGACGCCGACGTGGCGCGGTTTTATGGCGTGGAGACCAAACGCATTAATGAAGCGATCAAAAATAATCCGGACAAGTTTCCAGATGGCTATATTTTATCTTTGCATGCAGACGAATGGCAAAACTTGAAGTCGAAATTTTCGACTTCAAGTTGGGGCGGCAAAAACAAACTGCCCAAAGCGTTCACCGAAAAAGGCCTATACATGCTGGCCACCATCCTGAAAAGTCCGCGCGCCACCGCGACGACGCTGGCGATCGTGGAAACTTTCACGAAAATCCGCGAGCTGACCGGCCTACTCAGCGACCTGCCGGATTCCACGAACGGCGTCGAGCGCCAGGCCCTGATCGACCAAAGCAGCCAAATCATGTCGGGGCTACTGGACGAAAACATGCGCGTTTCGGAAACGGAAACTACTGTCGAGGTCAATTTTGCGGTCATGAAAGTCAAGCACACGGTCAAACGTGGCCGCAAGCAAAAGTAATTCTAGTCCAGCGTCAACGACACGCAGCGGATGTAGCCGCCGCCTTTGGCGAGTTCGGGGGCGTCGATCGGGATGACTTTCAGGCCGCGCCGCTCGAGCTCGGCTTTTAGCTGTGGCGCGTGGGCGCTCATGATGACGGTTTGCCCGGTCGAAACCGAATTCAGACTCAGACCGCGCACTGCCTCGTCGTAACTGACCGCGATTTTCTCGATCGGTAAATTAGCGATTTTAACCTGCGATTCTTCGTCGAAAGCTCCGGGGTAATAGGCAATCAAATCGTCGCGGATCACAGTGAGCGCCAGATCGACATCGTAGAAAAAGCTATCCGGCCAGCCGGTAGCGGCGTTGATAACCGGCCGATCGTCGCCGTCCAAATCAGGCAGGGTGTGTAACTGCACCAACTCCAGCCCCAAAGTTTCGGCTGCGAAAGCCTGCGCCGCCGCGTCGCTGCGATAGCCGCTGCCAGCCAACAAATATTTGCCGCAGGGCAGGGAATCGCCTTGGCCGCTAAATTTCAATCCGTCCGGCACGTGCACCAGAGTTTTTCCGAGCTCGGCCAAGATTTCCGCAGCGTGTGCCTCTTCGCCTTTCCGAGGGCCCGGCAGGCGGCTCAGGACGCATTTTTCGCCACGCACCAATCCCCAATTGGCCGTGTAAACGCCGTCCTGTGACGTGGATGGCGGCGGGACTTGGATGACTTCGATGCCGGCTGTCTCGAAAGCTTTCCGGATAGTCGCGTGCTCGGCCTTGGCCTTGTCGACCGCTATTTCAGCATCGGTGTAATAGGGGTTAATCCAATCGGCGCTACTAAAATAATCGGCGCCGCTCATCAAAACTTTTTGGTTCAACATATCGCAAAATATTGTAGCACATGCTAGAATGGGAGCTACTAATGCGAGGGGGTTTCATGGGAAACAGGTCTGGACAATTACCGACAAACAAAGATTTAATCGATATCAAAGAAACTTTGGCGGCCTACTATGATATCGTGCCAAATGCGAATAAATCGAATCAGAAAGTGATTTTCGGCACCAGCGGCCATCGCGGAGCAGCCGAAAAAGGCAGTTTCAACCAAGCCCACATCGTGGCCATCACGGCGGCGATAGTCGAATATCGGCGCGAGCGAGGTTTGGGCGGATCGATTCTAGTTGGTCTCGATACGCATCTTCTGTCGCTGCCGGCTTTTCGCACGACGTTAGAAGTTTTAGCCGGCGCGGGCGTGCAATACGCAATCGATTCTCATATCACGGCCGAGATGCTTGACTTGGCCGAGCAAGGCCGAGCGCCCAAAGGCTGCGCTATCTGGACGCCGACGCCGACGATTTCGCACGCGATCTTGCACGCCAACGGTGACAAAACCGATTTGGCTGAGATGTCTGATGGCATAGCGATTACGCCGAGTCACAATCCGCCGACTGATGGTGGCTATAAATACAACCTCGAGCACGGCGGGGCGGCTGACGCGGACGCGACGAATTGGATTGCGACGCGCGCCAATGAGATTTTGGCGGATGGTTTCGAGAAAGTTCCCCGAGCCGATTTCATAGAAGCCCTGAACCGAGCCGAGCGAGTTGATTATCGTACCAACTACGTCAAAGATCTGAGTAACGTCATCGACATGGAGGCTATCGCCGTGGCCGGCGTGCGGATCGGCGCCGATTCGTTGGGCGGTTCGTCGATGGATTATTGGAGCGAGGTCGCGAGAACCTACAATCTCAATCTGGTCGTCTTGAATGATGTGGTTGATCCGCGGTTTTCTTTTATAACTTTGGACTGGGATGAAAAAATCCGCATGGATTGCTCTAGTCAGGATTCGATGGCCGGTACGGTGAGGCTCTCAAACGAGGCGGGCGATTTCGACATTGTGACCGGCAACGACTGTGATGCTGATCGGCATGGCATCGTGGTGAGAAATCCCAAGAACGACAAATTTGAATTGATGAACCCGAATCATTTCTTGGCGGTGGCGGTTAATTACCTATACGGCCAGAATCGCCCCAATTGGTCGACTAATTTACAGGTCGGCAAAACTCTAGTTAGTTCGAGCCTGATTGATCGCGTGGCAGCCGGACTCGGCCGGGCAATCTACGAAGTCCCGGTGGGTTTTAAATGGTTCGTGCCCGGTTTACTCGACGGTTCGCTCGGCTTTGGTGGCGAAGAATCGGCCGGCGCGAGTTTCTTGCGTCGCGACGGTAGGCCATGGACGACTGACAAAGACGGCATTGTCCTAGCGCTGCTGGCGGCGGAAATCTTGGCCAAGACCGGCCAAACACCGGCCGAAATGCATCGCGAGCTAACCAACAAATACGGCCAAAGTTGGTACGAGCGCATCGACGCGCCGATTGCCCCCGATGACAAATCAAAATTGTCGAATTTGAACGCCGAACAGATCACTGCCACCGAGCTAGCGGGCGAGCCGATCATTGCAAAACTGAGCGAAGCGCCCGGCAACGGTGCCAAAATCGGCGGCCTAAAAGTCGCCTCTGAGAACGCCTGGTTCGCAGCCCGACCGAGCGGAACCGAAAATGTTTACAAAATCTACGCCGAAAGTTTCATTTCGCACGATCATCTGCTCGAAGTACAATCCGCTGCTAAAGAAGTTGTTGCGCGAGCGATCGGAGAATAGTTAGCAAATTTGCGCTTAAAGGATCGGTGCAATGTTCCAAGCCGTATGTCGGGGGTCGATTTGAACTATTGCATCCCTCGGTAGTGGTTCTGGCTGTGAGCCTATAGTGTGACTTGGTTTAACCAGAGGAGCGTGAGTTGGCGGGTTCGTACTACTGGCTCTGCCTATGCGGTAGTCAGTGCGAACTGTCACAGCTGAACTGTGGCGGTCGCTGGTCGGCGCATCGACGGCTGCTTATTAGATTGCTGTGTGTTGCGCTCTGCGTCCACAGCAGGGCGTTTTTTATGCCGTCTTGGTTGTTGAACCGGAACTATTCCGTCAGACAATTTTATTCCGGCTCGTCGTGCCAACCTATCCACCTCTCCAACCCAGTATGGAAGTTCTCTTTTCTCTCTATTACGTTTACCAGGCTTACTATAGTCAACCCGATGACCTTTAACACTCGCACTCCCCATGACGGTTGTGAGAAATAGAGCACGACCTACGTAATTCTCTCGCAATCTTATTCGACGATCTGCTGGAGATTCTTTACAATCTTGAGGCATGAACATAACAGCATACTTTTGCCAATATTCTTTCCATGCAATACCCTCTTCAGTGCGTATGGCATCATCACGCTCAAGCCAGGACATCTCCTGTTCGGCCATTATTCTGGAGCGTTCTGCCCACGCAGCGGCCTCTTCGTACATCGGTTGTTCTATTAATGCTCCAAGATTATCTAAGTCAGCAGAAACTTCATCCAGCTGAGATGGTTCAGCTTCAGTATCAGTCTGGGCAGATTGCTCTCTCACGTGCCGGGCTGCCAGCATACCCCACGCTGTCTTATCGCTATGTATAATAGACTTCATAGTCTTTGGGTCGATATGGTCATCGGGCATGAGTTCCGGGTCAGCATAACCATCTGGTTCTTCGAAATAGCCAGCTCCAGTAAAAGCTCCAGGTTTTTGCGGTAAGCTATCTCGCCCTTCATATCGTTCAATAGCACTGCTCAGTCGTTCTGCCATAACACCTACGATCTTTCTCCCACCGCAGTTAAAAGTATTTGCGGAAAATTGTAACACAATGGGGGGGGGTGCTGTCAAGGGCTTTTTCAACAAAAATTCAATGGAAATATAGAAACTAGCACTCGGGGCTTGCGAGTGCCAGGATTTTGCGCTACAATGGAGAGGAAAGAAATTAACTCGAGGAGGAGTTCATGACCAAAGTTCCAATCAAACCCCTGGGCGAGCGCATCGTGGCCACGCGCGAGGAAGCGGCGACTAAAACTGCGGCCGGCCTTTATCTGCCGGACAACGCCAAGGAAAAATCACAAATTGCCAAGGCCGTGGCCGTTGGCGCGGCCGTTCGCGAAGTCAAAATCGGCGATCGGATTATCGTGCGCGAGTATTCCACCACCGAAGTCAAAATCGACGGCGTGGAATATCTGATCGTCAAAGAAGAGGACGTCCTGGCGACGGTGGCCTAGAAGAAATTAATGAAAGGAGAAAACAATGGCAAAGAAAGTATTTTATGACGACGAGGCGCGCGAGAAAATTTTAGCGGGCGCGCGAAAATTGGCCGACGCGGTCAAAGTCACCATGGGCCCAAAAGGCCGCAACGTGGTCATCGGCAAAAGCTACGGCGGGCCGAGCGTGACGCACGACGGCGTGACGGTGGCCGAGGCGATCGATTTGCCTGAGACAGAGGAAACTTTGGGCGAGAAAATCGGCGCTGATCTAATCAAGCAGGCGGCCAAGAAGATGAACAAAGATGCCGGCGACGGCACCACAACGGTGACGATTCTGACTTATGAAATTTTAAAAGAAGCCAACCGATTGATCGCGGCCGGACACAACCCGATGGCGCTGCGAAAAGGTGTCGAAAAAGCCGGCGCAGAGGTTTTGGCTGGCCTAGCCAAGTTGTCCGAACCGGTTGATGGCAAGAAAGACCGAGTGGCTGAGGTGGCGACGATCTCGGCCGGTGATAGCGAAATCGGGCAATTGATCGCTGACGTTATCGCTAAAATTGGCCGCGACGGCGTGGTTAGTGTCGAAGAAGGCCAGAGCCTGACAATGGAGGCCGAGGTGGTCGAAGGATTCACTTTTGACCGTGGCTACGTTTCGGCGTATATGGCGACCGACACTACCCGCATGGAGGCGATTTACGAGCGGCCCGCCATCTTGATTACCGATAAAAAAATCAGTTCAGTCCAGGAATTTTTGCCGATTCTCGAAAAGTTAGCGGCGGCGGGTAAGAAAGACGTCGTTTTGATTGCCGACGAGGTCGAGGGCGAAGCACTGGGCGTGCTAATCCTTAATCGTTTGAAAGGTGTCTTTAACACTGTGGCGGTCAAAGCACCGAGTTTCGGCGATCGCAGAAAAGACGTGCTCGAGGATATCGCGATTTTGACCGGCGCGACCGTCATCACCGAGGATCAGGGACTGTCCTTTGAAAACGTTGGCCTCGAGGTGCTCGGTTCGGCGCGCAAAGTTATCGTCGGCAAAGACAACACCACGATCATTGAAGGCGCGGGCGACAAACGAAACATGGCGGCGCGGATCAAGCAGATCTTAGCGCAAGCGGACGTGGCTAGTTCCGAATACGACAAAGAACAGCTCGAAAAGCGTGCGGCATCGCTCAACGGCAAAGTCGCTGTTATCAAAGTCGGCGGCGCGACCGAAACCGAAATCAATGAGAAGAAATATCGTGTTGATGACGCTGTGGCTGCGACCAAAGCGGCTCTCGAGGAAGGCATCGTCCCGGGCGGCGGTGTGTCGTTGATCGCGTTGAGCAAAGAAATCACCGGCCAAAGCGCCGGCGCGGAAATTTTGCGCGTGGCCTTGGCGCAGCCGTTCAAACAGTTGATGAACAACGCCGGACTCAACACCGAGGCGTTATTCGCCGAAGTCAGCACCGCCAAAATCGGCTATGGCGTCGACGTCATGAAGCCGGAAAAAGGCGTCATCGACCTCAAAGCCGCCGGCGTAGTCGACCCGGCACGCGTGCTGCGCGAGGAGATCCAAAACTCCGTTAGCATTTCCGCCACAGCCATGACCATGGGCGCATTGGTGGCCGACATTCCCGAACCAAAAACCACCGCTCCCGATATGGGTGGTGGTATGGGGATGATGTAAAAATTTGCCTCCGGAGCAATTTACCTTATACATATGACAAAACCTTGTTGACTTAGACACAATAGTATGATAGACTATCCACCATTATGACAAGACCAGAGACAACAGGTGGGAATGATTTAGTGAAGATGGTAACGGGCGATTTATCGGCTCGGGGGGGGGTAAGCGAAGAAACGCTTGCTGACGTTGAGATTTTCTTGCGACGGCTCGAGACGGAACACGGAGGGAGCTTGGTATGTGGCAATCCAACCGAGTTCTCTAGTGCGGTGGCACGCGCGCTAGTCCGACACGAGGTAGCAAACAATGGTCGTCATACAAAAGTAACTTGGGAAGAAGATCACGATCGTGGTGCGGCTGTTGTCAATGCACTGATGGGTAGCAAAATTGTTGCGGAGTACTTCACTCTCGACAAGAAAAAAGGAGGTGGCAGACCGATTGGGTTGACACTTCCCGCAGAATCGGCTAAAGAAGAAGATAGTGGCTTGAGCGAAATAGAGACAGAAGTCGCAGCTCTCGAGCAAGAAGTACTTACTGCAGAGGAAGAACTGGGCGAGCTTGCAGAGGCGCTAGGAATGGACGATATAACAATGGATCCTTTTGATATCCCCGAAAATACTGACCCATGGACAAAGAGAGGACTACTGAAAGCCAGACTTGCCAAAATCCAAGAAAACTTATATCCTGCTAGAGAACTTGCTAAGGAATTGGGCATCGACACCCTTGAGTCGGAAGCGGTCAATACAGGAGCAGGTGATTATGTGGAAGTGGTGTAAGGCCATTGTGTCTGGAGAAGAAGTAGAGTAGAATGGGCAAAATAAGTTAAGTTATGGGTGGGAGATAGGAAATATATGAAAGGAACTGGTAATGTACCCCTCAGGGATTTGACTGATGAAGTTAGGGGGGGGGGCAAAGCTCGTGGGAATGATACAGCACAATCTCCAATGGCACAATCAGCTTGTCTATTACTTTCATTTGAAACAGAACGAGTAGGTCGTCCAATGACTTTTGCGGATCGATTTGCATATGATGCAAATCTTGTCAGAGTTGGCAAGAGATTGTTTCCAAAGGAGATGACTTGGCTGGAGAATACTGGCTTTCCTACCTGCGAAGGCTGCTCTGCTGACTGTGGAACTGAAACACCAGATTGGCTCAAGTCTGTAGTCAAAACATTAAACCGAGAAGTTTATCCCCGTAGCAACTAGCTTTTCACGCTATTCTGCTCAAAGAAATCAACCCACTTTCGTTCACTTGATTTCCTGGCGATAATATGTTATGGTTTTCAACAATGAGAAGGCGATCATTCAGTACCAGTCAGACTCTAACTCTAACAACGGGTCGTCCAAATTTGCCACTGGTTTCGTATTCCCCTAATAGCGAACAGCCAGAATGTCCGTATGACGCGAGTAGACGTGCTTCTATCGCACGGCGTTTGTTCGATCTGGCTGGGGGGGGGATCGATGAAGGGCTCGAGAGAGAGCTGGCTCATTGCTCGAAAGACTGCCTGAAGATAGGTTTCAACAAAGGTGGCAGTCCTAATTTTTGCATAGTGAGATGCCAACTTGGTCTACGGCCAGAAGGAAACCCAACCGATAACTTAGGCAGCGAATGCCGTCAAGCTTGGAAAGGCTCTGACTCGTTGTCACCGCTTGCCTACGACCCACTAAATGGCCAGCGAAGCTCTTCATTTACTCACGACTTAATGTTAGTTGAGCGTGAGCTTAGCAGCGTTGCGCCAGAGACTCTGACGCGGCCTGATGGTGATTGTGTCTCAACAGATATGCTAAACACACGACCATTGAGTCTAGAAGATGCAGAGCGCGTCGATCAGCTTGTAAAAAACTGTGGTGGATGCCTAAATGTCACCTGTGCACTATACAAATCGATCGCTAAGTTGAAAAGTCGGCGTGAATCCGAGTAATCAAACTAGAAATTGAGCCTACCCGGCATGCTGCTGCCCAAAGAAATCAACTTCTTTGATGACGTCCAATAATGCCTGGGCGCGGCGGTTTTCGTCCGGTATGGTGCGGGCGGTTTCGTAGGCGACCGGTATGAGCGAGGTGTCATCGGTCGAGCGGATAATTAGCAAAATGGTGTTGAATCTCTCCTCGGGCGGCAGAGTCAATCTGTCGACTAGCGGTCGGAGTTCCGCCAGGGCGCTGCGCTTGATATTATCGAGTTCGGGCGGTATGGTAGGCGCCGCGGCCGGTGCCGGCGCAGCGGGCACGGCCGGATCGGGCGTCGCAACCATCGCGGCCGGATCAGGCGCTACAACCGGCGCAACCGGATCAGGCGAAACAGGCGCCACGGACGGATCAGGCGAAACAGGCGCCATCGCCTGAGCGGCAGGCGGTTCGCCAACCGGTGCGGCAACCGGCGCCGGCTGGCCTTGGATGCCGGCTATCATCTGGTTTAGCTCGTCGTCATTAACCTTGCTCTTGCTGGTGTCTTCGTCCATTCCCACCCTTTCTTTTCCAAGATTATATCATAAGCAATTTAGTTTTGTAAACTACTGTCTCGGCACGAAAATTTTAACGGCGTCGGAGGCGCGCTCGGCGGTCACAGTGCGGACATCGGACAGCGACACGGTATCACCACCGACGTGAATGGATAGGTCGGACGCGGGTAAAAACTCCAATTCTTCGTAATCGGACACGACGCCGGGCAGGCCAAAAGTCGCCCAACGGCCGGCGACCAAGCTTTTGCCGAACCAGCTATTGTTTGACGATCGGCCGCGGACTTTATCGAAATGAAAGAAAAAGTCATCACGAGCTAAGAAATTGCCGACTCCCGGGGGATGGAGCAGGCCTTTGGCGGCGGGAGTGAGGAAAAAGCCGATGCTGTCGTCGCGGTAGGTCAGGCCATCGCGACGCCAAACCGGCAAGGACAGAGCGTTGATATTGCGAGATAGTTGACCGAGAGCGCTCGGCCGCAGGCTAGCGACCGGCGAGCGGCGAGGCCGGCGCTGGCGAGTGTCACGGGCTGGCTCGGAGTTTAGCCAATCGACCGCCACAGTGGTGATGCCGAACGTGGCATAGGCCGCCACGTAGAATTTGATACGGCGATTGATCGTCAATTCGAGCGGGTGAAAATCTAGCGTTTTGCTCGTGAGAATTTTCGTAGGATTCTTGATCGAGCCGTTCAAGGCCGAAGCAAAATCGTTAGCGTTACCGAGAGGCAGAAAGCCCGCCACGACCTGTTTTTTTGATTCGAATAGACCTTGTAAGGTGACTTGGTTGACACCGTCACCGCCGGCGCCAAATAGTACGTCGTCGTCCTTTAGCGTCTCGCGCACCATTTGCACGGCCTCGAAATACGGCACTTTGTTCAGAGGGATCTCGACAAATTCAACCCCGCGCGTCGTCGCGATTTGTTTGAGAGCGGGTGCGACTTTCTGGTCGTATTCCGAGGCACGACTAGATGTCAGCGAGTGAACGGCGACTATGCGACGGAAGTTTTCCATGCTTCAATCATAGCATATTTTTAGGCGGGATCAGGCTCAATTTTATTAGGAAAAAGTATTGACCTTTGAAAAGTTTCATGATACAATTATCCAAATCACATATTTGCCAGATCAGGCGACGCCAAAGCTGACAAATGAGGTGAACAATTCGCGCGGCTATGTTTTGAACCGATCGGCCGCGTGGGCTCGTAACTAATTCGGTTTAGGAGAAGTTTATGAAGAATTTTATTGAATCAATAGGAAATGTCACTAGAAAACCAGTGGCTGTTGCTACCGTAGCAGCTGCAGCTTTCGGACTAGTTGGTGGATGTACTGTTTCTGGGTCAAACCGGGGGGGGGATGTTTCGCCTCAGGTTGCTGCGTCTCAGGATGATATGCCTGAGGATATTATGGGAGCAAAAACGTTTGCAGCACCACAAGGAGAAAGACCTAAAGACATAGAGCCCGCAGAGCCCACACTTGGAGCTTCGAATACTCCAGAAGCGACAAATAAAAGAGAAGGAATTACTCCTAGCCCCTCTAAACAACAGCCAACTGGAACTCCTAATGAAGAAGCTCCGACCAGTGCCCCAGCCACTATAGAAGCAAAAGATGAGGCAGAACCACCAGCTGTTGAAAGCCCTAAACCCACTGAGCAAATCGAAGCTCTTGACGACGTGGGCATTATAGAAACCATAGCTGAAGAACTTAAACTATATTTGGGGGCGGGCAGCTATCTGACTGATAATAAGCTCGACCTAAGAGATCGCAGCTTGAGAAATAAATTAAAAAAAGAGTTATCAGCACTAGAGCAGAGATTTGGTAGCGAGCTGGCGGAAGAAGTTTTAAAAAGCGCGCTTGCCCGAGCGCTCACTGGTATAGAAGATCCATCACCGGCGGCTAAAAATAGAGACTACGCCATGCGTTTCATAAAAGGTCGCATTGGAAATCTTACTAATAGGACGCTAAATGGTGATGAGAGCGCTGAAAGGGAACTGGTTAAAATTGAAGCTGAGGTTCAGGAAAAATTACAGGCGGCCATCGATGATGGTAACAAGGGCGGTAATCCCGGCAGTTCGACAGAAAATGTTAGTTACAGAAGAACAAAATTAAGCGGAGAAACGAGAGCTTTACTGCGGTTTCTCTACGGCGATGACGCAAGAGTGGACATAGTGGAAGTATGATAGTGGAGTGTCTTAAAACATTCCATTAACCACAAAATCCCGCGCTCCGGCGCGGGATTTTTCTTAGTGGTACTGCTTCAATGCGACAATCTAGCTACATTTGACTGACCGGATTGCTTTATCTGCGGCTCGCAATGACGCTAAGCGGCATCGGGTCGGTCTTCATCAAGCCCCTCGCACAAGGGATTTGTCCCTGTCGAGCCTAAATCAATACCTACCTTTGGTAACATTCTGCTAACCGGCACACCTCTTCGGGCAGCGCGCTTATAGACTCTCGCTAGTCTATTAATAATTGCTTGGTGCTGCTGTTCTGGAGATGGCGCATTTAACAACCGTACAACTAGCTTACCCATTCTGTCTATTATTCGAGCCACGATGCCAGGACGCCCTTCTTGTATCAGGTTAGGTTGACGGGGGGGGGGTATATCAAGACTCTCACTCATATTATATCTCATTGTACAATTCAAATTCGTTTAGGTCAAGTGGCGTACTTGACTTAGTGATATTGTTTTAGTGCGACAATTGGATCTTGGCGGGCGGCGCGGGCGGCTGGCCAGAGGCCAAACAAGAGACCGACAACGAGCGGTACGCCGAGACCGATGGCGAAAATCCACCAACTAGATACTAGTGGCAAGGAAAATTGCAGGGCGATCACATAGCCGGCCGCGTAAGCTAATAGTAGTCCAACCAAGCCACCACCTAGCGTCATGAGGAGAGCTTCTAGCAAAAACTGCTCGAGAATCTGGCGTTTGGTGGCGCCGACGGCTTTTCGGATGCCGATTTCGCGCACTCGTTCGGTCACGCTGACTAACATGATATTCATGATGCCGATGCCGCCGACCAAGAGCGATATGCTAGCAAAAATCAGAGCCACCAACGTGATCGTCGCCAACCAACCGGCGGTGGCGCCAGCCGCTTCGTGGGCGGTGTGCACAGCGAATTCGCTGTCGTCAAAGTGATCCCGCTGCAGCGTGGCGACGACGCTCTTTCTGGTTTCTTCCAATTGTTTTTTGTCGACCGCGCGGACAATTATTTGCCCAATTTGCGCTTTGTTGTCGGTGAATCGGACGCCGTCGGCCAGAGAAATAAAGGCCGCCTTGTCGACGTCAACCCCGGCCAGCGAAATCGGTTGATTAGCGGTTTTGACCACGCCGACCACCATGAATTCTTTGCCCTTGATGTTGATTTTCTGACCCATGGCTTGATTAGTTTCAATCAAGCCCGAAGCCAATTTTTCACCGAGAATCACGTAGTTACGAGCAGTTTCTTTATCAGAAAACCAATCGCCCGAAATCATTTTGAGCCCCAAAACATCCGGCAGTTGATCGTTAGTAGCAACAGTAGTGATATTGTCATAGAAACGCTGGCCGCTCTCGACGCGGCTGCCCAGGAACATCATGGGAGCGACATCTCGAACGCCGGAAAGTTTGCTAATCGCTGTGACATCGCGCTCGGCCAGAGTTGTGGCGTTAGCCACCCGGAGAGGCGAAAAGGCTTCCATACCCGTGGTGCTATCGCCGGCCGAACGAATCAGTAGAACGTCGTCGTTCAATCGAGCGGTTTGGTTGATAATGCTGGCACGTAGTCCGCCGCTAAGAATCAGAATCAGGGAAATAATAAAGACACCAATCACCACGCCGAGGGTCGTGAGCAGAGTCCGCGTGCGATGAGCGCGCAGGCTTCCCAGAGCGAGGCTAAAGCTAACCGGCAAAACCATTATTTCTTCCCCCTGACGAAACGCCGCGTACCCCGACGTTTGCGGGCGGCTTTACGGCGCGAGATGAATTTGTTGGCGATTGAGTGCGCTCGATTCTCAGTTAGCTCGATGTCCTTTACGATGCGACCGTCTTTCATGTGAATCACCCGAGAGGCGTAACTAAGCAGATCAGGATTGTGTGTGACCATCAAAATAGTGTTGCCTTCGCGGTGAATGCGCGTTAATTCGTCCATGATGATCTCGCTATTTTTGCTATCGAGATTGCCGGTCGGCTCGTCGGCCAAAATGATCGACGGATTATTGACGAGAGCCCGCGCGATGGCGACGCGCTGGGTTTGGCCACCGGACAATTGATAGGGCATATAATATTCGCGATTTTGCAGACCGAAATTTTTTAAAAGCTGACTGGCTTTTTGTTGGTGGCGGAAATTTAAGCCTCGTTGGTAAGTCAGCGGCAGAGTCACGTTGTTCAAAATGTTTAACTTTTCTATCAAATTAAAGTTTTGAAAGACAAAACCAATCTCGCGATTTCGAATGCGGGCTTTTCGGGTGCTCCTGATGCGGGCGACGTTGCGGCCATTCAAGATATATTCGCCGTCGGTCGATTGATCGAGCAATCCCAACATATTGAGCAGGGTCGTTTTACCGCAGCCGCTCGGCCCCATGATGGCCACGAATTCGCCGCGCTCGATCGTCAAATCCACACCGTCCAGAGCCGCCATCGCCGTGTCGCCGTAACCGAAAACTTTACGCAAATTATGCAGGCCAATCACCGGAGCGGTGCTGCTAACGGGACTCGCGAAAAAAATAGAACCAGTACTATGAGGTGTGGTGGCCATCTTATCAAGTATCATACTCTATTTCAAACAATTTAGCAACAGGCGAAATCAGAAAAATTCCGAACCAGGCACGCTATTTGATCAGGGTCAATTTGACGCGTTTACTCATGACGAAGTAGAGCGAGACGAGGCCGGCGTAAATCAGCGCGCCGAGTATGACGCCGATCAATATGATGATACCGCCGGCGCCGATGCCGGAGCAGACTTCGTGGCTACCGTAATCGAGATAACCGTAGCTGTATTGTTGATAACAGTATTGCGCGAACATGCCAGTGATAGACATAATCACCGCATATAGAGCGGTTAGGCCAATCGAGATGAAAGCCAAAAGTCGCCCCAGTTTCTTTTGCATGGCAATGAACACCACGGTCAAAATGTAAGAAACGCAGATCAATAGTCCGAAGATCATCGTCTCGATGGCCAAAGCTCCATTCGTACCGCTCGGCAAACCGTCCTCGGCTATGCTAGCCAGAGCAAAAAAGAACACAAACAAAAAACTCACGCTATACATTCCGAAAACAATCAGCCAAAAAACTAGCAAGCCACCCAGACCTCTGAGCGAATTCTCTTGTTGGATGTATTGCGCTTGAGGCAGATCGTCCGACCGCGATGCCTCTGATTTAGTTGATATTTTGTTGTCCATCATTCCTCCTTTGGTTATATTTTTATTCTACCACGATTTTCGTTATAAATGAAAGTTAGCAATATTAAAATCTGGCGGAGACGGCGAGATTCGAACTCGCGAGAGCCTTTTGAGCCCTACTCGCTTTCCAAGCGAGCTCCTTCAACCACTCGGACACGTCTCCAATTCCAATATTCTACCACGAAGCGAGAGAAGAAATAAACTTGTTTCTTCCGAGCGAGTGTATGAATACAACGTAGTTATATTTTAACACAAGTTTAAGGGACAAGCTAAGCCCAACGGCCAAAGATTTCATTTCTTGTGGTAAAGTTAGCATTATAGAATATTGCTTGTGCTTAAAAAAGGGTGTATACTAAGAGTAAGTTATGGTAGCAATTTCGCGTGCAATGAAAGAGTCGACAGACAAGGGTTTTTCTGATAGCGGCAAAAACCGTCGCCGTCTAATGCTCATTACGCGCACCCTTGCCGCTCTTGGCGGTGGTTTCGTTATTATTTTCGGCCTGCTCTATCTTTTTCACTCAAAAGACACCACCCTGACTATGCCGGCATCCTTGCTAGATCGCCAAACTCTCGATGTCAAGCTCAACGTCTATTCTGCCGACGGGGCTACCGATTTACTTTATTCACAAGATCTCACTGCGAGTGTGGTAAATGATGGAAGCCAAATAAAAGTAAATTGGCGAATACCAGCGGAATATACCAAGCGCGACACTCATGTCGAAGTGGTTAGCCGAGAACTTTTAGCAAAAGAGGAATCATATGACTCTTCCTGTGCATATTTCGTTCCTACGCGTTCCAGCGGCTTCATTTCTGATCTCGCCGGCTGGAACAGTTTGGACGAAAACCAACGCATTGGCTGTCTTGCGCCTAACGATCAATACACTAGTTTTCTCCAGGCCTACAACGACATCAGCAAAACCCTTTACTCGGGTCTTTATTTTGACGGCGGCCAAGTCATCAACGCGCCAAACACTTCTGGCGACATTAATTTAACTGACATTAATAATCTCATTAACCAAGCCATCAATGAGAAAGCCCTTGTTTTTGCTGGCCCCCAAGGCAGCCCTGGGCTGCGCGGCTCTCAAGGAACGCCAGGATCGCAAGGTGAGAAAGGTGAAAAGGGCAGTCCCGGTGACACTACCGTCGTCATAGATCCCGGCCTAGTTGGGGAGAAAGGCGCCAAAGGAGATACGGGCACCAAAGGTGACAAGGGCGACAAAGGCGATCCCGGCAGCGACGGCGTCATGGGTGTTACCGGCGGCGGGCTTATTCTCTATAATCATATACTTTCCCTCAAGTCATGCCTGGATGGTGAGGTTCTTAAATATCAGGATGGCGTGTGGGATTGTGCTCCGGACATGGTAGGCACCAGCGGTATTAGTCTGACTTGTACCGAAGGAGACATACTCAAATCTGTCGGTGGCGTGTGGTCTTGTGCTGCCGAGGGCACCGGTACGAGCACGGACACTACTTACCTTGCCGGCAATGGTTTAATCCTGGACTCCGATACCAACACGTTTTCTATCAACGCCCTGGCCTGCCAGACCGATGAATATCTGACCTGGAACGGCACTCAGTTTTCTTGCGAGGCGGACGACGATACCAATATTGACACCGACACCACATATGGCGCTAAACAATACGGTGGCCTCGTCCTGGACAGCAATAATGATTTTGCTCTCATGCTCTGCTCTGACGCTCAGGTGCTAAAATACTCCAGCGCCGCTTATAGCGGTCAAGGTGGGTGGATTTGCGCCGAAGACGCCGACACGACTTATGATCTGTCTGGCTATCTGCAAATCGCCAATCTCCAGGACGCCATCGATGCTCTCACGCCAGGCTATTACAACAAGGATCAAATTGACAGTATGTTCGATGATTTCACCAGCACGCTGCCTCTGAGTGGGCTAAAAGTTCCTCAGGTGGTAGCCCTGGAGTCGGAGCTCTCAGACGCCTCCTGCACCGAGGCCGGTGATTATTGGTTTGTGCAGGACATGGACGTTACAAAGCCAGACCACACTGGTCGCGCTTGGTGCTATGAAGACGGTGGTGGCACGCTTCACCTCTACAAAGTTTACGATGATTATTCCCACCCCGATAACGTCAGTATTCTCTTTAATTCTGACGGCCAGCTCACAGTTTCCGAGAGTTGGTTAGATAGCTATCTTTCAAGTAAAGATTACGCTACGGAAGACTACGTAGACAATGCTATAGCAGGTCTAGATTTTACGCCTTACGTCACTTGGACTGACGTGCCGCAGTGCTCGGCCGGATCATTCCTGACTAGCACGGCCAGCGGCGTGCTGTCTTGCGCCGCCGCCAGCACCACCGACACCACCTATACGGCCGGTGAAGGTATCACCATTGACCCAACCAGGGGTAATGCCATCAGCATCAACGCCCCGACTTGTACGGTTGGGCAATACCTCACCTGGAACGGCGCGTCGTTTTTGTGTCAGGACGATGCCGACACTGTTTTCTCTCTGCCTGATGGTACTGATGATGGCGACATACTCATTTGGGATACTGCCACTAATTCTTGGGTGATCGGACAGCAAACCGGATCAGGTATTGATACGACCTACGCCGCCAAGGCTGGTGGTGGATTAAAACTAGAGGGCTCTGCTTCGCCCTATGAATTCTCGCTGATTGATTGTTCGGCTGGGCAGCTGCTGAAGTTCGTCTATAATCCTTCTACATTGGAAAACGAATGGCAATGCGCTGTGGATTTGCAAGGTGCCGACCAGGATCCTTATTTGGCCGGTACGGGCATCGTAATAGATTCTAGTAACTTCATCGGTATCGACGCTACCGAGTGTCAAACTGGCGAATTCCTGACATGGACAGCCTCCGGCTTTGCCTGTCTGGATGCCAGCTCGAGCTTCACCGACAATGACGAGCAAGTTCTGACTTTTGACAACACCAACTGCAAACTCAGCATTAGCAACGGTAATACAATTTATTTGAATTGTGGCACGGAGTCGTGCCCGCCGGTCGGGGCGCTGCGCATCAACACTAATTTCTTTGATCCGATTGTCACCGATGTTAGTGGCGCCGTTTGGTACCGCATGGATGGTCAGACTATTTCGCCCAGCGACCAAGCTACTTATGCAGCTGGTTTTGCCGGTATTATCAATCCCGATGGCACCTTGCCGGTTCAGCAAAACTCTGACAGCCTTTACTTCTACCTCAAGGTTTTTGGCAATTGTGCGCCGATGGTCAATACCGACACGGTTTACGAGGAGGGCAAAGGTATCAGCTTTACCGACCTGGACGGCAATGGCATTCCGGAAATTAATCTATTATATATAAGTGACAATGGCGATTTTATTTTCCAAAAAGGCATGCAAAATGGCAGCGAGACCGAATCATTGAGCGCCTTTGAAGTTCGCGACATGACGGCGAATAGTATTTTCCGTGTTGATACTTTGAATGGCCAAGTGCAGATGAAAGCCATCGAAGACGCCTACGGTAGCACTGGCGCCTACGGCCAAACTCTGCAGATAGATGTTTACGGCAACCTTAAATGGGACAGCAATATTTGTCGGGATGATATTAACGCACCGTTCACCAACATTCCTTCTCAGGCTGTCGCCATCTTATCCACCAATGACCGCTTCTTGTTCACAGTAGCAACCACCGCCAGCGGTGACGTATCCACGCCGGACAATGTCACGACTTACCTTGCTGGACAGACCATTCCGGCCAACACCGAAGTGGTGGTCTTGACCGACAATACCGAAGTCTATCTGACCGGTGACATCGTGACCGACGGATCCTGGATTAGCCAAGTCAAATTCTGTGGTGACCCCAATACCAAAGAATTACCAGTCGGCACTCACGCTCGCCAAGCTCTAACTTGGGACGGATCCGAATGGGTGGCTGGCGAATACATCACCGTTAACGGCCAGGACGCGGAGGCTTTCAAAGTCAGCGCCGACATGAACGACGCCGACAAAACGGTCTTTAACGTCGATTCGGTCAACGGCGTTGTGACGGTCGGCACAGCCGCCAACCCGGCTGACTTGATTGTTAACGGCGATACTATATTAAACGGTGACACTTACTTCAACGCTCCACTCCATCTGGACGCGGATGCTTTGGTTTATGATTACACCGGCAGTTCTGGCGATGCCGGCGATTACCTGAGGATAGACGAGAACGGCCGCCCAGTTTGGCAACCCATTCACGGTGATTTCGGTGACATCGGCGATTACCATGCTGATACAGACGGGATAGCACATGGGCAAGTGATGGTGTTTGATGCAATCGAAGACAAGTTTGTGCCAATGTACCTAGGTATAAACCCAGACCCGGATGATGTCTGTAATACTCAACAAAATTTCAGCATTGCCGATCCTGGTACTACCGTAGATATTTTGGTGAACAGGAATACTATACAGAACCGACCGTCAGTAGAAATATTAAAGAAAGTAGATAGTACGACCACCAGTACCAAAGTACGGCAGTTTAATACGGCCAATATCACTAACTTTACTAACAGCGACAGCAATAAATACTTAGATTGGAATGCTAGCCGAGTGCAACCACAAACTACCTATAACTATACGCCAGCTGATCTAAACAAGGTAATAAGTACTACCTCGATTGGCGATATAAAGCTTTATGAAACTACTATTGATACGGATCTAAAGACATTCGAGCAACTAACGACCGGCTACGACACTAGCAATGCTAATGTTGACCAATCCGGCTCTCTCTTAGGGCAGATCAAGAGCCAATTTGCTGGTATTTCGTCTGGTGCTGGTGGTGGCTATAACGTTGTTACTCAAAATAATACGAGCCTACCAATAGAAATCCTACACTTTTATGGTAATTATACTTATTCTACGACCGGGCAAGCTCTAGTTGCTGGTGACAATGGTTTTGTTGAAACCTCTGCCACCGACGGAGCGATGCTAGTTTTATGGTTCCATAATAACCTAACAGTCAATTCTGGTGCTACCCTAACACCAAAAGTCCGTCGCAAAGGTATGACCATAATAGTTGATGGCAAACTGACCAATAATGGTACAATCTCTATGACTGCTAGAGGGGCTAGTGCAACTGGGCAAGATGTACAACTATTCAAGAATTCTGACAGTACATTTGAGTTGGTGCCGGCGGTAGGGGCGACAGGCGGAGCAACTGCATATACGGGGTGTAGAGGGTGGGCTCGAGGTAATAACGGAAGTTCCATAGTGATTAACGCTCGCGGTACTGGTGGCGGAGGCGGTGGTGCTATTGGTCCATGGGATACCTGCGGTTCATCATCTGGCGGAGCTGGCGGAGCTGGCACATCGTATTCTGGCGGTGCTGGTGGTGGTACGACTATTACGGATCGTATCAACCTCGCTGGCGGCGTGGGCTCCTCGACCGGTGGAGCTGGTGGCGCTTCTGTGGCTGGACGCGGGAATGCCTCTTCGGGAACAAAGCTCGTTGGTGGCGGTGCTGGCAACCCAGCCGGAGCCAACGCCGCGCAAGGAGCTGCCGCATCGGGCTGGATTGCTGGTGACGGTACGGGTGGGCTACTTAACGTCTACACTGAACAGTTGGTTAACACCGGCTCCATCGTCTCAGGAGGGGTGATTGGTACTAGGCCGATAGGCTCGGCTAGCGAAGTTGGTGTTGGTGGATCGAGCGGAGGCGGTAGCGTCAATATATTTGCTGCTAGCTCTACCAACGGAGTAATAAACGCAGGAGGGGGAATAACGGCTGGATTCAATTCGGGAATGGGTGGTGGCGATGGTGGCGCAGGTAACGCCACAATAACGCCTACCGCAGTCACCTATTACCTCTTTACAATCAACGGAGCAACATATTATTATAATGCTGGCATGGGCTTCGTGCCATTTCCGGGCAACCCGAGCAAGAATTCCCTGACTTTAAGCGACTTCTTAACCTACGGAGATATTAGTGAGGACATTAATTACATTGCTCCCAACGACCTGGCTAATCTACTCCAAAACGGCACAATTTTAACCGCCACTAACGCTGGCGCACAAGACTTTACAGTCAGAGGCGCTCCGCAACCCCAACTAATTGTTGATCGCGCACCAGTCAACCTCGGCATGATCGATACGCTAATATCTACTACTTTAGGCGGCATAATTTCTGGCAATGGCGTGGCCACGGTGGTGGTTTCTGCCAATAATGGCATGACTTGGTATACGACTCACGATTTGGGTGCTACTTGGGTACAAGTCAGTCCTCTGGATGTAACTACGGTATTAAACGAGGGTATACCAAAGGATGAATTCGATCAATTAGCTCAAACTCTCTTGTCGGTACCAGGATTCGAAGATACCGATCGTCTACGCTTTGCTTACGTTTTAGATATGCAGACTATATCGGATTCTGCTCAGATTCAATACCTAGAACTAAATTACCAATCTTGGTTCTCGTGGATCAAGTCCGAAAACGACATAGACAATGACATGAATGGCGACTATACATATACTTATACCTCGCCGACCACTTTACGGGTAACATTCCATAAAACTGGTGATTTCAAGGTTAACGTTATCGGTGAGCTGTGCAACCCGTTAACTCTGGCTCAAATTCCCGAGGGCGAAAAAACCGGCCAGACCATCATGTGGGATAACGATACGCAGAGTTGGGTGCTGGGTGTCGGTTCTATCGCCAACTATGATGCCGGCAAAGGCATCGCCATCGACAGTAATGGTAATATCAACCTGTTGTACATAGACGATAACGGCAACTTTGTTTTCAAAAATCTCGGTGGTGACACCGCTAATGTCTTCCAGGTGATTAATGCTGCTAACGCTCCGCTCTTTACCGTTGATGCCGTTACGGGTAATGTGATAGTTGGCTCTGGCGACACTTCGGATTCTACTGCCGTGGCTCTCGTACTAGATTCTTCTACAGTTGCTCCGTCAAACCCCAAGAACGGCATGCTCTATTACGACACTACGCTAAATAAATTCCGCTGTTACGAGAACGGCGCCTGGGTTGACTGTATCCAAGAAGCGCCGTTTAGCACTCGCTACAACAATTGGATCGCCGGTATGGAATACGACTTTGGCGACGGCCTTTATGGTCAGCGCCTCACGGGCAATATCACTGCAACTTCTGGTCTGCTTTCGGATATTACACTTGGTATATCTAACGTAGCCAGCATCGTAGATTACGGCGGCAGCATCGGCTTGGGCACGGGGTCAACCAAGCGCGGAATCATTCCATTCGGCACATCAGACGGCAACGTTTCGCTTGAATTCGATTCTTCCGATAAAAGTATCCACTTGCTTACTATGGTCAACAATGCCCGCGATGGCACAACTAATTCTGATTACAACATATGGCTTAAATACACCAAGACGCCGTAGTTGTGATAAAACGATTAAGTAAAGAAGGGGAGGAGACAGGGTATGGAACGGGCAAATGTAGAGAAAGAGGTGGGGTTTAAAACTCGCAAGGTGCGCAATAAGAAGGGTCGTTTTGTTGTTGGGGTAATCATGGCCGTCGTCATAGTTGCTCTGGGCGTGTTTGCTTGGTTCCAATTCAAAGAGATCAAACAACTTCGTGACCCTAGTTATGCTGCCGAACAGGCCACCACTGATGCCGCGAAGCTCAAAGACAAAGTCGCCAAACTCATAGAGTTGCCCGATGAGACCGCTACGGTTGCCACTGTCACGGACGCGGAGAAGCTAAAGGGACAGGACTTCTTCAAGAACACCGAAAATGGCGACAAAGTCCTCATCTTTCCCGCTGCCAAAAAAGCTGTTATCTACCGCGAATCCGACAATAAAGTCATAAACGCCGGCCCAATCATCCTCAGCTCTTCTTCTGTTAATGAACAGTAATTAATTTGCGTTTTTTTATCGACGACGAGCCGTAAGCTTATCGTGATACTCTCGCGCATACCTAATCAGTTGCGGCGGAAGACCCACTTTCTCGGCAAAAGAAAGGGGATTTGATATTACTTTTTCACCATCAACAATAGTCCGCTCAATCTGATCGCCAGATTCGGTGAGGACAATACCTTGCACGCCCAAATCTGAGGCTTCTTCTGCGAAATCCAAAAAACCGTCATGATGGGTTGTCACCACTAAACGATGGCCGCGCGCGGCATTAGCCGCTAATGTTGCGGCTGCGAAAGCGGCCTGGTACTTCGGAGATGTTGAACTGCCAATTTCGTCGGCAAAAGTGATGGCTGTTCTTGCTCCGGAAATTATTCGATGGTGGTCAGCCCAAACATCAACCTCGTGTTGACCGGCACTAGCCTCAACGTCCATTTCTTGGGCGATCCTACTGATGTATGAAATCCGCTCAAAATAAGGTAGGTTTCCATAGCTGGCCGGTACGACCCCCATTTTCATAGCGAGTAAAATGGCGTTGGTGATGTGCCTCGTGCCATAGGTTTTGCCTGCTGAGTGCTCGCCGCTGAGGGTAACGCCAGCCTGATCGCTCCGGATGCTATAATCAAAAGGCTGGTGCCTACTGCCGTGCCCGATGTCTTTCACTGAGTCGAGCCGTACTTCGCCGGTATCATTGAATTTGGCCAGCGCGTACTCGCCGGACGAGACACGTTTAGCCAAATCACCAAGGTATAGCAATCTATCGATAGCCTCGGCTATCTCTCTCGGTTCTTCTTGCCAAAAAGGATTTTCCGGACGTTGTTTTTTAGTCAACGGTGAATAATCAGAATGCCAGGCATCTGTGCTATTCGAATCGTCGACCGTTTCACTAGGAGTCGCCGTGCGATTATTGACGAGGTTTTGTAAATGCAAGATACCTTGACGCATATGAACGGAGTCTATCTGATCGCGATGCTGTTCTAGGCGTTCGAGCGCATCCATTATAGTAGGCTCCGACTGCATGAGTTCAATCAATTTTCCAATACCCGAACCCATTTTAATCGATGTAGAGATCAGTTCCGAGTTCGGGTTCTCCTGCCGCTCGCTTTCTCCAGTAACGTAGGCATGTTGATTACTGTCAAAAGTTGTTTCTGGTTGTGCTAGAACTTCAAGGATCGGCTTTAGGTCATCTCTAAGCCAAAACTTTTCAAGGCTACTGCCTTTAAAATCAATTTTACGTATTGCTGTCGAAGCTAATCTCGCTGCCTGTCTCAATCTCTCCTGGATCTTATCTGTGTGCTGTTTGTTGATACCCTTAAGAAAGTAATATTGGCGACGGTTCTGACTGTTGTCGTAAAGTTGCAATTCTTGCTCATGAGCTGATCGCAATTTGTCAATTTGAGAGCTGAGAAATGATAGGGAATCACGTAATTTAGTAAAGTCTCCGAAACCAAGTAGCTCCAACAGCTCTACATAGGCTAAGGCCTTCGCTGCGAGACTAATATCACGCACTATTGGATAGTATGATGCATCTCCATCGAGATTAAAATGACCATTTTTCGAAAGCGAGGGTGTTACCTCGTCCGTTATTTTATGACCAAAACCATGCTGAAAGTTAAACGCCCAGATAGGATTAAGCTGTTGTAGCAGAACCGATGGATCTTTATTTCCAACTATCTTCAAGAAAGTCTCAAGGTTGACACCGAGCAAATTGAGATCATCAACCAAATCATCCAGTTCTCCATAACCGGCCAGCACCTCGATCGTCCGCCGCCGTTCGATTAATTCCCTAAACTCAACTGGGTCGCTATTACACAGCAACTGTCGCTGCTCCGAACTCATGCCACTCAGTAGATCAGAATCCTTGCTCAATGGTACATAGGCGGGGCTGTGTGGTGTCTCGGGGAACATATATGCTAGACCACCGTCGCGCTCCATCATCTCTTCGCGTTTCGTTTGGTCGTAACCACTTTCCGGAACAGCCGGATAGTCCGGCGTGTAGCTAATTTTGAGGCTGCCATCCAAATAGTCTTCCATTAGACCAGCATAGTCTTCACCGAGTCCTCTTGAGCGCACTACATCTATAAAACCAGAATCAGCCACGCCTTCTACCATCTGATATGGGTTGTCAGGGTCGTTTGTAAAGCTATAAAGTCCTGCGTCTTTCAATTTTTTTAGCATGCTCGCAACATGCTCGTTATGGGTTGCTAAACACACTAATCCGCCGTTTTCCTGCACATAGCGAGCGAACGCCAAATTCAAGGCTGCTTGCCAAAGCGGCGACGTCGTGGACATCGCTTCATCGAGATAAAAAACAGGTTTCTTGCCTATGTGACGGAGCGCTTCTTTCCATCTACGAAACTCATTAACGAGTGCGCCATGGTTACCTATGCCGCGAGAATTGCACCGGCCAAGCATAGTGAAGGACGTATGCAACTCAAATTCGTTTGGTTGTTCGGCCGGAACCCAACCAAGTGCTTGTCGTGCTATCCGCGCACCGAAATCACGCTCCATGGCGAATGTTTTACCCGATCCATTTGCAGCAACTAGGACAACTATTGAGTGCTCATTAAACAATCCTTTGCCAAGGGTTTGCTCACCTTTGGGCTTCTGAAATTTCCAAGCGCCGGAGATCTCCGAATCAGTATCGCCCGGGATTGCTGGATGCCATTCGTCCTCAGCTATCATTGAGGCTAACGTTGTGACTACTACCAAATCTACCATTCGAGCGAGAACATTATCTGCCCAATTACTAGGATTGTGGTTAAAATGTCCGAAAGTATCTCCACCAGAGTAGTATCGATTATCAGGGCGACCATATCCAGGAAGCCACGATAGAAATCTATCGTAAGGGTAAGAACCAAATTGACATCTTGCTTGCTCGTCACTCATCCAGGTTCGAACTTGATCAACTGAATCTCGATTTAACAAATTTCTTATACAGTATTCTAGATACTTCATACTTACAGCACTTGGCTCAAAAGTTTCATCAATAGTGGTAAGCAGACTAGCTATTCGTCCCAGACTTCCAACGTTTGTTGCGATGTCATCAAGAACAATATTCATGGCCTCGTTCGTTCGGTGATGCTCATACCCTAGGTTTGGTACATAAATTTCTGACTCTGTCTCTAAACCCATCACATACATTTCATATAATGAGCTGTTATTCCAATTAGAATCATCCCCTGAAGGCCAAAATGCAGAACCTAAAGCATCCGCCAGTGCCATTGCTCCCACTAGAGCCTTTCTTAACTCTGGTAGCTGTTCTGATTCGGCGAGCATGCGAAGTATCTCCCTACGCTGCTCGAGCACAGTTGTATCAGAAATCGGTCTTGATATAATGTCATCTGCTATGTAAGATAATCGACTCTCCGTAAATATAGATACGTTACCTTCCTCCTCGGATGGTTCAAACGGTCGATAATCAGATTCATGTTGACCAGTGTAAAATCTAGCTGGCAGGGCTTCAAGTTGATTCGGGGGGGGGGGCGGCGGTAGCAATAGCAATGTTCGTGATATTGGTCGCATTCTCTATATTGATAAGTGTTCAGAAATGAACCAGCAAACGTAAAGTTGGGTTTATCAATATCTTGCCTTGAGGCTGTCGGTATAGTAAAATCTGGGGCTCTACGCATAGCAAAAACCTAAAAATCACACTTTAGTTTGTGCTATGTTACATTATTTTGTACTATCTGTCAAATATCATTTATATTCCGAGTAGCAGTCGCGCGAAACTGAAATAAGCGAAAATTCCGAATATGTCGGCGATGATGGTGACCAAAGGAGATGAGATCAGGGCAGGGTCGATCCGGACGGCTTTGGCGATAATCGGGAGCAGCGTACCTAATACTTTGGCAAATATTACGGTGGCGAGCAGCCCTAGCCACAACACGAATCCTAGCACGATGTTCTGTTCGACGACCATGATGTATGTGAAAATAACTAATCCTAGCAGCGCGCCGGAAACTATCGAGACCATGAATTCTTTGCTAATGGCTCGGAAATATTGTCGCTGCGTGATTTCGCCGATGGCCATGGATCGGATTATGACGGTGGCAGCCTGTGAACCACCCGCGCCCGCGATCCCCATAATCATAGGAATAAAAGTAACCAGAATCGGCATTTTGAGAAACGATTCTTCGTAGCGCGCCACTAGCATGCCGGCCAGCAGCGCCGCAAACACCAAGAATATCAGCCACGGCAATCGTGATTTGACGTGTTGCCAGATTGACGTTGCTAGGTAAGGGCGGTCTTTCTTGGTGCCGACAATACCCGCGCCGGCCGATAGCTCGCGGGTGGCTTCGCGCTCAATGATGTCGGGGATTTGCTCGATAGTTACTATGCCGATCAATTTGCGGCTCTTAGCGCTATCGACCACAGGCAGCGATGGCAAAAGCTCGCGACGCATAATCGCCGCTACGGTCATATTATCGGTCGTCGGCTCGATAACGGTGACATTTGGGTTATAAATTTTTTTGAGGCTCTCGCCCGTGTCGGACAGAATCAAGCGGCGAATTGAGACTTTGCCAATCACCGCGCCAGCCTCATCGGTGATATAGCAATTAGTCAGCGCAATAGAATTCTTGCCGATGTCGCGAATGCGATCCAGCGCCTGCTGCACCGTCATATCTAGTTTAAGATCGACAAAATCCTTGGTCATGACTGCGCCAACGCTGTTCGATTGACGACTCAGTTTCGTTGATTTGGAGTTGGTTTGTTTTTCCGCGGACTTCTTCATATTCTACTCACCAGTATAATGCAAAATCTGCCAAATCACGCCGAACTTGTCCGCGACCATTCCGTATAATTCAGAAAAGAACGGTTTTTGCAGATCCATCAGCACTTTTCCGCCCTCTTTTAGTTCATTGAACAGCCTAGTTACTTCGTCCGTGCTGTCGGCGCTGACAGTCGGCGAAACGTTGTTGCCCACCACGAGCGGCGCGTTCGACGGCATATCCATCATCATGAGCACACTGTCACCGACTTTTACGCCCGCATATACGATTTTCTGCTTGTCTTCCTCAGCAACAGGAAAATTCGGGTCCGGCGGAACGCTATCATAAGTCATCATCTCACCCACGTCAGTTTTAAACACCGTGGCGTAAAATTCTGCTGCCTCGCGGCAATTACCGTCAAAGTTTATAAACATTTCTAGTTTCATAAAAGCCCCCCTCCTTATTATCGTCACTAATACATTGTAACACGCCCAAGCTAATTTATTGTTGAACGAGATTTCGTCGTCGCCAAGATACAAAACCGAGCAGGGCGGCCGTCGCTGCTACGGCTGTGGCGGCGGCTAGCGGTGCGAACTTGACGGCTTCGGACGGCACCGAGGCGAAATGGCTGAGCGGCGAAATATTCATGATCCACTGATCAACCCGCATCAGCGGCCCGATCCACGACATAAAGGCAATATAGCCGTAAATCACCCACAGCACCAGCCCGGCCAGGCGCGGCAGCAGCCCAAACAGCGCCACGTACAATCCGGCCAGCAGCGCCGCCATCGGCCAATAACTGAGCGCGCCAAAGACGTAATCGCTCATATTGACCGACCAACTAGAAAAAGTATTAACACAGAGCGCCATAACAAAACCGCTGATCGCCAGCATAACCGCCGCGCCGACCAGCGTCGTTACCAAATGCAGCGATAGCCACCTGACCCGCGACAGACTGGTCGCCAGCAGATTCTCGACATGACCCGAACCCTCCTCAGCCCGAGCCCGCGACAGGGCATGAATCACATAAGCCAAAACCATCAACAGCGTGATCATGAGCATAGCCGATAAAAACGTCGGAATCATCGCGCCACCCCCGCCCATTTCTGCGATCATCCGGGCTAGTTCGGGCGAGCTGTCGTAAACTTTGCTCATTTGCGGCACCAGCGCACCGATCACCGACACCAAAGCCAGCGCGCCGCACATCCAACCGATGAAAATATTCTTTTGCAGATAAACAGTCAGACCCGGCGCCGTGCGCAGGAATTTCCCGGCTCGCGCCCGGCCAGCCCGCGACGGCAAAATCCCGCGGCTTTCGTCACGCAAATTTAATAGCACAAAAGCCACGCCAACCGCCACCACCGCGACAACGAGCGGCACCAACAGCGGCCACCACTCCGGGAAAGTTAAACTACGTGTCGCCTGGTTCCAACCAAACGGACTAAGCCACGACGGCCAGGCCGCCTGTAAAACACCGTTCGAACCGCCGATTTCCCCCAAGAAATCGCCAATGCCGCGCAACATAAAGGCCGCGCCGATCAAAATCGCCGCCATGCCGTTGGCCGATCGCGTCGACTCAAATAGCTGCGCCAACACCGCCGCGATGCACGCCCAAACGAAACCAAAAGCAGCAAATCCGGCCGCGAACAACCAAACCGAACCGTTGCCCCAACCGTCGTACAACGCGCCCATGCCGGCGCCCATCAACGCCGCCATCACCACGTTCATAACCAACGCCACGATCAACGCCGCCGACAAACCGGCGCCGCGATGGACTCGCCCGCTCATGATCAATTCCTGGGCGCCCATTTCTTCGTTTTGACGCGTGTGACGCATGACAAACAACGTGTTCATAAAAGCAATCACCAACCCCCACCACAGCACTGTTTCGAGCGTAAACAATGAACCAAAATTCGGCCCGTCCATCGATCCGACCAAAAACCGCCCGGCCGGCATAGTGTTGAATTGTTGATACAAAGTATTCAACGTCTCCGGCGCGGCGTAGGTCCCCTTTAGAATCGGGATCATATAGAGCAACATGCCGGTTATCGACAGGATCCAAACCGGCAATTTGACGCGATCACGCCGCAAGATTAATTTAATTAGATTCCATGTGCCGGTCATCGCTCGTCACTCCCTTCTGCTAAAATATCTAACGGGTAAATCTTCCCATCTCGTACGAGTTTGGCTATGTCCGCCAACTCGCTAAATCGCGTATCTAATCCACCAATATCATCAATCGGCACGAATCTAATATCCAAAGTTTCCTCCTCAGGCGCGGCGCGGTTTTCGTGGATCAAGCTACCTTTGAAAAAGAAAATCACGGCCATTCGATCGTCAAAATCTTTTTTGCGAATTGATAGAAGCCCGTTAATTTTCACGTCGTAACCGGTTTCTTCCTTAGTCTCGCGAATCGCGCCCTCGATCAAACTCTCGCCCGGTTCGACATGACCGGCCGGAAAGTTCCACTTGCCGCGCTGACCGTAATTGTTTTTGCCTTCCTGAATCATCAGAATCTGGCCGTCCTTTTCGACCGAAGTACTAACGAAAACCATAGAAGGCACGGTCATTTTTATGTCTCGCCCTCGTACTTGCTCAGGAAGACTTTTTGGAGATTTTCGTGCTCGCGTTTTAGCTCGGCCAGGGTATAGACGCCGGCGGTTTTGCCCTCGCGAATGATCGTGACGCGATCGCACAGCGCCTCGGCCTCGCTCAAAATGTGGCTAGAGAGCAGGATTGTCTTGCCGGCTTGTTTTAGGGCGCGAATTTCGGCCTGGAAAGTTTGCTCCATCAGCGGGTCGAGTCCGGATGTCGGCTCGTCCAAAATATAGAGCGGCACATCGCTGGCTAATGCTGCGACGACGGCGACTTTTTGACGATTGCCTTTTGAATAAGTCCGGAATTTCTTGGTCGGGTCGAGTTGGAATTTGGCGAGCAATTCTTTTCGGCGCTTTTCGTCCAAACCACCCCGCAAAGACCCCAACAGATCAATAATCTCACCACCGGTCAGATTCGGCCAAAAGTTGACATCACCCGGCACGTAGGCCAATTTCTCGTGCAATTTGACGGCGTTTTTCCACGGATCCTGGCCGAACAATTGGACGTCGCCGGATTTTTTGCGCAACAGCCCGAGAACGATGCGGATAGTTGTTGATTTGCCGGCGCCGTTTGGCCCGAGGAAACCGTGAATCTCGCCCTCGTGGACATCGAGATCAAAACCGTCGAGCGCTTTTACTTTACCGAAATATTTGTGTAAGTCCTTGATAGATATTATGCTCATAACGGTTACGATTATAGCACAGAATATGATAAAATAGACAATGCTCGATTCTGCTAAGGAAAAAGAGCAGGCCAGCTCGGTTTTTCGCGAGCGAAAAACTCGGCTTTGCCGACTGGCCGCCGAGAAAAAACGTAGTTTTGTCTCGGGGATTTATCGGGGCTTGGCGCAGTTGGTAGCGCGCCGCGCTGGGGGTGCGGAGGTCGCCCGTTCGAGTCGGGTAGCCCCGACCACGGATTTGACGCAGTTCGATTTGTCTGACATCAGGGTTGACTTTAGCGAGATTGAAAAATATAATTGAAGGAAATGAGACAGGAAAGTTACCCCCCCCCTTCCGGCCTGACCTCGACAGGATCGCGGAACTCGGAAGAGGGTTTCATGGCGGGGATGCGTCTCTTGTCCCTATCGCGTCTTCCGGATTCCCGAACCTTTCCCCGTACCCGCATGAGCTGAGCGACGAAAAGGTTTATGAAGCGGTTCTAGGCGCTGAAGGAATTGGGATTACGATGACACCGAAGGGCGTAGATAAGTATGTGAAAACGGTTACGCCTCCAGATCCGAGGGATTTCGAACCCATAGGTCGCATGGCCAGATTTCTTCTTGGGCGGTTCATTTAATCTCGAGAGTCTCTGAGGCTACGTTACTACGAATTTGACGAAACGGTTTTGGCAATGTATAATGGAACTCCATGAGAGGAGAGATTTCATGAAAAGAAAAAGTATTAAAAATTCTTCACGGTCGGTTCGTGGGGGAGCGACGAGCCAGAGTTGTTTCGACGACGAGAAATATATCAAACTCCAGAGCGCAAAAATTGCCGAGCGGATCGAGCTATTTGGTGATAAACTTTATTTGGAATTTGGCGGCAAGATTTTTGATGATTTGCATGCCGCGCGAGTTTTGCCAGGATTTCGGCCGGGCATTAAAACTGAGGTGCTACTACAATTCCGCGACAAAGCCGAAATTATTTTCTGTATCAACGCGGGCGACATCGAGAAACGGCGCGTCCAGAGCAATCACAACGTGACCTATGATATTGAGCTATTGTGGCTGATAAAGGATTTTGAGGCTTTAGGTATATCGACGGCGGCGGTCGTGATCACGCTTTATGCCGGTCAACCTTCGGCCGAGAAATTCAAAAACCAGCTAGAACATCGCGGCATCAAAGCCTATTTCCACACTCACACCAAAGGCTACCCGACCGATGTCGATACCATCGTCAGTGAGGCGGGCTACGGCGCCCAGGCCTACATCAAGACCACCAAACCGCTCGTCGTGGTAGCGGCGCCGGGGCCGAACAGCGGCAAGCTGGCGACGTGCTTGGCGCAGCTGTACCACGAGCACCGGCGCGGTGTGCGGGCTGGTTATGCCAAATATGAAACTTTCCCGGTGTGGGATTTACCTCTGAAACATCCGGTGAATATGGCTTACGAAGCTTCGACGGCTGATCTCGGCGACGTCAATATGATCGACAATTTTCATCTAGAAAAGTACGGCGTGACGGCCACGAGCTACAATCGGGATATGGCGGTCTTCCCGATCCTTAAAAATATTTTGCACCGAATTACCGGCCAGGATCTCTACTATTCGCCGACCGACATGGGCGTTAATCTGATTGGCCAATGTATCACGAACGAGACTTGCGTGCGCCGCGCTAGCAGCAACGAAATTATCCGGCGCTATCTAAATAGTTTGTGCGATTACAAAAATGGTTTATGGGGTGCGAATATGCCGGAGCGGATTAAGATTCTAATGGACGAACTAGGCATTAGTGTGGCCGATCGGCCGGTCGTGGCGGCAGCGCTAGTTACTCAAACGAAAAAGAAAGCCAACGCGGTGGCGATTGAGCTCGACGATGGGCGGATTATCACCGGTCGCGATACTAAAATCATGTCGGCTTCGGCGGCGGCTGTCGTCAACGTCATCAAAGAACTGAGTGGAATCGAGGACAAAATTCACTTGATCTCGCCGGTTAATTTGCATCCAACGCTGAAATTGAAACAGGAAGTCTATCACGAGAGTCGGCTGAATCTGCTCGATGTCTTGATGGTGCTGGCCGTTAGCGCTACCACCAATCCAACGGTCGAGCTGGCGCTGTCGAAACTGCCCGATTTGCGTGACTTGGAGGCGCATTCAACGGTCATGCTGCCACGAGCCGAGATTAACACCCTGAAAAAATTGGGACTCAATATTACTTGCACTGATGAGTTTGCGATGTAAATGTGGTAGAATGTTTTTAAATCTTAAAGAAGGAGAGTGATGAGATTATTACTAAAACTTAGCGGCGAGCAATTAGCGGGCGATAATCCGCGCGGTTTCGATATCGAACGTGCTAAATGGATCGCGGCCGAAGTCCATAAAGCCCAAGACACCGGCGCCGAGGTGGTGGTGACTGTCGGGGCGGGGAACTTTGTGCGCGGCGAGTATTTCGCGGGGGCGAATGTCCGACAAGTCACGGCCGACAACATGGGCATGTTGGCGATCGTTATCAACACGCTGGCTTTGGCGGATGTTTTTAATAGCGTCGGCGTGCAGGCAGCGGTCTTGAGCAACATTAGAGCCGACCAAGTCGTCGACCAATACACTCATCGGCGGGCGCTGTCGCACTTGGCCAAAGGTCGCGTGGTCATCGTTGGCGGCGGCACTGGTCGGCCGTACGTGACAAGCGATTCGGCGGCGGTGTCGTTGGCACTGGAGCTCGATTGCGATGTGGTGCTAAAAGCCACCAAAGTCGACGGCGTGTTCGATTCTGATCCGGAAAAGAATCCGGCGGCCAAGAAAATCAATGCGATGTCGCTGTCCGAAGCCGTCGAAAATCCGAAAATCAAAGTCATGGACAAAGCCGCCCTCGGCCTGGCGGCTGATTTCAACAAACCAATCGTCGTGTTTGAACTCTTAAAAGAAGGCAACATCAGGAAAATCGCCGAAGGCAAAACCGTCGGCACTAGGATTGAGTAACGTTATCATATCTTCGTCACATCGATCGGTTCTAGGCCGGTAATGTCGTTTTTGGAGCTCAAAATAGCCGTGATGGCTCTGACCGTGTCGAGCGACGTGAAGCACGGGATGCCTTTCTCGACGGCCTTTCGCCGGATTTTGAATCCATCCATGAGGGACTTTTTGCCTTTGGTCGGCGTGTTGATGATAAAATCGATTTTCTGGTCATTGATCAAATCGAAAATGTTGGGTTTTTCTTCAAAAATTTTCGAAACTTTTTTGACTTTGATCTTGTATTTACCGAGGAAATTTGCAGTATTTTCGGTGGCGAAAATTTTATAGCCCAATTTTACGAAATCTTTGACGATGGGCACGATCTCGATTTTGTCGCTGTCTTTGACCGAGACGAGGATGTTTTTGGTATTACCAATTTTGATACCCGAGGCCAGCATACCTTTGAACAAGGCCTCCTCGAAAGTTTTGGCTAGCCCCAAAACTTCGCCGGTCGATTTCATTTCCGGATCGAGGCTAGTATCGACGTTGTATAATTTTTCGAAAGAAAAAACCGGGACTTTGATGGCTGTGTATTTACTTTTCTTGTACAAGCCCGACCCGTAACCCAATTTCACGAGCGGCTCACCCATAATGCAGCGAATGGCGAGGTCGATCATCGGCACGCCGGTGACTTTACTGATGTAAGGAATCGTCCGGCTGGAGCGCGGGTTGACTTCGATGACATACATTTCGTCATTGTGCAAGATAAACTGGATGTTCATCAGGCCGACAGTGTTCAGTTCCTGGGCGATTCTTTTCGTGTAGTCGAGGATGATCTTTTTGTGACGGTCGCTGATCGACGGGCTGGGGTAAACCGAAATGCTGTCGCCGGAGTGGACACCAGCCCGCTCGACATGTTGCATGATTCCCGGGATCAGCACGCTTCGGCCGTCACAGATAGCATCGATTTCTAGCTCTAGCCCGGTCAAATATTTGTCGATCAGAATCGGGTGTTCCTGTTTGACCAAGTTTATGATATCCATAAATTCCCCGACGTCTCGATCGCTGTAGGCGATTTTCATGCCTTGCCCGCCGAGGACGTAGGATGGGCGAATCAGCACCGGATAACCTAGTTCGCCCGCCACCGCGATGGCTTCTTCATAAGTAAAGACGGTTTTACCAATCGGTCGACGGACGTTGATATTTTCTAAGGCCTCGTCGAATTTTTCGCGGTCTTCGGCGCGGTCGATGTCGGCCGGTTTGGTGCCAAGAACTTTGACACCGATACTGTTCAGATAATCCGTCATTTTGATGGCGGTTTGGCCGCCGAATTGAACGATGACGCCAAAGGGTTTTTCGCGGTCGATGATACTTTTTAAATTCTCGGTCGTGATCGGTTCGAAATATAGCTTGTCGGCGGTGTCAAAATCGGTGCTAACTGTCTCGGGGTTGTTGTTGATAATTATCGTTTCGAACCCGAGATTTTTTAACGACCAAACGGCGTGGACGCTGCAGTAATCGAACTCGATGCCTTGGCCGATGCGGATTGGGCCGGAACCGATGACGATGACTTTTTGCCGGCGGCCGTTTTTGACTTTTTCGCCTTTGTCGGCGTAGTCGGAATAATAGTACAGGCTATCGCTGTTTTCTTTGCAGGCCCAAATATTGACGGTGTGGAAGGAAGGAACGATTTTGAATTTTTCCCTTAAACTTTTGATTTCTTGCTCGGTCTTGTTCGAAAGTGTGGCGATGGTTTTGTCCAGAAAACCCAAGGCCTTGGCGGATTTTAGAATATTCTCGGAAAGCCCGCCCAGTTTGTCATCGCGAGGCGATTTATCGCCGTGGCGATCCATGGACTGCTTCGCCGCGCTCGCAGTGACGGATTGTGTTTTAGTCAATTTCTGTTCCATCTTTATAACATTTTGAATTTTCTTAAGGAAGAAGGGATCGATTTTCGTGATGTCATAAATTTTGTCTATAGGGGTACCGCGGCGCATGGCCTCGCAAACAACGAAGAATCTCTCATCGTCGATCGCCGTTAATTTTTCGCTGATCTGTTTGTCGTCTAATAACTGCAATTTGGGCATGATAAAGCTATCCAGCCTGAGTTCCAGAGAATATACGGCCTTCATCAGTGCCGCCTCGAGGCTATGCGCGATCGACATAACTTCGCCGGTGGCTTTCATTTGAGTGCCCAAACTTCTTTTAGCTTTGACGAATTTGTCGAACGGCCAGCGCGGGAATTTGATGACAATGTAATCGACCGGCGGCTCGAAACCCTTTAAAGTTTTCCCAGTGACCTCGTTCTTAATTTCGTCCAGAGTATAACCGATGGCAATTTTGGTGGCGACGCGGGCGATTGGATAACCGGTAGCTTTTGAGGCTAACGCGCTGGAGCGGCTGAGTCGTGGGTTGACCTCGATCAGGGCATATTGGCCGTCGGCTGGGTTGACGGCGAATTGCAGGTTACAACCACCCTCGATACCTAGCTCGTCCAATATCGCGAACGAGGCTTGTCGATAAATTTCCAAATCTTTCTTTGATAACGTTTGAGCCGGTGCAACGACGATGCTGTCGCCGGTGTGAACGCCGACCGGGTCGATGTTTTCCATGCTGCAAACCAACACTTTGTTGCCGGCCGAGTCTCGGATAGCTTCGAATTCGATTTCTTTCCAACCCGCAACACTTTTCTCGATCAGGATTTGACCGACGCGGGACAATCCTAAGCCCACACGGCCGATTTCGTCCAATTCCTCTTCGTTTTTAACGATGCCGCCACCGGCGCCGCCCAGGGTGTAGGCCGGTCGGACGACCACCGGAAAACCGATCTTCCTGGCATAAGAAATCGCATCTTTGATGTTCTCGACAACCTTGCTTTCGATACAGGGTTGGCCGATACTCTCCATGGTTTGTTTAAAAATAAGCCGATCTTCGGCTTTTTCGATTGCTGCGGGCGTAGTGCCCAACAATTTAACATTGTATTTCTCTAGGAATTTCTGCTCGTGAAGTTCCATCGCCAGATTCAGGGCAGTTTGACCGCCCAGAGTCGGCAGAATCGAATCGGGCTTTTCGATTTCGATGATTTTCTTTAGCATATCAACGGTCAGCGGCTCGATGTAGACTTTGTCGGCCATGTTTTTGTCGGTCATGATGGTCGCCGGGTTGGAATTAACCAAAACAACCTCGAGACCCTCGCTTTTTAAGGTTTTGCAGGCCTGAGTACCGGCGTAATCGAACTCGGCGGCCTGACCGATGACAATCGGACCCGACCCGATTACTAGGACTTTCTTAATTTCCCTCTTTAATGGCATACTCCCTCCTTCGAAGCTCCTTTAAAACTACTAAACATTGTACACTAAAATGTCAAAAAGTTAATCTTGACTTTTTGTGCGCGTTGTGATAAAGTGTTAGCATTATGAATACATCACCAAAGGATCCTACACAAAAACCACTAAAAGAGCACGAGCGGTTGTTAGCAGTTCCAGGAGGAACAAAGAGACTGACAAGTGGCTTAATTGTGCCACGGGGGGGGGGGCAGCGGCGCTAGAAGCTTTAGCTGTCGACAGACCCGATGAACCGACTTCCGAACAAGCCAATGAAGCTTGGCAAACTTGGCGCGAAAGATCGGAATATACCGCATTCAAAGACATTTTTGACGCCCTAGAAGGGCAACTTGAAAATTATGAAGTAGCCGGAAAATTGTTCAAACTCGATCTCTCTGTCTATGACGAAACTGCTGCCCGCACCGCTCTCAACGATGCCCTGAATCATATCACTATTACGCAGCTTAGATCTATGCGTGAAGCTGGTATGGATAGCGAACACCCATACGCTCTCATTGCCAATTTTGTGCCGACCAAGAAATTTAGCCATTCTGAGCTAGAGACAGCGAATGCTAAGTTAAATCCTGATGATCACTTTGAAGCTCTCGACTATCGTGATCAGTATACTGAGGATCAACTAAATGGTGATTACAGAACCAAATCAGGCCAAGAAGGCTTTGTGGTTGAGTTCATCCCAGTTGAGCCCAATATTAATGCCGCTAAACAGAAGGATCAGATCGATCAACTTGATAGACTTAATAGTATTGAGGGCGCTAACTGGAGTGTGCCTGGCGACGCGTCTAGCATGATCTATCAACAGGTTCTGGCGGATAAAGGCTTGCTGACTGGCGATGACAATCCTAGTAAAACGTCTATTGTCAGATTAGATTTAGAGTCGAAGGCAGGGGATCCTGACAGTTACAGAAACCTAGCGTGGGATGAGCTAGTAGATATGTTTCGTCCGATTACGTACCGCGTTGACTACGGCAGGGCGTTCTTGGTCGGGGCGGGCGTCGACGTCGACAAGGACGTTTCGCGTGTCGCGATAAAGCCAAAATTTGATTAACTTCATGACTTTCTTTTCCCCTCAAACTCCTGTAAAATAGAACCATGGACGAGATGGTAAAAACTGTCACGGAGGTTGTTCGAGGGCTGTTCGATATCGACGCAGAGGTGGTTCTGACGCGACCCGAGCCGAAATTTGGTGACTACGCGACCAATGTGGCGCTGGCTTTGGCCGGGCAACTCGGCAAAAATCCGCGCGAGATTGCTGAGCAAATCGCGGCCAGGCTGCGCGAAACAAACGAGTTTGAATCTGTCGAAGTCGCCGGCGCGGGTTTTATCAACATGCGATTATCTAACGCCTATTTGGTGCGCGAATTGGACAAAATGCTAGAGGCGCCGGACACTTACGGCCGGCCAAATGCCTACCATGATAAGACTGTGGTCACTGAATATTCTGACCCCAACCCGTTCAAAGTGTTGCATGTCGGTCATCTCTACACCAGCATTGTCGGTGACGCGATTTCTAACCTCATCGAAACCGCCGGTGGGGAAGTGCACCGCGTCAATTTTGGCGGCGACGTGGGACTGCACGTTGCCAAAACGATGTGGGCGATTATCGAGGCGCTGGGCGGCGAAAACCCCAAAAAACTAGCAGAAATCCCCACGGATCAACATGCTAAATGGTTGGGCGAGTGCTACGTGGCCGGAACGCGTGCCTACGAAGACGACCCAACAGCCAAAACGGCAATCGTCGAAAACAACAGAAAAATCTACGCGCTTTTTAAAAATGGCGACACCGAGTCACCGTTTGCGCAGATTTACTGGACTTGTCGGCAGTGGAGCTATGATTACTTTAATGATTTCTATGACAGAATTGGCAGCAAATTCGAAAAATATTATCCAGAAAGCGAAACAGCCGAAGTCGGCCTAGCGACCGTTTTGGAACAGCGCGACAAAGGCGTCTACCAGGACAGCAACGGCGCGGTGATATTCGACGGCGAACCGTATGGTTTGCACGCGCGCGTTTTTATAAATTCTGAGGGATTGCCGACCTACGAAGCCAAGGACGTCGGCCTAGCGATGCTCAAATGGCAGGATTATCATTTTGACAAATCGGTGATTATTACCGGTAACGAACAGATGGATTACATGAAAGTCGTCATCAAAAGCATCGAGCAATTCGCGCCGAATCTGGCGGAGAATACTTTGCATTTGACGCACGGCCTAGTTAAATTGGCCGGTGCGGAAAAGATGAGCAGCCGAAAAGGTAATTTCCTGCGGGCAGTCGACGTGCTTGATCTGGTGGCCGACGAATATAAGAAAGCACAAGGCCAGGCCGACGATGCGGCAGTGCTTGGTGCCATCAAATATGCTTTTCTCAAAAACCGACTAGGTGCTGATCTAGTTTTTGAACCGCACGAATCGATCAATATGACTGGTAACAGCGGATCGTATTTGCAATATTCGCACGCTCGGGCGCGGTCGATCCTTAGGAAAACCGACTTTGCAAGCTCCGTCCTTGCAAAGGATGTTGATTTTGACGAATATGAGCGCTCGCTGGTAGTGAAGTTGACCGAATGGCCAGAAGTTTTGACGGCGGCGGTGAACGAGCTAGCGCCACACGTGGTTTGTACCTACTTATATGAGTTAGCACAAAATTTTAATCGTTTTTACGAAAACTCGCGTGTCGAGGGCGATCCGCGGGCGGCCATCCGAACGCGCCTAGTGGCGGCTTATGCCGATATTCTACGGGGCGGCCTGGCGATTCTAGGCATCACCGCTCCGGATAAAATGTAGTTATTTTATAACGCTATTGACTTTTTAACAAATCTGTGTTACAATGGTAATATGGAGTGATATTATGAGCGAGATTCTAAAGAAATATCACGAACCTGGCGCCGCTGGCTGGACGCCGGACTCAAAATTAACAGACGAAATCAACGAAATTTTAGCCGGGCGACGCCGTTTTGTGGCCGACGTGAGTGGCGAATTCGCAACGCGTATGGCGTTTGCCCAGGAGCCAACTGAGGCAGAAGCACCATTGAATGTTCTTCTTGATGCTATTACTCCGGTGGCTGTGTTGCCCATAGCATCCGCAAATCCAGGAATAGCGGCCATAATGGCATTGGATACAATAGAAAATCCGCCACACGACGAAAACAGGGACGATTGGGCATTGGCTGCCTAATCCCCTTGCAGGGACGGTTCCTGCAAGACGCAGTTACATTCGACACAGTCTTTGTTGTATAGACGGCTTCGCCGCATACAACATTTCGTCGCCTCGGAAAAGAAAATGAGTTTTCTTTTCACTCGCCTCCTCGTGTTGTAAAAACTACATATAGCGTTCTTAAACCAACGTGATATACTAGATGTAGTGTTTGGGCAGCACTGAAATAAAGAAAAGAATTTAAGGGGAGGTAATCATGGCTCAAAGGGGTAAGGTTTTAGGTGCGCGGCAGCGACCGAATAGCAACAAACTGAGGGTTGAATATAATTTTTCGACGGCGCAAAAGGATCCCTACGCAGAGGTCAAATGGGAAAAACGCGACGTTACCATGACCAATTGGCGCGACGGCAGTGTCTCGTTTGAGCAGAAGGGCGTCGAATTCCCGGACTTTTGGTCGCTAAATGCCACGCAAATCGTGACTAGCAAATATTTTCGCGGCCGAATCGGCACGCCGGCGCGCGAGAGCTCCCTTAAACAGCTGATCGATCGAGTGGTTAACAAATATGCTGCCCAAGGTAAAAAAGACGGCTATTTCGCTAGCGCCAAGGACGCCGAAGCCTTTGCTAGCGAGCTCAAATGGATGCTGCTGCATCAGGTTTTTTCCTTTAATTCGCCGGTTTGGTTCAATGTCGGCACCGACGCGCCGCAACAGGTCAGCGCCTGTTTCATTCTCGGCGTCGAGGACAATATGGAGGCGATTCTCAATTGGTACACCGAAGAGGGTAAGATTTTCAAGCGCGGCAGCGGTTCCGGCGTCAACCTCAGCCGGATTCGTGGTTCGCGCGAAGGATTAAGCACCGGCGGGCGAGCGAGCGGGCCGGTATCGTTCATGCGCGGCGCCGACGCTAGTGCGGGAACAATCGCCAGTGGTGGCGCAACTCGGCGCGCCGCCAAAATGGTGGTGCTCGATGTCGACCACCCGGACGTCGAGGCCTTTATCGAGACCAAAGAGCGCGAGGAGGAGAAAATCCGGGCGCTCCGGGACGCTGGTTTTGACATGGATCTCGACGGGCGGGATATTTATTCTGTCCAGTACCAGAACGCCAACAACTCGGTGCGAGTGAGCGATGAATTTATGCGGGCGGTCGAGGCGGGAGCGCCGTTCGGTCTCAGGGCGCGCAAGGACGGCAGCATCGTCGAAACGGTCGACGCGCGCGAATTGTTTGGCAAAATGTCGCAGGCGGCCTGGGCGTGCGCCGACCCCGGGATTCAATACGACGGCGTGATTAATGCCTGGCACACCATTCCGAACGACGGCAAGATCACCGCCAGCAATCCTTGTTCTGAGTACATGTCGATCGACAACAGCTCGTGCAATTTGGCGTCGATCAACCTCTTGAAATTTCTAGACGAAGACGGTCAATTCGACGTCGACAAATTTATCGCGGCCGTCGAAGTAATTTTCACGGCCATGGATTTGTCGATCACTTTTGGCGATTTTCCGACCGATCGGATAACCGCCAACACGCGCAAATTCCGTCAATTAGGACTCGGCTACGCCAACCTCGGCGCGCTGCTCATGGCGATTGGTTTGCCGTACGATTCACCGGAGGGACAGGACGTAGCAGCCGCCATCACTAGCTTGATGACGGCGGCAGCCTATCGCCGCTCAGCCGAAATCGCGGCCGCGGTCGGCTCATACGAAGGCTACGCCAAAAACGCGGCGCCGCACACGGCGGTGATGCGAAAACACGCCGCCGTCTCGATGGCTAAAACTGACGATATCGTTGACCAAGATCTCCACACCAACGCCGAGGACATCATTTTCGCGGCCAATCGTGAGTGGGAGGACGGGATTAAATTGGGCGCGGAGCACGGGTGGCGCAACTCGCAGGCCTCGCTCCTGGCACCGACGGGCACGATTGGCTTTATGATGGACTGCGACACGACGGGGATCGAGCCGGACTTTTCCTTAGTCAAGTTCAAGAAATTAGTCGGCGGCGGTTCCATGCAAATTGTCAACCAAACCATCCCACGAGCTCTCGAAACTTTGGGCTACAAAGCCGACCAAGCCCAAAAAATTATCGAATATATCGCGGGAAACGGCAACGTAATTGGTGCGCCGGAACTGAAAATCGAGGATTACGCGGTGTTCGATTGCGCGGTCGGCGAGCGAGCGATCGAACCGATGGGACACATTCGCATGATGGCGGCGGTGCAGCCTTTCCTGTCCGGCGCGATTTCTAAAACCGTCAACATGCCAGAATCAGCCACCATCGAAGAAGTCCAAGAAATCTACCTGGAAGGCTGGAAAATGGGACTCAAAGCCATCGCCATTTATCGCGACAATTGCAAAGTCGGCCAACCGCTGTCCGATGGCAAGAAAAAAGAAACCGCGGGCAAAACTCCGACCGAGGCGGAAACTCCAATCGAGGAGCGCCACGCCGTGCGCCGCAAATTGCCCGACGTGCGACCGGCGCAAACCTACAAATTCGAGGTGGCGGGCGCCGAGGGTTATCTGATCGCTGGTTCGTATCCCGATAACGGCGTCGGTGAGATTTTTGTCAACGTTAGCAAACAAGGTTCGACTTTGGCGGGGCTGATGGATGCTTTTTCGGTGGCGATTTCGATTGGTTTGCAATACGGCGTACCTCTCGAAACTTATGTCAAGAAATACATCAACACGCGCTTTGACCCGGCCGGCATGACCAACGATCCTGATATTCGATTTGCCCAAAGTCCGATCGATTACATCTTCCGTCGTCTCGCGTTGGATTACTTGCCATTCGACACGCGCGCCAGTTACGGCATCTACACGACCGAAGAGCGTGTGCGGGCGATCGAGACGGGCGAGTACGCGCCGGCGCCACTGGAATCTGATAAGAACTTGACCGACAGCTCCGGCAGCGACGAAGACGGCGTCGGAAAACTAGAGATGAAAGTCGACGACGCGCCGGAGCGCCTAGAAAAAGTCGGCGACCCGATCGAGGTAAAAATCGGCGAAGCGCCGCCACGTTCCACGGCCGAACTAGCCAATGTCGGCGAGAGCGACGCGCCGATTTGCATGAATTGCGGCGTCAAAATGCGCCCAGCCGGCTCATGTCACATCTGTGAGTTGTGCGGCTCGACGAGCGGCTGTAGTTAAAGTTTTGTCATCCTGAACCTAGCGCTCTGTCATCCTGAACTTGTTTCAGGATCCAAAATATTCTAAAATCAGAACGTGAAAAGCTACTATGTCTATATTCTGACCAATAGAACAAATCAGATCTTTTATATTGGCATAACGAACGATTTATGGCGACGCATCTATGAGCACAAAAACCACTTGGTTACTGGTTTCACCGACAAATATAACTTGGAGAAGTTGGTCTATTATGAGGAAACCAGCGATGTAAATTCTGCGATTCAGCGCGAGAAACAATTAAAGAATTGGCATCGACAATGGAAAATCAATCTAATTGAGCAAGCTAACCCCAACTACAAAGATCTCGCGGAAGAGCTTTGATCATTTAAGATCCTGAAACAAGTTCAGGATGACAGGTAATTGAGATTAAGATGACAGATCATTGATCTTGGGATGACAAACGCTATCTTTCTTGTTAAAATAATAGTATGAAAAAAGCCAACCTGCTCTGGATTGACCTCGAGATGACGGGGCTTGATCCGGTGAAAGATCGAATTATTGAGGTCGGTGTCATCGCGACCGATTGGCGGTTGAATGAGGTGGCGCGTTACACGGCCGCCATCAAGGTAAATCCGAGGCTGGCCAAACGTCGTATGACCGGTGATTTTTGGGAGAAAAACATGGCGGTGCGTGAGGCGCTGTTCGAGGCCAGCCAAACCAGCGGGCGAGTGGTGCGAACGGTTGAAAACGAGTTGATTGACTTTCTAAAGAAAAACTTTGACATGAAGCAACCGATCTATTTGGCCGGCAATTCGGTTTGGAACGATCGGCAATTCATCGAGCGACAATGGTCGCGGCTAAACAATCTACTGCATTACCGCATGCTCGACGTAACGGCGTGGAAATTGGTGTTCGAAAATCATTTCAGAACCAAAATCAACAAGCCCGAAATCCACCGCGCTTTGGACGACATCGAGGGCTCGATCGCCGAATTGAAACTTTATATGAATAGAATTAAATTATAGGAGGAAAATCATGAAAATTATCAAACGAGGCGACATAAAACTCGAATCGGCTCACGGCGGCTCTGGCTCGCGCAAAGTCTTGATGCAGAACGTTAAAACTAGCGAAATCGAAGCCATGAGGGATGGTTTTTTACCGGGGGGGGGGGCAAATGTTTGACTGGCATCTGCACGACGGACTGACGGAAATTATGTACGTCTTGGCTGGCTCCGGCAAAGTGCATGACGAGGACGGCCAGTATGATTACGCGTCGGGCGATCTCTTTACTTTTCCGGCGAACGAAAAACACAAGATCGTGAACACCGGCGATTCAGAAAGCCACATGATTTTTGTTAGATTCAAAGAAAAGGCGATATGATGCATCGAGAAATCGAAAAACTAAAAGTTTACCTAGAGCGGATCAAGCGATGAAAATCGTCTGTACTTCCGATGCTTACGTTGACATCGATGGGCTGGCCTCGATGGTGGCTTACGTCGAGCTACTAAATAAAACCAACGAACCGGCCGCCGCGATGTCGGAAGCGCGGTTAAACGCTAGCATCCCGAGCGAGATGCGATCGTGGCCGTTCGATCTAAAAATGCCCGAGCCAAAATCTGATGATACTTTTATCCTGGTGGATATTTCAAATCCGACCTGGATACCGCCGTGGGTCGACGAGAATCGCATCGAGGCGGTGATCGATCATCACCCGGGCTATGAGGAATATTGGCGCGAGCGAATTGATGGCGGCACACAGATCGAAATGATGGGCGCGGCCGTCACGATGATTTGGGAAAAATGGCGCGACAGCGGTCTTTTGGATCAGGTGAGCGAAACCTCGGCGCGATTGATCGCCTGTGCGATTCTGGATCAGACGCTCAATTTTCAGGCTAGCGTCACAACCGATCGCGATAGAACGGCGTACGATGATTGCCTGGGTAGGGCGAACTTTGACGGCGATCTGAAGGAATGGTATTTTTCGAGCGTGCAGGCGGACATCGAGCACGACCTCGAGAATGCTATCAAAAACGATACGAAATCCGACTTTAAAATCCCCTCACTCGAACCGACAATAAAATGCGCGCAACTGGCCGTTTGGGACGGGAAAGATTTTTTGACGAAATACGGTCGCAAGATTGTGGATGTCTTGGGCGATGATGAATATTGGTTGCTGAATTTGATCGATATTTCCGGCGGAAAAAGTCAATTTTTTACCAATGAAAGGATGACCGCCAAAGTCATAACAGAATTAACCGGTGCCCAATTCGACGATGATGGCTTGCTCGCGGTGGCTGATCGTCCTTGGCTCAGAAAAGAAATCATAAAAGCAGGAATCGAACGTGCTAAATCATAAGGAGGTCGAGGAGTATGTTTTGTCGATGCCGAATGCGCGGCTAGATTTTCCGTTTGACGAAAAAACCGCCGTTTACAAGGCCTCCAATGGCAAAATGTTCGCGTTGATCGCCGAGGGATCGAAACCGCTACGAATGAGTTTGAAAATCGATCCCAATCTGGGCGAGCTGCTGCGCGAAAAATACGAGAGCGTGCTGCCGGGTTATCACCTCAATAAAAAACACTGGATCACCGTTATTTTGAGCGGGCAACTGAGCGACGATGAGGTGCGCGATTTGATCCGCCACAGTTTTGAATTGGTTAATGGCTAGTCTTCTTTCAAAGGCAAACGATCGGCTAACTCCTGGAAATCTTCCGAGGCTCTCTCGAGGACTTCTAATTGGGCGGCGGACGCGGACTTTCTTAAAATATCTATTTGCCCAAGGATAGACAGGAGCTGATCGCGCAAAACCCGCGCATAAACGATGTCGAGATTGCCGTACGATTTGGCGTCGTTAAGCTCGGAGATGGCCGAGACTTGCTCCTCGTCGAGGTAGTCCTCAGGATCGATGGCGGAATAAACCTCGGCGATTTCCCGGAGATGCGAGGTGGTGACGATGCTAGTTTGAGCCACGACCGTAGCGGTCACGCCGTTGCCGATGGGGTTGTTCTCGCTGTATTCGATAATGACGCGCAGCTCGCTCATCTTGGTACCGAGCGCGGTGACCTGGGCGTTCCGGGCGTTATTGTTGCTATTGACAACGCCGACGACGATCAAAATAGCGATCAACAGGATGATGGCGCCACCGAGGACAAACAGAGCTTTCTTCGGAATAATGCCAAACAATTTGCCGTTTGACCCGGACGGCGGTGCTATCGCGTCCATGTAGGACGGCGTGTCGGGAGTGTAAGGCGCCGGCGCATCGGTAGGCAGCGATGGGGGTGGACTAGGCGTCGGCGGCGGGTTAGGATCGTTTGGAAACATATGAATATTTAACCACAAGCGCTAGCCCCAGGCAAGCCTCGCGAAGAACTATGCGACGTTTTGGCTACAAAATATCACTATCGTTGTAATAATCACAACATATAAATAACAGATTACCACAACCGAAATTTGACTAAAAATCCAAAATAGGGGTTGACAAATCGAGAGAGAGAGAGTATTATTGGATTCGACAATAACAAAATAGTATGTCAAGTAAACGGAAAGGAAAATAATGACAGCTTTAACGGCAGGACAGGCACCTTTAACCCGAAGAGCGCTCAGAGAAGCGGAGAAGGTTCAAAAAAGAGAATCCTCGCTCTTTAAGAGGATGGGTAGAAAAATAGGAAAGCTGGCGACTGCTCTCGTTACTCCTTTTAGCGGCCGCAAAATGGAAAACTCTGAAGTGGAAAACCCCGATGAGCCACGCATTCCTTTTTCTTCGCCAGAAGACACAGTGGAACTTCCAGTAACTGCAGATGAAATTGTAGATGAGGGTGAAGGTGAAGGTGATGTAAGTGTAAGTGGAGAGCCAGAATCGGGCGAAGAAGTTATTAGTAGAGCCGAGAGGTTATCTCAGCGATATGAGAACAAGGCAGCAAAAGCGGGACTAAGAGCTGCTGATGAGATTAGTCCGTTTAAAGCGCAATCTTTGCGGAGTAAACGAGATCGTCTTTTGTCGCGGGCGGAGAGAGCTAGAGCCGGAGAACGTTTCGGGGTCATTGGAGCGGTGGGCAGAAGTGCGATCAACAAACTCACCGAAGCCAGGCAAAATCGCCGGGAAAGGAAGGCAGACAGAGCTGCGTACCAGGAAGAAAGAGCTAGAAAGGAGTTCGAGATTACTAACATTGAAGCCGGACTTACAAAACTGCGACAGGAAAACTTTGATGACATTAACTCTGGAGCTGCGCAAGCCAACATCGATGAGCAAACGACGCTTCGATCGCAGCTAGGAGTTGCTAAACGAGAGTTAGGCACATTTGACGACGAGCATGAACATCTACAGCCAAGAACCCTCGGCGGCAGAATGCTGGGTGTCGTGACGGGACTGCAGGGCTCAATACAACGAGCCGTTGAGGGATTCAAGTTTACTCCACCAGAGCAGATGGAGGATGAATCCGATGAGGATTACAATGCAAGACTTGACGATGCTAAAAGCCTCATCACAATAAAACGTGTCGTGGGTGGTTTGGCAGCAGGCGCACTTTTGGTTGGTGGGGCGCTTGCTCTAGCTAAATTGAATCAGAGCGGCTATGACTCCACAGCTTTGGATATGGCGCCGGATGCTACTGCACTGCCGACAGGTAGCGGTAGTGGCAATGGCCTAGTTAACGATGCTATAAGGAGCGTGAATAAGGCAGTAGAAAGTGTGGCAGCAGACGTAAAGGAAACTGCCACGGGCGCTGCTTCAAAAGTCGGTCAGTTTGTCGGCGAACCGTTTTCAACCGGTTCCGGCAGCACTACTAGTGGTACTATCATCGACAACTCTGACCTTACTAATGCTTTACCAGGCAGCAGGAATAGCGGCGCGGCAGAGAATGTAATGGAGGCTGTCCAGCCTACGATTCCGGAAATCTCGATCACAGTTGGTCAGGGTGGCGGTTACGGTGATGCGCTAGTTAAATATAGACCCGGAGCGACGATCAATTGGGACGCATGGAACAAGGCGACAGCGCCTGGCACGAAGCTTCATGGTTGGTTACTAGAGAACGGTGCGTATCCAAGGCCAGAAGGTGGCAACCTAGGTATCGCGGATCTCTCAGGAGAAGTACCTATCTCGGTTGTAGAAAAACTCGCAGAAATTCCGGATATATTCAAATAAACAGAAAGGAAAAAGAAATGGCGGGAGATCTTGTAAGAGGAGGGAACGGCAGAAAAGCGGTAGGTCGCCCAAGCGCCGCTCCAAGTTTACCTAGATATGTAGGAGGAGGTTATCGCACTCAGCCACGGAAACGATCAGTTTTCGATAGGATGTTTGCTCCCCTAGATAGGTTGGGCAATAAAGGAAGTGGGCTCCCTCTCGAAGAGCTTTCATTGGCAGAAAGAGCAGCAAGGGGGCTGGAATCAACGACAGCTGCTGGTAATAGGCAGAATACACCGACTACCGTGGATGAAGCTCTACAATTAGTTATCCGGAAAGCCAAAGAAACCCCTGGCTATAAAGATATTATCGAAGCGGATGTACTTGCTGCGACAGAAGTCGTAAAATCAGCGATCGTCCAACGATTAATGAAAGCAAGAAAAGAAGCGAAGGGCGGTACATCGGGGTATACAGATGGTCGACTTCTTAAGCACTACCAGGTAGAAGCGGCTAGTGCTAATGCGACTACCGAATCCAGTAGAAGAGGGATACGACTTGGTGAGAGAGCCATTGTATTAGATGCCCTTTTGGGTGCAGCTGTCGAACTTGGGGATGCGCCTGCTGACGTAGCGAAGAAAGATCGAAATCTTCCCAAGAGCTGGTTTAGAGGTATCGACTTTAGTTCGATCACGACTCAAATCAGGGAGAAAAAATAAATCCTATCTATTTTCTTTCGACAACACTAGCAAAAAATGCTACAATTAACTTATGCAAGACGCCAAAGAAGAGGTGCGAGCCAAATTAGCCATTGAGGATGTGATCGGCGAGTATGTCACGCTGAAACGCTCGGGGCGTTATTGGCGCGGCCTGAGTCCTTTCACGAATGAGAAAACGCCGTCGTTTTTTGTGACGCCCGAGCGGGATATTTGGCATGATTTTTCCTCTGGTAAGGGCGGCGATGTGTTTAGTTTCGTCATGGAGGTCGAGGGTCTAGATTTCCGCGGTGCGCTAGAATTTCTGGCGCGAAAAGCGGGCGTCGACCTAAGCCAATATGACGGACGAACGCCGCGGGATTTGAGTCGCCGAAAAGAGCGGATTCTCACGATGAACAATATCGCTCTGAATTATTTCCAGCGTGAAATGTTGAAAAGTAAGACGGCGCAGGAATATATTTCGATCAAGCGCGGCCTAACCAAGGAGACGGTGATCGAGTGGGGCATTGGATACGCGCCGGAAGATTCGCGGCTCAGGAAGCTCCTTTTGGATAAGAAATTTACGGAGGTCGAGATTCGCGGCGCCGGTTTGATCGGTGGTCGTGGTGGCGAAATGTTTCGCGGTCGGATGATGATTCCTCTGCGTGACGGTCAAGGTCAAGTGGTTGGCTTTACCGGGCGGATTATCGGAGATGGTGAGCCAAAATATCTCAACACGCCGGGCACGATTTTGTATGACAAAAGCCGCCAGGTTTTCGGATTGAATTTCGCGAAAAGTGCCATTCGGCGAGATGATTTCACGGTTCTAGTAGAAGGAAACTTGGACGTCATTAGCTCGCACCAAGCCGGAGTCGAGAACGTGGTGGCTTGCGCCGGCACAGCGCTGACGCGCGATCATCTAAAGGCATTGAGTCGTTTGTCGCGAAATGTGCGACTCTGTTTCGACGGCGATCGGGCTGGCGTGACGGCGACCGAACGAGCGATTGCTCTGGCCGAGCCGTTGGAATTAAAACTCTCGGTGATTTCTTTTTCCGAAGCCAAAGACCCCGACGAGCTGATCGGCCAGAGCGTAGATAAATGGCGAGCTGTTATCGAAAAACATGTGCCGGCGGTTGAGTGGGTGATCGAGCAATACGCCGCCCGCGAAGATTTGAGCACGGCCGATGGCAAGAAAACCCTGACTAGCCAAGCGCTAAAATTGATTCGTAATTTGCGTGATGTGGTCGAAATCGAATTTTATTTAAAGCAATTGAGCGAGCTAACCGGCGCTAGTTTACACGTCCTTGAACAAAAAATGTATTCAACCAGAACAGATAAAAAACCAAAGAAAATCATGCGTGAGATCAAAACGCCGCGCCGCGAATATTCGCGTCGTGACGAGCAACATTTCCTAAACCAGATTTTCGCGGTGGCGCTCAAAGTTTCGCGCCTGCGCAGCATCCTGAATAATTTGCGCGATGAATATTTGACCGAAACTTTTGCCAAATTAAAATATTATTTGCTCGGGCGAGAAATTGAAATCTCGGGCGAGATGGCGGACAAAATGGCTGAACTCGAGATCATCGTCAACCAGGAACTCGGTGGCGACACGGACGAGCGGATTCTTTTGCTAGCTAGCATGGTCGAGCTAGAAAAATTGAAATTGCGCACTAAATTTGAGAGCCTGAGTAGCGAACTAGCGACCGTGCTCGACAGTGGCGACAACGAGCGCGTGGAAATTCTTAACGGCGCAGTGAATGGCTTAAAACGCGATCTAAATGCGCTCGAGAAAACCTCATCGCGCGATGATTTTGCTGGTCTGTTCATGGTTTGGGATAATCGAAAGGAGGACAATGAGTAAGAATATCCTGGTGATCAATAGCGGTAGTTCGTCGATCAAATTTCAGCTACTAGACGTTACCACAAAAGAGGTAATCATAAAAGGCCTGGCCGAGGAACTAGATTCGCCGTTGGCGCGAATCAAGATCAAATACGATGGCCAATCAGAAACTGAAAAAATGCCGGACGCGGATTTCGAGACGGCCATCCGACGCATTTTCGACGAATTGGATGAGCGCGGCCTAAAAAGCACCGTCAAAGCCGTCGGTCATCGCGTCGTCAATGGCGGGGAAGAAATCAAAGAATCGGTGCTCATCGACGACCAGGTTCTAGCGGCCATAGAGCGGGCGACTATCTACGCGCCGCTGCACAATCCGGCTCAGATCGCCGGTATTCGCGCCGTCAAAAAAGTCATGCCCAAACTGCCGCAAGTGGCGGTGTTTGACACGGCTTTTCATCAAACCATGCCAGCGCGGGCTTATCGTTATGCGGTGCCGATCGAGTGGTACAAAAAGTACGGTGTGCGACGCTATGGCGCGCACGGCACCAGCTATCGTTTCGTGTCGCAAACGGCCGCCGCGATGCTGGGACGAAAGCTAACGGACTCGGCTTTTGTTGTCGCTCACCTCGGTAATGGCGCCAGTGTGGCGGCGGTACTAAACGGCAAAAGTGTCGATACCTCGATGGGTTTCACGCCGCTCGAGGGCGTCGTTATGGGCACGCGCTCCGGCAATATCGATCCGGCTATCTTGCCTTTCATGATGGAGCGTCTCGGTAAATCGGCCGAAGATGTCTTGTTGATTTTGAATAAGAAAAGTGGCCTGCTCGGGCTGTCGGGACTAAGTTCGGATCAGCGCGAATTAGAGATGGCGGCGGCCGAGGGCAACGAAGATGCCGCGCTGGCTCTCGATATTTTGACTTATAGCATCGCCAAGCAAATCGCCTCGATGATGGTGGCTTTGCCGCGCGTCGACGCGCTAGTCATGACGGGCGGCGGCGGCGAAATGGGCATCGAATTTCGCGAAAATATTGTTAAATCTTTGGCGGTTTTTGGCTACAAATTAGATCCAGAATTGAACAAGAAAGCCCGCGGCGGCGAGGGCGTGATCTCGGTCGACGGTGCGCCGACAGTCATGGTGATCCGCACCAACGAAGAACTAATGATCGCCGAAGACACGGCCGAGTTGGTTTAAGTCAGTTTTACCACGGACGGCGCTTCCGCCCCAACTTACTGCCACGCCGTTCGTCGGCACGAGCGTCACAGGACTCCTCACTGACTCTCTCGCCGTCCTTCGATAGTCGCGTGGCAGTAAGTTGGGGCTCCGCGCCTGGCCAGGACTTTTGTGTTATAATCGTCCAAGTGAAAAGCATTATCGAGGTAAAAAATTTTGCGATGAGTTTTGCTAGTAAAAAAGTCATCCGCGACCTGTCGTTTAAGGTGCATCGCGGTGAAACTTTTGGTTTCTTGGGTTCTAACGGCAGCGGCAAAACCACCACGCTCCGGGCACTGCTCGGGATTTACGAACCGACGGCCGGCGAGCTGTTGGTCAACGGTCGTCCTTATGACGTCGCTAGCGGCACCAAAATCGGCTACTTACCGGAGGAGCGCGGGCTGTACAAGAAAGAAAGCGTCATCGACACCATGGTTTACTTTGGCCAACTAAAAGGCATGTCGCGGAGTGACGCAAAGGATTTCGCGCTGGATTACCTAGCGAAAGTTGATCTAAGCGACTATGTGACGTCGCGGATCGATAGGTTGTCCGGTGGCATGCAACAAAAAGTCCAACTCGGCATCACCATCATGAACGATCCGGAGCTGCTGATCCTCGACGAGCCGACCAAAGGTTTTGACCCGATCAACCGGCGCCTTTTGATGGATATAATTTTTGGCCTCAAGAAACGTGGCGCCACGATCATGATGGTGTCGCATCAAATGGACGACGTCGAAAAATTGTGCGATCGGATTTTGCTATTAAAGGACGGCCTTAGCAAAGAATACGGTAGCGTCGCTAGCGTGCGCAAAAAATACGGTGGCAAACACATCGAAGACATTTTTGTGGAAATTTACGGTGGCGTCGATTTCGAGAACGAAGAGCATTTCTCGCTAGACGAAATGGCAAATCCGCCCGGAAAGGAGAAAAGATGAAACTATTTTTCATTCGTCACGGGGAGAGTGAATACGGCGCGCGTAAAACCACCGTCGGTTGGGACAATCCGGCGTTGTCTCAACTCGGCGAGGAACAATCACGCGAAGCAGCGAAAAATTTGCGGGATAAGAACATCGACGCGATTTTTTCATCGGATCTAAAACGCGCTCATCAAACCGCGCTGATTATTCGCCAAGAAATCGTGCGAAATCGAGAAGGCGTGCCGCTAATGATTGATTGGCGGCTACGCGAAAAATATTATGGCAGCAAGGAAAATCGACCTTATGGCGAACTCGATTGGGCGAAAATCGACGGTGGCGACGAAGAATACCACGTGCTTCACGGCATAGAAACCTCGAAAAGTTTACTGGCGCGGCTAGAGAGTTTCTTGACCGACCTAACGTTTTTGCCACCTAAACCTGGGAATATTTTGATAGCAACCAGCGGTGGAATCTTGGTTGAGCTAGCGAGGATTCTTCAGCCCGACACAACCGATCTTAGATTTAAAAATTGCACTATCAGAGAATATGATCTCGACGAATTACTAGGAAGAATTTCCGACGGGAGGGCGAGATGAGGCGACGTTTCTTCGGCCACAATTTCGGTATCGTGTTTCGATTCGAAGTCGTCCGAACCTTGAAAAAGAAAACCTTTTGGCTGACGCTGCTGGCGTTTCCGCTATTATTCGCGGCAATTTTCGGCGTTTCGTACTACGCGAGTAGCCAGAGCGAATCAATGGCCAACGACCTGGCCAAAGAAAAATTCTCCATCGCGCTGACGGACAATAGCGGCACGATTTCCACGGCGGTGTTAGAACAAATCGGCGCCGAAACTATCGCCAATCGGGACGAGGGAATCTCGCTAGTGAAAGTCGGCAAATTGGACGCCTATTTTTACTACCCGGCCGACCTAGCGACCAACAAAGTGGAAATTTTCGCCCAGAACGCCGGGATTTTCGAAAATTTCAAATACCAATCAGTCGCGCAGGCGCTGCTGCAATCGTCGGCTCTGGCGCAAACCTCGCCGGAAATCGTGGCGGTTTTGACTAGCCAAATCAACTTTGAAACGCAAACTTTTTCTGATGGAAAAAATTACAACCCGATCATGGAAATGATCGCGCCGGGTGTGTTTCTGGTATTGTTCTTTCTTATCATCGTGACGTTTGGCGGCCAGATGTTGAACGCCGTGGTCGAGGAAAAGGAGAATCGCGTTAGCGAGATGATCCTGACCACGATCCGGTCACGGACGCTGATAATCGGCAAGATTTTTGCTTTTCTCACACTAATTTTGATCCAAGTCGTCATAATTTTGGGGTTGGTTGTTGCGGCCTATTTTCTTTTGAGAAATCACCTAAATTTGCCGAGTTTTGACCTGTCGGCGATACCGCTCGACGCGGCTCGCATCGCGATTGGCCTGGCGATTTTCATAGCCTCACTGCTGTTGTTTAGCGGCCTGTTGGTGGCGATTGGCGCGGCCATGCCGACCGCCAAGGACGCCAACCAATTTTTCGCCATCCCGATTCTCATGATCGTAGCGCCACTCTACGTTTCGCCGATGCTGATCACCAGCGTGACCAATTCGGTGATTACCTTTTTGACTTTCTTCCCATTCACGGCGCCGATCCCGTTGATGCTCAGAAACGCCGTGGGGAATCTCGACGTGAGCGAAGCGCTCGTCGGCACAACGATCCTAGCGGTCACAGCGGTGATTGTCTTTGTTATCGCCGCGCGATTGTTCCAAACCGGCGCGGTGGAGTATAGCAAAAAGCTGTCGCTAAGAGGCCTGTTTCGAAAAAGGACGACCTAAACCTTACTTTTCGAGAGTTTTCGTGATATAATTGTAGCCAATGGACAACACAGACGACGATGCGTTGATGAATGACGAGTTGGATTTTGTCGAAGAGCCGGATATTGACGATCTCGACGATGAAGATTTGGCCGATGATGCGGTGATCGAACCGAGCGATTTGGACGAGATGACCGATGACTCGGTTCGGGTTTATTTGCGTGAAATCGGGCGCATTCCGCTCCTGACGCAGGACGAGGAAAATGAACTAGCCGCCAAAATTGTGGCAAATGTCGAGCCGCTAGCCAAGGCCGAGGAGAGACTGCTCAAGCTAGCCGAGCGGCTGAAAAAGCCCAATTTAACGGATGAAAAGAAAGTCGAGCTCAAAAAACAACGCGATCGCCTGCGCATAAAAATTCGCAAATTAAAACGACCAAAAGACGAAATGGCCGAAGCCAACATGCGTCTCGTGGTGTCGATCGCCAAACGTTATTCCAACCGGGGTTTGGATTTTCTCGATCTCATCCAAGAGGGCAACACCGGTCTGATGCGCGCCGTCGAGAAATTCGATCCCGACAAAGGTTTCAAATTTAGCACCTACGCGACTTGGTGGATCCGCCAAGCCATCACCCGCGCCATCGCCGACCAAGCCCGCACCATCCGCATCCCGGTGCACATGGTCGAGACGATCAACAAACTGCTCCGGACGCAGCGCAAACTGACCCAGGAGCTAAATCGCGAGCCGACGATCGACGAGCTGGCCGAAGCCATGGAAGACACCCCTGAGAAAATAAAATACGTGTTCAAGATCAAACAGGAAATCCAGAGTCTCGACGCCAATATCGGGGGTGGCGATGATGACGATAGCTCGGAGCTAGGGAATTTTGTCGAAGACGACTCGGCCGTCAAACCGGAAGAAGCCGCCGGCACGGAGCTGTTGCGCGAGCAGGTGCTCGGGGTTGTCAACGGTCTAAATGATCGCGAAAAGAGAATTATCAAGATGCGGTTCGGTCTCGATGGTGATCGGCCGCATACTTTAGAAGAAGTCGGCGCCGAATTTGCCGTCACGCGCGAGCGCATCCGCCAAATCGAAGCCAAAGCCCTGAACAAACTACGCAAAAATAAGGACACCCGGAAATTATATGAGTACCTCCAATAATTTACCGGAAATCATTGGTATCGCCGGTAGCGGCTCGGCCGGGCAGGACACTTTGGCGCATCATTTGGTTAAAAAATACGGCTACACCCAGGCCAGCACCAGCGACATGTTGCGCAAAATCTCGATGGTGCAGTACGGCAACACCGAGCGCCCGACTCTACAGATTGTCGGACCGGCTGTACGGGCTGAACGCGGTGCGGGAGCCTTGGTCATCGAGGGGTTACAGGAACCGCGCCCGACTGTTATCACTAGCATTCGCACCCTCGGCGAAGCCAAAGAACTGAAAAAAGCCGGGGGGATCCTGATGTTTGTCGATGCTGAACCGAGACTGCGTTATGAACGTATGGTCAAACGCGCTCGCGACGGGGAAGTAAATGAAACTTTTGAAAAATTTATGGAGACCACCCTAAAAGAACAATACGCCGGCCCAGGCGACGCTGAATATAACCTGCGTGATGTTAAAGCCATGGCTGACATGGTGATTGATAACAATGGCACGAAAGACGAATTCCTGGCTTATGCGATCGAGAAATTGAGTTCTTAGCGGAAAATAGAAAACACTAACCACGCCCGATCGCATCGGGACGATTACATTGTAGCATAAACACTATGGTGATACAATGGATGTATGCCAAAAGACAAGCTTCAGCTATTCCAAAACCAACCTGTCCGCAGCGTCTGGGACGAGGAAAATGAAAAATGGTGGTTCTCGGTGGTGGATGTGGTGGCGATTTTGACTGACGCCAAAGACAGGCTGACCGGACGAAAATACTGGAACAAGCTCAAACAGCGCCTGGCGGAAGAGGGAAATGAAACGGTGACAAATTGTCACCAGTTGAAAATGACGGCAGAAGATGGTAAAAAACGTCTGACTGATGTCGCCGACACAGAACAAGTTTTTCGTCTTATCCAATCAATTCCCAGCAAAAAAGCCGAGCCGTTCAAGTTGTGGCTGGCCAAAGTCGGTAGCCAATTCATCGACGAGGCCGTTGATCCTGAAATCGCCATCCAGCGTGGCATTAACAATTATCGCCAGATGGGCTATAGCGAGGCGTGGATTGTGCAGCGCGTCCAAACCATCAAAGCCCGCAAGGCGCTGACGGACGAATGGGACAAAAGTGGCGTCAAACAGGGCAAGGAATACGCCATGTTGACCGATGCGATGTATAAAACTTGGAGTGGGATGACGACTCGGGATTACAAAAAATTCAAAGGCTTGAAGAAGGAAAACCTGCGCGACAACATGACGAATGCCGAATTGGTTTTAAATATGTTGGCCGAGGTGACGGCCGCTGATATATCTGTCGATGAGAAACCGAAAGATTTCAACGAAAGCGCGGCTATCGCGCAGACCGGCGCCGAAGTCGCCCATGGTGCCCGCCGGCTCTATGAGAAACGCACAGGCAAACCAGCCGTCAGCCGACTCAACGCCAAAGATCTGGGACAGAGAAAACTGCCGTCATAACCGCACGATAGGCGAACCTCTTCAACGAGCGCTAATTGAGCTAAGGAAATGGTGGATACGCTTATGCTTGCAAAATAATACATATTAGTGTAATATTGTCAAGTTATGTTGATAGCACCCCCCCCCGGAGCACTGGCGCCGGTTGTACTTCCTGAGACCGTCTCGATACCGGATCATGCCGGTGGACTAGTAGGTTCTAGCGAGCCTAAAAAGCTTGGAGAAGTTGCTACGGTGAGTGTTAAAGTACCAGCCATGGTAGCAGAGGTTCTATCAACTTGCTTAGGAAGAGATCCACTGGGCACAGAACAGCTCCTTCTAGCTTTTGCTGCACGCACCCCAAATCCTACAGACTCTTACACTGGTAAGCCTGAGTTAGATGAATTACCGAATAGGATGCCGGCTGCCAATATTTTGCTTATGAAGCAACAATTCTTTGAGGACAGCATGACAAAGAACGAACCTGAAATAGTGACTCTTGCACTTTCTTGCTTGATTGCGTCCGTTAAAGTAACTGGGGGAAGAAGAGTCATAGTGGAGGAATACCACCGGCGGTTTAGGGCAGTAGAAGATAACCTCGGCAACTTGAATGATGCAGCCGAAAGATTGAATGAAACGCGAAGTGACGAGACAAGAGAAGTATGCGAGAACGCACTGAGAAAGTTTATCAGAATAGCAAGAAATAGTTGCTTTTTTGATGTGCTAGATAAGTATACACTTGAACAGCGAAAGAGGTTTCTCAGCGAAGTCGCAAGAGTCGCATTACGCGAATACAGACCTAACCAACCTCATTTTGCTCCCAGTGCCACGATGGTCAGAGAGTTGATGGGTATTCTAACTGCCATTGAATTTGAGCGTTCGGATCCAACTGGGGATATGAGCGGCGATGCCGTCAGCCAGTTGCTAGAAGAATGCAAAGGATTATATATTCGCGATCTATTACTAAAAATAGTCAATTTTATTGGTGGTGCCGAAGCGCATGATCCTAGTAATATAAATGCAGTGGTGGGAACGATGCTAGAGTTGGGAAATCGTTCCAAACTTCCAAGCAAATCCAAACTTCCAGGCAAATGTCTTGATAATTCAAGAGATTTTTTACGTGACATACTCGAAAATTTGTCATATGAAAGAACGGCAGGAGCAAGAAGGACAAGCTTATCCTATCAAGCTGAGCAGCTTAAGGTACGCATGAAACATATCTTGAGTGGCATTGAGGGAGTGGGAGTTGAAGGAGCACGCGCAATTTTTGAAAAACATCGTACCGCATCAGAACAGGAGTTGCCAGTTGACCAAAAGCCCGACGTCGAGCCTGATGTAAACAAGCCTTGTTCTGTTTTAGGCCATGCAGCGCTCGACCAACTGGTGAGAACTATAAATGCCATATTATTGGACGGCATTACTTCCAATCGCAATAGGTGGCAAACGTTCGGGCGGCGGAGGGAAGAATTGCTTGAGCCAGAACGCAAGCCATTTACGCGCGATCAACTGCTTAAAATCGCAAAATTCATTAGCGGTAGAGAAGCGTCTGATCTGCATCGTACCATATCGGGATCAGAATTGCCACTTAGCACTGACGCAGCAACTCCTCTGCCATCACAGGCAGAACCGGAAGTTTCTTCGCCAAGGTCTGAGCCCAAGGGGGAGCCAGAGTCAAAACCGCAAGAAGCTAATTTGCGTGGCAGGCTACTCGAAATCGCTACACAGCTCAACGGCAAAAAAGCGGGGATGGCTGAAAATCTGGAGACGACGGTAGAAATAATATATGCAGTGTTATGCCATCCAAAGTCAAATTATGCGGGGCGAGACAAAAGAAACGCTAACACCGAGAAATACATTCATGCCGCACTCAATAATTTGACGCTTGCAGGGGCGGCAAGAGATTTGGGGGCGAGTTCTAGTAACATAATTAAAAAAATCGAAAGATGTGTTAAGTGCCTCGAAGAGATTATGGGAAATTTGATACCCGAAGAATTGGAGGAAGTTATTGCTGAAGGAAGACGACGTGCCGCATCAGATCAGAAACCATCGGCTGACCAGGACCCCGACGTCGAGCCTGATGCCGCAGACCCCTCAATCACTCCCAATACACTCAAAGCTGTATCCAATAACCATGCGCCGCCAGCAGAGCCAATCGAACCAAAACCGGATCGACCAGCCAATGTCGGCGGACATTTACATGCGAATCAGACAAAGCGAGTTCCATGGCGATTTATTGAGCAGAACTTCATAAGGCGGGGTCGTCTGACACTCGACGAAGGGACAGCGCTTCATATGCGCCTAAATTCTCATTTGCCCGATAGTCGGCGAGTGGATGTTGGTACACAGCATAAAGCGATTTCTAATCTAAAGGATAAGCTTGGTCAATGTATCAAACTGCGTGCCGGCGACGACACTGAGCAAGAGGCTACCATCAGTCTAGTTAAGTGTTTCGTGGATCAGCTCGATAGACATGGTGTCATTGGAGGCAGGAAAGTATACAGTGATGTTATCGGCTACATAACGGAAAGCAATTATTTACGAAAGTTAGTGAACTTAGAACCGCTAGCCACGAACGAATGGCCAACCATGACAGATCGCGAGGTCGTAATCGGAAAATTGCTTGAAGGCCTTGAGATGGTCCTTTCTTCTAGCTCGCGAGCTTTATAAACGGCAAAGACTCTGTAGCGTCATGGCACCGAAACTGGTTCCATCGCGCCGCGGCAAATAACAGAGATGCTTATGCTTGCAAAGTGTGGCCGGGTTTGTTAACATTTGTATTCAAAGGAGATAATATGGCTAGTGTTTGTGTAGATAATAAACTGAAACAACTGGCAGCAAACAGGGGCGCTCACACAGATCCGATGAGTGCAGAAATGACAGGTAAGCTTATTCATGAGTTGCTTGAGAGTGGCATGGGCGGAGCAGCAGCTGGTGGTGTTGTGGAGCTATTCGTAACAAAACCAAAACTATCGCCGCAAGTTGCGGCAGCGATACTTGACGCAGCTAAATTATTGTTTGACGTTGCGGGCGGCACTCTTGGCTCTGATCGGGGGGGGGTGCAAGGAGAAGGCTTATCTGTAGGCACCCTGGGAGAGGGCTTACCAAGCGTTGCCCACGGTACATCAACGGAACCAAAACGCCCCTCACCGTTGGCTATGCCCAGGAGGAAGGGAGAATTGCCAACTCGCTCACCAAAGCCTGCCGGATCTCCCAGCTCTTTGTTAGACGGCGCTACCGTTGCTTTGCGTGAACCGGGGCGCGATCGAGGACAGGAGGCTTCCATGTCGCAGCACGCCAAAAGCGTACTGCAACTTTTGGCACAGGAGCAAAGACTGTTTGGGTCTGAAGCTGTTGAACAACACCCCGAAGCAGTAACGCTGGCGCTATCCCGCGTGGTATACGAGCTAATGCCAAAAACGGGCAACAGCTTTTCGGCGGAGGAACGTGCTCGACGACTAGTGGCAATCAAAAGAAGTAATGGTTTCCCCGAAGCTGCCTCGGCACTGGGCAAGGGGTCTGATGGCAAAGAGGTCAAATCCAATGCGCTACAGCCAATCATTGGGAGGCAGGAAAAATATGTTGGTTATGCAAAGGGCGCATTAACAACCGAAAAATTGAAAGAGATCTTAGGCGAGGCCATAGAAGATTTGGCGCGTGAGGATGAGACGCCACCCGACTCAGATTCTGGCGACGACATAGCAGATATTTCGCCTGACGCACAGGAGGAACCTACACCAACTGACCAGATAGCAGGGGAGGTGGATACTCCGAAGGATCCTACAGTGCTGACGGAGCTCTCACAGTATTTGTCGGGAGAAGACGCCATTAATCCGAAAACAGCCATTAGGCTAGCATACGAAGATCTATATACGAACTGTCCAAAAACATCTGAATTTGGATTATCTAGAGCTGAGGTGGCGGCTACTTGGTGGCGGCTCGGCTTAGGCAATCAGAAGGAGTATCTGCCAGATGCCGAACCAGTCATAAGCTCAGCTAAACAGCTAAGTGAGCTACTAGATTCGATCACTTGTAAACACCCATACTTTCTCCATGACCAATCGGACATGCTTACAGCACTAAAAAGTTTCGTTGAAGACATACCTGAACCGCGACATTTTACGGGTGTAACCGTTAGCTTAATGCAGGGTAGTTCGAAAGACGATTTTCCAAATGCTGAAAAAGTTAAATATTGCTTGATATCGGGATTATCTCAATTGTATGACGTTGTGCGGAAAAGCAGCTGAGATTTCTGAGCCGCACGCCTATCACTAGGACGATCGGACAACAGAGACGCTTATGCTTGCAAATGATTGCCAAATGGTGTAATGTGTGATGTAATGAGTAGAGCTATTATTGGTACGTCCGAAGTTAATACTGGTAAAGAACCGGCAGTTGTTGTTGCACCGGGCAATAAAGTTGCAGGAGTGGCTTTTACGGGAGTTGATGCGGAGCTGCCTGTTAGTGAAAATCCGCGAACAGGACCTGGACTCATAGATATTACGGGGGGGGGTGAAGTCGAGGGCGATGGTATCATCGACGAGGGGGACACTGGGTTCGTCTACTCCGATACCGACGATGACGACGCCCCGGCTCAGCAGGTTCAGACCGCCGGTGCCACGGCCGATCCGGTCAAGGATTATCTCAGGCAGATTGGGAAAGTATCGCTTCTCAACGCCGAGCAGGAGGTCGAACTCGCCAAGAGGATCGAGGCCGGCCTGTTCGCCGAAGAGCGTCTGGCGGACTCACCAGGCTACGAGCCGCACCTGCGCCGCGAACTGGAGTGGCTCGCCCACGACGGCCGCCGCGCCAAGAACCACCTTCTCGAAGCAAACCTGCGCCTCGTCGTCTCCCTGGCGAAGCGGTACACCGGCAGGGGAATGCTCTTCCTTGACCTCATCCAAGAGGGGAACCTCGGCCTCATCCGGGCCGTCGAGAAGTTCGACTACACCAAGGGCTACAAGTTCTCGACCTATGCGACCTGGTGGATCCGCCAGGCCATCACGAGGGCCATGGCCGACCAGGCTCGAACCATCCGCATCCCCGTCCACATGGTCGAGGTCATCAACAAGCT
>Ga0123356_10000152_pt1 | contig 78065 bp, 85 predicted proteins | sample TergutEmb28metaG_2_FD_92546 | JGI IMG/M metagenome (GOLD analysis project Ga0123356, IMG submission 92546) | Embiratermes neotenicus P3 segment gut microbial communities from Petit-Saut dam, French Guiana - Emb289 P3 | ecosystem: Host-associated > Arthropoda: Insects > Digestive system > Gut ...
GGGTTCCAGTCGCTGACATCCTGTCAGCTCCTTGCACCCCCGCCTGCGCGTTGCAAGCGCATCCATGCGCTTACATGCTCACAATTTAAGGCTTACGCCTTACTGGTCTTTACAGCAACGCTTTGTTTCGAATCCCCCGGCGTTAATGTAATCATTGCATTTATCCCTAATCAGGGGATTAATCGGTATCATATACCGTTTACGGAGCAGGGGGGATTCGAACCCCCGGTACCCTTTCGGGGTACAACTCCTTAGCAGGGAGCCCGATTCGGCCTCTCTCGCACCGCTCCAAGGATGTTTTCACAGTTTTTATAATTTACGGAGCAGGGGGGATTCGGGGTTCCAGTCGCTGACTCCTGTCAGCTCCTTGCACCCCCGCCTGCGCGTTGCAAGCGCATCCATGCGCTTGCATGCTCACAATTTTTAAGGCTTACGCCTTACTGTCTTTACAGCAACGCTTCGTTTCGAATCCCCAGCGTTAATGTAATTGCTGCCTTTATCCCTAATCAGGGGATTAATCGGTATCATATACCGTTTGCGGAGCAGGGGGGATTCGGGGTTCCAGTCGCTGACTCCTGTCAGCTCCTTGCACCCCCGCCTGCGCGTTGCAAGCGCATCCATGCGCTTACATGCTCACAATTTAAGGCTTACGCCTTACAGTCTTTACAGCAACGCTTCGTTTCGAATCCCCAGCGTTAATGTAATTAATATATTTATCCCTAAAACAAGGGATTATTCGGAGCAGGGGGGATTCGAACCCCCGGTACCTTTCGGCACAACGGTTTTCAAGACCGCCTCCTTAAACCGCTCGGACACCGCTCCAGATTATTGACAAGTCCAGTCTATACAAGACGGTAGTTTTTGTCCAGCCAGTTAATGGTAGTGCAATTGGCAGGATATATCAAGCCCTGTTTGACTGCAGCTGTGTTGGAGTAAACAGGGTTATTTGTCAGTCTAGCCGTTCTAAAAACATAAATTAATGCTTTTTTTATACCCTTGCGTACAAATTGCTGCAAATCTGATTTAATAGCAAGTTTATATCCATTTCTTGACATATGTATTGTAATCCAATATAATATGGTATCATGATACCATATTATATAAGGGGGTGAAAATGGCTTATATACGCAGGTTACTGGAAGATATTGCAAATAAAACGATAGAAACCCGTCCCGTTCTATATGTAAACGGGATGAGGCAATGCGGGAAATCTACCCTGGTTCAGAATATTAACACCGCAAAAAAGTTAAATTATATCACCTTTGATAATCCCGCTCATTTGTTTTTTGCCAAAAATGATCCGTCTGGTTTTCTTAAATCTTTGCCGCAGGATATGCTAAACATAATAGATGAAGTTCAGCTTGTCCCTGAATTGTTCCGCTGGATAAAAATCTCTGTAGATGAAAAACGCCTTGTAAAGAAAAACAGAACGGGAAACTCCGTTTCACAATCTTTGTATGTGCTTACAGGTTCTGCAAATATATTAGCATTACCGGGTCTTGCAGAAGCGCTTGTCGGGAGACTTTCAATATTAACCCTGTACCCTTTTTCTGCATCCGAAATAAAAGAGAGTAGTTTTAACTTTATAGAAAAGTTGTACAGGGAAGATTTAAAGCCAGGAAAATACCAGAAGGCCAATATCACAGATATTATTTTAAGTGCGACTTTTCCGGAAATTGCTTTGGATAGAAAAAAGGACAGATATCAATGGTTCAATGATTATCTTACAACTTTACTTCAAAGAGATGTCCGAGCTTTTGCCGATATAAAAAATCCTGAAAAAATTTATCAATTAATTGTCTCGCTTTCGCAGAGAGCAGGCAGCCTGCTTAACAATGCAAACATAATGAAAGAAACAGGCCTTGATGCAAAGACATACGAAAAATACAAGGCTCTTTGTAATAATACATTTCTTACGTTTGAGCTGCCCTCATGGTCAAAACCAAACAGGCTGGATAAAAAATTTGTAAAACAGAAAAAACTGTATTTTTCTGACACCAGTTTGTTATGTCATATAATGCAGCGGGACATAAAAGAAATATATAAAAATGAAAAAGTGACAATGGGACATCTATTTGAAAATTTTATGGCAACAGAGATTATAAAGGCGGCTAAATCAAATACATCGTACAGTGTGTCGCATTTTAATCCTGTGCAAAATCAGGGCAGGGAAGTGGATTTTGTAATAGAAAACCCTGATGGCAAAACAATCGGAGTAGAGATAAAACTTGATGGAACTGTCAATCAAAAAGATTGGGCTAATATGATTACCTTGCAGGAAACTACAGGAAACAAGTTCTTAAAAGGGATCATTATTTATACAGGAACAGAGCTGATGCAATTAAGCAGGGGTATTTGGGCAGTTCCGATTAATTATATATGGGAAAATAATTCTTAGCATATGACAGGAAAAATATTTACTCCAAAAAAAACTGCCCGGAAAATTAATCCCGGACAGTTAAACCGCTATATATAAAAAAGCGCGTTATGCGCAATTTTGCCTACATCTGCCTTGTGGTCTGGCGTACCTGGCTTTCGTTAAAGCCGTCAATTAGTTTAACTATATCAAGCCAGTGTTTGGCTTCATTTTCTGATGTATAGGGGCCAAGCCTTACTCTGTATAATGTCTGCCCGTTTATAATGCGTGTCTCTATTATCGAGGTTAATCCCTTTGAAGAAAGGTTCTCTTTGGCATCTTCAGCTCTTACCATCGAACTGAATGCGCCTGTTTGAATCCAAAAATCATTTACCGTGCGGGTTCTTGGAGCTGCCGCTGTTGCTGCAGGTCTTTGATTGGTTGCAGCGGTTTGAGCCGGTTTAGCAGCAGCAGGCGTTTGCTGTCTTGCAGCAGGACTGGCGGCAACTGGCGTAACAGCAGCGGCAGGAGCAACAGGCGCTTGCTGTCTTACAGCAGCGGCGGGCTCAGGTATCGCGGCGGAGTTTGGCCTTGGAATTTGAATGGTAAGGCCTTCTTCGTTACGTAAATCGGCAATGGAAACAATTTCCGGGATTTCACTTACTATATCAACCGGCTGGGTATCAACAACCGCTGCAGGCTGCACTGGTATAATCTCCGTTACAGGCTGTACTCTCCCATGAGAATAAGGAACAGATGTAGAAAAGTTTGTTTCTCTTGCCTGTACTCTTGGTGTTAAAACAATAATCGCAACGGTAATGGTTACAAGAAGGAAAACGCCGACAGATACGGCAACCAATAACAGTTTTTTCATCTCTTTTTCCATTTCAATCATACTCCTTATCCGGGAGAATCTGTTTTAAAAACGTGTCAATCCGGCGTTCCAGTTTGCGCCCGCCTTTTAATCCCGGGTTCTCTATTCTATAAATTTCGGCATAAACAGGGCTTGAGTTTATTGATAAATATTGATTATAAAAGTCCTTCTGGCTTTTAAAACGTTTTATGATTTCCCCAAAGGAGAGCTTGTCGCGCCGTTTTGCCCTGAAAAACCGTGTAATTACAGGAGCAGTTACAAGGATAATATAATCCAATTTGGAAAAAATCGAGGAACGGTGAAGAAGAGCGGCATTTATCACGCAGGATTTATTTTGCTTCCCTATCCACTCCTCTGTAAGGCGGTTTGCAGCAGGGTGTACAATGGCTTCAAGCTTTGCTAACTCTTCTGCAGAGCCGAAAACAAGCTTGCCTAAAAGCCGCCTGTCAAGCGAGCCGTCATCTCTTTTCAGCTCAGATCCAAACAGGGTGAATATCGCGTCTTTTTCCGATTCAAGCGCCTGATAGCCCAACTTATCAACATCAAGGACAGGCAGTCCTCTTGCTTCCAGTAAGGCGGCAATATGATTTTTTCCTGCGCAGTAAGCGCCGGTAAGCCCGATTATCATAATATATGTAAAGACATCGGCTAAATGACGGTATGGCTAAATATTGATTTTTACACTATAATTAATATGAATACTATGGTAAGACGAATCGTTTTTACAATAGCTCTGCTCCTCATTGCCTGCGGGTCGTTCACATTTGGTTTATTATCGTGCGGGTCAGTTGATAATCAGCAAACAGAAGAAGCGGAAACTCAGGCAGTTCAAACGACTCAAACAACCCAGACAGAGCAAAGAGCGCAGATCGCCCAGGAAAATGCACAGAATGCGCCCCGGCAAAGAGGGCCGGTTGCTTCATTATTAATTCCGGATTTAAATGAAGAAAAAGGCGTACAGAAAACGCTTGGCGATAAATCCAGGCAGACGCTGGATGTTTGGGAAACAGTAAAAATCACGCATGGAGTTATCAGTATATTGCTGTCTTCCGGGGCTACCGGCAGTGAATCCCTTTCTCCTCTTGACGGTATTTTAACCAAGTTGTCCAATATGCTCTCGCGGATTTTCAGCGCAATTATATTCGGAAAAATTCTGCTGACCCTTTCAAGCTATATTGTCTTCCTTGCCATTATTCCTGTTTGCGCTTTAATTACCATTCTTCTTATATGGACATACGGGGACAGAAGAAGAATGCCCAGGGTAGTTATTGTTTTTGTGATGCTCAGTCTTGTAATATCGTTTGCTTTTCCGGCAGCATTTCAGCTGTCAACACTGATGGAGAATAAAATATTATCAGGCAATATCGAAACGCTGATAACATCAATAGACGAAAAGGGCAGAACTGCAGAAAGCATGGAAAGAAGCTTATCCGCAAGAAGGCAGGGAAGCTCTGTTGCAGCTTTTATTGTAAATGCCAAAAATTTGAGTAATTCTTTAACAGAGGATGTAATAAATTATTCAGTTATTTTTATTTTTATATATATTTTTATTCCGTTTTTATTCCTTGTAACGCTTTTTTTCCTTACAAAGTATTTTGCAAAGATGATTTTAACAAGGTAAAAACTAAATTGATTTGCAAAAAATAATTTATCTGTCCCGGGCCTTACTGCTTAGGGAGAGCTGTCGAAGCGCTTATGGGTAAATTAATCTTCATCATTTAAAAAATGCGAAATCGCTGTCATGGAAAAGCCTTCATTTTTTAAGAAAAATTTTAATGACTTGGCTCCCTTAATTTTCCATGCGTTCTTTTTTATATATTTCTTAAGCAGGGCATTTTCAGCATCTTCGTTAAGCGTTTCCCTAAGCGCTGAAACGGCGCAGTCATGTTCAATGCCGCGTGCGCAGAGGGAAGAAAGAAGCTGCCGGGGGCTGCGGGTAAAGCGAAGACGGGATTGCAGCCAGAGACATGCAAACCTGCCGTCATTTAAAAGATTTAGTTCCGTAAGTTTTGTGATTACTTCATTTATACAAGCGCAATCGTGTCCGCGTCTTTTCAGTTTACGGGCAAGCCCTGCGCTGCATTGTTCTGCTCTGGCCACAAGGCGCAGAGCAGCTTTTTCAGCGCGGATATATTGTTCATCCAAATTTGCCGGAAGTGTATTTGTCTCGCTATTCTGCAAACTAACGTTTTGAGAACTGGAAGCGTCTGCGCGCTCCGGGCCGTCCGTATTTCTTGCGTTCAACCATGCGCGGATCCCTTGTAAGATAGCCATTGTTGCGCAGGCTTGCATAATTTGTGTGATCCACCTGACAGAGAGCCCTTGCAAGCCCGTGACGGCATGCGCCGGCCTGTCCATTATTGCCTCCGCCGTAAACATTGATTAAAACGTCATATTTATTATCACAGGCAGTAACCATAAGGGGCTGGCGGACCATTTGCACATGTTCACCCTGCGGGAAGTAAACGGTCAGTTCCTTGCCATTGATGGTGACTTTTCCGCTTCCTTCGCGTACATAAACTCTTGCTACCGATGTTTTTCTTCTTCCTGTACCTATTCCAAGATTCTTAATCATATTTATCCCTTTTTATGCCTCAACCGGCACCGGTTTTTGACCGCTATGCGGATGCTCTGTTCCGGCATAAATTTTGGCATTTTTTGCCATTTTTCTGCCGAGCGGGCCCTTGGGAAGCATTCCCTTTATGGCCAGTTCAAGCGGTTGAGTCGGATGTTTTTCCATTACCTTGTTGAAACTATTTGTTTTTAAGCCGCCTACATAACCTGTATGCTTATAATACATTTTTTGCTCGGCTTTTTTACCGGTTATCACAACTTTATCCGCATTTAATACTATGACATAATCCCCAATTTCCTGATTGGGTACAAAAGTTGCCTTGTTTTTTCCCCGGACTATGGTTGCGACTTTGGCTGCCACTCTGCCCAGGACTTTACCCTCGGCATCAATGATATACCATTTTCGTTCCACCGACGCAGGTTTTTCAAATATTGTCTTCATATCAATAACCTTTCTTTTCTCTTTAATTATAACGGGATTTACAGACTACTAAAAATACAAAAAAGTGTCAAGCGTTTGTAATTGGTAAAAATTTTCATTTTCACTAAAGCGCCATGCACGCCCGCGCCATATATAATAAATCATTTTTTGGAGGTTCTTATGAAAAAGTTACGTTTTATCTCTTTGTTTTGCATTTACTTGGCTGTTTTAACTCTGTCAGGCTGCGCCGAACCGGAAAAACAGGCTCCAAGCAGGACTGTCACCCTTATGACCTGGAATGTGCATAACCTGTTTGACGGCAAGGATGACGGCTATGAATACGCCGAATTCTTGCAATCTTCAGGCTGGTCCGATGAAAAATACAAAAGCAGGATAAATTCTATTTCATCTGCAATAGGACAAACATCGCCTTTACCGGATATTATTTTGCTTCAGGAAATTGAATCCCTTCAGGTTCTGGAGGATCTTGCGCTTTCTCTGCACCGGGGTTTTTCCTGGAGCCATTTCGCCAATAATCCGGGCGCGGCAATAGGGCTTGGAATTATAAGCCGGTTTCCGCTGCTGGATGCAACAGCCCATACCATCACTGTCGGCAATGACACTACGCCCCGGCCTGTTCTGGAAGTAAGGGTTTCGGCTATGGAAAATGAGTTTGTCATTTTTATCTGCCACTGGAAATCTAAAATCGGCGGTGATGACGCTACGGAAAAAGTGCGAAGGGCTTCTGCAAGGGCCATCCTGCGCCGGAGCCGGGAAATCCTGGAGAGCGAACCGGAGATTGGCATAATTGTTGCAGGCGATTTAAATTTGAATCATGATGAGTTTTCAAGGCGGGGCTCAAATGTAATTTGCGCGCTGCTTCCCGACAATCCGTATAGTGCGCTGCTTGCAGGAGCAGAGCAGAAAGATTTTATTGTAATAACAGGAGATATACCGCCTAAACCCCGTTTTTTTCCGCAGGATGCAATTGTATTCTATTCACCGTGGGAACCTCCCGCAGAGAATCAGTTTGATGAGGATATTAAGGGTTTATGGGAGCTTGAGAAGGGCACTTATTTTTACAGAAATAATTGGGAGACAATAGATCATTTTTTGATATCTCATCATTTTTTTAGTAATTCAAATCTGCAATATATTAATACCCTAATTGCGGATTACCCGCCGTTTGTTAATGCAGGAGGTATGCCTTTTGCCTATAACGTAAGAACAGGCAGCGGATTAAGCGATCATTTGCCTTTGGTGTTTGTTTTGGGGGTTGGGGAGTAGGGGGTGGGGGGTAGGGAATGGGGGTTGGGGAGTGGGGAATGGGGGGTAGGGAATGGGGAGTGGGGAATGGGGGGTGGGGAGTGGGGGGTGGGGAGTGGGGGAATAGGGGTCAGATTATTATTGGCTCTTTATTTTTTTAGTGCTGCTGTTTTTGCATCCAGGGAATTGAGTATTACCTGCAGTCTTTCTTTTTCTATCAGATCGATGAGCCGCGCTTCTGTATACCTTTTTGCCTCGTCAGAATATTGACCGACTGTAATGGAAATACCCTTGCCGGCTTTCACTTCTTTCAGGTGCGAATGAAAATCCCTTACGATCAACTCTCCGATAGAACCCTGTGTTCTTATAAAACGGAACATAATCAGATCTGACCATTTGCTTGTATCAACCTCGGCAAGTATGTCAGCCCATTCAGCCTTATTAACAGTAATATTCGTAATTTTTATTTTGGCTTTTCCAAAATAGGTCATTACAATTTTCCTGCAGAGAGCTATAAAATCTGCGGAAGAGCCCATAAGGAATATCTGCAGATTACGGTTAGCGCTTAATTCGATATATTTGTTTAAAAGGACGGTAACATCTTTATATGAAGGATTTTCCGCATGTAATTGTTTTAAATAAGGTATTGCCTTGCTGATTTCGTTTAACTTAATCAGGGTTGTAGCAATCTTGTATCGAAGTTCCGCAAGAATATCAATCTTGATATTCGCATGTCTTAATCCGATTTCAAAATCCTGAATTGCAGCCTCATACTGCCTTGTTTCAAGATGTATGGTTCCGGCAATTAAACATGAATTGGGTCCCATTACAGGATCGGCGCGCAGGTGATTAAAAATCCGCAGGGCCTGCTCAACCTGGTTCGCCTCGTGATAACATTCTGCAAGCGTATAAAGCGATTCCTTATCTTCCGGGGCCAGATCTATAGCCTTGCGTATGAAACTCATTGCCTCTTTTGGCTTCTTTAATCTGAAAAGCGCATGACCAAGGTAACGCAGAACAGAAGGGCTGTCCGGATCCTGGATGCGCGCCTGCTGCAGAAGCTGAACAGCTTTTTCATAATTTTTTCTTTCAAACTCAAGTACGCCAAGTTCAAAATTTACTTCATAGTTGTCCTGTCTGATGGCTCTGGCTGTTGAAAAGGCCTTATAAGCCTGATCCAGCATGCTGAGTTTACGGGCTGAAATGCCATATCTTAAAAAAACCTGGAAATTATCAACACCCCTGATCAGCTGATTCATTGCTACATGATCTGAGAGTGTCTCATATGTCCTCATGGCCTTGTCCCAGTTTGATTCATCAAAAAATGCATTGGCAACTATGTAGAGAGCTTCTGGGTCATTAGGGTTTTGGTTAAGCCTTTTTTTCGCATCTCTTAAGACAATGTCATCATCACCTGAACCCTTTCTTCCGCCAAAGGAAAATTTGCCGGCAAATCCCCTCAGCAAAAAAACAAGGCTGACAACGAGAATAATGGCAAGTATGCCTATAAAAACAGGATCCATGACTTATATTATCGGTTATTTCTAAATTTTTTAATACTGGTTTAGCTAACATTTATATTAATATTGCATAAAATAGGTTAAATATGCAGCAAATTGGGCCATTTACTATTGACATAAGGTATATTCAGCGCATAAACTGTAGTATATGCCTTTAAAACGGCAAATACGACCATAGTAATCGTTAGGAGCAATCCAATGGCATCAAATATTGGTATAAAGATCGCTAACGGGGATTTTTATCCCATAATGGAAGAAAATTCCTCAATCAAAAAAAGGCTGATTCTCACCACAGTACACGATGATCAGCCAAGTGTTCAAATTGATTTATACAGAAGTCAGCAGGGTACCATGCCGGATGCCCAGTATATCGGCAGCCTTGTTGTTGAAAATATAAAGGCAAAACCCAAGGGTGAGCCTTCTATCGAAATGGTTATTTCCTCCGACAATAACGGCGATATAGTTGCCGATGCCATAGACCTTGATACGGGCGCCAACGGCGAACATTATGTTTTAACTGTTTCATTAAGATCGCTTGATGAAACTTCGCGTGATATGGAAATTCCTGATTTTGAACTTGAAACCAACGAAGAGCCGCCTTCCGGTCTGTACAATCAAGCCAGCAAAATACGGCAGCAGCAGCAAAAAAAATCTTCCAAGGCATGGATTTTTATTTTACTTATTGTGCTTCTATTGTTGGGGCTTCTTGCGGCATGGCTCTTCTTTTTAGGGGGGATGGATCTTGTACGTTCTTATTTAAACAGACCGGCAGTTGAACAGGTAGTAAGACAGCCGGAACCTGAGCCTGTAAGACTGCCAGAGCCGGAACCTGTGAGAATTACTGAACCGGAACCGGTAAGACAGACGGAGCCTGTCCAGCAGGTAATTGAGCCTCCGCCTGTAATTCAGGCGCCTGCTGCGCCTCCGGCGCCAAGACAGCCTGCAGTAAGCAGTTCAGGGCGTAATCCGCCTGTTGCATCTTACAATGTGCCTGCAACTATTCCCAGGGAAGGTGTTAATTACAGAATTCGCTGGGGCGATACCTTATGGGACATCTCTGAAGCATTTTACCGCGATCCGTGGCAGTACCCAAGGATAGCAAGGCATAATAATATTCGTAATCCGAATTTAATTATTTCCGGCAGAACAATCCGCATTCCTCCAAGAAATTAATTTTTTCAGCGTACGGAGGAATTAAAATTTTTAAACCGCAAACCTGCATGAACCGGCATATAAGAACAAAAAAAACTGTTATATATGCTAGTTGTGTTTACTCGATTCGCGCTTTTTTATTCCTGTTATTTTTTATTCTTGTAAACTCATGCGTGTCTCATCAGGAGCAGGTGTCGTATGATTGTTTTTACCGGGGATTGCTCATTTCAGATAATAATGCCGAAAAAGTAAGGCTCTTTGAAAGCGCGCTTTCAAATCCCAATGAATTTGTAAGGAATGCCGCTTCTGAAAGACTTGCGATTTTAATGTTGCAGGGAGTTGAGCTTTCCGCAAATACAATCAGTGCGGTGCATCAGCAGGCCGGCGGCTTCTGGGCATCAGTATTCGAAATTATTGCATCCTTGGAAAATAATACAGTTGCAGGTAACAGGGACAAGGCTCTCTCTTTTCTGCTTAACGTTGAACATAATTCAGAGTCGTTTGATCATGCAAGGCTTTATCTTCTTGGAGAACTGAAAAAAAATGAACTGCATTTCTCTGAAACCGAGATGGCTGCCATTGAAGGGCATCATGCTGTTGTAAAATTAAGATACAATGATGCATTAAGATTTTTCAGAACCTTTCAGGGAAGCGGCGCAACAAGCGGCTTTTGGCCTTCGCAAATACCGGATTTGTTTTTGGAGTTTCCAAACCTGATTAACGATTTGGGCAGGGCTTTTCAGTATACGTCAACCGGAAGCGAAGGGCTGAATTTGTTTTTAGGATGGGAATCCGGCCTGCAAGGTGAGTGCGATGATATTCGGTTCAGGCTTGTATTTTATGCTGCAAGAATTGCGCGGCGTATGGGAGGGGGAAATATTGCAAATGCAGTTTCTCTTTTTGAACGCGCGCTTGTCCTGTCACCGGATTACGAACAGCAGGACGCATGCATTTGGTATATTCTGGATGCATTAGTAAGCGGCCCTACTTCTGTTTTTTATGAACAACTGGAAAGATTTATTCCGTATTGGCATAACGATAATTATTTTAGCGGTATTTTGGAGAGATACATTGTCAGGCTTGTTACGGGGCGCGAATGGAGAAGAGTAATAAACGTTTTTAATTTATTAAAAGACACAAACGCTGCCATGAAAGCAGGCTATGCATGGTTGGTTGCACGGGCGCTTGAAGAAGGTTATCTTACAGCAGGAGACAGACAACTGGCAGCGCGGGCGGCAAGGGTGGATAATGCATCGCTGGGTTCACTTGTTTTTTACCGGATTGCATATGACGTTGACGAAACAATGACATTGCCGGTTCTTTACTACCGCATGCAAAGCGCAAAAGCGCTGGGTTTGCCGCTGTTGATTTTACCGGAAGAAAATGTTGAACCTGATGAAGACACTGAAACAGAACTGCAGGAGACTCATTCATTTGCGCTTGAGTTTCTTCTTGGTTTTTTCTCCAATGATGCTGTAGGCCTTTCAATACCTTATATAAGGCAGATGGAAAACATGCTTACCCCGGAGGAGCTGCGTATTGTCGCACAAGCCCTTTATGACGCCCATGTATATCCCCAGTCCATGAGGCTTGCTTCCCTTAATATATCCAGAGAGGATTATATAAAAGACAGGCGCGATTATGAATTAATGTTTCCGCGTCCTTATCTGGAGTTGATAGAAACTAACGCAATGCAATTTGAAATAGCGCCCTCTTTGCTTTTTGCTCTTATCCGCGCAGAAAGCGCATTCCAAAGCGCTGTTGTCTCGCGGGCAGGAGCGGTCGGTTTGTCGCAGCTTATGCCGGCCACCGCGCTGGAGCAGGCAGAACGCATAAAACGCAGGGGCGGCCCTGATTTCCTGGGCCCTGATAATATTGTCGATTCTGCCAATCCCTACGCGAATGTTTATATTGGTTCTTACTACTATAATTTTCTGTTAAGCCGTTTTGACAATAATGAACAGCTTGCGCTGATGTCGTATAACGGCGGGCAGACGCGTGTTCGCCGCTGGTTTAATGCCGGTAATCTGCCTGCGGATTTATTGGTGGAAACTGTAACGATTTTTGAAACAAGAGATTACGGCAGAAGGGTTCCCGCTTTCGGCAGAATTTATGAGGAACTCTATTACGGGAATTAAAGCGGCATTAGAGCGTTTTCAAGCTGAGCTCTTAAATCGCCGTTTTTTGCCCTTATTGTTTTTGCGGCTGCAATAAAAGCGCCTAGATTGCTACCTGAGAGTTCATAAAGATCATCGTAAAAATTATCATCTGTATAATAAAGCCTGTAAAGTTCAAGAAAGGCATTGTTGATTAATATTTCGGAAAAAAACCTGTAATTATCGCTTGAAAAACGGCTTTCATATTCGTCATCGAACCTCTTTTTTGCCGCGCTTATAATACTGTCTTTACCGGTTAAAATCTCCTCTCTGGAAGCACAGCTTGAATAAAGCGCATCCAGTTCTGCAATCAGTTTCTGAATGAATGCAATATAATTTTGACTGTCAATATTGGAATCTAACATTTGACGGTATTCCGCAGAATCAAGCCCGTAACGCTTTTCCATGAAGATACGCGCTCCCTTATTACCGATAAATTCCGCAAGCTCTTCGTTGAATTTAGCCTGTCCCTTTATAAAGACAGTTGCATGCACAAGCTCGTGGATTATAAGAGCGGCAAGCCTTTCTGTTGAATAATTCTGCATATATGAAAAAAGCGGATCTTTAAACCAGCCAAGGGTGCTAAAGGCATCTACTCCCCGCAGCCACACATCAAGGCCCTGTTTTTCCAGCCTGTCCCTTTCCTTCCGCGCATCCTCTATTTTAAAAAAACCTTTGTAGGGCAGTTTACCCACAACCGGGTAATTCCACTCATACCGCCTGAAGGAATCTTTTGCAGACGCGGAAACTATCGCAGCAAGATAATTCCTGTCAATTTCTACATATCTTGTATAATTGCGGCTTTCTGCAAGGCCAAGCTCATTCATTGCAAATGCGCGGATATCTTTTACAAGCTGTACAAAATCATCATTATCGACCTGTTCAAGGGGTATTGCCCTGTTCAGGTAGCCAAGCATGGTTATACCCTGAGTGATTGTGTAACACCCCGATAATAATATACAGGCAGACATAAAAATAATTGCAGAAAAAAAAGGCGGCAGATGGCAGATTCTGATATTACCCATAAAACCCCTTAATAAGCGGTTTAAAACGCCGCAAATCCGCTTTTATACTTGCATTTTATTAATTATTATTCTATCATAGGCGAGTGGTTTTTCCAGGAGGACAGTATGACTAGACCGGTAACATTATTTTCGGGACAGTGGGCTGATATGCCCTTTGAAAAGTTTTGTGAGAAAGCCAAGGCATTCGGATACGATGGGATTGAAATTTCCTGTTACGGCGATCACCTGGATTTAAAAAAAGCGGCAACGGATCCCAAATATGTTGAGGATCGCAAGAATATCCTGAAAAATCATGGTTTGAAAATATGGTCTATAGGAACATATTTAACCGGGCAGTGCGTCAGCGACAGCGAAGACCCGTGTTTAAGCGGTTTTGTACCTTCAAACATTGCGGGAAAACCTGATGAAATCCGCAAGTGGGCAACTCAGGAAATGAAATATGCCGCTGCCGCCGCTAAAAACCTTGGCGTTAAAGTTATCACAGGTTTAATGGGAAACCCTGTCAGAGCCAGCTGGTACACATTCCCCAAAGCTTCCGAACAGATTATAACAGACGCTTATGCGCTTATTGGAAAATACTGGGCTCCAATCTTTGACGAGTTTGATAAAAGCAGCGTTAAGTTTGCTTTGGAAGTTCATCCTTCGGGAATCGCCTTTGATTATTATTCTGCAGAACGGCTGCTGAAGGAATTCAAGAACCGCAAAACCCTGGGCTTTAATTTTAATCCTTCTAATCTGGTCTGGCAGGGAATAACGCCTCATATTTTTATACGCGATTTTTTCAAATTTATTTTACATGTGCGTATGAAAGATGCAGCCGTTACCCTGGACGGCAGAACCGGAATCCTTGGCTCTTTCCTTCCATTCGGCGATGTTAAGCGCGGCTGGAATTTCCGTTCATTGGGTCACGGTGATGTTGATTTTGAAAATATTATCCGCGAGCTGAATGCGATTAACTACAAGGGGCCGCTTTCGGTTGAATGGGAAGACTACGACATGAACAGGGAAATCGGCGTTAAAGAGGCCTGTGAATTTGTTAAAAATATCAATTTTTCATCTTCCGATGTATCTGAAGATGCATCAAAGACAGAATAGAAACTATGGAATTGCGGGCGATTAACTCAGTGGCGAGAGTACTACCTTCACACGGTAGGAGTCACTGGTTCGAATCCAGTATCGCCCACAATTTCATTTTGTCAGTTTAACCCTGTAAATCTACAAGAGATGCTGTATTTGAATTTATAAATGCGCTTCTTCCGCCTGCTGCATAGGGGTTGTTCCGCAGAGTCTTTATTTCTGAACGAAGCTCCAGCATGCGTTTTGAAAGCAGTTCCTTGTTCTTTGTTGAGCGTATAACAGCTTCGCTTTTAAGTTTTTCAAGCGATGCTTTTAGATCCGGCACTTCTTCCTGATTATCAGAATGACTTCTGACCGAATAATACATTTCTTCCAGGGGATCTATAACTTTTTGGATGGAGAAAATATCCGCAACTATTTTTTCTTCTATTTCAACATAGGTTAAAAGATCTTCGGCGCTGCCCGATTCAATTACGCCCTGCTGCTTGTCAAGTAAATCAAGATAGGAGCGAAACCTGTCTCTCTGCTGTGACAGCAGGATCTTAAAACGTTTCAAAACTGCAACTCTCTGGGCAAGTTCCGCCGAATCAATATTGGCTGTAACTGCGCTGCGTTCCTCTGTCATAACCGCCATATCCCCTCCCTAAATTATCCTGCTATGTTCAAACCCACCGCTTCACGGCCCGGTTGTTCGGCAGGTGTCTGGCTCGCAACAGCGCTCCATGTATTTCTCAATTCTGAAAGCATATTCCTTACTGCAAGCATTCTGCTTACATCCTGGCTTATATTCGCTTCTACAAGCTCCCTGTTAAACCATGTATACAGTGAAAATAAATTTTTGGAAATTTCACCGCCCTGTTCAAAGTCCAGGGAGACCATAAGTTCTGTCAGGATTTCTTCGGTTTTCATCACGGCTTTGTTTATATGTTCAATTCTGCCGGGATCTTTTTTATCGCTTTTATTAAGTTCCAGAAACTCAATTGCTTTTGTTAACTGTTTTACTGCCTCATCGTACAGCATTACAATAAGCTGCCCCTGACCTGCGGTTTTTATCTTTGTCTCTTTGTATGTAGATGATGCGTTTTTATATGCCAAAATAGACCCCTCAAGCAATTATCGGCATTTAAAAACTTTACTTTAGGACTTTGTTGGCTTTTTAACCATATAACAGGGTAAAAAAAATTATTGAGTCTATGCCGGAAAACGCCGAATTTCTAAGATATAGCTGTATTTATTTTTTGGGAGTAAAGAGGAGTGATTTTATTATGAAGTTGAAACAGATAGCAGGTATTTTTTTTGTGATACAATTTGTATTTGTAACTCTTGGCTGTTTAGCTCCTGCACCGGCCCCAGAGCCCGCTCCAGCTCCTGCGCCTGTACCCGTTACCGTATACAGAGACAGGGAAGTTGTAGACACAAGGATGCCCTTAACAATAGCAATTATCCAGAGGTTAAGAGATATACGTGATGATACGTCCAATGATGTTATTGACAGTTTTCAATTGCATTTATTTTCCCGTATTACACTGGAGCGTGAATATATACAACCCAATGACGGACGCGATCCCGATGGAAGGGCAAGGTTTGAGAATGTGCATGTAAAGGAAGTAATAACAATAAATGATCAGACAGAGGGACAGGTAATAAGAGTTGAAAACAGAAGCGGCGGAGAGATTTTGCTGTATGTCAGTTTTGACGACATTGATGATTTTTTGGTGTTCTCAAGCAGAACCATTAACCCAGACGGCTTCTTCAATTTGGTGTATGAACCCAGCACTATGATATCGATAAACGGAGACGAAAAGGGATGGGTTAATTACGGAGGATTCCGTTACAGGGTAAGATATGTAGGGGAAAGGTCTCCCTATTTACTGATAAAATTATCGCAAAGCAATATAGACAGAATAAATTCACGCACCTTGGGCGGAAGAAGGATTCAATAATTCTTTTTTAATCACAAGTAAATGTCTCTCTTCATCCAGGAAAGGAACCTGGCAGGGGATGATCTGCCAGTCTGCCTGCAGAGGTTTCATTTCTGCTTCTATCTTTTCGCGCCTTCCTTTGTAGGCGGCAATATGGCCTGCAGGCGCACATAATTTAAACAGTGTTTTAAGCAGTTTTGAATCCAGGGGTTTAAAGGCGCGGAATGTGATTAAATCAAATTTGCCGGATGCCTTTTCCAGTTCTTTTTCTTCTATATTAATATTTGAAAGAGATAATACTGCTTTAGTGTTTAATAAAAAGCCGGCTCTGCGTCCCATGCGTTCTATTAAAGTAAAGCTGCACTTTTGCAGGGCAATTGCAAGGGGAATACCGGGCAGCCCCGCTCCGGAGCCGGCATCTGCAATGGATTCATTTTTTGTTTTTAATAAATTATAGATAATTCCCAAAGGCGCAAGGGAGTCAAGTATATGTTTTATAACAAGTTCATTTCTGTCATTCGTTCCAACAAGGCCGTAGGCAGGATTGAATGTTTCTATTTCATTTATATAACGGTTAAGAAGCGGCACAACAGAAGGAGCAAGCAGATTATCAATTTCTGCATTGTTCTTGCGAAGAATATTTAATCCTTCTAAAAGTATGCCGCTGCTTTCATTCATCTATATATGTTTCAGCGCTTTTTTATCATCAACAAAGCCATTGGTACGCGCCATTATATAGGAGCCGAAGGCGTTTAACATGACATCTATAAATGTGCCGACTGCAACAAGGTAGAATGCCATCGGTTTCATAATAAGATATGCCGCCTTGTATTCGCCGCCGCCGTAAAAAAGGCACAACATTGCAAGGGCAATGAATGCGCCGTTACCAGGGTACCGCGCCAGAATAAATGATATTAAAAAGGCGTATAAACCAATGGTAAATAAATCCAGCGTTCCAATTCTTAAATATGAATATGATTTAATTATGACTATGAATGCTACTGCCGCTACCATGGCGCTGCCGCATCTGCAGAAGGTTGCAAACAGTGAAATGGAAAGCGCGCTTGAACGCCGCTTGATTCCGAAATTTTCCTTTGAATGGCGCTGGAGTATGGGAATGGTGAAATTGACATCCCCTGAGAAAAATGCCGCAATTGCAGGACCAAGAAAACCGTAAAGGATGCGCCATGGATTTATTTTTGTTTCTGCTTTTGTTTTTATCAGATACAGGAAAAGGGGCATAATGCCGAAACAGAGAATTACGCTGAACACTCCAAGCATAACAATCAGGTCTTTAAAAACTTTTGCCTGCATCGCCTCATTAAAACGGACTGCCCAATACGCCGCAAGTACAATCAGTATGAAGCCGAGTATTTCGGAAAAGAACGATGCGACATGGTAGAAAATCCTGGAAAGTGAATCTATATGTGAAATAACCGGTTTGGAATAATTGCGATCGTATTTAAGACCCATGCCAAGGAAAAAAGCAAATATGCATACCGGAAGAAGGTATACTCCCGTACCTGTCAGAACGCTGAACATATTGGATGGAAATAATTCCAGTATATTTTCCCCAATATTAAGGTTAATCACTTCCAGCTGCTCGACTGTTTCTATAGGTATCCTGTCCGGTGAAAAAATCGAGACTACCATAATGCCGGAGAAAATTACAAAAACAGAGGCGGCGACAATAAGTATGATATTTTTTAATACCATTGGCCAGAATTGCTCGTCCATGCGAAGTTCATAAACCGCAATAGTTAACGCAAATACCAATACCGGTATTACCGCATAACGTCCTATGCCAAGAGCCAGCCCTTCCAGCCAGCGAAGCGCTTCAAAAACACTTTCGTTGTTTGGCAGCAGGAAGCCAATTGTCATTCCCAATACAGAGCCAATTAATAATTTTACCCATACTTTCATGGAGCCTCTCCAAACTTGCGCCGGCAGGAGCAAATGTTATGTATTATTCAAGAATAACCTTTTTATGGATATTAGCCTAGAGCCTGATTATCCTTGCCGTTGTAAGGACTTCATGGCTTTTTTCTGTTATAAGAATGTCGTTTTCAAGGCGGCACCCGCCCAGCAGGGGATCGTAAAGGCCGGGTTCTATGGTAAAAATCATTCCCGGCGCAAGCGCCCATTCGTTTTCATCCGAGTTTCTTAAAATGGGGTATTCATGCTCCTGCAATCCCAAACCATGGCCAAGGGAGTGAGGCATCTTCTTTTTGGATTTTGCAAAAAAGGCATCCACAGCCGCCGCAATATCCCTTGCCCGCGTTTCGTTATGCGCCATTTGCACGGCGAGTTTTGCGGCTTTTTCAACCATAGAGACAAGTTTTTCCTGCTTTGGATTCAAATCGCGGGCAAAAGTAAGCGTTACATCGGTGCAGTATCCCCCCAGCTTTACGCCAAAATCCAGAATTGACAGTCCCTGTCCGCCGAAGGGAGCGTTTGTCCAGTTTGGAAATGCATGGATTGCATAACTCCTCTGAGGCCCCGCTGCCAGCGTTCCAAAACTTGTTCCTTCGCAGCCTGCCTTGCGCGCTTCAAGTTCAATGAACAATGCCGCATCGGCTTCTGTTTTTATTTTTCCGCTGCGTACATTTTTTTCCAGGGAATCTATTAATTTGTTTGTGATAAGAGCGGCTTTCCGTGTAATGGCAATTTCACTATCGTCCTTAACTGCGCGCAGCTTTCTCATTTCCGAAGCAGCACCTGAATCCCTGCAAAGAATGTCAAAATTGGTTAACTCTCCCACATAGTCAAGAAAGACAGGGTAGGGTGTTACAGAAGGTATTTCAATTTTTGATCCGGACGGAATGCCGAGTTTCTGCGCAATTGCAAAAATCGCCTTAACAGGTTTGCGTTCAAAATCATTGTATGAAACAATTGCAGCAGGAGACTGCGCCGCATAGAGTTTTGCAAGATTTACATCCCATGCAACAAGCGCCGCCTTTCGTTCCGCAGAAAGCATAAGCAGCGCGTCTCCGGGATGGCCTGTAAGCCAGCGGATGTTTTGATCCCGTCTTGCTTCGGTATCTTCCAGCACGACAAGCGCAATGCCTTCCTGAATCATCCAGTCGTAAATTTTTTCAAACCGTGCAGATAAAATAGAGGAGTATTTATCCATAAGCTGATGTTCCCTATAAAATGGTTGTTGATTAAAGTTAAAAGAAGTTTACCGTTTTTCTTTCACCTTTTCTTTTTCTTTGGTTATTTTGGCTTCGAGTTTGTCGATTAACTTGTCTATGGCTTTTGTAAGCTCAAAGTCGCCTTCTGCGACATGAACAGAAACACCCCAGCGGAAATTTACTGTTGCATCGACATTAAAATCCTTTTCTTTCTTTATCGTAATAAGCAAGTCCACAATCATGTTTTCGGCATTGCGGAGCCTTTCAATTTTTTTATTAAGGTATTCTTTTGCGTCTTCATGCAGTGAAAAATGCACTGCTTTAATGTCCAGGTTCATTTTAACCCTCCTGATTTGATAGTCCGGATATGTTTTCTAACGAACAGACAATTTGCGGTTGTATGAAGAACCCATATCCAGTTCTTTCCTATATTTTGCCACAGTTCGGCGTGCTAGCGCAATTCCTTTTTGACCTAACAGAGCAGAAATATCCTGATCCGACAAAAGCCGGTTTTCAACAGCAATTATCTCCCTGATTATCTCTTTTACGCTCTCCTTGGAAAATTGTGACCTGTCGGCACCTGCTCCGCTTATGGAATTCGTGAAAAAGTAACGAATTTCGAAAATTCCCCATTCGGTTTGCATGTATTTTCCGTTTGCAGTACGGGAAACCGTTGTTTCATGGACATTTAATTGTTTTGCAATATCCCCAAGGGTAAGAGGCGCAAGATATTTAGGGCCGTTTATGAAAAAAGACCTCTGAAACTCTATAATTGCATTTGCAACGCGGATCAATGTCTGGCTGCGCTGACTAAGATGATTTATAAAAAGGCGTGCTTCCCTGATATTATCCCTTGCAAAATCCCGGGCTGCCTTATCATCACTGTCGCCGAATTTTTCAAAGCATTGATTGATGCCAAGAACAGGGAAAGCTTCATCATTCAGATTGATGCTAAACTCATCATTGTCCCTTACAACTCTTATGTCCGGAATAACATAACGTACTTCATCCAGCCTGGAAGCAAAGGCGCGGCCGGGAAAAGGTGAGAGTTTTTTTATGTACTCACAGATAAGCTGTACGTCTTCTTCATCAAGGCCGGTTTTTTTTGCAAGGATACTATATTTTTCTTTTTCCAGAAGTTCAAGCTCATCAAGAACTTTTTCCATTTCCTCCATATCTGCAGGAGCGTCATCTGAAAGTGCTATCTGCACTTTTAACGATTCACGGTAATCGCTTGTACAGGTTCCTGCAGGTTCAAGTCCCCTGACTAATCTTATCGCCTCTGTTATTCTTTCCTGCGGCTGCACAAAAAGTGTCTGCGGATTTTCCTTGTGAAAACCGTCATCATCAAGATTTTGAATAAGTGTTTCCGCTATTTGTTTTAATTCATCATCTACAGGTTCAAGCTGCAGCTGCCGCAGAAGATGTTCCTGCAGGGTATCAGGCCGTGTAAGTACACCCTCGATAAATTTTTGATGCTCATCTGCAGCCTGCTGTCCGCGGCGGCCGGGATCGGAGGATGTCTCAAAATACTCATATACATCTTTGCGGTGCGTTTCAGCTTCGTTCAAGGGGACAGTGTTTTTGTCTTCGATTAATTCCAGCGCCGGATTGCGTTCCAGTTCCTGTTCAATTCTTTCGCGCAGTTCCGGAACCGGAAGTTCCATTAATCTTATGGACTGCAAAAGCGCAGGGTTCATTTTGAGGCGTTGTTCCTGAATAAAGGATGCGCGCTGGAATTGCATGATAATATATTAAACCCGTATATGTTATTTTTCAATCGTTAGATTGGACTGTAAAATGAAAATGCTATTGCCTTAATTTCTCGATATCTCCAATGCTGTCAAACCCCGTAAAGTCATAATCTACTTCGGCCAATGTCAGAATTGCAAATGTTAAAACTTCTACGCCGTGATGCAGATGCCCGCCAAAAGCGGTTTTGGTATCCGAGTGAACAATGTGGGCATGAACGCGTCCTTCTATTATATAACCGCTGATACCTGCAATATCCGAAGCTTTTTCATCTTTAACAAAATCATTTCTGGGCGGATTCTCGCGCGTGCCGACAACGTGAAAATGATGGCTGCGCGCGGATCCAATGCCGCAAAGAATAACCGCATTTTTTATATTCTTTTCTTTTGCGGCCTGCTCCAATGATGCAAGTAAATCATCGCCCGGATTTAAACGTACAAAAATTAAATTTTTTACAGGAGTTCTTTCTGCAAGCATGAGGGCTCCTTATTCAACTGTATCATCAAGCTGCATTCCAAGATCGATATATAGCTGCTTGCGGGATTTCTTGTCAGCGCTCGCTTCCTGCCAGGCATATTTGGCCACATCCTTTGCGGCCTTGCGGGGGACTGCAATAACGCCGTCGCCGTCAGCTACGATTACATCACCAGGATAAATTGCAACACCGCCGATAGCTATCGGGATATCCTTATCGATATATCTGATCCTTGCCTGATCCATTGGCTGGGAAATGTGCATAGACCATACATGGATTTTTTGCAGAATGCATTCATCGGTGTCGCGGATTCCGCCGCCGTTTGTCATAAAACCAACTGCGCCGCGTTTTTTGCAATTCAATGTATTGTTGGAGCCAAGAAGCCCCACATCAAGGCCGGCGATGTCAAGGCACATAAAGTCGCCCGGCTGAATGTCATTGGTCCAGGGGTCGTAACATATTTTTGAATAATACATTTTTACCCACTCGGTATATTCATCGGGCGGAAGCGCGGGAACAGGGCCTTCGTAGGGGACATAGCGCGCCGTTCTTGCAATGCCGATGATGCTTGTTTCCGGGCGGAAGAGCGGACGGATTTTATAATCTACAGTCCCGTAGTGATGGTAGCCCATCCAGTCCATGCCGTCGCGGACATCCGTAACTCTAAGCCGTTTGAACATTTCAATTAATTCAAGGTTTTCACTCATAGGACATTATATCATGAAAATGATGAATGACACTATTTAATTTTTACATTAAGATAATTCCATGAATGAATACCGGAAAAAATTAAATTCGCTAGGACTTGAGATTCCTTCGGTACTGCTGCCTCAGCCTGCATCTGATTTAACAAAGTGGCCTGTAATTGCCTGTGATCAATTTACGCAGGATCGCAATTATTGGCAGAAAGTAAAAACTATTACTGCCGGCTCGCCGTCAACCTTAGATTTGATTTTTCCCGAAGTATTTTTATCCGATGACGATGCTGCGCAGAGAATTAAAGATATTCATTCAGCAATGAAGCGTTATCTGCAAACAGATGTCTTTTCAAAACCCGGGCAGGGATTTATTTATATTGAGAGGGATACCCCTTTTAACAAAAAGCGCCGCGGGCTTGTGGCTGCAATAGACCTTGAGCAGTACGAATGGAACGCGGATGCCCGTCCTCTAATACGCTGCACGGAAGGAACAGTGCCTGAACGCCTGCCGCCCCGGATGGATATTCGCCGCGGCGCGCCTGTGGAACTGCCGCACATTCTTTTGCTTATTGACGATGATACTGACAGCCTGCTGCCGCTTCTTGGCGAAAAAGTAAAAAAAGCTGATCCCCTTTACAGTACCAGTCTGATGATGGAATCCGGCAGCATAACAGGCTGGCATGTAAACGCAGAAAACGATTTGGACTTTGTTGCCGGAAAACTTGAGGAGTTATATAAACGTTCATCTGCCAGATATGAGTGCGGAAAACCATTTTTATTTGCCGTGGGAGACGGGAATCATTCTCTTGCAGCGGCAAAGGAGATTTGGCAGGAATGGAAAGCCGTTAACGGATCAGATCATTCTCCTCCATGCAGTTATGCGTTAGTTGAAATTGAAAACATCTATGATCCTGCAATTCAGTTTGAACCCATTCACCGCCTTGTTTTTGGCATTGGTTATGAGAGGATCGTACCTATGCTGTCTCAGCTGCCGGGCTTTTCATGCCTTCCTGTTAAAAGCAGCGATGAACTTTTAAAAGCAGTTTGCGGGAAACCTGCAGAAAAAGAGGGTAATATTTTCGGCCTTATCTCTGAAGGAAATTACGCATTAATAAAAACAACATTCACCGGGATTTCAACCGCCTGCCTGCAGCCCCTTCTGGACGAGTACGCAAAAGACAATCCGCAGTTAATAGATTATATCCATGATGAAGAAGAGCTTTTCCGCCTCTCTGAAGGCACAGCAGCAGGCATCTTGCTTCCGCCTGTTCAAAAATCAGGCCTCTTTGAAACTGTTGCCCGCCTTGGCCCACTGCCGCGAAAAAGTTTTTCCATGGGGCGTTCATGCGAAAAACGGTTTTACCTTGAATGCAGGAGTTTGTTGTAAAATCAAAACAGAAATTTGCATTTTAAAGGGTTTTTTGATATAATAATCCGCATGACAAATGAAAATCCAAAGCATGAAGTGGAAATTGTTGTTTGGGATCACAAATACGCCACAGAAATTGAATTAATTGACGTTCAGCACAAGCAGCTTGTTAAGTTAACAAACCAGTTATACAATGCGTGCCATGAAAAAGACGATGTGCTTCAGGCAGTGTTCAAAGAAACAATGAGCCGCATGGTGAAATATGTCCATTTTCATTTTGACGCTGAATTAATACTTCTAAAAGCGTTAAATTATCCAGGTTATAATGAACATAAAAAACTGCATGCCGATCTTATAAAGGAAATTCTTTCATCTGTAAATGAATACAACGAAGGCAAAAAATTAGTTCCAAACCATTTTGTACGCACCCTTAAAGACTGGGTTTTCAGCCACATTGCCATCTATGACAAGCAGTACAGCGGCTTTGTAAAGGAGCAGATAAGAAACGGCCTGCTGACCGAAAAATCGCTTAAAGATATTGAGATGGATATCCTGCAGTCATTTAAGGCAGAAACAGGTGAAAAATAAATTTATTTTTCTTGCCTTTGTGTTTCTTTCCCTAAACACAGCTTTTGCCCAAAGGCTGCCTGTTATCGGCATTATTACATTTGAAACAACAGGCGGCGGAGTTACTGCAGCGGATGCAGTTAATCTTACAAGTCAGGTAGTTTCCGAATTAAACTCCTGGGGAACAGTAAATGTTGTACAGGGAGCAGCCGGAGCCGAGTATATTATCCGCGGCTCTCTTTCCAGGATTGGAAATAATTTTATTTTATCAGCATCAACATTAAACGCCGGCACGAATGCCGTATTAAATGAATATAATGAACAGGCGCGCGCCTTAAATGATATTTCTGTTTCTCAGTTTTGCGCAAAGGCAGTAGAAAGGATAGCGCTGCCGAATTATCTTTTAGGGACATGGCAGTCTGTGCTCAATATGCCCGACGGCCCTGTTGTCTGCATTATTGAATTCAGAACCGACAGAAGCGTTAGAGTGGAAAGATATGACACATGGGAACACAGACAGCAAAATGCCCTGCGCTACGAGGGATACGGAACAGGCACCTACTCGTATATCGGATTTGCAAACAGGGTTGTAAGCGCAGGCGGCAGGCAGGTGCGGGTAGACTCTGCAATAAGCGTTAATCTGTCGCTGGAAGAAACGCTGCCCGATCAAGCTTCTGTAAATCAGTCAGGTTTGCATCTTGCATTTAACGGGGAGAGAACAACTTTTGAAATTGTAAACGGTATGCTGCCGTGCGGAAGAAACTTTGACGGGCCTTCTGTTTATCAGTCTTCTGTTCTGGGTTTTTCCCAGTTCAGGAAGCTCAGGTGATGATATGAAAAAAACCTGGTTAGTATGTTTTATTTTAATTACGGCTTTTGCATCTTTGGCAGCTCAGCAAAGAGTTGATATACCAGGCACACAGGTTGGCGCCGCTCCAATTTGGGAAGCGCCCATTGGCGATACAATCAGAGGAACGCCTCATCTGCAGGCAAGCTCCGCTGTGCTTGTTGGGGAGAACGGAAGAGTCAGATCGTTTTTTATGAGCAGCACTCCCCTATGGAATTTTGACGCAAGGGGATCTGCCGTTCCCTATATTGCCCGCTCTTACGAGGCCGCGACATATATTTGCAATACAGACGGCATATTCATGGCGATTAACAGAGTTGGCCGTGAATTGTGGCGGCTTAATCTTGGAAAACCAATTTCCTATCCGCCGGTTGTAGGATGGGACGGCAGAGTTTTTATTTCGCTTGATTCTACAATTACATGCAGAACCGCTTCCGGCAATTCACTTTGGACAATTGATTTGGAAAGCCCCATTTCATTTGCTCCCGTGCTGGACAAAACCGGAAGCGTTGCAACTGTCCTGCGGAATATGGATTTTGTTAAGGTGCATCAATTCAGTCATATAGAAAGGATAAGGCTTGAAAGGCTTCCTGTAATGATAGTTTCTCTTGACGAGGGAAATACGCAAAGTTATGTGCTATTGTACCAGTCGGGTGAAATGGAAAAAATAATTTATAATGACAGCGTAAGAAGGGGAGGCAGGCTTTCAAGGCAGAACTTAAGATCCCTTCCTGCGCCGCCTGTTGCATCCGAAAGCAGGGGAGATTTATTTGCCGTAACGCTGCGGGACGGAAGAATTCTTTGTATAAACGCCCGCGGAGAAACTGTCTGGACAAGGAACACTCACGAAGCTGCCGAGGAAAGAGGGCCTGGCAATCTTACGCAGACGCAGGCAAAGATGATGTTCGACGAGCGCGGTATTTATGCGATAACAATTCGCGGCATCAGCGCGTATACCCAGGAGGGGCGCCGCCGTTTTGTTCACAGACTGCAAACTGTTAGTTCCGGAGTTCCTTCTCTTAGCGACGAAGGACTTCTTTATGCCTGCGGGACAGATAATATTTTACGTGTTTATAATATTGATGCAAAACTGCGGACAATTGTGCAGAACAGGTTTTACGGCCCCGAACCTGAAGGCGATTACGGGATGGGCAGTCCTCCGCCTTCACCGTGGACAGGGCAGAGCAGCCGTTATCATGATGTTGAGCAGGACAGAGTATATGAGGAAATTGCAGCGGCAATCAGAAGCGGCAGGATTGGACAGAATGAACCTGTGTATGTCGCATACATGATGGAAATGATTGGCTTTTTTATCGGAAGCCCGCAGACATCCCAGGTAAGGCCGCTTGTAAATCCGATGCAGCGCGTAAGGCTTATCAATCTGCTTGCGCTGGTCGGCTCAAGAGAGACAATTCCTTTTCTCTGGAATATTTTTGACAGAGATCCGGAGCCTGCGATTAGAAGAGCATGCGCCGATGCGATTGGAATTATCGGAGTAGATCCTACAGGAAGATCATTTCATTCATACAACTTTCTGCTTTCCCCGAATAATCCCAATATCGATCCCCAGCTTGTGTTAGCTGCAACATCGTCGATTGCAAGACTGTGCCGGTTCTCCGGCCCGCCCCTTGCGCCTGAGGGAATACGCGTTCTGCGGTATTTTTCCAATCTGCCCTCTGTTCCGAACCGCGTAAAGGAGCAAATCCGCAACGAGCTTGACGGTTTATTCAGGGAGGGACTTGATAAACCCATACAGTAGCTTGATGCAAACAGTTTAAAAATTATGAATAAAAGTAATAATGGCTGTATATTCTCATTAATTTTAAGATACTGGAAAAAAGAGAAATTATTAAAGAATATCTATTTAATCGCAGCCGGAATTATGATTGCAGCTATTCTAATTATTATTCTGCTGCCAAGACAAAATATGGTTCCGTTAATAGCTGTGCCAATACATGTAAAAGAAGACCATGACAAAATAATTTTACGTATAAATCAGGAAGGGATAACATCATTTGTAACGGAAGCAGGTTTAATTACGGTAGCTGACAAGTATACGGCAAGACGCATGAGGTTCATACTTATAAGTGAGGATTTAATGCCAAAATATATTGAGCCGTGGCATATATTTAATATAAGAGAATGGACCATTACCGATGTAATAATAAATAAAATGTTCCGCAGGAACATTACCAAAATATTATCCGATCACATAAAAACATCAGATGATGTTGATAATGCAAATGTTTTTCTTTTGGAATCATCAAACCGCTGGTTCAGAGGAGGAATAATCGGAGCAATAATTTCGATAACACCGAATCAGGAAAGCGACATCCTGCAAAACACAGAAAAAATTAACAGCATAAAAAAACTTGTCAAATCCGCTTTTTACAGAATGAATGATGAGAGAATTATTGTTAGAGAGTGGAAGCGTTGATGGCGCCGTCCGCCCCAATTGGCTTCTCCCTTGGCAAGTGTCAAACTTGAAGTCACAATTTGTGACTTCAAGTTCTCTAATTCATTAGGAATCCGTCTTGAAGCCGCAATTTGCGACTTCAAGTTTTCATACTCCTGATTGGTTAATTGGAACATAAATTCAGGCGGAAAGCGGTCAATATTACGTTTGACAGCTTGATTTAATATCTTAGTTTCTTCCTGGTAAATTTTTGCCAGATCCTCATCAAGCATTACATGATAACCCCGAATTTCGTGGATCATATCCAGGATAGGTATGATCTTCTCTAGAATTCAATTTAATGTGAGGTATTGTGTTTACTGTAGTGCCTTGTTTTTAATTATTGAATATCATATTATAGAAAAAATGGCGCAAATGACTGACGAAGAAGCAAAAAGACTGGACGAAAAATGGACAAAGAACCCTCCAAAACCCGGTCCAAACGGAACAGGCTATTTCACCCAGTGTAAGAAAACCGCTCATACAGTAACGATTGACAGTGTTACTGCCAATTATTTAAATACAAAAGCCATTGCCGATCATAAAACTCCTGCCCAAATAATCAGTGAATTAGTACGAGAAAAAATTGCAATTTGTTTATAAAATATTTTATATACAAATAAACAAATAATCATTGTCTTAAATAATCTTGTAGAAAAACCAGCAAAAACCAAAAGGTCTGAACAGCAGCAGTGTCAATTACTTTAAAAACCACGCAAAGAAAAATAACACGGGGTATCAGACGCTGATAAATTACGTATCCCTGGAATATATCTAAAATTTATTTTCTGCATTTTTTACGAATAAATAGGGGTTATTATTGACAGTTATAAATCATTTGGCGTTAATCCTGTATGCTTAGCTACTCTTGCAAGCATTTTAGGACCTATTTCATCGCCATCATGAAAAGCAAAAACATAATCCGGATACCCAAATCTTTCCAGTGTTTTGTGTGAGCCGTCTTGTCTTTTTACAGACCAGCCGATTTTTAATAATGCGGCAAGAAGACGTTTTACCTTAATTGATCGCCACTTGCTCATAACGATTTGCAAATACTATAGAATTAATACCAGGAATTGAAACTTCATTTTCCATTCTTTCTGCTAAAACTCTTAGAGCTAAAGCTTTTGCTTTTGCTCCTGCCTGTAAAGGAGTTACACCGTATGCAAGAACACCAGGAATTTCGGAAATTCCAGCTATCCACCGTCCATCTTCTTCCTGTTCAAAATCAATATCAAAATTCATACATACCTCAATTTTGAAATATATAATAAAAAGGACTGCTGCACAAGCCCTTTAGCTTTCAACTGTAAAAATCAACCACTCCCCAAAAACTACCTGCCCAGCCGCGCTGCTTCGGCGAAATCTGCGTGGGCTCTGTCGGTTTCACCTTTGCTTAGCCATGCGTTGCCGCGGTTTCGCCAGGCTGTGCCGTAATCTCTTCTTAGCCTAATTGCTTCTGAAAAATCCCTTATGGCTCTGTCGTCATCTTCCTTTCTGTACCATGCGCTGCCTCTTCTGTTCCAGATAACGGCGTTGGAAGGTTCCAGCCTTATTATCTGATCGCAGTCCTCTATTACCTTGTCAAAATTGCCGGTCTGATAATATGCGTGGGAGCGGTTAACAAGCGCATCAACATAGTTTCTGTTAATCGAAATTGCGCGGGAAAAATCTTCAATTGCAAGATTCATCTCTCTTGTGCTGTTTGCTGCCATTTGCGATCTTGCAAAGCCGCGGTAGTTGTAAAGCTCCGCTCTGTTGCCGTCAATCCTTATTGCCCGCGTATAATCATCAACGGCGCGGCTGTAATCGCGCTTTTTCATCCATGCGTTTCCGCGGGAAATAAAGGCCTCCATAAAACTGCCATCGCGGCTAATCGATGCTGTGTACTCCGTGATGGCTCTGTCATAATCGGCCTTGGCGTAAAATTGTTCGCCTGCAAAATAGGAAATTAAATATTGATCAACTCCCATCTGTCTTAAAACATCAAGATCAGGATTTTCAAAATTAACAGGGTTCAATTCCGAGACATTAACCCGTCCTCCAATTCTGCTTAAAGAGGACAATGGCGGCGAGCGGTGAACCTGATGCGACACAGCTACGCTTCTCTCCGGCGCTGTCTGCTCAATTACGGTTTCCTGCTCTGCAACATGTTCTTCTTCCTGGATTTCTTCAGGTTCTATAAGTTCTTCTTCCGCCGGAGGTTCTTCTGGCTGCAAGGAAGGTTCTTCTCTTCCTGCGCATGTAAAAATAATAAAGCACAATACGGTTATTAACAGTATTGCGCAAACAATTGCTGTTAATAAAAAGAATCCCTGTCTATTCAACATTAACCTCTGAGCTTTCAATAACCGGCGGAGGCGGCGAAGGTGATGGTGATGGTGCAGGCGCTGCTGCCTGATAAATTAATCTGACATTCTCTACTACGGTTCTGTGCCTGAGCTTTAAAATTAGAGTCTGATTGTCAGGATAATATACCCAGCCTGATGAATCGTAACTTTCAAACTGACTGTCGGTTCTCCAGTCCATGCCGTGAATCTGAATTCTGTTAAAGGGACGAACGCCGCGGATTATCAAATGATGCGACATATTGGCAGGGAATGACACAGCCAGATTCAAATTGCCTCCTGCCTCTGTTGTTACTCTGATCAACGGCGAAACAGTCCATGCCCAGTGACCGTTAGCTGTAAGCCATACCGCTTTTGGATAATAATCTGAAGGTTTTAAAATGCCGTAAAGTCTTCCGGCGTTTCCGGTTGAAATGGCGGATAAGATCAAAGACCGGCCGATTGCCGCCCACTCGGTATTATGTGTTGCTTCCGCCCAGTAGGCAAGCGCTTTTCCAAGCCGGAAGCTGTACTCGGAAGTATTGCTTTCTGTGCTTGTAACATAAATTGCGTCATTTTCCGTGTCGCGGTTGAGATTTTCAGAAATCAAATTAATTATCTGATCTGTTAAATGATCGATTGCATGAGCTGATGCGGGGCGCCAGTATCTTACATCTTGAAAGAACTCCAGTAAGCCAGGGATATAATCATAAATTATCATATCAGGGCTTGCATTTGCCGCAAGCTCGATAATATCATTTGCAAGAACTGAATTGTTACGCGTAAAAAGATAATCAATAACATGTTCTTCTTTTAAAATGTCAAGAGACCTAGCCCTTATTAATCTTGTTATCTGATTCATCCTCTCATTTTCCGAGGATGTAAATGTGCGGTAGGCGTTTGTCATGCCGCCTGTGAAGGCCGAGGATCTAAAACTGTGTTCAGGGCTGTTATTAAAATTCCCAGGAACGTTTCTAATTGCCGTTGAATAGTTTCCCCTCTGAAGCGACTGGCTAAGATAAGCCATTATGTCGTATTCCGATTGCAAAGAAGCTGTATTCTGATTCCATCCTGCAAAACTTGAGTCCAGCCAGCTTGCAAGAACGTTTGAATAATTTTGCTCCCTTGCTATTATAAATTCTGCGGGATCGAAGGCTCTCTGCCTGCCTCTTGATCTGTATGCGATGGATGGATTTTCTCTTGAAAGAATCATATTTCCTGTTTCAAGTTCCTGGCCAAGGCTGCTTAGCACATACCGGGAGCCGCCGTACATAATGCCAAGCTGCCCCGAGTCATGAAGCAGTGAAGAACGCCGTGGAATAATAGGAATTGTAATTGACGAAATATTATCAGCAAACTCCGCGCTTATCTGAAGTTCCATGCCTCTTACCGAATCCATCGAATTGAATGTAATTATTGTTCCGCCGGGCAGAATAAAACGCGCTATATTTTCCGAAAGAATCATGTATTCGGGGTTTGCCGCAGTAGTACTGCCGTTATCCCCTGCGAGAATTAAACCTCTTCCGCGCTCTTCCTTAAGGTTGAAATCAAGTCCGCCGTAAAATATTCTTATGCCGCCTGTAATTCCCTGCGCTTTTTCATTATCGGAAACTTTATCAGCCAGACGTCCTCTTATTGTCATTCCGCCTGCCGGCAGCGAAAAAGTCCCCTGATTGGAAAATTGCAAAATCACAAGAAGACAGAAGACAAAGCAGTAAATCACTGCAAGGCCTATTATTTTATACGCTAAAGGTTTTTTCATTTTTACTTCAACCCCTTTTCTGACATTCTTAATTATTGTATACTATATGCTTGCATGAAAGTTAAGTTCAATGGAAGCAGTTTGATACTGAGGCCATTTTTACCGCTGTTTTTTGTAATATGTCTTTCTTCTCAGGTTTTTTGTCAGGAAAGTGACAGTGAGGCCATTTTATCGGAAGTTGTAAACCTGCTTGCGCGCAGAGAGTTTTCATCTGCGCTGGAATTATTTAACAGGCTTCCGCCCGATTATTCAGAAAGTACGGAAATCCGCATTATGCGCGCTTCAATACTGAACGCTGCAGGAAGGCCGGCTGACGCAAGACAGATAGCGAACGGCATTATCGGAACTGAACGGAATAATACAGAAGCGCTCATGGTTCTGGCTGACGCCGCTGCGCTTGAAAACAAGGATCGTGAAAGAAGACAGTTTCTTGAAAGAGTAATCGGCATAAATGCAAATCATGCAAGGGCGCTTAATGATCTTGGAAACATCAATCTGGGAAATCAGAATCTTCGCGTTGCCGCCGGGTACTTTGACAGGGTTCTGGCTTTCGAACCGGATAACGGAGAGGCCCTTGTCGGGCGCGCATCGGTTTACCGATACTCAAGAGATCCGCGGAATGCCGAGCGGCTTTTAAACCGCGCAATAAATTTATACCCGGATTGGGCAAGGCCTCTGCAGGAGAGGGCAAGGCTTTACAAAAGTGCGGGTTTCCATTCCGATGCTCTGGAGGATTTTGGCGCAGCCTATACAATAGAACCGGATAATTACTGGATACTGGTAGATTACGGACAGGTTCTTATGGAGTTAAACCGCAAACAGGAAGCCCTTGAATTATTCAACAAGGCTATTGAAATATCTCCCGGCGTTTTTATGGCCTATGTATACAGCGCAGCCATTAAAGACGAGCTTGGCGATTATGCCGGAGCGGAGCGGGATTACGTTGCTCTTGCAAGGCTTAAACCGGATTACTACTTTGCCTTTGAAGGGCTTGGAGTTATAAGGATGAGGAATAAACAGTGGTCGTTTGCAAGAGATGCTTTTCTTGACGCCTACAGACAAGCGCCAAGGGAGTTTAGTTATGCGCTGTTAGCTGCAATAAACTGGATGCGCGCAGGCCGGCAGACAGACCCAAGGCAATTTCTTTCGCAGGTTATGCGCACAGCTCCAAGAGATTCGCTTGATTTTGCCATGTTAAGGCTTTTTCATGATTTAAGCGGCGATACCAATGTAATCGCAATGATAGAAAACGAAAGAAATGTTTATACAAAGTCGCGGATGCTTTTTTACCTTGCCTCATATTATGACATAAGAGGAAACAGAAACCTGGCGGACAGGTATTATTTGATGGTTCAGGATCTTGATGCCGTCGGCTTACTGGAATGGCGGCTGAATGAAATGATACTGGCGGAGCGCGGTCTCGGTCTTAGGAATGCAAGATGAGCGGAAATATCGAAACAATTATCCTTGACGGAAGAGAGCTTAAACTGGTAGGAACAGCGCATGTTTCGCGTGAAAGCATCGATGAAGTACGGAAAATTATCAGCGAAGAAAAACCTGATATGGTCTGCGTAGAGCTTGATCAGGGAAGGTATAATTCGATAACACAGAATGACAATTGGGAAAAGCTTGATTTATCCAAGGTATTTAAGGAAGGCAAGGGTTTTCTGCTAATTGCAAATCTTGTGCTTGCAAGTTTTCAGCGCCGCCTCGGCAATGAGTTAGGTGTCAAGCCCGGCGAAGAAATGAAAACAGCGGTGGAAACCGCCAGAGAAATGGGAATTCCCTACAGTCTTTGCGATCGCGAAGTGCACACAACTCTACGCCGCGCATGGGCAAGATGCGGTTTTTGGAGCAAGATAAAACTGCTCGCCTCCCTTTTGGCAAGCGCTTTTACAACAGAAAAACTAGATGAAAAGGAAATAGAAAATTTAAAAAACAGAAGCGAACTTGACGGCATGATGAATGAGCTTGCAAGTTATCTGCCTGCTGTAAAAGCAGTTTTAATCGATGAAAGGGATTTTTATCTTGCGGCAAAAATCTGGTCATCAATATTTAAAGAGCAGGAAGGCGCGGCAAAAAAAATTGTCGCTGTAGTCGGCGCAGGACATATGCAGGGGATGATATCTCATCTGGAAAAATTAAGCAGGGGAGAGCAGACTTCCGATGTAAGTGAGCTTGATGTAATTCCCAAGCCGGGCTTTTTTTCCGGGTTATTGCGTTTCCTGATTCCGGCTGTAATTATCGGCCTTATAGCATCCGGGTTTATTACAGCAGGAGCGGACATGGGTATCTCCATGATAAGGGAATGGATATTATGGAACGGATCCCTTGCCGCTATCGGAGCGATAATTGCTTTGGGGCATCCTCTTGCTGTTCTTGTTTCATTTCTTGGAGCTCCCCTGACAACTTTAACTCCTTTTATTGGAGTGGGCATATTATCGGGTCTTGTTCAGGCCACATTCAGTAAACCGCGAGTCTCGGATGTACAGAATTTAACGGAAGATATTGCCGGTATTAAAGGCGTTTACCGCAATAGGATAACAAGGGCTCTTCTTGTCTTTTTCTTTTCCAGTCTGGGAAGTTCCATTGCTACATTTATTTTGATTCCCTTAATGGGAAAACTGCTGGCCGGCGGCTAGTTAAACCACCCAAACTTTTCCATGTTCACTTTTCCGTCTTTTGAAACTTTCACGCCTTCAGAGCGTAAAAGTTTTATTTGTATTGCCATGCCTTCATCTGACAGCGCGATGCTGCCGTTGGAACGGATTATTCTGTGCCACGGAAGCTTATATTTTTCTGACATTGAATGGAGAACCCTTACAGTTTGGCGCGCTCCGTTCGGGATTCCCGCTTTCATGGCGACATCCCTGTAACTTGAAACTCTTCCCTTTGGGATCGCAAGTATCTGCTCGATTATTCTGCGTGTATTATCTGTCATTGATATTTTGATTATGGCATTAAAAGGTTTATTAAACAATCTTGATATAATATCAAATTGGATTTAAAATCTACAATTATGAAAAATGAATACGCAGTTGTTATAACTGCATGTCCAAACGAAGAAACGGCAAAAAAAATAATTGATGCGTTACTGGAAAATAAATTGGCCGCCTGTATTCAGCTTTTTCCCATTAACAGCTATTACTCGTGGAAGGGTGAAATATGCAATGAAAAGGAGATTGCTCTTTTTATAAAATGCAATCAGAATCATTATGCCAAAATAGAGGAAACAATAATTAAAAATCATTCATATGAAGTGCCGGAAATTGTCATGCTGCCTGTCATTGGCGCATTTAACAAATACCTAAGCTGGATTGATGAAGTCAGCGGGTAATTTCACCCGCAAAGAATAACTGTAATATCATTAACATTTGTACCTGTTGGCCCTGTTATAACAAGAGCATCAACTGCGGCAAGTCCGTTATATGAGTCATTATTATTTAATATATCATGAAAGTTTAAACCCTTTTCGTTTAACCGCTGGTAAGTGGCGCCGTCAACAATTCCCCCTGCCGCATCAGTTGGTCCGTCAGTCCCGTCAGAGCCAACCGAAAAAATAAGCAGCTTGTCAATGCCGCTAATGCCTTCTGCGGCAGCAAGCGCAAGCTCCTGATTCCGTCCGCCTTTACCTTCCTTGTTTTTAAGGGTTACAACAGTCTCTCCGCCAAAAATTACAGCGCACGGCTTTTTAAATATGTTATCTGTCATGTTATTAATTTGTTTTGCAATTGAAGAAATAAAGCGTCCAGCTTCACGGGCCTCGCAATTCATTTCAGTGCATAACACAAAAGGAGTGTAGCCTAACTCTGTGGCAATATCTGCTGCGCTGCTGCATAGGGTGCGCACGCTGCCTGTAATGACAGTTTCCGCATTGTCAAGATATTTTGGGGTTTCCATGTTTAAATATTCTTTAACCTTATCGCTTATTGTTAAATTATATTTATTAACAACTGCCATTACTTCATCAACTGTAGAGAAATCAGGCGCTGCGGGACCGGATGCAATGGAATCAAGCCTGTCTCCAAGAACATCGGACAGTACCACTGCAAACACTTTTGCAGGCGCGCAAATTTGGGCAAACCTGCCAGCTTTAACAGCAGAAAGACGCTTTCTAATCATATTAATTTCTACAATATCAGCGCCGCAGTAAAGCAGCTGGGAGCTAATATCTGTTATATCGGCAAGGGTAAGTACGGGCAGGGGGTCTTCAAATAAAGCGGAGCCGCCGCCGGAAATCAGGAATAAAAGTTCATCACAAGCTCTCAAGTTTTTTGCCATTTCGGTTATTTTTTTTGTGCCGGTAATTGTATTTTCATCCGGTAATGGATGGCCAGCCTCAATTATTTCCATGCATTGAATGTCGCCTAACGAATGATTGTACTTGGTGATAACGATGCCCTTTTTTATTTTGCTTCCCAGCTCTTCATATGCTGAATGGGCCATTGTCCATGCCGCCTTGCCTATGGCCGCAAGGTATATATCGCCTGTTGCGCAGAATATATGATTTTTTAATGCATTACGTACAGCCGCACAGGGCATATTTGCCTTAATGGCCCTGTCTATGATTATTCTTGCATCGCTATGCAGTTTTTCCAGGAAAACACCTCCAATTTTTACTGGGCATCAAGTAATTCTGTTTTTTGCCCTGTAAGGCTGCCCACAAGTTCATTGAGTTTTTCGGCCTTTTTTTCAGTGTCATTGAATTTATTTACCGCGCTGGAGAGGTGCTTGCCTACAAGACTGTATTCTGTAAAAAACTTTCCAAACCTGTCCTGAACCAGGGAGATATCTTTAAGAATGTTTTTTGCTTCCTGTTCGATTTTAAGACCCTTTAATCCGAAGATTACAGCCATAAGGTAGGCGTAAAAACAGTTAGGTGAAACAGGTATTACGCGTTTTTGCATGGCGTAATTTAAAAGTTCAAATTCTTTATCCTTGCCGGCATAAGAATCGTTTATAATTGTTTCGTAATAAACATTCTCCGCCGGAATGTACATAATTGCAAAATCAAAAGTTCCTTCCGCAGGGTTAATATATTTTGAAGCAATCTCATCAATGCGTTTTTTTACGCTTGTAACAAATTCTCTTTTAAACACCTTTTTTTCATCATCATTGCCGGCATTAATAAGTCTTTGAAAACTTTCAAGTGGGAATTTTGAATCCACAGGTACGATGTTACCCTCAAGTTTGATAACAGCGTCAACCTGGGTTCCGTTTTTAAAACTGTATTTGATTTCATAATTGGCGCTTGGAAAAATCTGTTTAAGCAGTTCTTCCAAAAGATATTCGCCAAGATTCCCGCGCAGCTTTGGAGCCTGCAGTATATCCTGCAGCGAAGAAATATTTTTTCCGATATCTTCCATATTCTTTACGGTTTTTCCCAATGTACCGAGCTGATTATGTATATCCCCGAACATCTGATTGGCGCTGGAAAGCTGCTTTGTAATATTATTCTGCGCGCTATTCAGGTTTTGATTCATTATGCTCATCATCTGCTGCAATTGGGTGTTAAGATTGCTCTGCGTATCCGTCAAAAGTTTTTGCTGGCTGGTTAGGGATACCTGCTGGCTTTCCAGTTGCCTTGTTTTAAGTTCGTTAAGCTCATTTTTCAAATCGATCATCTGCGCAGTATAGTCCGTTTGTTTTTCCGAGTGCTGCTTTATAAGAACAAGAATAACAAGTAAGAATAAAACCGCAAACGCGCCTAATGTAAAAATGTCCATGTTATAACTCCAAATTTGATTATCTGTTTAAGCTACCAATTTATCATAATTGATGACTGATACTTCTGAACCTGTTGATGATGCAAACTTGTCAACTAATTTTTCAAGTTCATCAGCAACTGTTCCGCTATACCAGGTATTACCGCACTCTGTACAGACTTGAGCCGGAACGTGCCGGACAACGATGACGCCTTGCTCGATGTCCTCAGTGTAAGTAACTTTTTTTTCTTCCATTTCCGCTTTGCAGATTCCGCATTTCATAATTTAGCTCCCTTTCTTTTTCTTCCTCCAGCTTCCCACTTTTCTGGTGCTGGACGATAAGCCGTAATAATATATAGACAATCTGCATCAATACTGCAAACTATATGTATATTATCCCCGTTTATTAAACAAGCAGGGAAAGGATAATCAGTGGGATATTGTTCAATTATTTCCCCATTATCAACTGCTTTTTTTATATCATTCAACCTTATGTTTCGTTGCCTCATCCTGGTTATTAAATGCTCAGTAAGTATTATTGTATCATCAGTACAGAGATTTTTAATGTCTTCAATTTTTAGCATAATTTAGATTAATATAGGGATGTTTTTTGTACAAGTCAGAATTTTTCTATTTCCCGCTCGAATTTCGTCTGTTTTTGAATAATTGCATGATAGAAATGATCATTTTCCGGTCTTCTTCGCTTAAAAGCTTGAAATTCTGTATTAAAGAGCGAATTTCCGGCCCCAATGAGGATTTATCCTGGTTATTTTCTTTTCCTGTTACGAGGTATTCCACAGAAACCCCAAGCGCTTGGGCAATTTTAACTGCTGCATCGGCAGTTGGTATATGTTCTCTTGCCTTCGTGTGATATGCGACGCAAGATCTGCAAAATGGAATATTTAATGGGTAACTCCGGATTTGTCCGCTACAGTGAGCACTTGATGCTTGTCATCAATTTTTATATTTATTTCCATTATATATTTATCATAGTCTCCAACACGAAAACCAATATCCGGCCGGTAATCCTTCCAGAACTTGCCTGGATATAATACGCCAAATTGTTCTTCTTTATATAGTTCAGAAAATTTTACACTGTCAAACCGAATATTTTCTGTAATAATATTTACAGATATTTCCATTAAAGGAAGACTGGCAGATGAGCTTATATGAATTGTACAAATACTTGCACTTTCACCTTCAGAGGTCAATTTCCATCCCCACCCGGGCATATAGTCATTCCAAATACCAATAAATTCTAAAGTAAGTCCATATTCATCAAAAAAATCAACCTTAGAAAATTTAATTTCTTCAACTATTTCAGATATTTTTTTATCATTACCTTGATCGTTTTGTTCTTTATTATCTACTTTTTCGTTAAATTTGGATGTATCTGCTTTGTCAAAAATATCTGTTAAATCGCAGGCAAAGAAACAGAAACACATAGAAAAAACAATAATTAAGGTTATAAACGGCTTTTTCATAAAAACCTCTGGTTTTTCCATTTATCAAGGATTATGTATATGTAATATATTTCTATTGTATGTAATATTTGATATATGTCAACATAATAAAGAGAATATTTTATATATTTTCTATTTCTTCCTTCTTTTCATTCATTCCAGCCATAAGAAGCGCTTTACTTGTTATCATTAGAATACTTAATAATGCTACTCCAATTCCTGTAAATACTAAAATTATATTTATTGATATTTTATCTGAAAGAGGACCAAAAATGAGCATGCCTATTGGCATCATTGTGCTGGAAACCATCATAAAAACAGAAATAATCCTTCCCATAAAATTTGGATCGACTGTTGACTGTATTAATGCCATCGCAGGTCTATTATATAATGGCATAGAAATTCCTAATAATGCCATTATTACAAGATATATCCAAAATGACGGAACAATCCCTAATCCAACAGCAAATAAACCGCATAATGCGCAGGAAAATGCCATTGTATATATGCGGTTTTTAAAACCACCCCATAATCCAATAATAATACCTCCCGCTAATGCTCCTAAAGAAAAAATAATTTCTATTGCGGAAAGCCGCCAAACATCTGCTCCAAAATTTCTAGTAACCTGTAATGGCGTTAATAATGCAGCGGGAGAAAATAATATCAGGAAAAGAGCAGAAATTATTATTAATGTTAATAAATAACCATGTTTCTTTAAATATAAAAATCCTTCCTTTAACTCATAAAAATATGAGGTGCCTGGAAACTTCGCCCGTTCGGGCTCGTTGGAGGTACCTGGAAACTTCGCCCGTTCGGGCTCGTTGGAGGTGCCTTTTGTTTCATCTGCTTCCGTTTCAATTTTATAATCTTTTTGAATCTTTACCAAGAAACCGACAATAGAGATACCAATACAAGCTGTTACAACATCTAATAAAAACAATGTATGAAGCGGAGCAAGAGTCATTAAAACGCCGCCCAGCATTGGGCTTGCTATCGTGATAAATGCCTGTATACTGCCTTGAAAACCGTTTATTCTTGTTAAATGTTCTTTTGGAACAATCAAAGGAATAAAAGCCCCAACCGCAGGAGTTTGTATTCCCTGCCCAATAGAACGAATAAAAGCACATACAAATAATATTATATAACTTTCAATTCCAAGCATTAACAAAACTGCCACAATTAAACTAAAAAATGCTATTGACCCATCTGCTATGTTAATAATATATTTTCTATTGTATCTATCAGCCCACACGCCTGCAAACGGTGATATAAAAAACATTGGGAGCAACCCGACGATTGTGTAAATTGTCATCATTGTTCCAGATTGGCTTCTTAATGTAATATGCCATAAGATCGCATATTGAACTACCATTGTTCCAAATAATGTCAACGCTTGGCCGGCTAAAAACAGAGCTGTATTTTTTCCCCAATTTTTTTCCATTTAATTTCTATATTATATTTTAATCAATTTTTCAATCACTTGAATATACTGTCTTATACAATTTAATTATTAAATTAGATTTTGCACAACATTTAAGATTGAGGCCCGAGAGCGTAGACAGCGTCTGCATCGGTTAGGCGATGGCTTTTAGCCGGTATGTTTTCTTCAGGTTGTATCCAAGGTAGAGTAAATCCCGTTCATTTGAAACATTAGCCATTCTACATAACAAGAATCGCCAGTAGCTTTGATTTTCTTTTAATTGGTCAAAAATAATATTTGCTTCAACTGCCTGCTGTTTTATGAGTTATATATAATATATATTTTCTAATTTTACTGATATCAGTTTCATAAAAGAAGATGATATCATTAGTATAAGAGGCGTATACAAGCATTTAGAACGCATGAAGAAATAAAGATTAATTAACACTAAAAAGCAAGAAAAAAATGGATTTATAACGTGCCTAATTAAATTTTATTTTTATTCCAGCTCACTTTGGTTGTCTTTTGTTAAAGTTTAAACAACTCATTAGATCAACATTCAATACTTGATTTATTTATATACTTAAACTAAAAAGGAGATATACAATTTATTTTTATACCGCCTTTTATTATATGTCTTATGATGTAAATATTACAGGGAGACTTTATCCCCCTGTAAATAAATAGATAAAGGATTAAAAAGCCCGGACAGCACGAACATTTTGGTTGTGGCCCTGGTAGAAGCCACCATGTAAGCCAATGTCAAAATCATGATCATATGCAGCAGCGATGGGATCGCACGAAGAAGACCAGAACCTGCCTGACGTTATGCCAACATCTGCGCGTCTAAGATATAACTGATTTAATTCATCTTTGCTTGGTAAAAACCAATCATCAAAACTGTCAAAACTTGTCACAAAATAATTTTTACACGCAAGTGCCGCATAAATGTATGTATCAGATGGATAAGTTGCTTCTTGTGCCGCTATAATAAGAGCTGTATTATTCCTGCCTGAACCAATTCCAAATCCAGTTCCTGCAACATCAGGATATGGCGAAGATGCTATTATTGACCATCTCATTGTTGTTTGTACTCCTGTTTCGCCGCCAATTGCATTTGTAAGTGCTGCTTCAAGATAGTAAGCGATAGAACTATCATCGGTTATTGTAAAACCTGTTAGAGCTACATAGAAAATTATTCCGCCTGCAGGTCCTGTGTCGCCAATTTTCGCAAAACCACCAGTGCAACCACTACGACTACAGCTTACATGTCCAGTTGTAGTGTTATAAGTAGACCAATTTAATATCTCATGTCCAAGCGCATTGATTACAGTTTCTGTTACAACTTCTCCGCAACTTGTTCGAGTACAAATTCCTGAACCAGTATTTCCGTTTTCTGTGCATGTAGCATTCACGGCGTTAAAACCCTGATGTCCAAGTGCATTGATTACAGTTCCTGTTACAACTTCTCCGCAACCTGCGCGTGTACAGGTTCCTGATTCTTCGCTATTTCCTGATGTCGTACAGGTTGCCGCAAATGCTAGCGTTAAACCCTGATGTCCAAGCGCATCTGTACCTACTTGTTTTTTTGTTCCTAGTTCGTTACATTTTGAACATTTTTCTGTTTCTTCGCCTGCTTCTGTACAGATTGGAGCATTTGTTTCTTGCCATAAACTATAGGTGTGCAAACAACTAGTATCAGGATCCTTACATGTTGATATTCCAAACCCAATTATTGTAATAATAGCAACAATTAAGAAGTGTTTTAGCATCTTATTCATTAAGTAACTCCTTTTTATGCTGTGTAAACAGCAAATATAATTTAATAAAATATTTTTATGATATAACCCGAGTTAAATTATTATCTTCTTGGCTGGGAAACAGAAAGACTTGCATTTCTCATACTTGCATCTGTTGTCATATTTTCTCTTATAACTACATTTCGAGTTTCCACTTCAACAGTGTCTACTCTATCACCAACTCTTTGATCAAACCAATTACGGAAAACTTCAACTTTTACATCATAAATTCCAGTTGGGAGAGCTATTGTATGTGCTCTATCTGTATTAATGCGGGAATTATGAAGTAGCTCATATGCTGAAGAACCAGAAAGTCTTACATAAATTTTATCCACCCACATTTTTGTTTGATTTATATTTGTTGGCCATGGATGCGCATTAGTTACTTGTAAATAACCAATCGTTGGAGGTGTAACCACTTGTGCTGGAGCAGGTGTTAGTGTTGGAACAGATTCATCTGCTCTTTCCGCGTTAGCAAATTTAAATTCCCAATCTGCCTGTTTTAATGCCTCCCATTGTTTTGTAGCTATTTCTTCTGCTTCTCTGGCTGATGTAGATAATATATTGATTGTTTCTGTAAGTATATTTCCATTTTCTCCTGCATATGTAATAGTTACAGTGTACCTATTCTCTTGCTGCTGTGCAAATGCAACAAATGAAATAATACAGGTATATAGAACTAAGCAAATAATTTTTTTCATTTTTTCCTCCTTTTTCCTAAAGTTTAACTACATTTATAGCAGCAATAGATAGAATTTGAGATAATATTCGTGGATTGTTATCTCTATATTGTTGTTTTGCCCGCTCTTCTGCTTCTGATGGTCTAGTTGCCCAAACAGAAACAGTTGCAGATGTGCTACCACCCGTTAAATGTACCGATAAAGTAACTCTGTACTGAAATTCTTCAGTAGGTTGACACATGTCTTCACCAAAAACCGTAACAACTGGGATTAATAACATTCCGATTACTAATACTATTACCAAAACTCCAAACCTTCTTTTTTTCATAGATTTTCTCCATTAAAATTAAATAATACTCTAAATATAGAGTTGTTTGGCAGTATATCATGCTCTATTTTTAGAGTCAAGAGAAATGGAGCCAGAAACAATAAAAATTATAGAAAATCTCCGAAAAACCAGAATTTCTAAGAAAATTTCTTTACTAAATTTAGCCAATTCCATAGAAATATCTCATAGTCATTTATATTATATTGAGAGTAAACGAGTTATACCGTCAATTGATATTATTATTAAACTTGTAAAAGCGCTCAATATTAATTTAAAAACACTTTTAGATTGAGTACTATTTTTAGGTTATTATTTAAATGACTTTCGCATAACTTTTTAGGAGCCTGAGGGTGCTAAAGCGCTTACAGTACTAATCGCATGTTATGCGAAGCGGGCTGTTTTTTTATCTTAATAATTTATTTATTAATAAATCTTTTAAATTTCTTCTTGAGTCTATTACTGCCAAAACATTCACAATATTACCGTTTATTTTATAATATATTTTCCATGGATCTTCTGTTATCTGTCTGTAATCTTTAATATTTCTTGCTAATAATTCAGGAGCATATGAGCCGCGATTGGGAAAATGATCCAATGAATTTATTTTATCATATATTTTTTCCATCTTTATTAATGCAGTTTGCGGATTATTTTGAGCTATATAATCAATAATCTCATTTATATCGTTTTCTGCATTCTGCGTAATTTTAACAGTATACTTTTCATACTCCTTTGTTTTTTTAGCCATTTTTTGTTAATTTTTTCCTTAATTTATTAAATACTTCGTCAGGATCTTTTACATTACCATTTTCAATGTCTTTTTCAGCTATTTTTAATAAACTTAACAGCGCAAATGCGTCTTCATTATCCTGGTATGTGTTTATATCCATTAAAACGGCTCTGGCTTCCCCGTTTTGAGTAATAATAATTGGGTTTCTTCGTTCGTTTACATAATCCATCATTTGCGCCGCATTTGATTTTACATATGAAATAGGTTTTACGTTTTCTCTTAAATTTAATGCCATATATCCCCCAGTACATATAAGATACCATATTTGGTCTTTTATGTCAATAATTATTTATTTTTCTGATTTTATGGCACATAACGATACATATACAAAAACTCCAGCTAATAAATTATATAAAACCTGCCATCGCAAGCCGTAATACAGCAGGGTTAATTGGTGTTTGTCTTACCAGTTTAAACCACCATGAGGGCGCCGCTTGTATGGCGTCCTCATATGACTCATAACGGAACATTTCCGTCAGTTTGCTGGTATTAGCTTCATTTCCCGTCTATATCACGTAGTGCCTCATTTTATCATTGCAAACAACCGGTTTTTCACTATAATGATTGTTAATGGGGTAATTATATGAGATTCCGCAAGACAGGGGTTTTGCTTCTTCTGGTTTTATTGACAGGCAGTCAGGTTTTTGCTCAAAATACCTATGCAGGGGGCGCGCTAACGCTTGGAAACTTTGTAATTTATTCCGGTAAATTTACTGACAGAGCCAATATGCTCGCAGCTAATTTTGAATATGCCGGTTTCATTCCATATTACGGAGAAAGTCTTCCCGGCACAGGCAGGGGCGGCAATAATTATCATGTTTTTAAATCTTTGTTCTATATTGATAATAATCTTCAGGCTTTAGGAGATACTGACAATCTTTCTCTTTACATAGGCGCGTTTGACATGCCTGTTATTATTTATGTAAATGATATTGTTATCTATAAAAAAGGTTTAATTTTAGAGATTGACGGTGAATACAGTACCGGAGAAGTTTTTGCAAACCACGTGCCTGTTGCTGCGGGATTACTTAATTCCAATAAGGCAAATACCATCGTTGTCGAAGTGTTTCCCTTGTATGAAGACAGCTCGCTGCCGGAACTGGTAATAGCGCAGTTTAAAGATAATGCCGGAAAAGTTTTCCTGAAAAACCTTTTGAATGTTCAATTGGTGCTTGCAGCGCAATTTCTTGCCGTCTTAATCGCAATTTATCAGTTCTTTACTTTTTTCTCCAGGGGAGGCAAAGACAAAAGATATGTGCTGTTTTCACTCTTTTCTCTTTCTTTTGCGCTTGCATATACCAATATAGGATTTTCATTTGATACGGTACATTATTTATGGCTTGTAAAAATAACACGCTGTTTCCAGATGTTATGCCTTGGATTTTATTCTCTGTTTATTATTGAGTCATCCGCGCTGTTCAGTAAAACGAAAAGATATATTATTCCCGCAGTTCTTGCATACAGCCTGGGATGCGCAGTATATGTAGCTGTTCAGAAGTGCAAGGAAACGGTAAATATTGCCTTTGGCGTTATAGCGAATATTTACTTGACGCCTGTTCTTGTTGTCTGTATTCTTGCTGCAATTGCCACAATTATTATCATTAAAAATGTAAAATTCATTCCGCTGCTGTTCGCTACATTAATAGTAGTTGCAGCCAGCCTGCGTGATATGCAAATGCTTGCAAATGCCATACAGCCAATGTTCTGGTTCGGGCCTTATGCCTTTTTATGTCTTGTTATTGTTATATATGCAATCCTTGTTATTGAAGAAGCCGGAATATATAAAAAGTCGTTGAAAATTTCTGTAGAGATAGAAGAGAAAAATCAGTCGCTCAATATGCTTCTTGATAATATTTTAAAGGTTACAAAACGTTCCGGAGTTTCAAACCAGCAGCTTGATACAAGCATAACAAACACAATCAATATAATGACGGATTACACAGAGAGCAACAAACAGCTTGATGAAACAATTCTGTCTCAGTTTGAGTTAATAAATAAAATGATTGACAATGTTTCCGACAGGGTAAAGGAATCTGTCGATAAAATACCACGGGCTGTCGAAAGTCAGATACAGGTTGTAGAGCAAACCAATAAAATAATGACAGCCATGAATGATGATATTCATCAGATGACAGGCGACTCCGTTAAAACAAGCGATTACGCAAACCAGCTTGCTTTATTGGCGGTAGAAAGCCGGGAACTTGTTGTTGAATCCAAAAAAAACATGGAACTTATTTCAGATAACTCTGCATTTTTAAACAAGCTGCTTGAAGCGATGGATGACATTTCCGAAAAGACAAACATGCTTTCGTTTAATGCATCAATCGAGGCTGCACGCGCGGGAGCTTCCGGAAAAGGTTTTGCGGTTGTCGCTACGGAAATCCGTCAGCTTGCTGAAAAATCAAGATCGACATTAACGGAAAGTTTTTCAAATATCAAAGGCATGATGGACACAGTTAAAGAGGGGATAGAGCTGTCAAACAAGGTAACGCAGAGGCTTCTTACAATTATTGAGAATTCCGAAAAGTCTTCAGAAATGATTGACAATATAACTGTAAATATGAAAAAACAGCAGGATGAATCGGAAGCCATAAGAACGGGTATGAATGAACTTTTAAACAGCACCAGTCAGATACGGGGATTAGCAGAGATGGAACATACGGAAAATATTAATTTGATTGAATCGCTGTCAAAAATACATAACTTCTTTCAGCAGGTTTCCGGCATGATCGACTCCCAGGTTAAAAACGAAAAATCCATTACTGAATCCATACAAACAATTAAGGATGTAATGATCGAAAATAAAAAGAATACGCAAATTCTTATAGAAACTACAAGCGCGATCCAAAAATAAGAGCGGATAAGTTATGAGTGATAGTAAAGAAACATATGGTTTAGGAGGCTGGAAAATGTCAAAGAATGACAATTTGATACATTTTATCGGCACTGCCGATGAGCTTAACGCGCATCTGGGACTTGTCAGGGCAATACTTGCAAATGAAAACGCATGGCAGTTCTCATGGGCGCACGCCTGCGGATTCATCGAAAAAATACAGAAAAACCTGATGAAGATGATGTCTCATGTTTCCGACACTAAAAATGAAAATTATTATTTTGTTAAAGCTGAAGTTTCGGAAATAAACAGGGAAATTGCAAGGCTTTTGGAAAGCATTCCAAAGCAGAAAAAATTCAGCATTCCCGGTAAAAATATTATAGAAGCGCAGATTCAGATAGCAAGGACGGTAGCAAGAAGGACAGAGAGGCTGTATTCAGCAATTTATGAAGAGCATTCACTTTGCCCCAATGCCGGAGAGTATTTAAATAAATTATCGGATTATCTTTATTATTTATCGCAGCAGGAGTCACTGGTAAACGTTAATTTCATAAATCAAATTACCGGTATATAAACCTGATGCGCAAACGGATAACTTGATTTCAAGCGGTATCTAAAAAAATCACATGGTTTCATATAATGTTTCAATTAATTCTGAAACATCTGCAGAAATCGTTTTTGCGTTTATTTCCCTTTCCATCGCGCGCGCAAGGGAATCGGGCATTGATACAGGACCTGTAAGGGGTTCTACAACTTCCGAAAATTTTGCAGGATGCGCAGTACTGAATATCCCAATAGCTCCTTCTTTAATTTTATTTTCAGCAAGAAGTTTGTCTGTGCCTTTCCAGCCTACTGCGCTGTGCGGATCAAGAATGTATCCGGCTTCCCGGGCTATGCGTAAAATTGTTTCTTTTGTTTCATCGTCGCTGACAGATACGCCAAGTATTATCCGCCGCATTTCATCCCATGAAAAATGCGCAGACATTCTCTCAAAGTTACTGGGCGCGCCTACATCCATCGCATTGGAAATGGTTGTCTGTGATATCCGCGCAAGATATTCGCCGGAATCAAGATAATCGGGAACCGTCTTGTTTATATTTGTAGCTGCAATAAATTGATTTACGGGAGCTCCCATTTTCATTGCATAAAGTCCTGCTGTCAAATTGCCGAAGTTCCCTGAGGGAACGCAAAGCGTGACAGGTGAACCCCGCCGCGGAGTAATGCAAGCCTTTAAGCCTGTACGAGGCGTTGCATTTCCGTCAGGATCGGTCAAGCCTGCAAAAGCCCTTCCTGCTGCTGCCGAGTAGTAAACAGCCTGAGGAATAAGGCGGCTTATATTGATTGAGTTGGCGGATGATAAGGCCGCGCGTTTTTTTAAAGGATCATTTGAAAGCGCCGCTTTCACAAGCCTTTGGCAATCATCAAAACTGCCCTCTACGGCAATGGCGCTTATGTTATTGCCAAGGCCTGCAATCTGCCTTTCCTGCAAAGGTGATACGCGGCCTTTTGGGTATAAAACAGTGACAAAAATGCCTTCTACGCCTAAAAACCCGTCTGCGACAGCGCCTCCTGTATCGCCGGATGTTGCAACAAGTATTCTTAAGGGCCTGTCCTCGCCGCGGCGCAGATATGAAAATGCGCGCGCCATAAAACGGGCGCCGAAATCTTTAAAAGCCGCAGTCGGCCCGTGAAAGAGTTCTGATACATAACGGTCTGCGACAGCTATTAATGGTGCTGTAAATGTAAATGCCGACTGGACAATTTCGGATAACGCATTACCGGGAATTTCATCCTTTACATATGGTTTAATCGTTTCAAAGGCAATATCGCGGAAATCCATCGATCCAAGCGATGAACGCACCTGCTCAGAATATTGAGGTATTTCCTCAGGTACAAAAAGCCCTCCGTCCGGGGCAAGGCCGGAAAGAGCTGCAGATGCGAAATTTACAGTTTCATTTTTATTTCTTGTACTATAATAATACATAATAACCTCTATTTATGCAGTTTGTTAATCGGATGCGATACATCAGGTATTCTACCATATTGTTACAATTGACATAAAGGGGTTTTCTAAGATAACATATAATATAAGGAGTATATGTGGCGAAAGAAGAAGCTATAGAAGTAGAAGGCGTTGTAAGAGAGGCTCTTCCCAATACCATGTTCAGGGTGGAACTGGATAATCAAAACGGGCATTTGATATTGGCTCATTTATCCGGTAAAATGCGAAAACACTATATCCGTATTGTTCCGGGTGACAGGGTCAGAGTTGCCCTTTCACCCTACGATCTTAGCAGAGGCAGGATTATTTATCGCGAGCGGTAATCACAATTATTAACAAGAGGGTTTTTATGGCTGATGATACAATTTACGTTAATGTTGAAGAAGGCTCAAAAAGGGTAATGAATAACATCAAGCTTTATGTCAAATTACTTGCCAAATTCAAACTTGATTCAACCTGTAAGGAAGTTGAAGACGCTCTTGCTGAGGGAAATATGGAAAAGGCCCAGAATGCGGCGCACACATTAAAGGGTCTTACGGCAAATCTTTCGCTTTCCGAATTGTACAAACAATGTCTGGAACTTGAAACACAAATAAAGAACGGCTCTGTTCAGGAAGAGCAGCTTGAAATTGTAAAAAATGTCTATGAAATGACATTAACAGAAGTAGATAGGATTTTAACATTATATGCTTGAAAATACCCCAACAGTACTGGTTGTAGATGACGTTGACACAAATGTATTGATTCTCGAAGAAATACTAAAAGACGATTATAATATTATTACTGCGTCCAACGGCAAGGAAGCGCTGGAATTACTCCAGGTAACAAATCCTCTTCCAAAAATAATATTATTGGATCTCATTATGCCCCATATGAACGGAAGAGAGCTTTTTGATATTTTAAAAACAGATAATACATTCAAAAGGATACCGGTTATTTTTATCACTGTAGAAAATGAATCTGAAAGTGAACTGCTGGATGCCGGCGCCGTTGATTTTATAAATAAGCCGTTCCGTCCGGAAATTGTAAGGTTGAGGGTAAGAAACCAGATAGAGTTAAAAAATTACAGCGATAATCTGGAAGAAATAGTTGCATATAAAACCGCCGAAGCTACCAAAACTCTTGAGAATGCGCTTCAGGGGCTTGCAAACGTAATTGAACACCGCGATTTGGAATCCGGCGAGCACGTTAAAAGAACACAGTTGTTTGTAAAGGCATTAATTGATTACTTTTTGGAAACAGATTCCTGTTATGCCGAGGAACTAAGAAAACTCCAGCCTGACATAATAATGAAATCCATGGCCCTCCATGATGTCGGGAAAATTGCAATACCGGATAAAATTCTTTTGAAACCCGGTAAGCTCGATCCTGATGAATATGAAATGATGAAAACCCATACAACGCGCGGCAGGGAAATTATCCATGAACTTGGCGATGTTAATTCATCACTGTATCTTAAACATTGCGAAGACATCTGTTACGGTCATCATGAGCGCTGGGACGGCATGGGTTATCCAAACCGGTTAAAGGGTGAGGAGATACCATTAACCGCCCGCCTTGCAGCCTTGGCTGATGTTTACGATGCGCTTGTTTGCGCGCGTGTTTACAAATCTGCAATGCCGTACGATGAAGCGTTAAAAATAATCGCAGACGGAAAAGGCACCCAGTTTGATCCTGTTATCGTTGATGCTGTTATACAAATACAGGACAGATTCAAAGAGATTTCACAAAAATACAAATAATGCTGGATAATAAATAAAGGAGAAAGCATCATGAAAAAATTTTTCGTTTTAATTATTCTTTTTGCGTTTACTGCGTCATTCCTGGCAGCAGATTCTGTAGTAGGATACTGGTTAAGTATTGATGAAAAAACAAACAAGGTTACTGCAGGATGGCAGATATACCTGGAAAACAATGTGCTTTTCGGCAGGATTCTTTCTTTGGCAGATGAACCAAGGGGCACAATAGCAGACCGCTGCAGAGAAAGCTATAATGGGTTTCCCGTTCGGGGAAGAGTCAATACAATGCCTGTAGCTGGAACTCCCTGGATTTTCGGCCTTACAATGCACAGGCCCGGCGACTGGAGAGGCGGCAGCATAATCAATCCGGAAGACGGCAGAATGTATAATTGCAGAATAATTTTCCATGCTGCAGACGGCAGAAGATATCAAAAGGACACCCTTGAAATGCGCGGCGAAATAGGGCTTGGGATTGGCCGAAGTCAATTCTGGCAAAAGACAGATGAGGCAACTGCAAGTAATTTGTGGCCGAACTAGTATCTTCTGAACATCCATTACAGCTCTGTTATCAAAATCAAATGATATGATATGTGAAATAAAAGGTATTCCGGTTTATTATGAAAAATACGGGGAAGGAATACCAATATTACTGATTCATGGCTGGTCGGTTGATCACAGGCTGATGTCAGGACCATTCGAACCTGTACTAAGTCAATTGCAGGGATACTGCAGAATTTATATAGATTTACCTGGTATGGGAAAAACTCCTTCCGCAGACTGGCTGAAAAATTCCGACGATATGCTTGTAATACTAAAAGAGTTTATTGATAAGGTTATCGCAAAGGAAAACTTTTTATTGGCAGGTGAATCATATGGGGGATACCTGTCGCTTGGGCTTATCAATGAACTTGGAAGCAGGATAGATGGTGTTTTTTTGCTGTGTCCGTCAATTGATTCATATTTGAATGTTATTAAAAGCGGTAATTTACCGGAAAAATCACTTTTATGGAAATCAGATTTGTCTGCTGAACCGGAAGATGCAGCAGTTGTGAAAGCGTTTTTAAGCATGGCAGTTATCGCAACACCGGAAACATTTGATAAATACAAAAGAGATATACTGCCCGGTTATAAAATACATGATAAGCAATTTCTTTTAAATCACTATAAGGGTGAGTATAATCCGCAGTCAGAGGAAGCTCTAAAAAAAATATTCTATGATAAACCTGTATGTATCTTAACAGGCAGACAGGATCATGTTGTGGGTTATTATTATGCATATGAAGCATTGGACAGATTTCCCAGAGCTTCTTTTGCAATTCTGGATTGTGCAGGGCATAATCTGCAAATAGAAAACGACCCGCTTTTTTCACAGTTCGTAAAAGACTGGATTTTAAGAGTAGAATTGGAATACAAAAAATTAAAAGGGTGAATTAAAAAAGCGCTTGATTAAATATTTAGCTATAAAGACAAAATTCTGTTTCAGGGCTGTCTTGAGTTGCTTTCCGGACAGCCCCAGGCTCATTTAATTACTTTTTGCGGTTTTTGCCGGATTTTCTCCCTCTGGCCTGTTTTGCGCCGGGGACTTTTGAAGCATTTTTCCGTTTTTCTGAAATTGAGTTTGATTTTCGTTTTGTTGTTTTTACTTCTGCCTTTGCCGTACCTTTGGGTTTTTCAGCTTTTTGTATGCTTTTTACCAGTGACAAGAACTTTTTATTTGCGGAAAGTTCATCTATTTCCGATGATAACTGTATATTCAGCCAATACATCGGAGAATTATTAAAATATTTTCCCAGCCGAAGCGCGGTAGGTACTGATATTTTTGCTTTTCCTTTTATTATGTTAAGTATTGTTTGATAACTCAGCTTAATTTCTTTTGAAAGATAAAAGGGATTAATTTGGTAGTCATCAATAAATGATTGAAGGACTGAACCCGGGGTTTTAGTTGAATTTGGCATAATAGCTCCTTAAAATATGATTTAATAATCATATAATAAATAACAAAGAGTAGCAAGTGTTAAAACAAAAATAAATAATATTTGACTGATTTAATATAAATATTCTTATATACCTGTATTAGTATCTATATGAAAAATCAGCTTTTTATTTTAGAAATTTCAGCTAATGATGGCTTAAACGCCGGATATTTTTTGGATATCAGAATTGTACTGGAATTTAATGAAAAACATATAAAAATGCAATTCTTAAGTTTTTTATTTGTTAATTACTCATAAAATCAGTGTCTAAATGGCAACTAACCAGAAGAAAATCATTATTTGTAGCTTCATAATGGGGAATATGCCTTCCAATAACAATTAATGCCCTGTTTTCAAATGGACTGATAAAATAACCTAAAGAAAAAACATTGAAAATAGTATTCTGTATGAATTCCGTTTCAGAAAAGCCATCTTCATTAATCACTTTTCTTTTTCCCTGTGTTTCAACTATTATTCTGTAACTTTCAATTTCCTCATAACCATAATGGGAATCTTCTTTTTTATTAATTTCTTCAATAACATTATAGACTATATTATTGTGTATAACAGGTAGTTTTCTAAACTCTGTCTGAATGAATTCAATTCCGTTATTTATACAGATATTTCTGAATCCCTGGAAAAAAGCTTCATAATCTATTGCAGGCCCCTCTTCGTCATATCCGCTTCCTTCTGAGTATATCATTCTTCTTCCTTCGCCGTTATCAACCACAGAATTTTTCCATAAAATACTATTATCAATAAGATCTAAAATATAGACTTCTGTAGATATCCAGCCCGGTCCGTCCCAAATATCAGCATAACTATAAGCTGCTTTTCCATCTCTTGACCATCCCCATAATCTGAAATTATTACGGGAGCTAAACCAGTAATTAAGACTGATGAAATGCTCGTGTTCTTCATCAAATTGGAATAGATCTACTATTAAGGGAAGTAAAATATTTTCTGCTCCGTAATTTACATGCATATTCCTGAAATCCTCATTAAAATCTTCATAGTCCTCATAGTATATTGCCGGCTCCTCATTGATATGTCCTTCAGTTTGAGCATGCTCTGCTTCTTGCAGCGAAGTTTCCCATGCTTGTGAAGTAATTTGTATTTCCTGATTTTTTTGCGCGCGGCAGTTTATTAATAAAAATAGCCCTGCAAAAATAACCAAAATAAATAATTTTTTCATTGGATACTCCAGTATTAATATGATCACGCTTTTTAGTTATAATTTCAAGAGAACATATATATGAAGATAAATTCCTTATTGAAGTTGGAAGAGGTACGGGGTGGTTTAACGCATCACATATTTCTTTTTATATAAAATAACAATAATCAAGTAATCTGTTGCCGAATTTGTCTTCTTCATAGAACCTGTGCCAGTTAAAGCGCTGGAAAAACCATTTTTCCGGTACAGGGAATTTATTTTTGCATTTGTCATGGTAATTTATTATTGCATCTCTTTTGCCGTATACAGTGCAAACACCTAATGTTGATTTGGGGAAGTCGATAACTTCATATCCTTGCTGAAGAAGCTGCGGGGAGATTTCCGTACCTTCCGGCATAAATATCCCAAGCCAGTATTCTGCATATTCATTATTGATCTTTATCAATCCTATGTCCGCATTGCCGCCTTCATATAATTTCTTTAATTCCATAGTTGTCTGCTTTTCTATTAATTCAAATTCATTATTTAAGCGGCAGGTATCAATATTATCAAGTATTTTTTTATAATTAAAATCGGAAATGGATTCTTTATATTTTTTCCCAATGAAACGTAATGAAGGAACTTTTTGTTTGTAAGTATTAATTATCCCTGATGGTGTTTTTTGGATATGATTTTCAGTTTTCTTAGTTACAGGCGCATACCATTCCCATTGATGATAAAGTCCGCCAAATGCCAAAGAATCAAATCTCTCAAAATTAATTCTTTTTCGTTCCAGAAAAAATTTTTGGTTTTCATCATCCATAAAATCGTCTATTGCTTTGAATAGTGCATCCGCTGCAGCCATATTAACTTCAGAACCTTTTGGGCTAATGAAGCAAAAACGGGCGCATAACGAAGACGGGAATGTATAGTGATCAAAACCTTCAGGAATATTTTTTAGGTTTTTAACCAGAGCTGCCGGCATAAACAGGGAATAATCAGGATGATAATTATCAGTAAGGGCTGTTCTGCATAGGCTAATGTGCATATTGTAGTTTTTAATATTCGGTATTTTGCAGCGTTCATAATTAACAAAATTATTTGCTATTTGAGGACATAAAACTAAATCATCGCGGAATGTTACTTTATGCATTTTTCCAATTAAATAAAATTGAGGAATCATAACAAGATCAGGCCCTAACAAAACTCCGTCTTTTACTTTACTGGAGTTAAAAAGATGCAAAGGCGGATTTATTTGTATAAACTGCCCGGTTTTACGTAAATCACCGGGTGTTAGTCCATATTCACGTTTAAATGCCCTGATATAAGATTGTTCAAACTCAAAACCGTAATCCAGAGCAATATTAATTATATTTTGATCGGTCTTCAGCAAGTCTCCTATGCTTGCAGCAAGTTTCCGGGAACGTATGTATGTACCGATAGATTGCCCAAAAGCAATTGTAAATATCTTTCGCAGATGAGATGATGAAATAGAAAACTTATCCGCAAGATAATTATAATCAATATCGTCTTTTAGCCTGTCTTCTATCTCGTTTAATACGCTATCAAGCAAATCATAGGGTTTTAGCATTGTTGTTTACCGTGTAAATATAATAGTGATTTAGTATATCAAAAAATGAACTTTTTTGATTATTAATCTCTGTAATTTCCTTAATGAGTTTAAGGTATAGAAGGGATTGATTTGTAATCTTCTGTAACGCTCATTATAGCTGTTACAATTTGAGGGAAAACAAACTGGTTAGTATGCCTGTTAAGAATCCTGAAACTCGCTGAACCTTCAAGACGGACAGGCGCATGCCCGCCATCCCACCAGAAACAGCGTATACCTTTACTCATGGCATATCCAACTAAGAATTCTGTATGTCCGGCTCTTGCATCGATATTATTTTGATCTTCTGCGCCGTATTCGCCAATAATTACAGGTATACCGGCTTTTATGAATTTATTATAAACAAGATCAATTCCTTCTATAACCGGTGCAATATCGGATGGATTATTCTTATCCCATGTCCTTACAGCTCCATTTACTATTGTGGCTCCATAAGAAAATGTATATGGCGAATATAAATGTATAGAAACAATTATCTTATCAGGAGTTGTATCTTTTGGAATAAGCAAATCATTTACAGAAGATACAGTTGAAGCAGCGGCATAGGTATTAATCATTAAGACTCGTTTGCTATTATTACCGCCGCTTGTCCTTACTGTATCAACAAACACTTGATAGTATTCATTTATAACAGCACGTTCTTCAGCAGTACCTCCAGCCCATTCAGCGGCGCTGCCTTTGGTTCTTGGTTCATTCAGGCCCTGAAAGATTAACTTTTCATTGTAATTTCGGAAATTATAAGCGATCTGTTCCCATATTATCCTGAATGCCCGTAATGATTCTGCCTTTTGCGCATTTTTGAATTTAAATATATCTTCATCATGATGTGTGTTAATTATAATATACAAATCAAGTTCAACCGCATAGTTAATTACTTCTGTAACCCTATCCATCCAGTCTGAACGGATAATATAATTCCTTCTGCTTGATGTTTTAGATCTGTCAACTGCTTTTGACCATGAAACCGGAATCCTGATAGCGTTAAAACCTGCATTTTTTATAGCTGCAACATTTTCTTTTGTTATAACAGGATTAAACCAGCATGTTTCTATCCAGGAAAGAGGAGAATCATAAAAAATCCATTTTTCATCGTAATCAGTAGCGTCAAGAGCGTTTCCAAGATTCCATCCGGTCCTTATATCAGACACCAGTTGAGCAGCAGAAATATCATTAAACGGCTGCGGGTTTGGCGGAGCTTCGGCGCTTAAATAATATTTTCCATTTGTGTTGTTACTTATACAACTAATCATTAAAATTCCTGCAATAAACGCTAAAATAAATTTCATTCAGGTTCCTGTTCTTCAAAGCATATATTTTCTAAATGTCAAATAATGAACATTTTTGCCTTAACTTAATATAATTCCCATGGGTTTATACAATTATTGGCTATAAACTGGAATTCTTTTGGGTCTGGGTATTTATATGATGTCCAGTTTTCAAAACTTTCAATTAAAGCCAAAGCGTCTTCATCCGCTAGAGTAGTCAGGAATTTTTGGCATTTTTCTACTATATCAGCTGGTTTATTGAAAGCATTTATTATGCATGCTTCCAGTTTGCGTAAAGACGGAAATAAAATTTCATTTTCTATAAGAATGAGCCTGTAAAGATTATAAACCATACTATTTGCAATATGATCTTTCATAAAACCTTCCGGTTTGCAAATCAGCCAGTAATATGAATAAGACTGTTTTAGTGTACAGTAAAACCGCAGTTGTTTTGATGCCGCCTCCTGTTTTTGAAATACCGGTATTTTTTTAGCGAGCTCCTGTAAACCTGCCTGACGGCAAAAAAGCATTTTTGCACTGGTAAACTTGTTTCGTTTGGGTTCAGGCCCATTTTCCGCTAATTCTTCCATGTGTTTTTTTGTCATGTAGTGAATATCGAAATAGCCGCCGTCATAAGTGCATTTTCCAAAACATGATTCAATTACATCGCCTGATTTATCATTTTCATCAAAAAATAATTTTTTCTTCTCTTCAAAAAAATCAGGTGTTACTACAGCAATACCGTCAATGTCTGAATCCGGACGTTCTGTACCAGTAGCAATTGAACCCACAAGAAACAGCGCAATAATTTTAGGGTTTTGACCATAATGAGCTATCATGCTTACTATGGATTCTTTGTGATGTTTGTACATTTTTTTACCTCTTTTAATTGATCAATCATAAAAATTCTTAGTAAAATGTAGATGAATAAAAAATAAAAAAATGAACATTATTGATTTTTTAAATCATTTTCCGTTCCCTGTAAAAGCATTGTGAATATAAAAGCGGCAGCCAACCCCACTGCAACAGTAAGCCCCAAAATATTAACCGGTGTAAAGCTGCTAAAAGTTAGAATGCCGAATGAAAAACCGGAAGTAATAAAAGATAAAAACACAGCAAAGCGCACAAGTTTCTTACTCTTGCCGTTTTTGCTGCCAGACATGAAAATATTAAAATCTGTCCCCAAGCCAAAAACCAGGATAAGAGCAGAAATAGGTAAAAACCCTAAAGGTATATTTTTAAGAGCCAGAACAGCTAAAGCAGCAAGTATTCCCAAAGCAGGAGTTATACAAATTATTATACTCTTTTTTATTGGATAAACAATAAAAATTATGATAGCAATAATAAAATAAGCTATAAAAAATAATAACACAATAATTCTGGTAAGGTAATCTAAATCGCGGTTTATATCTTCTTCCTTATTGATTAAATACACAAAATCGTATTTCTCTGCAATGGATTTAAATACACCTAAATCTTTAGCATGAAAAGGAAACACGCAAGAATAATAATACCCGTTTATTTCACCTATCCAAAGATTGGAGATCTCCGCCCAGAATCTTACATCTTCGGGAGAGTAATAAATTTCTCCGGCAGCAAATTCCGCATAAAATATTTCTTCATATTCCGGCGGGAATCCAAGGTTGTTATACTGTAAGCCGGCCAGAGGCAGCAGAGCGCTCATGGCTTTATAGGTGTTCTTTTGGTTTTCTAACGAAGGAACAAACATCGAAGTTCCTATGAATGAATTCAGATTCCCTCTGGCGGTTTCTTCTTCCAGCTGCAGGATAAGCCGTTCTTCGTTTTTTAAAGTTTCTTCGGCGCTGCTGCCGGAAACGATAAAATACCAGGGTGAAGAGCCATGATCCAGAACAATAGCTGCCCTTTTTTCCGACTCCTCAAGGAAAGGTGACATTGTGTAAAGAGAGCCTAAATCAGTTTTTATTTTCAAACCATGAGGATTAAAGAAAAGAATAATGATAAAGACTGCTGCCAAAACCGAAGCTAAAATTATTCTAAATACCGGAGGTATAGATATTTTTTTTCCATCCAGAAATTTAAGATGCCTTTTATTTTCGTCTGGCAGCTTCAATAGAGGATAGATGCAGTAAGCGGTAAGAAAAGAACTTATTAACCCTACCATGGTAAAAACTGAAAATTGTTTAAAAATAGGGAAAGGTGTAAAAAGAATAGAAAGAAAACAAAGTGTAGAAGATACAAAACACATTATCAAGCTTTTGGAAATTGAAGAACGAATTTCATTCCCGTTTTTTAATGCAGCATTTCCCCGCCACGAAATGAAAAAATGAATAGAATAATCTATACATATTCCTATCAGGGTTGTGCCAAAAATAAATGTGAAAAAATGAATTTCTCTAAAAAATAAAAATACAGTAGTTGTTGCCAGCACCAAAGATATTAAAATATCCAGTATCGAAAAAATGATAGGAATGGGCGAACGGAAAATAATAATAAAAAGCAAGAGGATAAAAACCAGTGAAATAGTACAAAGAATAGCGATTTCTTTTTGCGCACTGGAAGCGCTTTCGTAACTGTGAAAAGGAACTCCGGAAAAATACAATTCCAGTTCCGGTTCTGAATCTTTAATCAATGCTGCAGCGGAATAAAAATCATTTATGATATTGTCTGCAATATTAGTAACAGAAACTGCCTGAGAAGAAAGTGTCATTCGAAGGAGAACATGCCAAATCTCATCATTTTGGACCGACAAAACATCTTCTTTAATTCCAAGATTCCCGCTTGCAAGCAATGACGATGAAAGAAATTCTTTCATTCGTCTTTCTGTAAGAAGAAAAGGATCCTTGTCGATATGGGTAAGCGGAATTAAATTAAATGCTCCATAAACCGAAACCAGAGCATCCGTCGCAATTTCTCCTGCGTCTCCTGATTCCAGCAATTCAATGGTATTTTTTCCGGCAATAACAAAACGGGATTTGTAGAAATACTCAGCAATTTCTGCGATAGCATGAGAATCATAAAAAAGAGAGGCGCTGTCAACACCTGCAGCATTTTTAAATTCGTTATAAAAAGAAACAGCTGTATTTTTAGCTTTTTCAAAAACGGGGGATGCAAAAAGGATAACTGTTTCACGGCTATTTCTTTCTTCAAGAACATTGTCTGCTTCAGCAATCTTTGACATGTTTCTCTGCGGGAACAAATCCAAAAGCTGGGTGCTTAAACGCAGGGGCGGTGCAAAAAACAATGATAGACCCAATAGTGCAGGGATGCCCAAATGTATAATAAACCAAAGCTTAATGAAGATATCGCGCTTCAAAGGAAGCAGCTTTCTTTGAAGCATTAAATTATGGAATTGAAAAAAAAGCTTCTTCATGATCACTAAGTCTTGCCGGATGACTGAGGTTTGACAATGTATATGTAATGACATCGCCGTTTTGTTCGAATATCCGGATAGATCGTATTGCGGAATCACCGCTCAATGTTATTTTCGTAACAAAGGAAGCAATAATGCGATCCCGCGGTAAAAGCCCCATATTCCAATTGGAAACACTGCCAAAAAAGAAAACTTCAAAATTTCCCAAAAGCCCTTGGCTATGACCGGAAAATACTGAACTTATAACATCAGCCATCTGAGTAAAGGTTTCGTTCCCTTGAGAGCTTAAAACAGATTTTTGCCCGTTTGGCCTTGCCTGCATAATATAATCATTTCCCATTATCATTGTAGATGGGAAAGGCTGTAATGTTTCCCAAACCATACCTTGCTCTGCTGCAATGATAAAATTACCGGAAGACATAAGAGATCTATTAAAGCGGGTCAAGTGTTTTTCCTGTTCAAAATTTCCTTTGATAATGGGATGTTTTGCAAGATTTGCACAAGTTGCAGTAAAAGTAACCATGGTCTGCGGCGTCAGCGGATGACGGAAAACATCTTCCTCTGCCCATACCGGTATAAGTATGAAAAAAAAGCATAGAAATAAATTTATAATATTTCTATTCATGAAATTCTCCTTCCAGAGTATAAGTATATCTACGTAAATGGTTTACCAGTTTAACGGTATTTTCCTTTTTTTCAATTTCGATTATAACATTATTCCCGCTTAAAATACGGCGAATACCATCATTAATTTCCAAAATAAAGCCGCTGTCTTTCAATGACTTGTCTAATAGAAATGGATCATAGAAGCAAAATTGGAAATCTGCTATAATATATTCCGGTTTAAAAGATCGTGTAATAGATCTGGGAATAACAGCCGATGAAAAATTAACTGCGCCGTTCTTGTAAGATAGTTCTCCTATGCTTGCACCCATTTCATTAAAAAAAATCATCTCTATTGCATCTTCATCTGCCTTTACCCAGGAATTTAAAAAATAATTCTGACCCATGAATTCAGCAGATAAAAACAGAAGCATATCCATAGTTTGTTCAATTCCTTCAGGAGGCAGTAAAACGAACTTAGAGTTATCTGTCAAATTTATATATAGTATATCTTTTTTGGCAATTGATGTGCATGAAAGAATAAAAATAATGCAAACAGAGGAAAAGAAGAGGAGCTTCATATCACGCATATGTCTCTTTATATGTAAGATTGGCATATTTGTCAATAGGTGATTTTTAACCCAAAAGATGGTATTGGAAAAGGTAAACTATAGTTTGCCGAAGTTCTTCCTTTGGCTACTTCGCCGGTGTATGGGTTAAAATAGGTATTCCCCTGAGAAATATACAAAAAGGAAAGTATATTTTCTAAAGCATTATATACTTCTAATCTTACTTTTCCTGATTTATTGGTGTAAAAAAAAGATATTTTCATATCCATTTGCATAAATGGGGTAGTGCGGTTATTTTTATCCCGCACTTCTTCCCAGAAAAATTTTTCTATGAAATGACTTTTACCATTATGCGGATCGAAAATATATACCGGATAACTTTCAGGTCCTGAGCCGACACGTTTAAGAATCTGCTCTCCGCTTGCAAGGCCAAAACGAGTGTATATATTAATGCGCTGAACCGGTCTTACATTCAAAATGAGATTCAAGGAATGAAAACGATGGTAATAGGGAAAATACCATTCATTGTCTGTTGCATTCGGATCACTGTGCCGGGCGGCATTGCCGCGAAGGTTCCCCTCCGGATCAAGATGCTGCGTCCAATTGTAAGAATACGAAATCCATCCGTCCCAAAAACGCGAACGTGTTTTTCTCAGCATCAGATCAATTCCCCATGCTCTGCCTTTGCCGTCAAAATAGTATTCGGTATCTTTGTTGCCTTCAAGATCAAAATTTAAGGGGGCGTACATCCTGTCATATATGTGTTTGTAATAACCTTCGATATTTATATACATACCATAAGGAAATTTTATTTCGGTTCCAACAACAGATGTCCATGAACGGGTTGGTTTAATTTCACCTATCAGGAATTGTTCTTCTATTTCCATTACCATATCCGGCATTGACGAAAAAAGTCCGGTTCCTGCGGTTAATTTTATAGACTCGAAAATGAAACGGTCTCTTAGAAGATTAAAATCCAGGTTAAGCCTTGGATTCAAAACCGGCTTTGTTCCCAGCGACAAATTTTCGCCGGAAAGATAATAATGATCTGTGCGCAGTCCAAGTTCCGAATTAAATCGTCCGGCAGGTGAAGTGTATTCGAAAAGTCCGTAAAGCGATGTAGTAAAGAGAGTATTGCCGGGAATATTGTAGTTCAAATAAGAAGGAGTGCTTACCCATAATTTTTCTTCCAGTAAATCACGGAGTGAATCATTGGGATTGCCCATAAAATTAAAAATTGTTTCTTTGTCATCTAAATTGCTTAACCGGTTTTCCTCACGTGTATTCTGAGTGCCGGATGTTCTGTGCATGCTAATCATTTCCTGTAAACCTGCGGCAAATAAAAAACCATTTGCAATTTCCCAATCATAATCGAGCCGTCCCTGTATGTTTCTGACAAGTTCAGAATGGGTGGATATATTTCTTGTTGATAAATTGTAAGGGTCTTTTAAACCGGCAAGTCCCGATTCGTATAAGTCACCGTATATGTCTATAAAGTTTTCTGAAAAAGATTTATTGTAAATGTTGTTGCTTATTTCTTCTTCATAGATTTCATCGCGAAAACCAACCCCGGCAAAAAATTTTACAAGCATATCGTAACGCGGAGTCAGGAGAAGAGAAGTTGTTAAAAACCCCTGATAATGAATATAATCGATAAACATTTTTTCGTCGCTTAGACCGTCAAAAGAATTTTCGTTTTTTATTCCAACTCCATCAGCGCCAATGAAAGCAGTAGAGCGCATTTCAAGCTTGTCGGTGAAACGGTAGTTTCCTGTTACAGTTCCGCTTCTAATATACGGCGCTGTCTTTATTGAGTTTATTAAACCTGCAAGGTCTTCAGGAAATTCTGGAATATTTGTTGCCTGCTTTGCCAGGAAAACAAAGGGATCAATAAAAGTAACACGCCCCATGAATAGAATGCCGCCCTTGTTCATAAGCGGAATGGAAAGATTAAGGCTGGCCGCACCGGCGCTGATGCCTAATTCAACTTCAGTTTCAGCCGGAGACGGTCTTTTGCTTGTTATGTCAATTAATCCGGATATGGTGTTTCCATGACGGCTGGAAAAAACACCGTGAGAAAGCTGTGCGCTTTCTACCATGCGGGGATCAAAAATTGAAAAAGCGCCGCCCCAATAATACGGAAAATCAAGATAAAAACCATCCAGAGATGCGCTTACATCCTGCGGATCCCCGCCGCGGATACTTGGCTGAGCATCTGCAAATTCTGTTAAGATTACACCCGGCAGAAGTTTGACGGAAGCTATTACATCCTCAACACCGCCAATTTCACCAGTCCGGCCTATATCCTGCCCGGAAACTGCAACGCTCCGCCCTGTTCTTGTTTCGTTTTCTGCGTATCTGGATGCTTCTATCACCAATTCCTGGTTTAGTAATATTTCTGAAAACATAAGCCCCAGTGTAAAATTGCTGGACTGGGTTGTAATAACAATCCTTCCTGTTTCATAACCCGGATAAGAGGCTTGAATTACTACCTGTCTGTTATCCGGCACAGTAATAAGGGCTATGCCGTCTTCATTGCATATATGCTGACTCCCATCCCATGAACGAATAATTGCTCCTTCAAGAGGCAGGTCAAGTTCAATATCGATAACAATAATATTTACATCGCGGGCAAACTGTTGCGCCTGCGGCGAACTAGGAGTTAAAATTAATGCCAGTAATCCGGCAAAAAGATTTTTTTTTAACACGCATAACCCCTAAATTATAAAACAAACTATATATGTTTTTGTAAAAATTTTGCAATTAACTCATCATATTCCGTTTTTTGTAAAGCTCTGACATATGAATGTCTGCCTTTGGGAAAAAAGCAAATCTCTTTAAACTCCGAAGCGCACGCTTCAAACAGTTCTTCGCTGTTTGGTTTAGTAGAAAATTTATCCATAGTACTGCAAATAAACAAAATCGGAATATCAATATCTTTCATATATTTTACCGGAGATTCTTTAAAAGGTCTAACCTTGGCCAGTAAATATATAAAGAAAAAAGCCGCATTAATAGCAGCATATACAACAGGGAGCATGGGCGCTTTAAGAACTTTGGCATGGGCTTTAAAAAACTCGTAATAATTTTTATATAATCCGTCAGTCACTATCCTTTTTAAGAAATCATTACCTTCTTTTTTAAGTTTATTGTATGCATAAACCGCTGTTGCAGCGCCAATGCAAATGCCATGAATTGTAAAATCAGCAATATTAAATTTATCATTTATATGCTTAATCCATAAAATTATATCGTCACTTTCTTTAATGCCTCCTGTTTGATATTTCCCGTCACTAAGACCTTGCGATCGGACATCGACAACTAAAATATTGTGTCCGTTTTTTGAATAAACATCAGCAAAATAATAGGAATAGAGCAGTGACTCAGATCTTCCCTGTAAGATTACAGCGCATTTGTCAAACCCAAAATTAATATATTCACCGTATAAATTAAGACCGTCACTTTTTATATGAAGCTGTTCTTTTTTATCATTAAATTTTTCCGCCCATGCCACACCTTCGGAAAACATAGACATTTGCAGCTCATCCTTTTTCTGAGTGCACTCCCTGACTCTTTTTTTAAAAGGGCTGCGGTATGTGGTTTTTAAAAAAATCATCAAAGCTAAAAGCAGGAATAAAAGTAAACTGACAACCGTTAGAAAAATAACTGCATAAATGCCGACGGTATTTATGCCGGCAATTTCCCGAAAATTATCTATTGTTCCGGTTAATAATATATTCATAGTTTAATTATTATCTTGTAATTAATTTTCCCTTATTTTTTACTGCATCTTTTTTTGTATTCACTATCAAGCTGCCAAAACATGTATACTCTTGCAATTCTTTCAAAGCAGCTAAATAAGTGTTTTCCAAGAATGAGCCACACACCTTTGGCAATTCTTCTTCCTATCAGCTTGCTTAAAGGATGCCATGTTGAAGAAAGGTGGTGTATCGCCATTGTATTTTCTGTAATTTTTATTCTGTGGGTAATGTAGTTTTTTGGGTAGAAGTATTCTGTTGAAAGGAGCAGAACATTATCCTCTAACTTTTTGGTTTTTCCGTCTAATTTAGTGTTATAAAGCCTCTTGGTTGAAGCGCTGAAATTAAAAACGGTCAGCATATTTGAACCGAGGTTAACCTTTTTACAAGGTGTAAGATATCTTTCGTGCACTTCCCGGATTAATCTGTGCCCTTTTTTTGCACCTAAAACAGCGCTGCCAAACCATAAATCCGATTCATATCCGATAAAAAAGTCATTTTCGGCTATTAGATCGTCTAATGGTTTTAAAAGTTCAATGTCGGTATCAAGATAAACACCGCCGTAGTTTAAAAGAATATAACTTCGTATGAAATCGGCGGCAAGCGCCCAGTTTTCCTTTTCAATTGCGGCTTTAACCCAGGAATAACCATCACAATCAAAATTTTCTTCATTCCATTTAATAATTTCCCAATCAGGATGAAGCTCACTCCAGCCATGTATAAAAGTCTTGTACTTCTCAGGGATTTCCTTTCTCCCAAGCCAAATATAATGTATTGTCTTTTCAATCATGTTTTATACCGTAAAATACCTTTCATCTGTCAATATTCAGCGTTTTTCTAAGGTTATTGTATTTAGTTCTTAATTATAGGTCAATACGAGCCTGCTGGGTTTTCTAATGATAAAAACAAAGAGAAATGCTATAATTGTAAAATATGGAACAAAAAAAGAGGTGGGTTGTCAAAATCAGGCAGGCATTATATACAAGTGCTTCTTTTGCTTATTTGAGGATAACCGCGAATCAGAGATTAAAACCAAGAAAACATTTGCGGTTTGAAACAGATGTGGTAGATCATTGCAATTTAAACTGTAAATCATGTCATCATTTTTCATCTGTTGCTGATCAAAACTTTGTAAAAACAGAAGTATTTGAAAAAGACTTTGCCAGGCTCTCGCTGCTTGCCGGAAGAAATAACGAAAATATTGATATAATGGGCGGCGAACCTTTACTGCATCCGGAAATTTCTACGCTCGCAGAAATAGCCAGAAAATATTTCGATGGACCTGTTAACATTGTAACAAATGGCCTTCTGCTTGAAAAAATGAACGAGGTTTTCTGGGAATCATGCAGGAAAAACAATATACGAATAGTTGTTACAAGTTATCCCGTAAAATTAAACGTTAAACGAATAAAAGAACTTGCAAAAAAATATAGTGTAAAATTAAAGATACGTTCGCTGTTTATGAACAAACACAGCTGGTGCAAACTTCCTTTTGATTTAAGCGGCAAACAGTGCATAACGGAAAACAGGAAGTTATGCATAACTGTGAATAAATGTATTTTTTTGAAAGACGGCAGGCTTTCTGCATGCTGCCTGCCGTTAGTTGCCGATCGGTTCAATAATTATTTCAGCAAGAACACGGAAACAGAAACCGCTGGTTTCTGTGCTGGAAACTTCACCCATTCCGGGCTCGTTGCAAGAACGACTCTTGCGGCAACAGAAGATGATAGTATTGATATTTACAAAGCAAAAGACATAGGAGAAGTATACGAATTTTTAAGCAAACCCATGCCATTTTGCCGTTATTGCAGAATAAAATCATGGGAAATTGGTATTGAATGGGGAGTGTCAAAGAAAGAAATAACAGAATGGATATAGAAAACATTAATAGGGGACTCTGTACTGGGTTTAACCCAGTAATCCGCTGCCGGTTATGGGATAGGCATTGTAGGATATTGACATAAAAAGTCCTTTTATACTATAATTCGACTATGGATGATCTAAAACGGCAAATAAAAGAATTAATAATAGACTCCCTTGAACTTGACAGTGTTAAAGTTGAAGATATTGTTGATTCTGAGCCTCTTTTCAGGGAAGGTCTTGGTCTTGATTCTATAGATGCGCTTGAACTTGGGGTTGCAATTAAAAAGAAATTTGGGGTAAAACTCTCCGCGGAAAATGCAGACAATAAAAAACATTTTGCGTCTGTGGATGCTCTTGCCGCATATATTGGAGCCGCTGGAGAGACATCATGACTGAAGAAGGATTTTTACTAAAATCCAAATTTAAATTCTGATGGTCTTTCGGTTAACCGGTATTTTTAAAGCCGCTGCCGGAAATTTCCCGATAAAAACGCCGTTTTTTTGGCTTACAACTCCTCTTTTTGTATTTGGTATTTTGTGCCTGTTTAGTGAATCCGGTTCCATTCTAAAATTTTACCCAATTTTTATGAATGTAGTATTTCTGCTTATCTTTGGTTTTACCATTTTTCTGCCCCCGCCGATAATTTACCGCTTTGCAGTTCTTATGGATAAATCTATTCCCGGCTCCCCCTGGAATAAAAGAATCGCCGAATATTGCCGCAAAGTAACCATTGTTTGGTGCGGCTTCTTTTTATTAAACGGAAGTTTTGCGGCTTACACTGTTTTTTCCGGTTCCGATACTTTATGGACTATATACAACGGCGGTATAGTTTTTATACTAATGGGTTTGCTCTTTGCGGGTGAGTACATCATAAGGAAAATAATACAGAAAAAAACGCATTTAGCTATTCCGCTTTCAATGTTCAAAAAAAAATCCCGTAATCCCTGGTTGATCCTGTGTTACGACGGCGCCTGGGGTGAAATGCGCTATAAAACCTGGAGAGACTTTATTATTGAAACTGCCAAATTGAGAAAGTACATTAATCAAAAAGGATTGGAAAAAAAACGCTGGCTGCTTTATAGCGAAGACTGCTGGTATTTTTTAATAGCTTTTACAGCTTTGCTTCAATGCAAAAAAGAAATACTTTTAAGTGCAAATATCAGCCAGGGTTACATCGCAGAAATACGCGGCTCGGCTGACAGTGTTGTTCCCTTTCTTACAGACCAGGTTTTTCCCGGGGAACAAGATTTCATACACATTCCCGCAGTGCTTGCAGATATATCGGTAAAACATTCCGATCTTAAAGAAATACCGGCGATTAATGCGGATGAAACATCAATAATAATGTATACATCCGGAAGCACAGGAGAGCCAAAAGCAATAAAGCAACGGCTTACAGAGTTTGAAAAAGATAACAGCGGTATTATTTCCTTACGGGGTGAAGAATTTCTAAAACGCAAAACATGTTCTACAGTAAGTCATCATCATATGTACGGTCTTCTTTATTCAATACTTTTGCCGTTTACAATTGGTGTTCCGTTTAGAAGAAAAATGATTGATTACCCCGGAGAACTGGAAAAACTTACCAGTTTTCCATATATGATAATTACCAGTCCTGCCTTCCTAAAACGCGCTGTAAAAACTGAAACACCATACAAATTAAAATCCCCGTGGATATTTACTTCCGGGGGACTTCTGGAATATGAAACGGCAAAAAAAACAAATGATGTACTGGGCTTCTGGCCTATAGAAGGTTATGGAAGCACTGAAACATCCGGTGTTGCCTGGAGACAATCAATAATTGGTCAAGAATGGACGCCGTTAGATACAGTCCAATTGAGTCAAGCCGAGGATAGCTGCCTTATTGTTCGTTCGCCGTATATCAAAGATCCGGCAGGGTTTAAGACAGCCGATATGGTTGAGCTTCTTCCTGATGGCCGCTTCCTTCTTAAAGGACGCATCGATTCAGTTGTTAAAATCGAAGAAAAACGAATATCCCTAACAGAAATAGAAAAGCGTATTTTGCAGTCTGGTTTTGTTGACGATGTTAGTGTTATCCCAATGGAAGGAAGCCGTCAGTATCTTGCTGCGGCAATTGTTTTTAATAACGAAGGGATAAAAAAATTCGACGGATTGGAGAAAAATAAAATTAATAAATTCTGGTGGGATTATCTTTCCCAATATCTGGAAAATGTTGTTATCCCAAAAAAATGGCAATACCCGAAAGAGCTGCCGGTTGATTCGCAGGGGAAAAAACGAAAAGAAGATATGATTATGCTTTTTAAAGATGGAACAAACGGGGACTCTTCTAAATGAGTAAAATAAGCGATGAAAAAATTATTAAGCAAACCGACAGCGCTGTCATTTTGGAATTCTCTATTCCCGGTTCAAGTGATTATTTTGACGGACATTTCCCGGGTTTCCCTGTCCTTCCGGCAGTAGCTCAAGTTTATATAATTATGCAATGTGTTTCTCGTTTTTTCGGAATCAGCGCCGGGCTTTCAGAAATAAAGCGGACAAAATTTGCCAGTATTATCCGGCCTGATATTCCGCTTCAATTAAACCTGGAAAAAAAAGAAAAGATTATTTCTTTTAAAATAATTTCTCCGGACGAAAAAACTGTTTATTCCGCAGGTACTCTTGTATTGCTGGAGGTATTATGAAACTTAGAAAAGAAAACGGACCATACAATATTTTTGCGGAAACGGAAACAACCGTTGAATTTTTTCATCTCGATCCAATGCAAGTTGTATGGCATGGAAATTACATAGATTATTTTGAGATTGCCCGCAACGCTCTTCTTGATAAAATAGGATACGGTTATTATGAAATGGAAAAATCTGGTTTCGCGTTTCCAGTGGTTGAAGTTTCCGTAAAGTATTTAGCCTCGCTCCGGCACAGGGATCGTGCCAGGATTAAGGCCATTCTTGAAGAATACGAAAACCGCCTAATGGTAAGATTCGAAATTAGAAATGCGCAAACTGGTATTCTTACTACCAGGGGGATGACCACTCAAATGGCTTTTGACATCAAGGCAGGAGAATCCTGTTTTGTCTGCCCTCCGGCTTTAACAGAAAAAGTTGAAAAATTAATCAAGGAAGGGAATTTTAGTTGAAAAAGAAAATTTTTATTTCGGCTCCGGGACTCATTTGCTGTGCGGGACAAAACGGCGAAGAATTATACGAATCCTGCATTAAAGGATATCAGGGCGGAATCATTTCACATAAAGGCTCTCCCGTTGGTCAAATTCCGGATACTGCTCTGCCGCCTCAGCCGAGTACGCAGTGCGGAACCGACACCGAGACCAAAGGTCGAGGTTCCCCTCTGGCAGGTTCCCCTCCTGAGTCGGCAAAAAATGCCCGGATTTTCAGGATAATTGACGCGGCACTGGAACAAATACGGCCGGAAATTGAAAAAGCCATTGCTGCATACGGCCCGGAAAAAATCGGTGTCTGCCTTGGTTCATGCGATAACGGGTCGGAATTATCCCTTGCTGCTCACAGAGATTTTTTTGAAAAAGGCGCTTTTCCGAAAGATTACAACCTTCGTTTTCAAAGCGCTTCATTTCCTGTTGAATATATATCTAACAAATTCGGTCTTAAGGGCCCTGCATATACCATCGCCACCGCATGCGCTTCAGGAGCAAGCGCTATTGTAAAAGGCGCCGAATTAATGCGTGCAGGCATTTGTTCCGCGGTAATCGCAGGAGGAGCTGATATTGTTTCTGACACAGTACTTACGGGTTTTAATTCCCTGGGTGCAGTTTCAGACAGCCTTAGCAATCCTTGCAGTAAAAACCGCAAAGGGATAAATCTTGGTGAGGGAGCTGCATTTTTTCTTCTTGATTTTGCGGAAACTGTTGACGGCATTGAGCTGCTTGGAAGCGGTGAGAGCGCAGACGCTTATCACATGACCGCACCTGGTGAGGATGGTGCAGGACCGGCAAAGGCAATGAAAGCTGCAATTTTGGATGCGGGAATTAAACCGGAAGATATAGGTTATGTGAATATGCACGGTACAGGTACGCCGCACAACGACAAAGCCGAAGCGCTTGCCATGACTGCCATATTCGACCCTTGTCCCCCTACGAGTTCCACCAAACCCATAACGGGCCATACACTAGGTGCGGCAGGTGCTATAGAAGCCGCGATTTGCTGGATGATAATAAACGGGAAAAAAGGGCTGCCGGTACATTGCTGGGACGGTGAAAGAGATGAAGAATTCCCGGCTCTTCCTCTGGACATTAGAGATGTTACTCCTTCAATCTGTATGAGCAACAGTTTTGCTTTCGGCGGGTGCAATGTTATTTTGATTATTGGCAGAACCCTCAGCGCCGAACCAAGGGTTCAGTAGGACAATATGATAGAAACAAATGACCTGCCTTCCATCGTACCTCACAAAGGAAAAATGTTACTCTTAAGCAGAATCACAGGGTATAATTTGGAAGAACGGAGCCTTGAAGCTGAATATCACATAACAGAAAGATGTCTTTTTTTTGATTCGGCAATCGGCGGAGTTCCAAGCTGGGTTGGTTTTGAATGTATCGCCCAGGCAATTGCAGCCTTTTCGGGAATTAGAAGCCGCGAAAAAGGCGGGAAAAGTGAAATAGGCATAAAGCCATCGCGGATAGGTTTTATCCTGAGTATTTCAAAAATGCAGGTTTTCCTCCCTGTATTAAAATCAGAGAATACAATTGTAATAAAAGTAAAGGAATTGGACTGTACAGATTTGGTTTACAATTTTGAAGGACAAATATTTTTTGAAGGTATAAAGGCTCTTGAAGGATCACTTACAGTTATGGAAGCATCGGCGGTGGAATTGATGCCGGAGGGAACGTTAAATAAAAATTAAACTAATTTATCCCAAATGGAATAAACTTCCGGGGCAGACAACATTTAATCTTCCTCCGCACGGTCCTGTTGTTTTTGCCGCTGCCCTGCCTGCCGGAATAGATCTTGTCTTTACCGATGAGAATGTTCAGGATCTTGATTTTGATGAAGACTGCGACCTTGTAGCAATTTCAATGATGCTCACCACACAGGTAAAACGGGGCTGGGCTATTGCAGATGAGTACCGCCGCCGCGGTATAAAGGTTATTTTCGGAGGCATTGCAACAATGCTTCATGCCGAGGAAACCATTGCGCATGCGGATTCTGTTTTTCTGGGTGAAGCTGAAACCCGAATGGAACAGGTAATCAGCGACTGGAAAAAAGGCGAGCTTAAGCAAGTTTATAATTTTATGTTAAAGCATCCCCCAATCGAATCAATAGGTCCTGCAAGACGCGATTTGTATACAAAAGATTTGTACAATCACAAAGGCGTTCAAATGGTTGATCTTTTCCATGCATCCCGCGGCTGCCGTTTCAGCTGTTACCCCTGTGCGGTTTCCTATCTTGGAGGCCGTTCCTTCCGTCCCCGTCCAATGAATAAAGTAATTGAAGAACTAGCAGGAATCGAAAATAACCGGCTCTTTATTGTTGACAATTCGCTGGCTCAGGATAAAAAATGGGAAATGGAATTATTCCGTGAAATGATCCCCTTAAAGAAAAAGTGGGTCAGCCATACTATCGAAGATGACAGGGAAGTTCTGGAGCTTGCCGCTCAGGCGGGCGCATGGTATGTATATCAGGCAATTTTCGATACATCGGATTTTATTAAAGAACGGGTAAAACGTTATCACGATCATGGTATTGGTGTAGAAGGTACGATTTTGCTTGGACTTGATAATCAAACCGAAGACGATATAAAACGGCTTATCGACTTTCTGCTTGAGATTAAACTTGACCTTGCAGAATTTACTGTTATGACTCCTTTTCCGCACACCAAGGCCTGGGATGATTATATGCGGCAGGGACGGATTTTTGATCGCGACTGGAATCATTTTAATGCAGGGCAGGTGGTCTTTACTCCGAAAAATATAAAACCTGAGCGCCTGCAGGAACTTTACGAATATGCCTGGAAGACATTTTATCAAGATGAATCCCAGGAAGAAAAAATGTTCCATCTTCTTTCCGCTGTAGCTGAACGCGAAATTGAAGATGGCACCTACCGTTCAAGAAACAGGCGTTTGGCACGCAAGTCTTTTGGCAAGGATATTGGTTAGATTATGCGCGTACCGGAAAAATACTACGATGAAATTTTTGATTTCAAAGGGCAGTGGGATATGCCTTCCCGATGCGGATTAAAGATTCTAATGCAAGAGAAGCCCGTGATTATTGTAACAGAGCTGTATCAGGATAATCCGGGCACTTCAGTTACAGCCGCAGGTAAAAGTCTTGCAGAACAAATCTGCCAAAGCAAAGGTTTAAATCTTAATGAAATAATTTACCTGCACTGCAACCCGGATACTAACTCAAAACTTTCGTTTTACGATGAGGAATTCTTTGAGGTTGATTTAACAAGCAAGGAACTTTCTTACCGGAAGTTAAATGCTGAAGAAATCTTGAAATTAATTAAGTAATATATATAAATAACTTATAAAGGAGATCGCATCATGTCTGGAATACCAAAAGTAAAAACTTATACCGCCGAAGAAAAATTAAAAAAAGCAGTCAAAATAAGAAAGATAATGAAAATATTTTCCAGGAAAAACCGCATGCTGGCAGGTAAAGAGCTTTTCTTAAATACAGATGAAGGGAAAGTCAGAGTACTAACCTATAATCTGGAGAATGAATCAAAGCTTCCTCTTTTTGTAAATATTCATGGCGGCGGTTTCATTCTTGGAAGTCCTGAAATGGATGATCCGTATATGATGAATGTTGCGGTTAAAGCAAATGTAAAAATAATTAGTATTGATTATAGTCTTGCACCGGAAGCGCCTTTTCCCAGAGGATTAAATGAATGTTATGCAGTAGTAAAGTATGCTCAAAATAAGGCGCAGGAGTTCGGGATAGATCCGCAAAAGATAGTTGTAGGCGGTCACAGTGCGGGAGGAAATTACAGCGCTGCAATGTGCCTGAAAAATGCTCAAGGCCGCGAACTTAATATTAAAGGTTTAATTCTTGATTATCCGCCGCTTGATGTATACACCGATCCGTTTTCAAAACCCAATGGCAAAGGATTTTTTGCCAAATTGGGCCGGTTATTTAATGCCTGCTATTGCAGCAACAAAGAAGAAAGTAAAAACCCCTTAATTTCTCCAATTTATGCTTCAAAGGAGCAGCTAAAATGTTTCCCGCCAACATTAATAATAACGGCAGGCAAGGATCTCTTGTGCAGAGAAGCTGAAATTTTCAGGGATAAATTAAAAGAAGCGGGCGTTGATGTAACTCATAAACGTTTTGAATCTTCCAAGCACGGTTTTACGTTAAGCCAAAAACCGGATGCGAAAGAAGCCTGGCAGATGATGATCGATTTTTTAAAACGGCATTTAATTTAATTTTGAAAGAATCAGACGTTTGAGAAAATCTACGGGGTTATTAATTCCTTCCTTCAAAGCCGAAAAGGGAATTGAAAGTGAATCCGGCTTGCAGGCTAGCACAAAACCAAAAGCTAATGGAAGATGAGTTCCGGGAAAAATATCTTTATACTCATGCGGTATTACTTCATCGGCATAAACAAAAATTAGTTCTTCAGATTCACCGCAGCCTCGAGTTTCCCCTCTGCTAAGAAAAGCCGCTTCCGCCAGGGAAAGACCTGCTCCAAAAGAATTCCCTCCGGGGTAAATAGCCGTATAACCTCCCTTTAAACTGAATGCCATGGAAGCCAGAGCTGCGGGAGCGTTAAAAACCGAAAGTGAAAAACCGGCGGGCATTATATCGTTGTCTTCAATAAATGTTTTATTAATTTTATATTGATGTGTAAGCTCTCCGCGAAAAGAAAGAAAAAGCATCTTTGTTTCTTCGGCCACAGGCAGAAGATCATGAACCACCTGTATTGTCATTTTGGAAATTTGACTTAACCTGCGGCGGAACATAGGTTCGGTAAAGGAAAGAGCAGGGCTTTCAGAACAAATATTTATTTCCCGCTTGCCCAATGCCCATTCTTCCCATTCATTGGCGTTTTCTAAACCGGGAGCCCAGGCAGAAAACCGTGATATGTATATTCCATTGTGTTTCATGTTTTTATATAATAACATTTTTATTAATAGGCCGCAATAAGAGAGTCGAAGTTACCTCTTTTCTAAATTGATTCGTGCCGAGAGTTTTAAACTCCGAGTGCAATTCCCCGGGAGATCGACGATAGCGATTAATTGACAAACAGGATAATCCAATATAATATAATACCATATTAATAGATCCTGACATATTATACTGGGTTTACAGTTTTTTTATAATCTGATTCAAGCAAATGATGAACAGCTCAAATCATTATTAAAAAAGGAAGATCATGCAAACTGAAAAAAAAGTTATTGTCACTGGAGCAAGCAGAGGCATAGGCAGGGCTATAGCCTTAGCTGTATCAGAAGCCGGGTATCATGTAGTCGCCCATTATTTCCAGAGTAAAGAAGCAGCAGAATCTCTGGAAAAAGAAATTCTCCAAAAAGGCGGCAGTATTGAATTGATCCAGTTTGATATTTCCGACAGGGAAGATTGCCGGGAAAAACTTGAAAAATGGCAGGAAGAAAACGGCGCTTTCTGGGGAATAATTTGCAATGCCGGGATTATTGCAGATAATATTTTTCCGGCTATGAGCCCGGACAATTGGGACAGGGTTCTGCGCACAAACATTGACGGTTTTTACAATGTGCTTTTTCCGCTTATAATGCCTTTGTGCCGTAAAAAAAAGGGGCGAATTATCACTATTTCTTCGGTGTCAGGAATTATAGGAAACCGGGGTCAGGTAAATTACAGCGCTGCCAAAGCGGGAATAATAGGAGCGACTAAAGCCCTGGCTGTGGAACTGGCCAATCGTTCCATCACCGTTAACTGCATAGCGCCGGGAATCATTGAAACTGAAATGAGCCGGGATGTGCCGTTGGACATGGTTCTTCCATCTATACCCATGGGCAGAATCGGCAAACCTGAAGAAGTGGCCGGCTTGGCAGTATTTCTCCTTTCAGAATCCGCTTCTTACATTACCAGGCAGGTAATTTCTGTCAACGGAGGAATAATATAAGAAGAAGGGTTGTCATTACCGGCGGCGTAGTAATAAATTCACAAAGTTTTCGTTTTTACACGGCATTATTTTACCTTTCTGTCCTTCCAGATAAAACCTTTACCTGTAATTGATCTGAACCATGACCATGCAGCCATGTATAAAAAATTCAGAAACATAAGCGGCCATAGGAAACAATACCACCATTTTAAACGCTGTCCTAAAAATATAAAAAGCCATGTTAAAGTATAAAGAAAACAAACAATTATAATATGTAATAACCATGGACTGCCGGTAATTAAATTGCCTATAAGCAGCAGAAAAGGAAAAAACAAAATGAATAAAACGGCGAAAAACATTAAAAATATTGCAAGTGTATTCTTTCCCAGAAAATCGAAAATATTTTTTCCTATCCCTTCAATGGCGGGACGGTATCCGTTGTACATTCTGCAGTAAGCATATTCGCAGATATTAAGGAATCTTGTTGAATAGCCGTTCCTTTTAACAAAACGGCTCATATAAATATCTTCTGATGTTTTTTTCTTGAACGCTTCGCAGCCGCCGATTGCCTTAAAAACATTATGCCGGATAACGATAAACTGACCGATTGCTGAGGAAAACCAATGCAGTTTAGTCAAACGGTTTAAGAAAAGAGGAGATATAAACCCTGTAAGAGAAAACATTAACGGAACTGTAATTATTTCGCCGAATGTCAAAAACACTTGTCCGATATAACCGGAAATCATATCTGCTTTTAAATTCTGCATGTTAGTAACAGCCCATGAAATACTTGAGGGGTTGTGCACTGTATCCGCATCGGTGAACAGAAGAATGTCGCCTTTTGCATGCGGTGAAAGCTGATGAAGCGCAAACGGTTTTCCGTACCAGTCTTCGGGAAGAGGTTTCCCGCTAAATACTTTTACCCTGGAGTCTTCTATTGCAATCTGTTCAAGAATAGCGGCTGTATTATCTGTTGAATTATCGTTTAATACAAGAATCTCGTAATTTTTATAAAGCTGATTTCTAAGGCTTGCAAGGCATCTTTGCGCATTTTTTTCTTCGTTACGCATTGGTATCAAAACAGATACCATAAGGCCGTCAAATATTTCCGGTTCCTTTGTAAAACGCCGCATTTCATAATGGTTTCCCAAAGACAAAATAAAAAAATAAAACGCTGCAATTATCAATATATAGTAATAATAAACGCTTAAAATATGATCAAGATAGCTTAACATTCGTTCACCATAATTATAGATATTATATCTGTGATCACCTGATAACAAACATATTCTAGACAATATACAACATTTAATTTTATTTTTCTATATACTGCGATACTTCACGTTTTAATTTCAATTCTACGGTAATCAGTCATTAACAGCCCCCAGTAGAGACAATCTAAATAAGCCATATCATAACAATAGTCAAGAAGCCTTGACATATATTACTTATAGGTTGTAATAATACAATATATTATAAGGAATACTAATTAAGAGAGGTCTTTATGAAATTCGAAAAAATGATTATTTTGGTTCAGGCTTTAGTGATTTTTATTCCAGCATAGGTAGAAAGGCCGGTACTTATATACTCCGTAATGGTACTTGGGTTGAGGATTGATGACGGTCACGCACGAATGGGAGCAGCAATAATAATATATAAATTCGTCACTATCCGTAATGGTTAAAAATAATTTTATCATTGGAGGGTAAAAATGAGAAAGAAGTTTTATATGTTTTTGCTATTAATGTTTGTGGCGGCTGGGTTTGTTTCTGCGCTTGAAATATTGGATAACGATTATGCAGTTATTATGCGGATTAGAGGCAATGAAATCCAAAATGGTAATTATCGGACAATTGGATGGATTAGAGGTAATGAAATTCAAAATCATAATTATGAAACAATTGGAAGGATTAGAGACAATGAAATCCAAAATGGTAATTATCGGACAATTGGAAGGATTAAAGGCAATGAAATCCAAAATCATAATTATGAAACTATTTTACAGCTTAGAAATAATGAAATACTGGATGGTAACTACCGGACAATTGTTCGTCTAAGAAGAGCTACCCCAGAGCAAGTTAGAATGGCAGCAATATTACTAGTGATTTTTATGAATCCATAACATTTTGGACTTGTTGACAATTATTTTTTTACTTTTTCTGGAGGTCTAGTGCTGCGAAAGCAGCATGGAGTCGCCTTCCAGTCACAAACATCCTGTTTGTTCCTTCCAGGCCGTCTGCACCGCTAAACCGGCATCCAGAGTCTGTAGAAAAAATCAAAACTTAACAGATTTTTTGATATACTCAGAAATAAGCGGAGGAGAAATGGCAAGATACAAATATACAGACACGGAATCTGGACAAGGACAATTCTTA
>Ga0123356_10000153_pt1 | contig 77759 bp, 58 predicted proteins | sample TergutEmb28metaG_2_FD_92546 | JGI IMG/M metagenome (GOLD analysis project Ga0123356, IMG submission 92546) | Embiratermes neotenicus P3 segment gut microbial communities from Petit-Saut dam, French Guiana - Emb289 P3 | ecosystem: Host-associated > Arthropoda: Insects > Digestive system > Gut ...
CACAGCATGGCCCACCCGAAAAAGAAAAGGACCAGGCCGCCGGCAAGAAAAATCAGAGAGACGCGCGAGAGGAACAACTCGGCGCCGAAAATTCCCAGGATCAGGAGGGCGAGCGAACCCACGATGACCGGCAGACCCCACGCCGAGGGCTCGGGCCGGATACGCTCGAGCCGCTCCCGGGTCTGCCACAGGACCCAGGCGGAAAACAGAGGAACAAAAAATCCGTGGGAAAAGTTCGGGTCCTGCCACCACTGCCGCACCAGATTGTAGAGAACCGGCGCGTAGAGCCAGCCGACCAGGGCCAGCACGGCAAGCGCATACCAGGAAACCCGCCTGCCGCCGAGCAGCCTTACTCGACCCGGACCGGCAACCGAAACCGCTTCAGCCACGTTACCCATGGTCAACCAACTGCCAAACATAGTACAACAGAGCTGGCATTGCAACGACTGCGGAGACTCGAACTTCTAAACCCGCCATTGCTACTAAGTTACTTATGTCTGGATACTTATGAATTGGCAGGTTCGAAACTTGCGCATGGAGGGACCGGTTCGAGCCGCTCTTTACTGAAGGTCATGACAGAACGATTGTCTACTGGTGGAAAAAATTTTCACTCTTATGCCGGGCAACTCCCTGGCCAATTCGAGGCGGCACAAAACCTTGAAAGTACATGAATGAACGAATGAAGCCGGCTTCAGACCCAGGGAAAGGGAAGCGTTAGCTGGGCAAAAATGGGAAAATATTTTCTCTTTTATCCAAGTCGATCGCGCCCCATGGAACGTGTTGCGGTTCGGCGAGACTGTAAGTGGCTGAAAATAGTGCTGAGCGATGATGCACTAGTGGATTGGCCGGACTCGGCGTGTGTGGCCCAACTCTTGCAATTAGCAGCCACGTAGTAAGTGTTGCACATGTTGATGCCTGAGCTTGAGGCGCGACAACACTGACTAGGAATGCAACTTGCCAGCCGACACTCGAACCCCCAACGGACATGCCCCTTTTGTTGAGGCCGTCAGTCCCGTAATGAAAGGCGTAGAGGCTGTGATCGCTGAATTGGCGCACAGTTTCGTGCCGGTTCTGTTGATCGGAGAACCCGGCACCGGCAAGCGAACCATCGCTCAGCGGATTCATATGAGCTCCACCCAGTCACGAGGCAAGTTTCAAGCGGTGAAGTGTTCGGAGCTCACGCCGGAGGCGATGGCGGCCTGTCTCGACTCAGCAGGCGCCACCCTGTACCTCGATGACATCGGCGACTTGAGTCCGGACTGCCAGGAAAGTCTGCTCGGCCTGCTCCTGCAGCCGGGCCCGGCGGCGCGCATGGTCGGCGGGAGTTCGCGCGAACTCGAGGGCGAGATGCGCAGCGGCAACTTCCGCGAGGACTTGTATTACCGGCTGAGCGCCGTCTGTCTCCGCATCCCGCCGCTGCGTCAGCGCAAGGAAGACATCCCTGCGCTCATCAATTTCTTTCTCTCGCGCTACAGTGCGATCTTCAACCGCGAGGTCCCGCCTCTGAGCTCCGCCACCCGGCAGCTTTTCATCGACCACTCCTGGCCGGGAAACCTGCGCGAACTCGAAGCGGCCGCGCGGGCCATCGCCGCCGTAGGGGACGAGTCGGTTGCCATGGGAGGGCTGCGCTCGCTGCTCGCCCGCCCGGACAACGGCGGAAATGGCGCGAAGATTTCGCTCAAGGAAGCGGCGCGAGCGGCTTCCCGCGAAGCGGAAAAAGAGCTGATATTAAAGGTACTGGCCCGTACGCGCTGGAACCGCCGCCGTGCGGCCGAGGAATTGAAGATCAGTTACAAAGCCCTGCTTTACAAGCTCAAACAAATCGGCTATGAGGGGTACGGCACGCTATGACACGAGGAAGGGAGAAGCCAAACACCATGAAACACACCAAGATTGCCGCCATGTTCGCGCTCGTAAGCCTGTCGGCCTGGGCCGCGCAGAGTTCACCTTCGCGCGGCGCCGGAGGAGGCGCCGATCCCAGTCCGTCCGCAACCGTCCCGGCGCCTCAGGCTGGGGCTTCCTACGTGATTGGCCCCGCCGACACACTCGCCATCTCGGTCTGGAAGGAACCCGACCTGACAGTGCCGACCCTTCCGGTGCGCGCAGACGGAATGATCTCGCTGCCGCTTTTGAACGACGTGAAGGCCGCCGGCCTGACGCCTATGTCCCTCAGCGCCGACCTTACGGAGAAACTGAAGAAATACGTTGCCGACCCCAGGGTTACGGTCGTAGTCACGCAGATGAACAGCCAGCGCATCTATGTCACCGGCGAGGTGTCGCATACGGGTGCCATGGCCCTGATCCCGGACATGACCATCCTGCAGGCCCTGTCGAGCGCCGGCCTCACCCCGTTCTCCAGCACTAAGGGAATCTACGTTCTTCGCAATGAGCAGGGCGGGCCAAAAAAGCTTCCCGTGAATTACAAGAAGCTGCTAAAAGGACAGGACAGCGCGCAGAACCTTCTGCTTAAGCCAGGAGACACCATTGTCGTTCCGTAGCGTGTACGGGAAAAGTCCGCTGGTCAGACTCGGCCTCACCTTCGCGCTCCTCCTCGGGGGGGCGCTGTGCCTGCACGCGCAAACCGGGGGGGCGGCGGCCGACGCCGCCGAAACCCAGAATTCGGACTCGCAGTCGGCGGGCGGCGCGGTGCCGGCGGCGACCGGCGTCGATTCGACGATCGACATGAAGGAGAACCCGCCGGTCACCGGGCTTGACGAACCAATATTCGAGCGCGCCTTCGGCGAACGCAGTTATCTGCTTCCGCAGGCCGAGCTCAGCGAGTCCCTCGATACCAACTTTTTGGGAAGTTTCACGTCTCGCAGCGCGACGGCAGTTACCCGCGGCGTGGGTTCTATCGATCTCGAGAAGCTGTGGAGGAGACATCCCCTGGATCTGAGTTACGTGGCCGGGTTCGACGCCTTTCACGGGCAAGGCGGACGGGTTGACTTGATTCAATCCCTGGCCGTAACCCAGCGCTTTCTCTGGCGTACAGGTCAGCTCGCACTGCGGGACACCTTCAGCTACCTTCCCCAGGGCAACTTCGCATTCAGTGCCTTCGGCGGCGAGGGCACCTTTGGGGGCAGCGGCGGCCTGGGCGGCCTGGGCGGCCTCGGCGGGTTCGGGGGCGGGGGAGGAGGCGTGGGCGGGGGAGGCGTGGGCGGCCTGGGAACACCCGGGTTCGGCAATGTCCTGTTCGGCTCGGTCGGACTTCAGTCGCGCATCGCCAACATGGCGATTGTGGACGTAACCCAATCTTTGAGCCAGCGGAGTTCGATCGTGCTGGCCGGGGGCTACGGCCTGACCTCCTTCCTGGGGACGCCAACCGTTTCCGTTTTGTGCCCGACTTCGGCCCAGTGTTACTTCAACAGCAACCAGACCATCGGGCAGGTGGGCTACAACTACCAGATTTCGCGGGGCAACCAGATCGGGGTTTCCTACGCCTACCAGGAATTTCATTTTCCAGGCATAACCGCGGGCAGCATCAACGCCAATGTCTGGCAACTCCAGTATGCGCACCGCATCACCGGCAGGCTGAATTTTCGGTTGGGCGGCGGGCCGGAACTGATCAAGACTCACCAGACGCAACTTATCCCCCTGTCCAGCGTGATTATCATCCCGATTACGACAAGCGGCACGTTCCTGAGCGGGTCGGCGCGGGCGGGAATCAGCTACGAGGTCTCGCCACGGACCAGTTTTACCCTCGACTATATGCGTTTCGTCAACGCCGGATCGGGTGTATTCGGCGGCGCCAACACCGACACCATTACCGCGAGTGTCAATCGTAACCTCAAACGCACCTGGAGCATGTTGCTGTCAGGCGGTTACTCGCGGAACTCGCGACTTTTGACCGTCAATGCCCCCATCGCGGGAAACGCTTCCTCCTTTCAGTACGGGTTCGCCGACGTGGCCTTGCGCCGCCAGTTAGGACGCGAGTTCGGTCTGTTTTTGAGTTACCAATACAGCAATTACGGGTTTGGGTCCGGTTACTGCTCGACAACTCGCTGTCCCAGTTCCTATGGCCGCCAGATCATCAGCGCCGGTCTTGATTGGAGACCGCGGCCCCTCCGGTTGGACTGATCGATTTTGATTCGCCAGCCACGCTGGCAGAACGGAAAGCGCGAATGATTCAAAACCGTGAACTCACCATGGACGATTACCTGGCGATGCTGCGGCGGCGCCTGAAGGTCATCCTCATCCCGACCCTTCTCACACCGCTGGCCGGCTTTCTCGTCTCGTACGCGTTCTCGCCCAAATACACCTCGCAATCGCTGGTGCTCGTCGAGGAGCAGAAGGTTCCCGACAACTATGTGGCGCCGGTCGTGACCGAGGATCTCACGCAGCGGGTGGCGACGCTCGAGGAAAAGGCTCTGGGCGCAGACCGCCTGCGGCCGCTGATCGAAAAACTGAATCAGCAGGGAGTGCTGCGCGCCGGCAACGTCGATGAGCTCATCGATGAAATCCGGACCAACGTGCAGATTCAGGCGGTGCAGACCGTGCTCGTGCCCACGCCCACCGCAGCCGGAACACGGAAGAAGAACAACAATCAGGAATCCGAGGTCCCGGGCTTCAATCTCAACTACACCGCCAGCAACCCGCACGAGGCCCAGGCGATTTGCGCCGGACTCACCGACGTCATCCTGCAGGAAAACCTGCGCGACCGCGAGCAGGTGGCGCAAAACACGACCGACTTCCTCTCCCGCCAGGTCGAGGACGCCAAGCACAACCTGGACGATCTTGACGCCAAGCTGGCTGCGTTCAAGAAGCAGTACATCGGCCAGCTCCCCGGAGACGAAGAGAACAACCTGAAAATCCTGATGGGGATGAATTCGCAGCTGGACGCGAATACGCAGGCGTTGAACCGCGCCGAGCAGGACAAAACCTACAGCGAATCCATGCTGGCCGAGCAGCTGGCAGCCTGGAAGTCTTCGCAATCGGAGACCAACCCGCAAACCCTGCAGAAGCAGCTGGAGAGCGAGCAGGCGCTGCTCATCGGGCTGCAGGGCCGTTATACCGACGACCATCCCGACGTGATCAAGACCAAGCGAGAAATTGCCGACCTGCAGAAGAAGCTGGATGCCGCCAACGCGGCCGCGGCCAATCCCTCCGACAGCAGCAACAAAAAGGGGAGCCTTGGCGAGCCGCCGGAGATTCAGCAGCTCCGCACCCAGATCCATCAGTACGAAGAAACCATCAATCAGGCGAACCGCGGGCAGAAAATGCTCGAGGACCAAATCCGGATTTACCAGGGACGCGTCGCCCTCAGTCCCGCGGTCGAAGAGCAATACAAGCAGCTGACGCGCGATTCCGACACCGCCAAGAAATTCTACGACGACCTGCTCGTCAAGCGGAGCCAGTCGGAGATGCAGACGGCGATGGAACGCGAGCAGCAGGGCGAACAGATGCGATTGCAGATTCCGGCGGACCTGCCCGATTCCCCCAGCTTCCCCAACCGGCTGCTGTTTGCCGCCGGCGGGCTCGCGAGCGGGTTGGCGCTCGGCCTTGGCCTGGCGCTCTGGCTCGAGCTGCGTGATCAGTCCGTGCGCACCGAAAGCGACGTGCTGGCGGTGCTCGACCTGCCGGTACTTTCCCAGGTGCCCTGGGTGAGTCTGAAGGTCGGCAACAAAAACGGCCGTACCACGGCCAGCCAATCGCCCTCCAGCGGCGAAAGCCAACCGGTCGAGGTCTAAGCAACGATGTACAAAGAATTTTTTGGTCTGCGAACAAATCCGTTCAGTGTCAACCCCGACCCGCGTTACCTGTTCCTGACGCGGCACACGGAGGAGGCGCTGGCCTGTCTCACTTACGGCATTCAGACCCGGAAGGGATTCGTGCTCCTGACCGGCGAAGTCGGCACCGGCAAGACCACGCTGATCAACAAACTGCTCGAGTGGCTGCGTTCGCAGCAGGTGGCCACGGCGTTCATCTTCAATTCGCGCATGGACGTTCCTCAGTTCCTCGACTACATGATGGCCGATTTCGGGATCCCCTGCGACACCAACTCGAAGAGCCAGGTGCTGATGCGGCTCTATAGCTGGCTTCTCGAACGCTACCGCGCGGGCGAGACGGCGGTGCTGATCATCGATGAGGCGCAGAATCTCTCGGACGAGGTGCTCGAAGAGATTCGCATGATGACCAACCTCGAGACCTTCACCGAAAAATTGCTGCAGATCATCCTGGTTGGCCAGCCGGAGCTCGAGCAACGACTGAAACAACCGAGCCTCAGGCAGCTTCGTCAACGCTTGACCTTGCGGGCCAAGACCCACCCCCTCTCCCCGGAGGAGTCGAAGGCATACATCCAGCAGCGGCTGCGCATTGCCGGCACCAATGGCCACGAGCAGCAGGTTTTCGATCCCGAGGCCCTGGGCGCGGTTCACCGCTACTCCGCCGGGATCCCCCGCCTGGTGAACCTGATCTGCGAGCACTGCCTGGTCAGTGCCTTCGTCGATCAGCGCAAGACCGTCTCGCTGGGCGTGGTGGAAACCGTAGCCCGAGATTTTGACTTGATGGACAACCAGAGCATGACACCCGTCTCGCAAACCTTCCCCGAACAGTTCGATTTGATGGCGGCCGTTCAAGACGCCTCGCCGGTGAGCAAGCGTCTCGAGCCGTCCGAAAGCGGCGTGCTTAAGGAAGGGAAACTATGAGTCGAATTCACGAAGCATTAAAGAAAGCAGAGCACGAGAGGACGGTTTCCGGGCCCCAGCCGCTTCCGGTCGAGGCGACGCCGGGGTTTGAGGGCGTGGATCATCCGGAAGCGCCCGTTGAAACCATCTCCTCCGCCTATGCGACCGCCATGGCCGCCCAACCCGTGCCGCCCCAGGCCTTGTACACCCAGTGCCGGCAGACGACCTGGAACCCGGACCCCAAGGCCATGCTTTTTTTCAACGGAGACGACCACGGCGTCGGCATGGAAGAATTCCGCACCCTGCGCAGCCGCCTTTACCATGCGCGGGAGAAGATGCCGCTTGCCAAGCTGCTCATCTCCAGCCCCCTGCCCAGGGAGGGCAAGTCGTTCATGGCAGCGAACCTGGCACAGGTCATGGTGCGGCAGCATGGCAAGCGGGCGCTGCTGATCGACGCCGATCTGCGCAATTCGCAACTGCACCGGCTGCTCGGCGCCGAGGCGACCCCGGGCATCTGCGAGTACCTGCAGGGCGCGGCGGACGAGTTCTCCATCATGCAGCGCGGGCCCATGGAGAATCTCTTCCTGATCCCGGCGGGCCGCGACAACCAGAACCCGGCGGAACTGGTGGCCAACGGACGGATGAAACTGCTGCTCGACCGCCTGGAGCCGCTGTTTGACTGGATCATCGTCGATTCTCCTCCGGCCGCCCTGGTTTCCGATGCCGGTCTGCTGGCCGGCTACTGCGACGCGGTCCTGCTCATCCTGCGGTCCAACGCCACCCCGGTCGATGCGGCGCGCCGCGCGGCCCATGAGTTCCCGGCGGAGAAGCTGCTCGGGACGGTGCTCAACGGCATTTCACCCGGACTTTCGCCCTACTCGCATTACTACTATTCGGCTTACGGGACGAATGGCGATCCGCGGTCGGCAAAGTGAGGGAGCAGCGTGGTTCGTCTCTTCAATGTCTATTACCCGGTCCGCACGCTGGTACTTCTCGGCGGCGAGGCGCTGCTGGTATGGATTTCCTTTCTCGCCGTAGCCGTCTGGCAGCATCCCGAAGACAGCTATGTCATGCTGAACTACGAAGGCGGCTATCTGAAGATCTTTGCCGTCACGGCCGCGGTCCTGGTGGTGTCGCATCTTTTCGACCTTTATGAGCCCGGCCGGCTGAACGCCAAGAGCGAGCTGTACTTCCGGCTTCTTCTGGTCCCCGGGATCCTGGCGCTGACCATCGCCGTTCTCGCCTATGTCTTCCCCAAGGTCCTGCTGGGCAATAATTCCGCGGTCTTCGGTCTGCTGCTGGTGACGATGGTTCTGTTCGGGTGGCGCATCCTGTACGCCTGGCTGGCGCAAAGCCCTTACCTGCAGGAGCGGGTCTATGTGCTCGGAACCGGGGAACGGGCCGAACGCCTGATCGACGGGCTGCGTTCGCGGCCCGAGTTGGGGATTCAGGTGGCCGACTGGAGCGGGAATGTGGCCGGCGAGCGAACCCGCAATACCCTGGCCTCCCACATGCTCGAGCTGGCGAACGGGAACCGCATTCATCGCGTCATCGTGGCCATGACCGACCGGCGCGGGACCCTGCCGGTGATGGAGATGCTCGAACTTCGCCTGCAGGGAATCAAGATTGAAGAGGCGACGTCGTGGCTCGAGAAAATTTCAGGCCGCATCGAGGTGGATAGTCTCTATCCCAGCTGGCTGGTGTTTGCCGAGGGGTTCCGCTTCAGCACAGCTTTCATGATCCTGCGCCGCCTGCTCGCCATCCTGATCTCCTCGTTGCTGCTGCTGATCGTGCTGCCCGTAATCCCGTTTGTCATTCTGGCGATCAAGCTCGATTCTCGAGGTCCGGTCCTATACCGGCAGCAGCGCGTCGGCCTCGGCGGACGGGTCTTCCATTGCTACAAGTTCCGCACCATGCGCCAGGATGCGGAAGCCGATACCGGGCCGACCTGGGCGCTCGACGACGACCCGCGCATCACCAAAGTCGGCAAGTTTCTCCGCCTCTCGCGCCTGGACGAGATCCCTCAGCTGTGGTGCGTTCTCAGAGGCGACATGAGTTTCGTCGGCCCGCGCCCGGAGAGACCGGAATTCGTGGAGATGCTGGCGAAAGAAATTCCCTATTATCGGGTGCGCAACACGGTCCGACCGGGGATCACCGGCTGGGCGCAGATCCGCTTCAAATACTCAAGCAGCCTGGAGGATGCAAAAGAGAAACTGCAGTACGACCTCTATTACATCAAGAACATGTCCTTGGGGCTCGACATGATGATCATGTTCGAGACCGTCAAGATCGTGCTGCTCGGACGGGGCGCAAAATGAAGTGGCTGTTCTGGATTTCCGTCGCTCTCCTCGTGTACACCTACGCCGGGTACCCGGCGTGGCTCTGGCTGAGAACTCGCTATCATTCCCGCCCCTTGCGCAGTTCCTCGTATAAACCGTCGCTTTCCATCGTGATGGTGGTACGCAATGAAGCCTCCGTGCTTGAAAGCAAACTGCGCAATCTCTTCTCGCTCGACTACGCGGAGCCATTGCGGGAAACCATCGTGGTGTCGGACGGATCGAGCGATGCGAGCAATCAAATCCTCGGGCGTTACGCGAGCGATCCCCGGCTGCGGGTGATCTTGAAACCGGAGTCCGAGGGCAAGGCGGCGGGTTTGAACGACGCGGTCGGGATGGCGCGAGGCGAAATCGTCCTGTTTACCGATGCCCGGCAAATGCTCGAGCCGGACGCTGCGTCCCGGCTGGTCGAGAGTCTGGCGGACCCGGAAGTCGGCTGCGCCAGCGGCGAATTGATGCTCGGCGACCCCGGTTCCGGCGAAGCCAACCAGGGCATGGGTCTTTACTGGCGCATGGAGAAGTGGATCCGCGAAATGGAGTCGGCGGCGGGCTCGGCCGTGGGCGCAACCGGCGCCCTCTACGCGGTCCGGCGCAACCTGGTGGTCAGGGTTCCCGCCCATACCATTCTCGACGACGTCTACATTCCCATGCACGTCGTCCGGCAGGGACATCGCGTCATCTTCGATCCCGGCGCGCGCGCCTGGGATGCAGCCGACCTCGGACAGGAACGCGAGTTTTCGCGCAAGGTCCGCACCCTGAGCGGAAACTACCAGCTCCTCCAACTCGCTCCCTGGCTGCTGAGCTCGGCCAACCCGCTGCGCTTTGAATTCATCAGCCATAAGCTCCTGCGCCTGTCGGCCCCGTTTGCCCTGGTGGGAGCCTTTGTCTCCGCCCTGCTGCTTCCCGAGCTGGTGTACCGCGCGGCCCTGCTGGCGCAAGTCCTTTTTTACCTGTTGAGCGGAATTGCCAGGACCAAACTAGCCATGGGGCCGGTGGCGCACATGGCCGACGCCGCCCGCACCTTTGTCCTGTTGAACTCGGCCGCAACCCTGGCCTTCCTGAATTTCGTCACCGGCCGGCGGGTCTCCTGGGGGAAAACCGCTTGAGAATCCTCTGGGTCAAGGCCAACCGCATTCTGCCCGTGACGAGCGGCGGCGACATCCGCTCGTACCACATTGCGCGCCACCTCGCGCAGCGCCACGACCTCGTGTTCCTTTCTTATTACGACGGCGAGCGCGACCCGGTCTATGAAGACCAGCTGAAGACCCACTTTCCCTCATCGATGGCCGTCGCCACCGGCAAGCCGCGATCTCGCAGCTTCGTCCGCGGGCTCGACTATATCCGCCGCCTTCCCTCGCGGCTGCCCTACGCCGTGGGACGCTTCGCGTCGTCCGCGGTCGAAAGCGCGGTCCAGAGTGCCTTCGACCAGCGCCGCTTCGACGTGGCCGTCTGCGACTTTCTCGATGCGGCGGTAAACTTTCCCGCATCGCTCGCCATTCCGAGCGTACTCTTCGAGCACAATGTCGAAAGCGAAATCTGGCGCCGCCATGCGGCCACCGATTCCAACCCGCTCAAGCGCCGAATCTATCAACTCGAGTTCCAGAAGATGGCCCGCTTTGAGCGCGAATCGGTCCAGAGATTCCACCACGTGATCGCCGTTTCCGAGCACGATCAGAGCCTGATGGAAATGTGGGTGGAGGGTTCGCGGATCACGGTCGTGCCCACCGGAGTGGATCTCGCGCAGTTTCGCCCCGATTCGAACGCCAAGCCCGGCAGCAACCTCCTCTTCGTCGGCGCCATGGATTGGGAGCCGAATGTTGACGCCATGGAGTACTTCTCGGCCGAGATCTGGCCGCTCGTTCTCGCCCAGATGCCGGAAGCGAAGTTGCGAATCGTAGGCCGGGATCCGGTCGAACGGGTGCGTCGACTGGCTTCGCAATCGGTCGAGATCACCGGGAGAGTTCCCGACGTGTGCGAGCATCTGCGCGAAGCTGCCGTCGTCGTGGTTCCGCTTCGCATCGGCGGAGGCACTCGTTTGAAGATCTACGAGGCGATGGCCGCCGGCCGGGCCGTGGTTTCCACGGCGGTTGGCGCCGAAGGGCTCGACGTCAATCACGGCCGCGACATCGTCCTGGCAAACACGCCCCGGTCCTTCGCGGACGCGGTGCTTACGCTGCTCCGCGACGAAAATCTGCGGAAAAAGTACGAAGTGGCTGCCCGGGAACTGGCCCGGAAGTACGATTGGAGCGGTATCGCCCTGAAGTTCGCGCAGGTGCTCGAACGCGTGGCCTCGCCCGGTGCGGCCGTGCGAGGTCGGGCCCGGACGCAAACCGAGATGCGGGAAAATGTCGGCGGAGGCGCCGAGGCTGCCTGCAAACCCTGAGCGGGCGATCGAGCTTCGCGAACCTCGGTTCGGGGAAGCCCATCGCGCCGCTTCAATCGCGGAAGCCGGAAAGGCTGCCGCGAAGGATGGAACTTGTGAATTCTTCTCTGCAAACAACTCGTCAGAAGCCCGACGTTCGAGCGGCGCAATTTCTTCCGCCCGGACGGGAAGAGCTGAGAAGTGTGGGCCCCGCTTTTTTCTGGTTGAGCGCATTCTACCTGGTGTATTGCGCGCGGCCGGAGGACTGGATTCCGGGACTGTATTACATACCGCTCGCGAAGATTTCCGGCATCTTCGCCGTCCTCGGCATGATGTTCAGCCTAGGAAAAACCAAGCGCAAGTTTCGCGACCTTCCGCGCGAGACCATCTACCTGCTCAGTATCATCTGCCTGATGGTGCTGGCTGCCCTTTTCTCGCCGGTGTGGAAAGGCGGGGCTATGTTCCACACCCTGGATTTTGCGAAGGTCCTGATCGTCTTCGTTCTGACCTTCCTTCTGGTCACGGATTTCTTCAAGTTTCGCCGCGTCATCTTTATTCAGACGGCTTCGGTGGTGGTGGTTTGCCTCATCAGCGTGGCGAAGCATGGCGGTCATCCGCGGCTCGAAGGAGTTCTGGGAGGAATCTATTCCAACCCCAACGACCTCGCGTTTGCCATCGTACTGTCGATGCCCTTCTGTCTGGCTTTCCTGCTGAGTACGCGCGGCGCGCTGCGAAAAGCGGTCTGGTCCGTGTCGATGCTGGTGATGCTGGGGGCCGTGTTCATGACCGGCTCGCGCGGAGGCTTCATCACTCTCGTGGTTGCGGGAACGGTACTGTTATGGCACTTCGGCGTGCGCGGACGCCGCATGTATTTGATCGCCGTTGCCGTAGTGGCGGGCGCTATTCTCATGGGGCTCGCCGGCGGAGTGCTGCGCAGCCGCTTCAGCGCCATGGCCGGGGGGGCGGCGGCCCAAGACGTGAACGGATATGAAGCCTCCGCCTACGGGTCTTACGAGGAGCGGCGGCAACTCATGATCACCTCGCTCAAGGCCATCAGCCACTATCCGATACTCGGACTGGGAAGCGGGAATTTTGTCGTCTATTCAGGGGCCTGGCTCGAAGTTCATGCGGCGTATCTCCAAATCGCGGCGGAGGTCGGGATCCCCGCACTCGTCCTCTACCTTTTGTTTTTCAAGCGGGGCTTTGGAAACCTTCGCAAGCTGAGAAAAATGCGCGACCTCGATCCAGAGAAGAAGCTGTTCGTCGGCGCGCTGCACAGTTCGCTGATTGGCTTCATGACGGGAATTTGTTTTGCTCCCGAGGCCTATCAATTCTTCCCCTATTTTTCCGTTGCCTACACCGCGGTCCTGCTGGCGACTGTAACGGAAGCGCCGCCCGAGGCTCCGCCGGTTTCCCGGCCTTCTTTAAACCGCTTTGAAGCCAAGAGCATTTTTGCGCATCTGGGAAAGGTCCATGAACCCACGTCTGTCCGATGAGATTTCCCCTCGCCTGCGCTGCATACGCTGCCAGGCGACGCTCGCGCCCGATGATTCCGGATATCGCTGCCTGTCCTGCCGGCAGCTCTTTCCGGCGGTACACGACGTAGTCCGCTTCGTACCCGAGCGCACCTATGCCGATAGTTTCGGGTATCAATGGCATTGCTACTCGACCACGCAGCTTGATTCGAGCCGGGCCTACGGGTCGGAGCAGGATTTCCGGAGGAGGACCGGCTTCAAACCGGAAGATCTCAAAGGCAAACTCGTCCTCGATGTGGGCTGCGGAACGGGGCGTTTCGCCGAGGTCGCCACCCGCTGGGGAGCACAGGTGATCGGGGTTGATCTGAGCGCGGCCGCCGAGGTGGCCGCGAAGAACCTCGCCCAGCGCGACTTTTTGTCCTTTCAGGCCGATGTCTTCGCTCTTCCCTTCGCCCCGGAAACGTTCGACTACATCTACAGCCTGGGTGTCCTGCACCATACCCCCAGCTGCGAGCAGGCATTCAAGGTTCTGCCGCAGCTTCTGAAGCCCGGCGGAACCATTGCGGTCTGGCTCTACAGCGCCTACAACCACTGGTACCGCTTCGCCGATATTTACCGGAAAATCACGCATCGCATGTCGATTGGCGCCCTGCATCGAACCCTGCAAGTGGCCGTGCCCTTCTTCTACGGTCTCGATCGCGGTCTCGGGAAATTGCCCCTCCTGGGCAGGCCGGCAGCCGGTGTTGTGCACCATGTTTTCCCCGTTTCCCGCCACCCTGATCGAGCGACTCGCGTGCTCGACACTCTGGACTGGTATTCCCCCACCTACCAGTCCAAACACACCTACGAGCAAGTTTTTCGCTGGTTCGAGGCCTGTGGACTCAAGGACTTGAGCGTGGCCGAGATTCCCATTGCGGTTCGCGGACGCAGGCCTCTGGTGTCTCCCTCGCGTGATCCCGAACCGGAGGCCAGCTCGATGTACGCCTCCGGGCCGGTGATGAATGCCTAGATCTCCCGAGCTCGGCGACTGCCGGCGGCCTCGCAGGGGGGGGTTCGCAGGTGGCGGGAATGTCACCCGCCAGGCCATTGCTGCAGGCGAGCGGACCGGGCGGCAAGAGCGAAGGGAAATCCTTGCTCTCGCTTCCTGGCGCGGGAGGGGCCCTGCCGTTTGCGCGGCGCCGGAAGGAGCGAACGGCCGCGGGGGCTGCCGCCGCCATCCATTCGTGCCTGCCTGCCCGGAAGCTTCCACCCTGCCAGAGCCCGGCTCCCGGTTGAGCGGCAAGGACTGAACATGTGCGGGATTGCCGGAATCGTAGACCCTTCAGGCGCGCCAGTCGAGCAAGAGGCCGTTCACCGCATGTGCCAGGCCATCGTCCACCGCGGGCCGGACGAAGAGGGACTGTTCGTCAAGGATGGAGTCGGCCTGGGGATGCGCCGGCTCAGCATCATCGACGTGGCGGGCGGCAGCCAGCCGGTGTTCAATGAGGACCGCTCCGTCTGGGTGGTCTTCAACGGCGAGATCTACAACTTTCCCGAGCTCCGGAAGGAACTTCTCTCGCGCGGACACCATTTCTATACCCAGTGCGATACGGAGGTAATCGTTCACCTCTACGAGGAAGCGGGCGCCCGGTGCGTCGAAAAACTGCGCGGGATGTTCGCCTTTGCGCTCTATGACGAGCGCAGGCGCAAACTGCTGTTGGCGCGCGACCGGCTGGGGAAAAAGCCTCTGCATTACGCTCTCGACCGGGAGCGGCTGCTGTTCGGCTCGGAGATCAAGTCGATTCTAACGGTCGCGCCCGAGCTCGCCGTGGTCGATCACCGGGCCCTGCTCGAATACCTGTATTTCGGATATATCTCCGATCCACTGACGGCGTTCACCACCATTCAGAAGCTGCCCCCGGGACACTTGCTGGAGTTTGCGGACGGCAAGATCGAAGTCCGCCAGTATTGGGACCTGCCGCAGTACGGCACCGGCCGGCCGCCAAGCGAAGAAGAGTGCCTGGAGGAGATGGAGCGGCAGCTTGCCGAGGCGGTCAAGATGCGGCTGATCTCCGACGTGCCGCTGGGCGCACTGCTGAGCGGCGGCACGGACTCTTCGACGGTGGTTGCCCTGATGGCACGAGCCAGCGCCAAGCCGGTGAAGACGTTCTCCATCGGATTTCGCCACGAAGATTTCAACGAAGCGCCACACGCCCGCACGGTGGCGGAGACGTTCGCGACCGAACACCACGAGCTGATCGTCGAGCCGGATGTGCTCCAGACGGTCGAACAGCTGACCAGTTCGCTCGAGGAGCCGTTCGGCGATTCGTCGGCGCTGCCGACGTATTTTGTGTCCGCAATGGCCCGGAAACATGTGACGGTGGCGCTTTCGGGCGACGGCGGGGACGAGATTTTCGGGGGATACGAGCGCTACGGAATTCACCTGCGCCGCAGGGGGTTTGAGCGCATTCCGGGCCGGGTGCGGCGTTTTTATCGCGACCGCGTCCACCCGCGGCTGCCTGCGGATATGCGGGGAAAGAATTATGCTTACAACGCGTCGCTGCCGTGGCGCGAGCGCTACGTGGACGCCCTTTCGTTTGTGCCGGCCTTTGAACGCGGCTTGCCGCTGCTTTCGAAAGATTTCCGCGCGGTGATGGAGGAGAGCGGCGATCCGCAGAACGTGATGTACCGGTACTTTGATCGGGCGCCGGCCGAGGATGCGGTCAGCCAGATGCTCTATGTGGACACGAAGACCTATTTGGCCGCCGACATTCTGACGAAAGTGGACCGCATGAGTATGGCCACCTCGCTCGAAGTGCGCGCGCCCATTCTCGATCACGTGTTCGTAGAGTGGGCCACGCGGCTGCCGGTCGAGTGGAAGATCCGGCGCGGGCAGCTGAAATATATTCTGTCGAAGCTGGCCGAACGAGTCGGCGTGCCCCGGGATGTCGTGTACCGGCCGAAACAGGGCTTCGCCATACCTCTGGTGCACTGGATCCGGCACGAGTTGAAGGATCTGATCATGACCGTGCTGCTCGATTCGCGAACGCTCGAACGCGGCTACTTCGAGCCAGGCGCCGTGCGCCAGCTGCTCGAGGAACATTTTCGCAAACGGAGAAATCAGGCGGCGCCCATCTGGCGGCTGCTGATGCTCGAACTGTGGCACCGCAACTACCTGGAGCGCGTGCGCGCCCCCGCCGATGCCGAGCCGTACCGCATCACCGGGCCGGGGACGCTCGCATGACGGCGGCGGGAAACAGGAACGGGGACCAGGCCGGCGGGCCGCCCCATCGACTGGCGGGTGGCGAGGTGCGGTTTTCCGATCCCGTATTTCTCATGACCAACAACCTGGAGACCGGCGGGACCGAGCGCCAGTTTGTCGAAATAGCGCGGGGGCTCTCCGAACGTCGCGTGCCGGTGCATCTGGGATGTGTGCACAACCATGGGGCATTCGGCGACGGGTTGGAGGGCCTCGAGGAATTTCGCCTGGGGGGAAGCCTCTATGGCCTGCAGTCCATGCGGAGCCGCTGGCGGCTGTACCGTCATTTGAAAAGACTCGAGGCCGCCGTGGCCCACGCCTTCGATTTCTATGCCAACCTGACGCTGGTTCCGGCGGCGAAACTGGCCGCAGTCCCGGTCGTCGTCGGGAGCCACCGTCAGCTGGGGGATCTGCTGACGCCGGCGCAGTTTCAATCGCAGCTCGCCGCTTTTCGCCTTTGCGATCGCGTGGTGTGCAACTCGCGCGCGGCGGCCGATCGCCTGATCGAGGCCGGTCTGGCAAGACGCGCCATCGCGACCATCGGAAACGCCTTGCCGGATGCGGCTTTTGCCGAGGTCAAGCCGGCGCTCGAGCGCCAAGCCGATCGCGTGCGCATCGGCATCATCGCCCGCATGAACAAAGAGTACAAGAACCATCGCGGATTTCTGCGGGCCGCGAAGCTCGTGAGCGCACAGTGCCCCGGGGTCGAGTTTGTGCTGGCCGGGGACGGCCCGCTGCGCGCCGAACTCGAAAAAGACGCCGACGCGCTTGGCCTGGGCAAAAAGGCCCGATTCCTGGGCGACCGGCGCGACGTGGCGGCCGTGCTGGCGTCGCTTGACGTTTCGGTGGTGGCCTCGGATTCGGAGAGTTTGTCGAACGTGATGCTCGAGTCGATGGCCGCAGGAGTGCCGGTCGTCGCCACGGCGGTGGGAGGCAACGTCGAGCTCGCCGGCGAAGGTCGCGCCGTGTTGGTCGAGGCGAAGAATGATCGCGCCCTGGCCGAGGGAGTGATGCGTCTCGTCGACGATCGCTCGCTGCGGGCCGCGATGGTGCGCGAGGCGCGCCATTTCGTCGAGGAGAATTTCCGCCTGGAGCGGGTCTGCCAACAGTATCAGGATCTGTATGCGGAAGTGCTGCGGGGAAAGCGCGCTCGAGGGGCGCGAGGCCGCACGGGCGTTCGACGACATTCGGCGCCTTCGAAGGTTCGCGTCGCCTTTGTGGGGCCGTCGTTGCGCTACGTGGGCGGGCAGTCGGTGCAGGCGGATCTGCTGATCGAGCACTGGAAGGGCGATCCTGAGATTGAGGCGCGGTTCGTGGCGGTGGATCCGGGGTTTCCCCCCGGCCTCGGCTGGGCGGAGCGCGTGCCCTTTCTGCGCACGGTCATCCGCACACCCCTGTACTGGTGGAGTCTGTGGCGCGGCTTGAAAGATGTGGATGTGGCGCACATCTTTTCGGCCTCCTATTCTTCGTTTCTGCTTGCGCCCTTGCCCGCGCACCTGGCGGCACGGCTGCGCGGCAAAAAGACTCTGATCAACTATCACAGCGGCGAGGCGCGGGATCATCTCGGGCGCTCCTCGATTGCGCGCCGTGCGCTGCGGTCGGCCGACCGGGTGGTGGTTCCGTCCGGGTATCTCGAGGAGGTGTTTGGCGAGTTCAGCTTGCCGGCCCAGGTTGTGCCCAACATCGTCGACCTCGCCCAGTTTCATTATCGCGAGCGGCCGAAGCTTCGTCCCCACCTGGTCTGCACCCGCGGCTTTCATCCCTACTACAGCGTGGATGTCGTAATCCGCGCATTTTCCCGGGTGCAGAAGCTGTTCCCCCAGGCGCAACTCGATCTGGTGGGAAAGGGCCCCCAGGAACGGGAGCTTCGGGAACTGGTCCGGGAACTCGAATTGAGAGGCGTGAACTTCACCGGGGTGGCTTCGCGCCAGCAAATCCCCGGGTTTTACGACCGGGCGGACATTTTCGTCAACGCCTCCTGGATCGACAACATGCCCCTCTCCGTGCTCGAAGCGTTCGCCTCGGGAACTCCGGTGATCACGACCGCGGCCGGAGGCATCCGCTACCTGGTGGAGCATGGACGCACCGGTCTGCTCTCCCCCACCGGAGACCCGGAGGCGCTGGCTGCGAACGTAATACGCGTGCTTCGCGAGTCCACGCTGGCCGCCGAACTGGCGTCGAATGCGCACGACGAGTGCAATCGCTACGCCTGGAGTCAAGTGCGGGGAGAGTGGCTGGAGGTCTACCGCTCGCTGGCCTTTCCCCTTCCCTCCGAGTCCCGGGTCGAAGGGGTGGAAGCGGTCTCGGAAGCCGCGGCGCCTCGACGGCGGTGAACGCTCAGCGAAAACCTCGAGCTCCGGTTCATGCGGCGGAGAACATTCCGGGTTCGTTCCTGCTTCGACTTCCGTCGTGCGGGTCGCCTTCGAGACACACGCGCTGCCATAGCTCCAGATTCAGCAGGCGCCAGATCCGGTCGTAGTTGTCCCGGTGCCGGCTGCGATGCTCGCCGAACAGGCGTTCGACGGCCGAACGCTTGAAGAATCCCCGTTCCAGGCTCCGCGGATCGACGAGCAATGCTTCGATCGCGTCGAGCTGCGGGCCGGCCAGCCAGTGGCTCCAGGGCGTGGGGAACCCCAGTTTTGGCCGGTAGAGAATGGAGGCCGGCAGCAGGTCCTCGACCGCCTGTTTCAACACCCGTTTCCCGGCCATCCCCTTCACCTGAATCTTTCGCGGAATGCGCGCGGCGAACTCAACCAGAGTGTGATCGAGAAACGGCACGCGGCTCTCAATGGAAGCCGCCATGCTCATGTTGTCCTGCTTCATGAGCAGCTCGACCAGATAGGTCTTAATGTCGGTGTGGAGCAGCCGCTGCAGCAAGGGACCGGAGGATTGCTTCCAGAATTCGAGAACGTGGGCGTAGGGGGCCGAGGGTTCGAATTCACGAAACTGTTCGGAAAACAGCTCTCGCTGCTCCGCGGCGCTGAATGCGGAAAAGAAGTTATCGAAATAAAACGACGGCCAGGATTCCCCATTGCGTCCCAGAAACGTGTGCCCGAGCTTCCTTCGCACGTCTCCCTGGACCAGAGAGGACGTGGCGATCATGCGGCGCAGCGCGGCCCGGGCCCCCTTGGGCACCAGGCTCCGGTAGATGCGGTCGAACGCCGCATTCTTCAGGGTGAAAGCGTAGCGTGTATATCCGGCGAGGGTTTCGTCGCTGCCTTCGCCGGTCAGCACCACCTTCACATGCTCGCTCGCCAGACGCGACACAAAATACAGGGAAACGCTCGACGGCCAGGCGATCGGTTCGTCCTCGTGCCAGATCAATTTTGGCAGCGCCCGGAAGTACTCCTCCCTCGATACCAGGACTTCCTTGTGCAGCGAAGCGATATGGCTGGCGACCATGCGCGCGTAGGGCAGTTCGCTGTAGCTCTGCTCGCGATACCCGACGGAAAAAGTCTGGACCGGCTGGCGGCGAATTTTGGTCACGAGCGCCGCCACGGCGCTTGAGTCCACGCCTCCGCTGAGAAAGACCCCCAACGGCACGTCGCTCATCAGGTGGCTTTCGACCGCCTGTTCGAGCAGTTCCCGATAGGTTTGTACGTAATGGGATGGCGGGCGTTCCGCCGGTTCGGCCGCAATATCCAGGTCCCAGTACTGCTGAATGCGGAGCTCGCCGTTGGCTTCGATCTCGAGCGTATGCCCGGGCATCAGCTTGCGGATCCCGCGATAGAAGGTTTCTTCGCCCGACAGATATCCGAACGCCAGATATTCCGGCAGCGCCGCCCGATTCAACTCACGCCGGACTCCGGGGTGGGCCAGAAGAACCTTGATTTCCGAGCCGAAGACAAAGGCGTCCGCCGTCCGGCACCAGTAGAGAGGCTTGATCCCCAACCGGTCGCGCGCCACGAAGAGTTTATGCTCGCGCTCGTTCCATACCGCGAAGGCAAACATCCCGCGCAGATGCTGGACGCATTCGCGTCCATACTCCTCGTAAAGGTGAACAATGGTTTCCGTGTCGCTTTCGGTCGCGTATCGGTGCCCGCGGGCGATCAGCTGTTCCCGCAAGCTTCGATGATTGTAGATTTCCCCGTTGAATACCAGCCAGATGTCCCCGGCTTCGTTCGCGATCGGCTGATGGCCGGTCGCCAGGTCAATGATGCTGAGCCGGCGCATGCCCAGCCCGGCACAGCCCCGCGTATAAGTTCCTCCCTCGTCGGGCCCGCGATGCACCATGGCCTGGCACATCTGACCGACCGTGTCGGCGTCAACTTGCGCGCGCCTGTCGAATTTCACTACACCGGCAATGCCACACATCCTGTTCTCCACTGGGCCTGGCTTCGGTCTAAAGCACAGCGCCGTCCACTTCGAGCAACGCCTCATCGGCAGCGGGAACCGCTGCCCGATCGACGCTGGAAACCTTGTCGTCGCCTTCGCGCTTCGACCATTCCCAGCTTTCCGCTCTGCTGTTGTCCTCCATGACCGCGGTTTGCCTGAGCTTGACAAAACTCACATCAACCGCCGCCAGATGCACGATCCGGCTTCCCTCTACCCGGCAGTACAGAAAACCGGCGTCGCTCTGCCAGGCGCCAAAGGCCCAGGGACGGGCGAGATCGCTGAAAATAAACCATGAACTCGACCTCCCCTGATCCCACCGGTAGGTGGCGACGCCTTCGGGCGCCCGAGACGCCGCCCGCGCGCGAAACCTTCCGTGTTCGACCGATTCATCCCGCAGGGGCACGAGGAGCGCGGCGGATTCGGCAGGGAGCCGGGCATCGGTCGTCGACCGCACCACCGAGGCCGAGTCCTTCACGCCGTAAGCGGGAGAGATCCAGCCTTCGGTTATCTCCCAGTTCCAGAGCGGATCTTCGGCCGGCAAAAGCGCCAGTCGCATCTTCGTCGCGCCGCTTTTCTCCCCGGGAACGGCGATCAGCGCACTGCCTTGGGGTTCGACCCGCAAGTCCAGCGCAAAATGCCAGAAAATCTCCAGCCGGTGTCGACCCGAGCCCAGGGCGCGATCGCGCACGATCCAGCAATCCGGAACGCGAACCACCGTCCGGCGATGCACCACCGGATCGGGCAGACGCTGGTAGCCGTCATGACTACCGGTGAACAGCGCGAACGTGTCCCGGTTGATCGAGCGCTCGGCGCGGGCCTTCGCCGTAACGTTCCAGGAGAACGGACCGTCTTCGACCGCCTGATCCAGGCCGTCGATCCGGAGGGTATTGTGTGCGCCGGTGCCGCGCAGGCGGCTGCGCTCCGTTTTCTGCATGTAAGAACCAGTGCCCGGGTCATCCAGCCAGCGCCGGCCCTCGGCGGAGTACGTGATGCTCAGCGCATCCGCGTGTCCGTGTCCGCTTCGCCCCGTTCCCTGGGGGCCGGCTTCGATCGTGAGCAATTGCGGCACGGGCTCGGAGGCGCCCATCACGGAGATGCCCGCCGCAGGAAATTCCCTCGCTTGAGGACTGGAACCGGCATTCCCAGGCCGGCCGCAGCCGAGGGTCTCGACCGCCGCCTCGCCGAACAGCCACACGGACTCTTCGGTCAATTCGGCCCGCGCCCGGAAATCATCTCGCTCGAATAGGACCGCTCCGAGCGCCAGGGGATCGGTCATGTGCCCGGCGCGATTACGGCGAGGATCGAACAGCCGCCCGCCGTCGTCGTCGCCAAATCCTGCAGGCGGTCCCAACTGGGCCAGGGAGGAGACCACCTCCAGCATTCTTTCGATCGTCCGGTCGAACTCGCGAGGAATCTGCCTGAGGTTGGCGGCGGCAAGCGTGCGCGCATGCAGAAAAAAGTCCAGTGCGTAAACGTGATAATAAAGCGACTGTTCGAAGTACATGCCATCCGGCCACACCTGCCGCGCCGACTGGTCGACCAGGATTTCCCATCCCTTCCGACACCAGCGCGCCGCATCCGGTATCTGGGGACAGAGGGTCCCGATCAAAAAAAGTGCCAGCGCTTCGCCCAGCAGATGCGTGTTGGGGGAAAAATAGGTCGACAGATACCTTTCGATATACCATCCGTTCAGCGACAGTCCGCGCAAGATCTCATCGTCAAATCCAGTCGGAAGCTCGGAGCAGTTTTCGAGCAGCTCCCGCATCCACAGCCAGGAGATGCTGCGAAACGCAACCTCGAGGGTGCTCGACCAATTGATCCCCAGCGGATAGGGATTGGCCTTCTGCCAGCCATGCCACTGTTCGACAAGCTCCCGCGGATACCCTGCATGGTTGGAAAACCGCCAGGCCTTGGCGAGCGTCACCCAATGCTGGTGCCGGTTCAGCTCCCAGATGATCTTGTGGTCGCCAACCGCTTCGAAGTCCAGAAACCCTATCCTGTGCCAGGCGACGAGCGGCGCTCTCTTTCCGTGCACGGCGTCCCTGTGCCAATCAATTTCCCGTCCATAATCCAGGCCTTCATAGCCGAGGAGCGAAAATCGATGCGCACAAATCTGCTCCGCCTCTTCGAAAATCCTGTCGAGCTGGCCGGGCAGATGCACTTTCACAAGCACGACTCGACTCGTCAGCTCGTCGCGCGAGAAGAAAAAACGCCCCCTGGCCACCGAGCGAGTTCGAGCGCGGTCGCGGCGCGCGCCCATGCCCGCGCGATAACGCGCCCAGTCCCAGCGCTTCTTGGCTTCCTGGTCGAAACGGGTGCGGATCTCGTCCCAGCTCATCCCGGCAAGGCGCGCCCATTTCGTCTGCATGTTTGCCATCACAGCCGTCACTCTCGATTCTACGTGCGTTCCATCGGACGCGATAACGGGAGGCCGGCGGCCCTGACCACCCGCAACCATACGGCAAGAGCTCGCGATTGCGCTCGATCCCGCCGCCCGCCTGCTTCCCGAACCCGCGCTTGGCTACTTATCGATCAAGATTCCGGAATAACTCACCATCCAGCGCGACAGGGGAGTATTCACCTTGGCCCATTGTTTCAGCTCATAGTAGGCGGCGTAAACTGCCCTCTTGTTCTTGTCCACTACCCTCGGTGCCGGCTGGCCCGTCGCAAGCGCATAACCGAGCTCTTCGAGATAGTCGCCCACCAGGCACTCGAATCGTCCGAGCTGATCGGCGGGAAACTGCTGCTTCCAGCGTCCCACGGGCGCGAACTTCCCTTCCTCGAGTTCTTTCCGGAACGCAGTCAGCGGCTTTTTGACCGAGCCTATGCTCCTTGCCTGAATCCGGTCGTAATCCAAATTGTGCTGAAGAAAGCTCCCCACTTGAACCAGCGAGGTCCGAGTCTGCCTCACCAGTTCTTCGTAGCGAAGCTCCATATAACTGGCGCCGAGCCGCGAACCGTATCGGCGCGCTTTGCGGACAATCCATTTCCAGTAAAGCCCGGCCGCGAGCAGGCTGTGCTTTTTGTCCCAGGGCAGAGGCCGGATCCAGCCCCGGCTATTCAGGGACAAAGCGACATCGCGAGCGTCGCGAATGATGTGAATGAAAAGAGCATCTGGAAAATCGCGCTTGATGCGAAGCATGTGAAACGCATTGGTTGGCGTCGAATCGATCCAGCGGTCTACGCCCTGTTTGCGGGCAATTTCCCCCATGACAATCCGAAGAAAGTCTCCCGCTCCCGAGCAATCGGCCATCACTTTGGATTCAATGTCCTCTGCGTTCAACCCGGAAACATCAAACGCTTTGCTGCCGAGCCACTCCTTCATGGCGGCCTTCCTGTTGTTCACGGTGCCCAGGTCGCCGTAAATCGGCGCGAGGACGTCATAGACGTTCATTTGGGTATGAAACTCGGCAAAGTCGCCGGCGGAAAGCAGGAGGTGATACACGAAACTGGAGCCCGACCGGGGACAACCGACGATAAAGACGGGGGCTTTCATAGGGGCCGCCTACCCGCGGACATCCCCGTAACCGCAAGCTCCGGGCGCCGCCAGGTTCCGGCGCGCCTTTCTCACCGTGGCTGGCGCCGGCACTCCCATCCGGGCACCGCGATGCGGCCCGCAACTGGCAAGCCGCGGCGCACACGGCTCGGCGACTGCCCGTGTCGACCTTGAATGCGGTCCGCGAACGCAGAGAAACCGTTGCCGTCCATTCATGCCTGGAGACCGACGCCCGCACTTCGATCGATTCGTTCGATGAGAAGACCTCCGATTTTCGGATTTCATTATTTCGAATTTCATTATCAAGATCGTAGAGATAGAGATTATATATAGAAGCTCGTTACGGACTGCCCTTCGGCCGGTTTCCAGAGACTTTGATGCGCCTTTTTTGCCCTACTTTGCTCGACGGGCGTCAAGAGGAAACCACCCATGTCGGCCTCGATCGCGCCTCCACTTCGTTGTGCTTCTTAACGGCTGCATCCTCGGCGCCCTGGTTTTGTTCCTCCTCGAATTCGTTGCCGCAAACCTTCCGGTGTTCGGCCGGAACCTCCGAATGCGCTGTACACCCTTCCTACCCCTCGTACTGCAACCTCTCCGCCTGAGCCGCGACGCCTCACCGTCGAACGCCCCTTGAACCTTGAGACGCCCTCGGCAATATTGCTGAACCCGGTTTGCCACCGAACGCCGCGGCCATCTCTGGGGCTCTTGGAAATCCTCGGTTCCTGGCGCAATTCGCGTGATGCCCGTGTTCTTCCCCTTCAAGCAGCCCAGGTTCTGCTTCGCTTTGCGGTAGAGAGTTGTCGGCGCAAACAGGCGAGAGCACATGCATTGGGACCGGGTCCGGCATCGTTTGAAGAAAACCGTATCTTCCCCGGACAGAGTGGGCCAACCCCTTGTCATTGTTGACAGTTTTCGTGATACCCCGCTCGGGGGGAGGCTACACGAAAAGGGTCTCAAGCAAGCGGGGGATTCCTCAGCCAGAAATTCTCAGGAGCAGAAGAAGGGAGTTGGGACAATGGCTTTTGAAAAAATTGTCGCCTTTTACGACAAGTCAGGAAAGGCCAGAGATGCGGCACGTGCGCTTGAAACCTCGGGCTTTTCTTCGAGCGACGTCAACGTATTGAATCGCGATTCCGTCAGCGACAGAGAGGTGCGGGACGGAAACCTGTGGCAACGCCTTTTTGGACGCGCCGTTTCGGATCGTGAAAGCGAAGCGTATCGCCGCACGCTTGAAGCTGGCGGCGCTGTCCTCACCCTGCGAACGTCAGAGTCGGAAATCAGCCGGGCGATGAGCATTCTGCAGGTGCACGGTCCCCTGGATTTCAATGAGAGTGCCACCGCAGGAACAACGTCAGCAGCCGCCGGCAACGCGAGAGCCGACGCGGCGAGAACCGACGCGGCGAGAACAGATTGGAGAGAGCCGGCAGCTCCGCCGTCCACCAGCGCCCCTGCGCGAACCGATTGGAAAGAAGAAGCAACTCCGCCGTCCGCGGGTGTGAGAACGGATTGGAAAGAAGAAGTGATTCGCCTGGCGGAAGAGCAGCTCAGTGTGGGAAAACGGCAGGTGGCAACCGGCAAGTCGCGCATTCGCCGTTTCGTGGTCGAGAAGCCGGTGGAATCGCAGGTTACGTTGCGTGAAGAGCGCTGCGAGGTGGCGCGCCGGCCGGTTTCAGACGCCACGCTTCCGCGAGACTTCGACTGGAAGGACCAGACCATTGATGTGATCGAAACCAGCGAGCAGCCTGTGGTCACAAAAACAGCACGCATTGCCGAGGAAGTAGTGATTCGCAGGAAAGGCGCAGACCGCGTCGAAACCGTACGCGATACGGTTCGCCGGCAGCAGATCGAGGTTGAACGAGTACCGACCGACGTAAGAGACATCAGCGACGTAAGAGACGTACGAGACGTAAAGAAGGCGGCGTAGCGGAACTCCGGGCTCACATCATCACCTCGAGCAGAACTCTGAGTGCTGTATTGCGGGCCCGAGAACACCTTACGCCTCAACAAAACCATTTACCGCTTGCTCGAGTCGAGTGAGCACCTTTCCTCGGCAGCTAAGGAGAGAGAGAAATCATGTCCACTTCTGGTATTCCATACCGACCACAATCCGATAGTCTCATTTCCGAAATAACCCGGCATTTCACACCTGACGTGGTGCGAGCTGCCGGCTCGATGAGCGGAGAATCCGAGTCTTCAACGTCCAGAGCGTTGCAGGCCTCCGTGCCGACGGTCTTGTCCGGCGTAGCCAACATGGCGTCTTCTTCAGAAGGAGCCGGCAATCTGACGACCATGATTCGCGAAGGGAACTACGGGGGACTGGTCGATAATCCGATGTCGGCGTTCCGCGGTGGAAGCGCGACGAACTACCTGATCAGCGCGGGGCAGCGGCACTTAGGGAAGATCTTCGGCAACGACATTTCGTCTGTCGTAGAAACGGTTTCCAAATCGAGCGGCATCGGCAGCTCATCGGCCACGAAATTGTTGGCCTTGGCCACCCCGCTGATCCTGGGTGTGCTCGGCAAAAGAACGTCAGCGCCAGGTTCTCCGAGTCTGACCGACACGCTGTTGCGACAAAAAGATGAGTTTGAAGGTGCTGCTCCGGCCGGATTGTCACGCATTTTGGGTCCTGGGCCAAGAGTCGTGCCTTCCGCCACCCGAACCGTCGAGACCACCCGGACCGTCGACCGGGGTCTGGACGCGCCAACCCACATCGAACACTTCGCGGAACGAGAAACCGCACCTCCGCCTATGGAGCTGCGGCGAGCCACACCAGGCGGCGGGCTGCGGTGGCTTCCTTTTGCCCTGCTGCTTCTGGCTGCGATCGGCCTTCTCGGCTGGCTGCTGAGCCGGGCGCGCGCACCGCGAGTGGGCGAACTGGCTACGCGGGGCGTCCAAACAGCGACCAACGCCATCAGTAACGTCACCCTGCCGGGCGGAATCAATCTTTCGATTCCACAGGGCTCCATCAACTATAACCTGGCCCATTATCTTGCAGATCCGGCTGCCACGGTGCCAAGGACTTTCACGTTTGATCACCTGAACTTCGATACCGGCTCCGCCCAGCTTACGCCGGAATCGGAGAAGACGGTGAGCGACCTGTCACAGGTTTTGAAGGCATATCCGAACGCGGAAGTACAGCTAACCGGACACACGGACAACACGGGTAGTCCGGAGGCCAATCAGACGCTGTCGGTGAACCGGGCCAACGCAGTCAAGGACATTTTGGTCAGGGACGGAGTTGCTGCCGAACGGATCACGACTCAGGGCCACGGGCAGGATCAGCCGGTGGCTACGAACGAAACCGAGCAGGGCCGCCTTCAAAATCGCAATGCTGAACTAACCGTGACCAGGAAGTAAGTGCAAGGGTCTCGGAGTGGAGACGGACGCTTCGGATTGGTCGAAGGTTAAGGAAGTAAAGCACAACCGGGAGGACGTATGTTGAATTTGTTTTGGTGGGTCATCGTGGGCCTGATCGCGGGTTGGGCGACGGGAAAAATCATGAAAAGTTCCGGCCAGGGGGTTCTGATGGACCTGGTCATCGGAATCGCCGGCGCAATTTTTGGCGGCTGGATCATGCGCGCGCTGGGCTTCGCCCACCGGGGAAGCATGATCTATACCATCCTCGTGGCCATTGGAGGCGCCGTAATATTGACCTGGTTATACCGGTTGATATTCGGCGGACGAGGGCCAGGCAGCGCGGGACGGGGCAGGGGAGATAGCGGGCTGCGAAGAGCGGCCTAGGAGGGGTCCAAGGCTCTTGCGAACGGTCAAGCGACGCGCTGACTGGTGCGGAGTTTGACCGCGCACAAGAGCCGCGACTTTTTTTACGCATCTCAAAATTCCGAGTCCTTCTTCTTGTTTATTTACCTGCTTCCTCACCCGCGTGTTGTCCCGCGTCCTTGGAAAGCCTGTTGTGAAAAAGCCGGCGCCGCAGCCCATAAGGCCGCCTTCCATCGCATCCTACGCTGACGGTTGACCCCAGCGGTTCCATATTACGACTGACTGCAAGCCCGAACGTCTCAGATTCGCCTGTGTGACGCTCCCCCGCCTTGAGTTGAGCATCCGACATTTTCTTCCGGCCCACTAGCCGTTTCGTTTTGAACACGGACAGCACGGCAAGCAGCCATCGGCGGCGCTTCCCGGTTGCGGACGTAGCCGCCTGCGGACGTCTAGAATCTCTAAGAACGGTGGATGCACGTGCCACCAGCAAGGAGGAGATCGGATGGCCTTCCAACCAATCGAGAATTACGGCGTCATCGGGAACATGCAATCCATCGCGCTCGTGGGAATGCACGGGTCGATTGATTTTCTCTGTTACCCCGACTTCGATTCACCGACGGTTTTTTCCGCACTGCTCGATGACCAAAGAGGCGGCCATTTCGAGATCTGCCCCCACTTCGCAAACATGCGCGTGCGCCAGCTTTACCTGCCCGAAACCAACATCCTGCTCACGCGATTCCTCGCCGAAGAAGGCGTGGCCGAGCTCACCGATTACATGCCCATCGAAGAAAACGGAGCGCAACCGAATGAGATCGTCCGCAAGGTTTCCGTGATCCGAGGAAATGTAAGTTTCAAGATGTCGTGCCAGCCCCGCTTCAACTATGGGGCAGGCAGGCACACGGTTCGGGTCTCGGGCGGCTGCGCGACTTTTTTCCCCGCTGACGCGGGATGTCCGCCCATGTCGCTCTACTCTACGATTCCCGTCCGCACGGACGGCGAAGACGTAAGCGCGGAGTTCTGTTTGCAAGAAGGTCAAACCGCAACGTTTCTGCTGTGTGGAATGTGCACCGCCGACGAACAGCCGGAAATGCAGCTCCTCGAACAACGACTCCTCGATACGGGGCGCTTCTGGAAACAATGGATTTCGAAATCCACCTACAAGGGGCGCTGGCGGGAGATGGTCAACCGCTCAGCACTGGTCCTGAAGCTGCTCATAAACCGCAAGTTTGGCTCTCTGATCGCCGCCCCCACCTTTTCCCTGCCCGAACATATCGGCGGGGTGCGAAACTGGGATTACCGCTTCACCTGGTTGCGAGACGCGGCCTTCACCCTGTACGCGCTCATTCGATTGGGTTTTGTCGAGGAAACCGAGGCGTTCATCGACTGGCTGAATGGGCGCTTGAGCGACGATGCGCAGCGCGGTCCGTTGCAGGTGATGTATGGACTGGATGGCCGGCAGAAGCTCGATGAGATTTGTCTTGATCACCTGCGCGGTTACGAGAACTCACGCCCCGTGCGCATTGGAAACGCCGCCTACGAGCAACTCCAACTAGACATTTACGGCGAGATGATGGATTCCATCTATCTGGCCAACAAATATGGCCATGCCATCTCGCATGCCGGCTGGCAGAACGTTCAGCGCATGCTGGAGTGGCTGCGGACGAACTGGCAGCGCCCCGACGAGGGGATTTGGGAAGTTCGCGGAGGACCTCGAGAATTCCTTCATTCGCGGGTGATGTGCTGGGTTGCGTTTGACCGGGCGGCGAGGTTAGCGCATAACCGGTCCCTGCCGGGCCCCCTGGAGGTATGGCATCGAACTCGCGACGAGATTCGCAACGACATCTTTACGAATTTTTGGGACGCCGACCTCAAGGCCTTTGTGCAAACCAAAGGGACCAAAGACTTGGATGCCTCGACCCTGTTGATGCCCATGATGCGGTTCATCAGTCCGGTCGATCCCATGTGGCTGTCGACCATGCGAGCGATTGAGAAGCGGTTAATCGCAGATACGCTTGTCCGCCGCTATGAGGTTGAACGAACCCGTCTCGACGGGTTGCCAGGGAGCGACGGAAGCTTCACCGCCTGCTCGTTCTGGCATGTAGAGTGCCTTGCCCGCGCCGATGAGTTGGAGAAAGCCCAATTGCTGTTTGAAAAGCTCTTGGGATATGCCAATCATCTGGGGCTGTATTCAGAAGAGCTGGGCGCCGATGGCCGGCACCTGGGGAATTTCCCCCAGGCGTTTACCCATCTTGCTCTGATCAGTGCCGCCACCTATCTGGACCGTGCATTATCGGGCACAAAAGGTGCCGTCTGGCGTTAATCGTCCACCCGTCCCACCGGAGTCCGGTCTCGACAGGCGCTCAGACTGACGGCCAAAGCATGTCGTCGCGTGCTTGGTTCACGTTCCCCATGGAAGCCAAAGGCGGGCCCGCTGCGGTGGCGCCCCATTCTTGCTTCAACCTTTCTGCGGTCTACACCGGGCAGTCGAAAAAGCGGAAGTCCTTTTTTCGTCCTCCGGGCCTCTCAGATTGCAGCCTCGACCCACTGCGCGACCTCACCCGAAAGACTGACGCCCTTCGGGGCATCAGTCTTTGGTTCCTGCCTTACTCCCCTGTTTGGCGATGACTCGATCTTTGATCTTTTCGTAGGTGGCGGAAGGCAGAATCTGCTTGTCAACCAGGTCGCTTTTGGCTTTGTACGGTCTACCGTCGATGATTTTTTGAGCGTAGGCTTCGCCTATGCCGGGTAAGGCATCCAGCTCTTCCTTCGAAGCGGTGTTGATATCCACCTTGGCCGCTTTATGGGTCCGGCTTGACGCCTGGGAAGCTTGTTCTTTAGCTTGAGATTCCTGCGCTGAACCAGCCAAAGCTCGAGGCACGGCTCCCACCGCGCTGACCAGCGTGGCGCACAGAACGAACAAAAAGATCCTGAACAGACGCGTCGGTGAACGCATGGCAAGACTCCTCTCCTGCGCGCTCTTGAAACGAGCGCGTTGTGCATTGGTTCACTTGACCTCTAGGCCGCTCTTCCCAGCCCGCTATCTCCTCTGCCCGCGCTGCCTGGCCCTCGCCCGCCGAATATCAACCGGTATAACCATGTCAATATCACGGCGCCTCCAATGGCCACGAGGATGGTATAGATCATGCCTCCCCGGTGGGCGAAGCCCAGCGCGCGCATGATCCAGCCGCCGACAAGTGCGCCGGCGATGCCGATGACCAGGTCCATCAGAACGCCCTGGCCGGAACTTTTCATGATTTTTCCCGTCGCCCAGCCCGCGATCAGGCCCACGATGATCCACCAAAACAAATTCAGCATAGTCCCTCCCTCTCCTGCTCCCGACCACTCCGGAATGGCTACTTTCGTCGGAGCACATCGGCGCTTTGCGTGTAGGCTCCCCCAAGCAGGGCATCACGAAAACTGTCAACAATGACAACGGGGTTGGCACTCTGTCCGGGGAAGGAACGGGCGGCGTGTTTTGTTCAACCTGCGCCGACCCCTGGGAAAATGCGTCTGCTCGCCTCTGCTTGGGGCAGCAACTCGTCTACCCCGAGCGAGCCAGAGCCTGCGCAGCCTGACCGAATAAGGTGCGCAGCTTGCGAATCACGGTGCGCAGGAACAGGAGGATTCCCGCCAGGAGCGCGAGCACGATGGCCGCTGCCGCATAGGGATGTTGAGCGGCAAACCAGGTCAGGAATATTGCGCTCGCGTCCTCGCCCAGGCTCAAACCGGCATTGGTAAGGGGCTCGGGTGAGGCGGTCGCGGCCGTACGGGTCGCGATTTTGCCTCCATGGGCCGCCAAGGCAATTGCCCCGCCCAGCAGAGTCGCCAGCAATTGTTTTCCCGGAGAAAGATGGGAGGTCGCGCCATAGGCCAGAAGGGCGGCCAGGGGAACGCGTATGAAGGTGTGCAGCGCATTCCAGACCAGGTCGAACAACGGAATCTTGTCGGCAAAAAATTCGAGAAGGAACAAAACCAGGGATGCGCCAATGATCCAACCGTTCCCCAACAGGGAAAGCTGATCGGGCAGCGCCAGAACGTGAAAGCGCGCCAGCAGACCGAGCGTGCCAACGGTCGCGTAGACATTGAGCCCGGCCGCAAAGCTGGTTGCGATCACAAGCGCCACCAGTTCATTGCCTGAGAAATTCAACACCCGCACAGCATACTCCTTCGGTCCCACATCCCGTACCGTCAAGAAAACCAGCCACGCGAACACCAGCCACGCGGCATACGGCGCGCGGACCAGCTCTGCCGGCATCGTTGGTCCGACGGCAAATCCGGCGCGCGGGACCAGACAGTCTCGAATCATTGGCTCACTTCTGTCTCTTCACATCGCAAAGCCCCATGCTCTTCGCTCTCTGTTAACTTTTGCAGTAGGCGCGGCCCGAGCGAGCAACTTAGATTGGAAGAGCCGACACAGCCATGGGCCGACTCTCTGCTATTTCTGGCCTTAGGAGCCTGCTGCTGATTGGAGTTGCAATCGCAGAAAGTCAGGGAATTTTTATACGCTTTCTCTGGTGGATTCTCGTGGCCCGAACTATCAGAGCGTCTGAGGCGCGACTTGAGGGTGAGGGCAAAGGCCAATAGTCAAGTGTGGGTAATGCTAAGAACTAACCTGAGAACTAACCATGATTACTTACGCCCATGAGCCACGCGCCGAAACCGGCCCGTCGCGGTCCTGGCGGCACCCGGATTCTTGATCCCTGTGGGACTCGAGTTCGCCCCCTTCACTTGCGATTGCTCTTTGAGATAACCCGGGACCAGAAAAGGCTTCCGCTTGTTCTGCCTCGCAAGAGCGGATCGCTTGAAGTGTCGTTTGAGCAAACCACAAGTGGAACCGGAAGAAAGCACAGTGCGCGACCCGGTTCTGGCGTGGCTGCGCCATATACGGGAGTGCCGGACATAAGATAGGCAACTTACCGCGGCGCTTTGACATTCCAATAAGACGCGTCCTTCGTTGGGAGCCGGATAGGTGGCCACATCGACAGAATTCGGCGAATTCGCCCTTCACCATGGCCTGACAAGGAAGCGATATAACGCTTTCGCTGCCATCCTATCGGGGGGGATTCCGGCAGTGCTTTTTGCCCGGTTTTATCCGTCAACTTGGACACATTGGCTGCTTGGGCTTGCCGTGGGACTGCTCTGGGGCAATGGATTCGAATATGTCTATCATCGTTGGCTGTTGCATCTACCGGGCAGCCGTCTCGGTAAAGGGCACCTTGAGCACCATGCAAGTGTGGGGACTCCCGAAGAGCCAGAGCACGTCGCACTCGGCAAGTCGCCGTTGCATGTTGCGCTGCTGTTTGCGATCAATGGACTGCTCGCGGTGTTGATAGACTTCCCCTCTTCACTCCACCTGTTGCCGGGCATTTTTCTCGGGTGGGTGGTCTACTTGGTTGCAGCAGAAGAGATTCATTGGCGGATTCACATGCACGGCTGGTTGCCCGCCGGTCTTCGCTCCGCGCGGGCCTATCACATGCATCACCACGACATTCCAGACAGCCGCTACAACGTCTTTATGCCCATCTTTGACTTGATACTCGGCAGCTGCAAGCCGTCTCGGTGACACGACGTCCCCTTTTGTAGGAGCTCCAGAACTGTTTCCCACCTTACCCCCATCCCCGGTGAGATACCGGAACAGGTATCGGCCGCGTCCTTCTCCAGAATCTCATCGACAAACTGAAACGGCACCCCCTCCTGCAACTGACCGGTATAGCGGATGCGCCCGGCGCGGGATCGACTGGACCCAACCGGGAGGCCCGAATTCATCGAATGCGCCCGCGCTTTTGCGAAGCTGGCGCGCGGCCCCGGGGCTGCGACGAAGCTCTAGTCGGCCCGCTTGCTGCTCGCCTGCCGGGGGTTCGCCTTGCCCTTGTCTTTGAGATTGAGGGCCACGGCAGCGCGGATGACGTTCTTCAAGGCCGACTCATCGATCTTGTCGCCTTCGCGGATGTCGATGGCGCGCCGGGTGTTGCCGTCGAGGCTGGAGTTGAATACACCGGAAGGATCCTTCAACGCGGCTCCCTTGGCAAAGGTCATCTTGACGACATTCTTGTACGTCTCTCCCGTGCAGATGATGCCGCCGCGGGACCAGACGGGAGTGCCCGGCGATGTCGGCTTGACCCACTTCCACTCTTCGAGGATCTCAGGGTCTGCCTGGTGTATGATTTCGCGCACTTTCGCGAGCGCCTTTCCGCGCCAGTCCCCAAGTTCTTTGATCTTCTCGTCGATTAAGGCCGAGGCAGATTCCACCGGAGCGGGTCGTTTCATGTATCACCTCCAACTATCCCACCTAATTTAGCGGGACTCGCCCTGGCCTGCAAACCGCAGCGGTTTGGGCGGGTCAGTTTCGCGCAACCGGCCGCCAGTCTCGCGTGGACGGAACGATGAGCTTCCTCCGCTTCGCACACGGCCAATCCGGTGAGGCGGCGCAATGCGGCTCGATTTCCCCGGGCACTGCGCCGCCAGCATTGCGAGCCACATCGTTTTGCCACTCTCTACGAAGTTCCCGGAATCTTCGCAAACCGAAGCCGGCCTTGAACCGTGCCCTATGACGATGCGAATCAAGTGGCGTGAAGACCGTGCTTGAAACGATCGACGCCTTTTCGTCGCGCCAAGTGAGCCTCCCCGGGAAATGCGGCCCGGCTGGAAATGGTTTTTGAATCTCTCGAAAAGCGCCCAGCATCTTTTGTTGGTACATGTTCGATAAATGTTCGCGACGAAGGGCCTCATGAACAATTTCAGCAAGCTGCCGCCACTCCTGGCCATTCTTGTAATTGGCCCCCTGATCGTGTTCAACGATGGCTGCGCCAGAACAGAAGCCAAACAACCGGCTCCGCGGGCTTTACCGGTCAAGGTCGAGACCGTGAATCTGTCGCCCGTGCCACGTACGGACGAGTACGTCGCGACCATCAAATCACGCCGTTCCGCCACCCTTCAACCCCAGGTGGATGGGACGCTAACCAAAATTCTGGTGAAGTCAGGCGACCGGGTTCATGCCGGCCAGGTGCTCATGACGATTGATCCGCTCAAGCAGCAAGCCACGGTCGATCAGCAGCGCAGCACGGAAGCGCAAAAGAAGGCGGTTTTCGCCTACAACCAGACCGAAGTAGAACGCCAGCGCAAGCTCTATGAAGGCGGCGTGACCAGCAAACAGGATTACGACTACGCGGTTCAAGCTTTCGAAAACTCGAAGGCGGATTGGGAATCCGCTAAAGCGGCCGTGTCTACGCAGCAGCGCCAGCTCGCTTACTACAATCTCACGGCTCCGTTCGATGGAATCGTGGGAGACGTTCCCGTGCACGTCGGGGACTACGTCTCTCCCCAGACCTTGCTCACAACCGTGGACGAGAACGCCGAACTCGAAGCCTACATTTACATTCCGACCGAGCGCGCCTCTGACATCCGAATGGGACTTCCCGTCGAAATCGTCAAGACCGGCGGCGAGCCGATCGAACGGACAAAGATCGATTTCGTCTCGCAGCAGGTTGACAACGCGCTGCAAGGCGTCCTCGTCAAGGCGCCGGTCCATGCGCCCATCGATCGCTTTCGCAATTCGCAACTGGTAAAAGCGCGGGTCGTGTGGAGCACCGCTCCCGCGCCCATGGTTCCCGTGCTCGCGGTAACCCGGATTGGCGGCCAGCCGTTCGTTTACGTCGCAACGGCGGCCAAAGACGGAACCGTGGCCAATCAACGCGCTGTGACGCTCGGGGACACGATTGGAAACAACTATGCCGTCACAGGCGGCCTGAACCCGGGAGACAAAGTGATTGTTTCCGGAATTCAGTTGCTGGTCGATGGTGTCCCGGTCCAGCCCATCAGCTAACCATCCGAGTTTTGAGCCCGCCTGACCGGTCCAGTGGCGTGCGGGGATAAGGCAGGTTCCACTTGGTAGATTTTTTCATTCGGCGACCCATATTTGCGACCGTATGCGCCTTGCTGATCATCCTGGCGGGCGCGGTCTCGATTCCCTCACTCCCGATTTCGCTCTATCCGAATCTTGCCCCGCCGCAGGTCACGGTGACCAGCAATTACGTCGGAGCGAACGCCAACGTGGTGGAATCGGCGGTCACGATCCCGCTCGAGCAGCAGATCAATGGCGTCGAAGGCATGCACTATATGACTTCGACCAGCTCCAACGATGGCACCAGTACCATCAACGTCGTGTTTCGCACCGGCTATGATCTCAACATTGCGGCGGTCGACGTGCAAAACCGGGTCGCAACCGCGCAGGGCCGTCTGCCGCAGGAGATCAAGAACACCGGCGTTACTATCACCAAGGCAAACCCCAACTTCGTTTTTGCCGCCGGGTTCTTCTCGCCTGACAACCGCCTTTCGAACCAGTACATCTCCAACTATCTCGACGTATATGTCAAAGACGCGCTCAAGCGAATTCCGGGTGTGGGCGACGTTTTGATTTTCGGCGAGCGCAAATATGCCATGCGCGTGTGGCTCGATCCGACCCGGCTGGCGGCGCGCCAACTCACCGCGGCCGACGTGATCTCGGCGCTCGAGGAGCAGAACGTAGAAATTCCGGCCGGGCAGCTCGGCCGTCCCCCGGCCGACCCGAAGCAGAATTTTCAGGTCGCGCTCCGCGTTGTAGGGCGTCTTTCCGATCCAAAAGAATTCGAGAACATCATCCTCAAGAACACGCCCAACGGCATCGTGCAGCTCAAGGACGTGGGCCGGGCTGAAATCGGCGCGGAGAGCTATGACACGAACCTGATGTACAGCGGCCACGACGCCATCGGCGTCGGCATTCAGCAACTCTCGAACGCGAACGCCCTCGATGTGGATAAGGCGGCGAAAGCCGAACTGGAAGAACTGTCGAAGTCCTTTCCGCCCGGAATGAAATATGTCATCGCCTTCGACACCACAACCGTCGTCGGCGACTCCGTAAAGGAAGTGGTCACCACCCTTGAAGAAGCCATTTTGATCGTCATCGTCGTGATCTTCCTTTTTCTGCTGGACTGGCGCGCAACCATTATTCCCGCAGTCACGATTCCGGTTTCGCTGATCGGGACCTTCGCGTTCATCAAAATATTTGGTTTCTCCATCAATTCGCTGACGCTATTCGGAATTACGCTGGCTACGGGGTTGGTCGTCGATGACGCCATCGTGGTCATCGAGAACGCTCAGCGCCACATTGACGCCGATCACACCGACCCGCACACGGCGACCTCCGTTGCCATGGCCGAAGTCGCGAGCGCCGTGGTCGCCACTTCGCTGGTTTTGATTTCGGTGTTCGTGCCGGTGTCGTTCTTCCCCGGCACAACCGGAATTCTCTATCGCCAGTTTTCCCTGACCATCGCGTTCTCGATCGCCATTTCGCTTTTCAACGCGCTCACGCTTTCTCCCGCCCTGGCAGCGCTGCTGCTTCGCGGCGAAGAACACAAATATTCGCTCTTCGCCTGGACCCGCATCGGTTGGCTGACCCGGGGATATGAAAACTTCGTGCGCGGGGTTGAAACCGCCATACGCGGCACCGCCAGCGGATACGGAAGGGCCATCTGCCGGGTCCTGAAATATCGCTACGCGATGATCGTCTTGTTTCTTGTAGGACTCGGGGCAACCGCGTACATGTACCAGCACGTCCCCACGGGTTTCGTTCCGCAGGAAGATCAGAACTACTTCATCGTGGTAGTGCAGGCGCCTCCGGGAGCCTCGCTGTCTTACACAACCAATATCGCCAAACAGGCGGAACAGATTCTTCGCGCCGATCCCGATGTCTTCGGCACCTTTGCCGTGCCGGGATTTTCCCTTTCCGGCGGCAGCTCGCCGAACTACGGCCTGGTCTTCGCGCCCCTCAAGCCCATCGACGAACGCCGGGCTCCAGGCCATGGCGCCAGCGACATCGTCGCACGCATCTCGCCGAAATTGTTCTCGATTCCCGGAGCCATCGTCGTGGCCTTTGAGCCGCCGGCAGTAAACGGCATTGGCAGCTTCGGCGGGTTCCAGTTCCAACTGCAGGACCTGGGACGCAATACGCTCCAGGACCTCGACACCGTGGCGCACAAAATGGTCGCTGCCAGCCATCAGCGGGCCGATCTCACCGGACTGTTTACGAGCTTCACTTCGAACGATCCGCAGCAACTGGTCGAGATCGATCGAGAAAAAGCCAAAGCCATGGCCGTCCCTCTCAATCAGGTTACGCAGGCGCTAGGCGTCTACATGGGCTCTGAATACGTCAATGATTTTGATTTCAACAACCGTTCGTACCGCGTCTACGTGCAGGCCGACCAGCCGTTCCGCATGAGCGCCCGCGACCTGCGGCAATACTACGTACGTTCCGACACCAATGGACTGGTTCCGCTGGGCAATATCGTTTCGCTCAAAGATGCCTCCGGGCCGCAAGTCATCAATCATTTCAACCTGTTCCGCTCGGCGGAAATCGACGGGGCCGCTGCGCCCGGCTACAGCTCCAGCCAGGGGCTGAAAGCCATGGAGGACCTCGCCAAACAGAACACGCTGCAGGGCATGTCGTTCAGCTGGTCCGGACTTGCGCTCGAAGAAGTAGAAGCCGGGGGCAAGGCAATCATCATCTTTGCCCTCGGACTGCTGGTCGTCTATCTCACGCTTTCCGCGCAGTACGAGAGCTTCGTGCTGCCGTTCATCATTTTGCTTGCCGTGCCCATGGCCGTGTTGGGCGCTCTGCTGTTCATCTCCGCGCGCGGATTCGTGAACGACGTTTACGTGCAGATCGGGCTTGTCATGTTAATCGGCCTGTCGGCGAAGAACTCGATTCTCATCGTCGAATTCGCGGAGCAGTTGATGGGGCAGGGCCGCACGATCATCGATGCCGCAATCGAGGCGGCAGAGCTTCGTTTGCGCCCGATCCTGATGACTTCGTTCGCCTTCATACTCGGCGTGCTTCCGCTCTATTTCGCGTCGGGTGCGGGCAAGATCGGCCGGCACTCGGTGGGAACCGCGATCGTGGGCGGAATGTTGTTCTCCACAGTTCTAAATCTGTTTTTCATACCCGTCCTATACGTGATCGTGAAGACCCTTTTGACTTCTTGGTCGAAACCAAGATCCACGCCGCTGCGTCGATCGGAAGAACCGGAGGTCAGCCAGGTCGTGTAACTCGATTTTGGCGTCCAGGGTGTCTTCCGCGCGAAATCAGAAACATGGCTGCCTCAACCTGGGGGTTCGTCACCCTTCGGCCCCGACTCCTTCTCAGCAGGGGAGGAGGCGGCGGGACAGTCAATCCCAGCGTGCGGACCCTAACGCGTGTGCCGTCTAGTGCCCCACGCGATGCGAAGGCTTAGAGACTTGCGGTCGGGATTGCGCCGGCCCGTTCGTAATTGACGAGGATGACGCCTTTCGAGGTGACGGTGCTCTCGGTCACCTTGAAAGCCGCCGGGATCGTGCCATCGGCAAACAATCGTTTTCCACCACCCAAGGCAATCGGAAATATCTTCAGCCAGAACGCATCGACCCTGCCAACGCTCGAACGGCTGCCTTTTCTTCGCGCAAGGGCGTTGCCATGCCGGCCAAGGTAGGAGAGCTGGAATCCACCTTCCCTGTCTCATTGGCCTCCGATTCAGGCCGTCGATTTCTGCCACCCTGGCGCTTCGGCAAAGGCTTGCCCCCGGTCCAAAACCTGAACGCCCCACTCGCGCAACCGACTCACGGCTCAACGTCGTCTGCGTGTTCTTCCGCAACCGAAGGACCGTTCGTCGACACATCCTTCACGGCGGCAAAGGGAGCCATCTGATATTGCGGCGGCGGAATTCCCCCGCCCAGGTATCGAACGAAGTAGTCCCAGCGGCGCCGGGTCATGTACTGCCCGGCAGCGCCGTAACCATGGGCCGCATTAGGAATGAGCAAGAGATCAAAATCCTTGTTGGCTTTGATCAAGGCGTCCACAACCAGCATCGTGTTGTTGGGCGGAACATTGTCATCCATGGTTCCGTGGGCGAGCAGCAGATGCCCCTTGAGGTCTTTGGCTGTGTTCTGGTTGGCCTGGGAGTCGTAGTTGCTGGTGCCGTCCGGGTGTTTGACCTCCAGCCCTGCCCACTTCTCGGCCCAGTCGTCCTCGTAGTCGCGCTCATCGTGATTTCCGCTCTCCGCAATGCCTACTTTGAAGAAATCGGGATAGTGGAACAGGGCGGCAACCGTTGCATTTCCCCCGCCTGAGTGGCCATAGATTCCAGCGCGATCAAGGTCGATGAAGGAGTACTGGGCGGCCAAATCCTTCATGCCTGCAACCTGATCCGGTATGGTGTTGTCTCCCAGATTTCCGTAGTAAGCCTCATGGAAGCTCTTCGAACGGCTCGGGGTCCCCATTCCGTCGATGCAAACGACGATGAATCCCAGCTCTGCCAGCGATTGAAGATCCCCGTGAGCTGCCCTGAATTGGCGGCTGCCGCAAGACCCGATCTGCGGACCGGGATAGACGAGATTGACGATGGGGTACTTCTGCGAAGAGTCAAAATGGGATGGCTTGAACATCAGGCCGTATAGATCGGTCTTGCCGTCTCGACCCTTCACCCGAATGGATGTCGGCGGAACCCAGCCGGCCTCCAGAAGCTTGGAGATGTCCTGCGTGGCGACGTCCATTACTGTTTTGCCGTCCCTGTCGCGCACAACGGTGATTGCCGGCCGTTGCGGCGTTGAATAGGAATCGACAAAATAGCGGCCATTTTTCGAGACTTTGATGTCGTGGTCGGCATCCTCCGGGGTGAGCAGACGCAGTCCGGTTCCATCGAAGTGAACGCTGTAGAAATGGTGGAAATAGGGATCGCGGCCCGGCTCCCTGCCCACCCCGACGAAATAGATCGTCCGCGCCTTCTCGTCCACGTCGAGCACCTGGGTCACGTTGCCTTCGCCGTGCGTGATCTGGTTTTTCAGCTTGCCGGTGGCGAGGTCGTAAAGATACAAATTTCCCCAGTCATCCCGTTCGCTGAACCACAGAATTTCATTCGATCCGGGCAGGTAATGCCAGTTAACCTTGCCATCCCCGCTTGTGAAGAAAGTCTTGACCGTCTCGCCCATCACATCGCGCACTTCCCCGCTGGAGACATCGGCAACGCGCATCCACTCCTGCTTGTGATCGCGCGACGTTGAAACGAACGCGAGCTGCGACCCGTCCGGGCTCCATTCGACGTCCTCCCATTTGTCTCCGTCGCAGGCGACGTCATCGCACAGGGATGAACGGTGCTGATCGGGCGGCATTTTGAGGCGAACGGTCTTGCGGGCATTCACGTCGATCACCACTCGCTCGATCATGGTGACATTTCTATCGCCAACCAAGGGATACTTCCAGGCCTTGAGTTCCGGATGCGTGTTGGCGACCGGAACCAGATACATCTCGCCGGTCTTGCGTTGATCCTGCTGGAAGGTGGCGATCCTGGTTGAATCGGGCGACCAGAGCAGGATCGCGGCCCCGGTCTGCTTCCATCCGGCGTTGTCCGTGGCGTAGCCGTAGTCCTTCACGCCGTCGGTTGTGAGCTGGGTCTCCGCTCCGCTCGTCAGGTCCAGAACCCACAGATTCCAGTCGCGGACAAACGCCCCGAGTTTCCGGTCGGGAGACACGTTCAGCGGCGGCAGTTCACTCTTGCTCCGCTGTTTCTCGGCGCCTGGAGCGGGAACCAGGCGCTTGCACTGATCGTCTTCGGCTAGAAGCCGGCAGCGATAGAAAACGCCGGCGTAGCGAAACGCAAGTACCGTATCGTTGTCGGTCAGCGAGAAATCGGAGATCTTAAGGTGCCGGGCGTCATCCTGGATTTCGCCGTTCGACGCCGCACGGAGCGCGGCCGCAAGCTTTGCCGGATCAAAAGCCGGTGTGCGCGTGCCTTTGCTGGCATCCACCAGGACGTAAGACGCACCGCTCGCATCCACATCGCGATACCAGAAGCGCCGGTCGTCAAGCCACTGCGCCCGGACGGCGCCTTTGTAGGCAAGCGGATTCGCCTTGTAGGGCATGAATTTCTCGGCCCGGGAGTAGTCCTCGGCCGTGTACTGCCGGGCAACTTGACCCTGGCTGGCACAGCACAAGCCAAACGCGGCGGCAGCGCAAGCCGCAACCGCCAGAGTTGAAACCCTTCTGTTCCCCATTCGCAGATTCCTCTTGGCGCTCGCAGACTTCAGGAAGCGAAGTCAAGGCGAGACGCGAAAGCCTTCTATTTGTGTCTTTTCCATCTCGGACTCGAGAAAGGATACTCGATCCGTCAAACTCGGGGCGAACGCCCCGCGCCCACCGCGAGCCCCCGCCCCCGGGACTCGCCTGCGACGCCATATTCCCTGTGCCGTTCGCGAAAACGCATGGGGCGGCAACAACTCCAGGATTTCGCTCCCGGATGCGCAGGTGCACGAAATGAACGGCGGAAGGAAATCGCGCGCCAAACGTCTTTGCGCATCCAGGGCGGATAGATCCGGCACATAGCGCCAGGATGGGTCCCGGCGATCCGAAGCTGTTCAGACAAGGAGGTCGGTCGTGAAACCGAGTATCAGCAAGAAACTCTGAGGCCCGAAGAGCCGCGCCCCCCAGGGCCGAATGTCCGGGTCCCGCCGGGAAGACCCGGAGAAGCGTATACGCAAACGGCGGGTCGGGGATTTCGTTGCACCCACCTGACTTTCGTCCGTGCCCCACGCCGGTTCAACAGATCGAGATTCATCCCTCGATTCTGCAGAAGGCGCTAAGCCAACGAATCCCCCGATCCTGACCTGTCGGCGAACGCCTGATCCATTTCGACTACCCACCGCGAAACCGCTTCGACAGGAACCTTACCGGCAAAAGTTCACAGACGTTCCCGCCAAAGGTGCACCCCTTGCTGACCTGAAGTATAGCACTCTGCTACCAAGCCAGCCGGAGTCGAATCCATGAGGCGTGAATCCGAACTAGAAAATCACCTTTGCGCCCAGTTGGAATTCCCGCGGGTCATAAGCCGAAGTGACCATCCCGGCGGTCGCACTGTTAACGCTTTGGTCCACATTCTGGAACTGGGTGTGGTTCCATACGTTAAATGCCTCAGCCCGCAACTCGAAATGCAGCCGCTCGCCCGCCGAGAACGTTTTGAACATAGAGAGATTCCATTCGTCGCGCCCGGGACCTCGCAAAGCGTTGTGCCCGAGATTGCCCCATATGGGAACCGAAGTCGAACCCGGCACGAATTGCGGGGTGAAGGCTGCAGGGTTGTACCACAGCAGCACTTCGTTTCCGGCGGTGTTCGTGGCCGGCGTCTTAGGATAGGAAATGCTACCCGTCCGGTTCGGCCGGACCGAGCAGGTTGAGACCGTGGAGCAGATCGTCGTTCCGTTGAAACCCAGGTTCAGCGGGGCTCCGGTCTCCGCCGTAATAATGCCGGACAATTGCCAGCCGCCGAGCACGTTCTTGGCAAGAGCGTTCGAGCTGTGGCGGAATAGAGGCAGGTCATACACGAAATCGGCAAAGAAGACTTGCGTCCTGTCCAAGGCAGAGGGTCCTACATCGTACTGCCAGCCGGCATAGGGATTGGTCACATTGTCCAGGTCTCCCGCGTCGCCGTTATTCTGCGAGGGATCCACCGCGCGAGAAAGGGTATATCCCGTCTGCAGTTGCAGACCGAAATGCAGATGCGATTGCAGTTGCACTTGAAGCGAGTTGTAATGCGAGTTCTCGCCATCCTGGTAGAGGATCATATTGTGATATCCGGGATAGTTGAGAAACGTGTTGTATGCTCCGGTGTTGGTAAGCAGCGTTGGCAGAGCGCTGTAGGCCGGAAGATCGACATTCTGCGTGTAGCTCTCGTAGCGGCCCTGGTTCCCAACATATGCCACAGACAGAACTGTCTGCGCTCCGAACTGGCGCTGAACTCCCGCGCTGTACTGATATTCAGTCGGTATTTTGTACTGCCGAGAATTCAGGGCAGTCTGGCTGTTCACCGTAACCGGGAGAGTCGAAGTACTGATGGTCGCATTGGTCTGATCAATGGCGACGTGTGGATCCGAGAGTGACACATTGTTCAGCGACGTGTTGGCATTAAAAATGTTCTCGGAACCGGCCGCCTGATACATATCATTTCCCTGGATGCGTTCATAGAACATGCCAAAGCCGGCGCGAATTACGGTCTTGCCGCTTCCGGTTAAGTCGTAAGCAAAACCGATCCGCGGGCCGAATGTATCCCAGTGATTGGCGACCAGTCCATTGCCGATTCCCGGCGTTTTGCCCGGGATACCCAGCCCGTTGTTATACATCAGGAGACCCTTGAGCGCGGGATTCGGTCCGGTGCTTAGGTAGGGGTTAGCCCCGGTGCAACTTGCGCTGGGAGTTCCCGCACCGGAGCAGATCTGAGAACCGCTGGCGTTGGCAAAACCAACGCCGCTGTCTTGCGCAAATGCCGCGGCCGCGCCGGACGCGTTCCACAGGTTCGGATACCAGTTCGCCATCTGACCGTTGATTTCGGCCGTGTGCGGCACCCCGTCCCAACGCAAGCCGAGGTTCAAGGTCAAGCGGCGATTCACTCTCCAGTCATCCTGGAAATAGGCCGCCCAGGAAACGCTATTCCAGTGCCGGGTGTCTTCGAGCGCCGATTCACTGTAGGAGCTCGCCAGCCCCAGCAGGAAATCGGCGAAATCGTAGCCGGTGAAAGTTCCGTTGAATCCGAAATTTCCTTCCGGGCTGGTCTGCAGGGGCTGGGCCTTGCGGAAGTTTGCCCAGCTGCCGCCCATTTTGAACTGGTGCGCCCCTCGGGTCCAGGACACGTCGTCTCGGACCTGGTAGTCATCCGCGCGGTTGATCCATGGGTTCCAGTTGTTGTTGAACTGCGCCCCGGTCTTGCCCGAAAGACTGATGATCGGAAGAACGCCGCTCGGGAAACCGAAGATCTTGTTTTGCTGGTACTGCGTGCCCTGTAGCTTCCATAACCCGGACGGAAGCATGTTAATCCGGTTTCCGTCGTAGTTAAACGCGATCTCGTTCAACAGATTTGGCCGGATGGTGTTGACCGCGTGCACGACCGCGCTGTAGGAGGGATTGCCGAATGTATCGGAAGCCGTCGGCATGTTATCGCCGCTCCAGCGCGTCGGAACGTCGGTCTGCGTCGCCTGCTCAGAAATCCAGTGGCCGTAGACAGACCACTTGTCGCTGAAGGTGTGATCAATCCTGGTAATTTCCTCTTTCAGGCTGGTGGGTGCGCTCACGGGAGATGTGAAGGTGTCTCCGCTTGTCGGAGCCGGAAAGATTCCGCCAAAGGGTCCGCCGGCGGTTAGCAGCGCCGTGGCATTCGGGTTGATCAAGCCCGCTGGAATCGCATTTCCAGGGAACTGCCCCGCAGTGAGCAGGTTGCCGGAAGCGTCGCATGTACTAAGGGGTACGCCGGCGGCGGCAAAGTTGTTGGCCACCGAGGTCGAGACCTTGTTCGAGCACGGCGTGTGCAAGCCGCTCTGCGCAAAGAGGTTGCCCGCTGCGACGGCCGCGTTGAGGTTCCCCGAATATTCGCTGGTGAAGGGAACGACGTGGTTGATGTTCTGCCCCTGAATCAGACGTCGCCATTCCATGTTGTAAAAAAAGAACGTCTTCGGATTGTTGCCATGCTTGAACTGCACCGGACCACCGACGTTAAAGCCCCACAGGTTAAATCGCAGTTCGGCGACCCGGTTTAACGTGCCGGTTCCGTTTTCGTGGGGGTTGAAATAGTTACGGGCATCGAGGTAGTCGTTGCGCCCAAACCACCACGCGGAAGCATGAAGCCGCTTGGTTCCCGACTGTATGACCGAGCTGACGGTCGCACCCGAGGTAAGTCCGTATTCGGCGCTATAGTTCGAGGTCTGGACGCGAAACTCCGAAAGAGCATCGAGCGAGGGCATGACGATCGAGCCATTGCCGCCGCGGTCCGCGGTCTCCGCGTTGTCAATCATGTAGAGCGTGTGCGCGACGCGGTTTCCATTGAAGCTCACGTTGCTATCGGCGCCCATGGAGGTCGGCGCTGAAAAGTCCGCCTGCATGCTGGTTGCACCAGGCGTAAGATTGACGAGTTGCAGGAGGGTGCGGCCGTTTGTTTGTAACTGAGTGAGCTGTGCCCCATTGATCACCGTGCTTACATCGTTGGTGTCAGACTGGACCGCGATGGGGGTGGCTTCGACGACCACCGTTTCCTGCGTGCTTCCTATTTGCAGCTGGAAGTCGACGCGCCGGCGGTCGCCATTCTGCAGCTCGATGCCCTTTTGGTCGACGACTTTGAAGCCCGCGCCTTGCGCCCGAACCTGATAATGTCCAATCTGGAGGTGCGGGGCGACATATTCGCCCGCATCATTGGTTGTGAGGTGGCTTGAAACGGTGGTGTCCAAATCGGTGATGGTGATGGACACGCTCGGAACGGCAGCGCCCGATGGGTCACTTACAGTGCCGACAATTGTGGCTTCCTGGGCCAAAGCCACAACGGAACCCAGGAAGAGAAAGAGACACACCACCACGCACGCGCGAAATGAGACACACCGCATAAGCCGCCTCCCGGAGCTATTTGTTGTAGACGCGAACAAAATGACGGAACGGATTGGTTGAAGCACCCTACGCAAAGGACAACAAGTGTGTATCCCAGCAAAATGTGCTCTGTCAAGCAAAATCGTTATGGATTCTCGCACAGCGTCCTTGGCCGACCTACGCTCCTGAACTTGCGAACCCATTTGCTCTTACCCAGAACTTCTGGCCGAGATATTGTTTACGGAGAGACCATTTCCGCGTGCGTCAGCGAGTTAGCGAAGTCCAACCGTTTCAGGGAGGTGATGTTGTGAAGGCAATGGAGGTCAATCCATCCAAACCGGGCCCGGTGCTCATCGCCGCGAACATCCCTCAACCGGAGCCCGCAGATGGTGAACTGTTAATTCGCGTGCGCGCGGCTGGGGTAACTCCCACGGAGCTACTCTGGTCTCCCACCACCCGCACAAAAACCGGAGCGGTGCGAACCGGGGCCGTGCCGGGACACGAGTTCTCGGGCCTCGTCGCTGCGCTTGCCCCCGGCGCGGGTGGCTTCAATGTCGGAGACGAAATCTACGGCATGAACGACTGGTTTGCCGATGGCGCCACGGCAGAGTTCTGCCTGACACTCCCGCAAAACATCGCATTGAAACCCAAGTCCCTGAGCCACGAGTTTGCCGCCACGGTGCCGATCGGAGCTTTGAGCGCCTGGCAGGGTCTCCTGGATCGCGCAAAAACGCAGGCCGGGGAACGCGTATTGATTCACGGCGGCGCCGGCGCAGTGGGGCTGTTCGCGGTTCAGTTAGCGCACTTGCACGGCGCCTACGTGATTGCGACCTCGTCTTCTGCCAACCTGGACTTTGTGAAACAGCTTGGAGCCGACGAGGTGATCGACTATAAGAAGTCGCGCTTCGACGACAGAGCCGAGAAGGTTGACGTCGTATTTGATGCCGTTGGCGGAGAGACTCTCGATCGCTCCTGGGCTGTCCTAAAAACGGGAGGACGCCTGGTAACGATCGCCGCGGACAGCGAAAGCACAAGGGACCAGCGCGTGAAAGATGCGTTCTTCATCGTCGAACCGGACCAGGAGCAACTGATCGCAGTTGCAAAGTTGCTGGACGCCGGAACTCTCAAGGCTTTCGTCAACGCCGTAGTTCCACTCGATAAGGCGCCGGACGCCTATAATAAGGTCCTGCCGGAAACACAGGGTCACGGAAAGGTTGTGGTTTCAGTCTCCCCATAGCCACCCGCCAGCCCTCAGCGACTCCTTCCCACGTCTAACTCATGGCCTATCCGCTCAGGCCGCTCGGGTACCGTGAGCAAGCGTCTCCGAAACAATGGACTGGGCTTCCTTTTGGATCTGTCGTAGGTGGTCCTGGCCGCGGAAGCTCTCGGCGTAAATCTTGTAGACTTCCTCTGTGCCCGATGGGCGTGCAGCAAACCAGCCGTCCTTGGCAATCACTTTGATTCCTCCAATGGGCTTGCCGTCTCCGGGAGCACTGGTCAGAATCTGCTGAATCGGTTCCCCGGCAAGTTCTGTAGCGTGGACATCGGCCGGAGATAACTTTTGAAGAGTGGCCTTTTCTTCGGCCGTGGCAGGTGCGTCCATGCGTTCGTAGACGGGGTTTCCCAGCTCTTGGGTAAGTTCACGATAAAGCTCGCCCGGGTCTTTGCCCACGCGCGCCGTCATTTCTGCCGAGAGAAGACAAGGAATGATTCCATCCTTGTCCGTGGTCCACACACGGCCGTCCCTCCGGAGAAACGAAGAGCCGGCGCTCTCCTCGCCGACGAAGCCCAACCGGCCGGCGAGGAGTCCTTCGACAAACCACTTAAAGCCCACCGGGACTTCGTAGAGCGGCCGCCCCAGCCGTGCGCTGACGAAATCAATCATGCTGCTGCTGACCGCAGTTTTGCCGACGGCGACATCCGGGGGCCAGTTGCTCCGGTTGGCAAAAAGATAGTGGACGCAGGCCGAAAGATAGTGGTTCGGCGGCAGCAATCCACTTCCCTTGGTGACGATACCGTGGCGATCGTGGTCCGTATCGCTGGCAAATGCAATGTCGAATTGGTCCCTTAACGCGATGAGCCTCTGCATGGCGTGAGGCGACGAAGGGTCCATGCGAATTTTGCCATCCCAGTCCACGCTCATGAAGCGAAACGTGGGATCCACTGCCTGGTTAACGATCGTGAGGTCGAGCCCATACTGTTCAGCGATCCGGGGCCAATAATGGACGCCTGCACCACCCAGGGGATCCACCCCAAGCTTGATTTTGGCGTGGTGGATGGCGGTCATATCGACCACGTCAGCCAGATCTCCGACATAGCTGCTCAAAAAGTCGTACTTGTGCGTCGTGGAGGCGTGCAACGCCTTCTCGAAGGGAGTTCTCTTGAGGCCAGCCAGCGCGCTGCGCAAAAATTCATTGGCTCTCGATTCAATCCATGAAGTCACACTCGAGTCGGCTGGTCCCCCATGCGGAGGATTGTATTTAAAGCCACCGTCGTCGGGAGGATTGTGAGACGGGGTGATCACGATACCGTCGGCGAGCCCGGTCTTTCGGGCGCGGTTGTAAACGAGAATAGCGTGCGAAATGGCCGGAGTTGGGGTGTACGAGGTGCCCTGGGAGAGCATGACCTCGATATTGTTTGCGGCCAGCACTTGGAGCGCGCTGGCAAATGCGGGCTCAGATAGAGCGTGAGTGTCGATCCCCAGGAAAAGCGGTCCGTCAATCTTCGTGAGTTTGCGGTAGTCACAAATCGCCTGCGTGACAGCCAGGATGTGCCACTCGTTGAACGCCCCCTCGAGAGCGGATCCGCGATGGCCGGACGTGCCAAAAACCACCTGCTGCCTCGGCTCACCTGGATCGGGCCGAATCTCGTAGTAGGCTGTGACGAGCTTCGGAATGTTAGCCAGGATGGATGCGTCAGCCGGCTTTCCTGCGCTGGAGCTGATTTTCATCTTGACATTGCAGCGAGAGACCCCGCTCTGCGGCGGGGAAGGATAGCGCTCCTACGTCGGCGTCGCCCTGTTCTCGCTCTCCTTTCCTGAGTGTTTTCTGCCACGAGCGAATACGCTTCGGCTCCTTCAATCCCGGTCAGGCCGCTGGACGTCGTGACCGAGGCAGCCCGGACCCAACCTTCGATGCGAGCCATGACCCATTGGATGATCCAGAAGCAACTCATGCGGATTGACGCGACAGCCCTGTTCCGGCTTACAGGCCTTTCATGCGATAGCCGTAGAGTTGGCCGGCAGGACACCTGCAGACCAGCAAATTACCAGCCGTCACCTGTAGGTTAAATGCGCACACTCGGAGTATCAAGGACGTAATCTACGAAGGTGGCGTTCAATCGTGAAGCGGAATACGTGGGTACATGTCCCGCCTCCTGATGCAGAATATCTGAGCAGAAGGCATGTCGGGACGGGCCTAGCAGTATTGCCGGAGGCAACACGCGCGGGCGGGGCGTTTTGACCTGCACGGTCCACCGATATGCATGCCAGGGGGGAGCCGGCGCAGCCAATCCACTCTTGCCTACTAAGGAAGGCCACATAGATTGCAGTCGCAAGCACGGTTCAGGCATATGTTTGTGTGATCTGCAATCGGTACAAAAGCATTGACATTGCCGCTGTAGATCGGGTGGGGTAGCAGTCTTGAAAACCCCGAATAGCTAAAGCACTCCGATTTCGGAAAAAACGCTCTCCGCAGATTGGCCTTCACGCAGCAGGGATTTGGCGGTCTTTTCCTTTCTTACTTGTTCGAGTGCATGGTGAATCACCTCCACTTCCACCTCCCTCGGAAGGACGACAACCCCGTCGATATCGCCGCACACAATGTCTCCCGGCTGGATGGTGACCTTGCCGATCTGCAGAGTGGAGCGGAAATCAACCACCTGCCCGCGTCCGCGCTGATCCTGCGCGTAGCAACCGTAGCAGAAGACGGGGAAGTCCATGGCGACAATCCCGTTGGTGTCGCGTGTGAATCCAGCGAGCACAGCGCCAGCTGCACCGCGTGCTCGCGCTGCGGTACTCATCAGTTCACCCCATAGCGCGTACGCCGGCGACCCTCCCCCGGCAACATACACTTCATTTTCGCGGAGCGAGTCCAGTGCTCTCAGCATGAGGCCGAAGGGAGAGCCGTCTGGCTTGTCCACGTCCGCTTCGAGTACGGTCATTGCGCGTCCGCAGACCATCATGTGCGGACGCAGCGGGCGGCATTCGGGCGCCAGAAACTGGTTCCGGTATCCATGTAAGTCGAGCACGTCTCCAATGATGGCGGTGAAGAGCCGCTCACGCATCAGCCGAAACAGTTCTGCGTCGTTTGTCCATTCCATAAGTCCTCTCCGATTCCTGACTTTGATCACATTACACGTAGAACCGGCTCGTCGATGCATAATCTCATTGTGCCGGGCCGCTCGCAATATCCTCCAGGCGATTCCTCGCCGCGACGCCGATATTGCAGAGCAGGCCATGCACACACATCACACATCTGCAGACTGTCGGGTTGGACCTGATCGCAGGCAAACCGGCGCCGCCTACCCGCCAACGTACAATGGAAAGGAAAGCTAAAGCCGGGAGAAACGATCCATTGATTGCGTCAAGCCGGCCGGTTTCTGCTTATCGCGTTGGAGCGTACGGAGCTGTACGCGACAACCAAACTGCCGAGCAACAAGAGCCGTTTCGAGTGTGACTAGTATGTTGCGCGCCCACCGCTCAGGTCGAAAACCGCGCCCGTCGCAAAAGAGTTTTCTTCTGATGCTAACCATGCAACCATAGCTGCTATTTCTTCGATACGCGCAAAACGGCCTCGCGGTATTTTCGAAAGCATGAAGTCGATGTGCTGCTGCGTAATCTGGTCGAATATGTTCGTTTTTGCGGCGGCGGGGGTGACGCAGTTCGCCGCGATGTTGTAGCCCGCAAGCTCTTTACCAAGGGATTTGGTCAATGCAATTACGCCTGACTTCGAGGCACTATACGCGGATGCCTTCGGGTTGCCCTCCTTACCGGCGATCGAGGCCACGTTTACAATGCGTCCGTAGTTTTGTTGAATCATCAGTGGAACGACAGCGCGGCAACATAAAAAGACACCGTTAAGGTTGACGTCTATTACCTGTCGCCACTGCTCAAGGGGATATTCCCACAGGGTATGGTTGGGACCGGCTATCCCCGCGTTTGCGACCAGGATGTCTACACGTTTCATGACAGCGAGTGTTGCAGACATCGCTTTTTCAACCTCGCCCGCCACTGAAACATCGACCGTTATCGGGTGGACAGCAATTCCGGGGGACATCTCTTTAGCAGCTGATTGTAAGAGACTTGCGTCGCGATCCCAGATCGCAATCTCGGCGCCCGAGATTCGAAACCGCTCGGCGATCGCTCTGCCGATACCTTGTGCCCCACCGGTAATGATCGCGCGTCTGCCAGACAGATCGATTTGGTTCAATCTCTTGGCTCCCACTAAAATATCCGACGATTCCGCTTTCCCTAATGAATAAGACCCAAGGCTTGTGCGGTGAAAGAGGGCTCCCGATTCTAATTTCTTTGGTATCGAATGGAAAATTGAGCCAAAGGCAATATAACACCCGGCCAAGAAAGTTTTCACCGCTTTGCGGACATTTGCTTGACGGCAATGCAGGCTTGCGCCTAATCTGCTTTCGTGCGTGCCAAGGGCCACTCCTCCTACCAGCTCACCAAAGTCGGTTGCCCAAACAACACGGGGTCGACAAGCCTCATGAAACACTTGCGAACTTGGATGGCGGCTGTAACGTTGTTCTGCACCTCGTTAATGGCGGGAGCACAGGCGCACCAGCCGAAACTGATCGATGTCCACGTGCACTTTGATGGGGAACCGCATGTCCTAGATCAAATCCTGACTAAGATGAATGCAGTCGAGGGAATGACATTTCTCCTGACGACCGACAAAGGCTTTCCGGACGCCAGCGGATTCATCAAGCAGCATCCCGACCGATTTGTCGGGTTCGGAGACGTCAAGCTTGACGACCCTGATGTGCTGGCGAAGATCGACAGGTTCCACGAAGCTGGGTTTCGCGGCCTGGGCGAGATCACAACCACGCTGAAGCCTTACGACGACAGATCTTATTGGCCCATCTATGACCGCGCTGCGCAATACCATTTGATTTTGCTCTTCCATACTGGAATCGTCGCTCGCCAACACCCCGAACAACCCGCCGATGTCAGTTTCGACCGCAGCCGGGCAACCAGGCTGGATCTGATCGCACGCCACTGGCCGCAACTGATTATCATCGGCGCGCACCTTGGCAATCCAGACTATGCTGAAGCGGCGGAAGTTGGCAGATGGAATCCGAACCTCTACTACGACGTCTCAGGAAGCACTCTCATCAAGAAAAAAGACGACTATACTTTCTTCCGTTCCGTCTTCTGGTGGACGGGCGTGGTCAGCCCCCATACACCCTCCGCGGGTACCAGCGCTTTCGAGAAACTCGTCTTTGGCTCCGATGTTTTCGGCGGAAATCTACAGGAATTTGACCTTGCGCTGGCCCGCTATCACGCCATGCTGGACGCCTGCAAAGTTCCCCCAACCGCGCAAGCGAACATTTTCTCCGGCACCATGTGGCGTATTCTGCAGTCGCAAAACAGCGCACCCTAGCAATCGTGGCACGCGCTGCATCGTGGTTCGCCGGGAATCTGCACGGCCGGAAGAACCGCCGTCGTCTTCGCCATCCTGCGTCTACCCCCAAACGGATCAGGACTCTCTGCCCGGTGGGTGAATTCCCCATGTATTTTCGGCAAAGCCGCTCAGTTCGGGTCCACCCATCGATTCAATTCCGCGGCGGACTCGCGGTCGAGATACAGAGTTACATCCGGGTGAGAGCGCAAGATGGTCGCCGGGCAATCGGGCGAAATGGGATCTTCAAGCGTGCGTAGAACGCTCCGCGCTTTGCGCGGGCCCGGAACCGACACGATCAGTTTGGGTATCTGGAGCAAGGCTGGAATCGTCAGGGTAAGAGCCCGCGCGGGAACGTCTTCCAACTTGCTGAACCATCCTTCCGCCAGCTGTTGGTTTCGACATGCGGCATCCAACACAACCACTTTCATTGCGTCAGGATCTTCGAAGTCTGCTTCTCCGGGATCATTGAAGGCCAAGTGTCCATTCTCGCCTATCCCCAACAGGCAAAGCTGCGGGTCGGCTGCACGCAATTGGTGAACATAGTCCAGTCGCACACGGTCGAGGTCGGAAGAACTGCCGTCAATCTCAAAGAAATCTCGAAGGGACACACGCTCGGTTAGATTTTCGCGCAGATACCTCCGAAACGACGCGGGGTGATTCGCGTCGATTCCCAGATACTCATCCATGTGGAAACCCCGAACTTTTCGCCAGGGCAGGTCTGGCATGGAGGTCAGCGCGTGGAGAGTCTGCAGCTGTGACGCACCCGTCGCAAACACCACTCCGATCTCTTCTCGGTCCCGGTCTAACTGCTTGAGCCCTTGCGCCGCAGCTTGCGCGGCAGCCTGGCCGGCGTCCTTTGGGTTTTCGTGAATCTCGAGTTTTATGGTACCCACTGTAAGGCACTTAGCTGGCATCGGTTCGATCCTTCATCGATTTCTAGGTTCCTCCCGCGATGGTGATGGTTGCATGTTCCCTGGGGCTGTTTCCAATCGCAGCACCCGGCGGCCCACACGAATCTCGCTTGACGAATTGTGTGGGGATCAACACGGACTGAGGCTCCTCCTCCGGATGCGCGATGCGCCTTAGCGCCAGCTCAACCAATTGCTTGCCTAACTGTTCCGGAAACTCCCGCGTAGTACTCAACGCCGGCGATAGCCACATGCCAACTGTGTCGTCGCAGCCAATAACACTCACGTCGTCGGGTATCCTCAGACCCCGGTCGCGGAGCGCCTTATAAACGCCGTGGGCCGTCGGATCGTTGCCGGCAAGAATCGCGGTGATCGAGGGGTCGCGCGCTAATAGCGACTTGGCGCCTAGATACCCGCTTTCTGTTTCATTTTCGGAATCCGCGCCGCTCTCGCGGACGAGCAATCCGTGCTGTTCGATTGCGCTGCGATAGCCTTGAAAGCAGCGAGCAAACCAAGGCAGGCGGGTATTTCCCACAAAGCCGATGTTGCGGTGACCCAGACCAATCAGATATCGGGTCGCGTCCTGCCCGCCTTGAATATCGTCCGCAAATACTGTGTCGTGATTGCGCAGGTCCTGCAGTCCGCCGACCACGTTATTGCCCAGAACTACGAGGGGAATGCCTTTGTCGCTAAGCAGTTTGAGCAGGTCCACGGAGTTCGTGCCCGCCAGAACGACCGCTCGCACCATATCCTGGCGCTGCACAACCTTCGGCAAGTGAAGCTCAGTCCACGGAAGATGGAGCGAGTACTTGAACGATAGGAACACCATGTCCCATCCGTTCGCTGCGCAATGAGCCTCGGCCCCGCTTAGGATTCTGGAGTGGAACGCGTGCAGCATCGCACGGTTGCTGAGGAGGAAGGCTAACGTCTTCGTCTTGTTCCGAGCAGAAGGATCCAGACCAAGTTTCTTGGCCTCTCGCCAGACCGACCTTTGGATATCGCGCGCAACCCGCGGGTTTCCGTTCAATACACGGGAAACCGTAGCCATACTGACGCTGGCGGCAGCAGCGACCTCGCGCAGGCCTGCTTTGGTCCTTTTCGCTTGTGTCTTTTTCATTCTGAAACGGTGAGCAACAAACGCGGGCAGCAGCACCACAAGGTCCAACCATAGTGAAATGTTTCACCAAAAGCAAGAAAAACTTTCCTGCCCTTCCAGGCCGAATTGCCTGAAAACGCATGCTTGTCGTATCCATTGCATTCCTTTCCGATCAGTGGCTATCTGCAATGGCAGACAAGATCAAATCCCCGGCGTTTTCTGAGAAACATTTCTTGACTAGGATAGTTTTTTGCCGTTCATGTCTTCTTCACTCGCCTATCACAATCCCAAAGCCCGCCAGGCAAACGCGAGCGAACTGAGTCCGGGTTGCCGCTCCACGGGTTTCGCAAGGCCAAAAGGCGGTACCTTACTTCATTCCCGTGGGCCTCGAGTTCTCATCGCGACGTCAGATCGCTCTGACCAGGCCCTGCCGCGTTGCCTTCGTGTTTCTCACCAGCAGCAAGACCAGGATCATCCCGACAAAGGGGACTAGCCCGGCCACGATGATGACGGGATCAAAAACGTGAGTTGCCATTCCGGCGCGCAGGTCGGAGTAGCGGCCGATCAGCCAAAAAGCGACGATCGTACCAATTCCCGCCCCCGTGCCACTGAACCCGCTGACACTGGCGACCGAACCGCTCTCGTAGAGGTCGGAAGGAAGCACGTTGGCCATGGTGCTGAAGGCCGCATAAGAAAACGTGGCGAGCGCAAAAAGCAGGGTGATGAGGAAGAGATTGGTGGTGAGGATCGTCGGAATGAGCAGGGTGACCCCGATTCCTCCCCCGGCGACGACTGCTTTGCGGGCCCTTCCAAGCGACCAGCCCTGCTTGATCAACCAGCCCGAGGCAATGCCGCCCGAGAAATTCCCCAGATCGGCGGCGATGAAAGGCACCCACACGGCAACGAACCCATTTCTCAGATCGACTCCCTTGGCGACCAGGTAGATGGGAAACCAATCGGTGATGAAGTACCAGACAGGATCGGTGAATGACCGCGCGATGATCGTGCCCCAGGTCTGGGGTAATTTCAGGAGATCACGCCAGCTTGGGCGCGTTCGATCGCCCGCTCGAACGTCGCGCTTGTCATCGAGCAGCATCGTCCGCTCTGCGTCCGAGATCCGCGGATGCGCCTCGGGCGGCCGGTAGATGCGCCGCCACAAGAGGATCCAGAAGAAACCAAGCACACCGGGCACGGCAATGGCAGGGCGCCATCCCCAGTGGAAGTAGATCGGAAGCACGATGAGTGGCGCGAGGGCACCTCCAACCGAAGATCCACTGTCAAAAAATGCTGTCGCCAGCCCGCGCTCCTGTTTGGGAAACCACTCGGAAACGGCTTTTGTCGCTGCCGGCCAATTCGCCGACTCACCCGCGCCTAAGAGAAAACGAAAAATGCGGAAGCTCCAAGGTCCGCTTGCCAAAGGGGTAAAGACCGAAACCAGGGAATACCACGCCACGGTCAAGGTAAGCCCGCGTCGGGTGCCGATCCTGTCCATGATTCGGCCGAAGAGGGTTTGGCCGATTGCGTACGCAATTCGGAATGCTATCACGATGTAAGCGTAGTCAGTGTTAGTCCAGTGATATTGAACTTTCAGGAAGGGAGCAAGCAGCGACAGCGTCTGCCGATCCAGGTAGTTGATGATCGTGGAGGCAAACAGGACGGCGGCGATCCACCACCGCAGATGGGCGATGGTGCGTGGGCGAGAGATCCGAGGCTCCGTTGAAGCGCTTGGCGACTCCTTCCGAGTTGCGCTCGTGTGCTCTGCTCTCACCCAAATTCCTTCCGTGCAAGGATGAATGTCATCGGGCGGAAAGCATCCTCACCGGATGGAGGCAAGCCGGGCCATTACCCGAGAGGATGTCAGCACCGGGGAATCCGGCATTCCGGTTTCTTGCGCTGCTGCCCATGGGATGCGCCCGCTGCCTGATCTGTACCTCTCTCCGCCCAATGCGGCTTTCTTCGAGGAAAACGCCGTCAGCGCCGTCATGTCGCGCTGCTACCCGGAATCGCGCCACCGCTGTTCGCATGCCTGCGAGTTCCCGGCTACCTGCCTCGCGCAGCTGGTCCATCCGTACCGCCGCCCTCGTTGCTCGCTGGGCAGAATCTCAAGACCCATCACTCGATTACGTCTGCGTACCGAGCACTCGGCCAGCAGAGGCCGCGATTCGACTACGCCAACCCATAACTGCCCATTTGCGGCACCCGTAAAGCGGATACTGGCGCCTGCTTGCGCAAACTGCACCGCCAGGTTCGTGCTCGACCTTAACCGGTATGCCGGCGAGCACCGGGACCTCCGGCGCATTGTAGTTTACAAGATGCACAAGAAATACCTCCTTTGCCGGTTCGCGGTGTAGTTGCCGACCCGATAATCAGGTCCATCTACGCTGAAATCCGGCTGCCTGCCTCCCGTCCAGCGGATAGCCTCGATAATCTCCTCCGCCATACTTCTGTTCGGGTTGGTTAGCGCTCAAATGTCGTGCTCACGTGCCCGGAACCCGGCATCGCGGAGCTCCTTGGTGATGGTGTTAGCCGTGGCCAGCGCGTGTTTAATCACTTGCTGCCGCTTTTTGGAGGAACACCGCACGATAGGCGAGCCTACGCTGATTCCCGCAAACACCCGTCCGAGAGAATCGAACAGCGGAGCACCCACCAGAATGACTCCCTCGACGGTTTCCTGGTCATTGATCGCGTAGCCCTTTCTCCGGATATAAGCAAGCTCGGTGTCCAATCTCCTCCGGCTGGTGATCGTGTGAACGGTGAACTTGGGAAGTTTCTTACTCGGAAGCAAAGCCTGTAGCTGCTGAGGGGAAAGATGCGCCCCGATGGCCTTGCCCATCGCGGTCGCGTGGACGGGGCAGAGGTCGCCAACGTCGTACGCCAACTTCAGTGGATGGCCGGCCTCGACAACATCCACCAGGACGATTCCCTCACGCCGCTTCTCGCCAAGCCAGACCGATTCCTGGAGAAGGTTTCGCAGATCAACAAGATGGTGCCGGGCAATGTTCACCAACGTTGCTCGTTCCCCGCCCCGACGTACGAGCCCGGCGCTCTTAAACGTCAACCGATACAATCCGCCTTCAGCATTCTGCTCCACATATCCGATGCTCTTTAAGGTGAACAGAATTCGAAAGACCGAGCTCTTGACCAGGCCGACTCGCGCGGCGATGTCTCTCAAGGTTGCGCCTTCAGAACTTTCCGCCAGCGTCTCCAGCACACGCATGGACTTCACGACAAGCTCGATATGATTTCTGGCCGCCATGGAACGAGATAGACTCCTTTCTAGCCGAATTCAAATCCCGCGATCGCAAATTGTTCTTTATGACTGTACGGCGCTGAGATTGAATCCCCGGAAAGAACCATGCGGACCAGCCTCCTCACGGGAGTAAAAGCTGACTCCTCGGCCAGCGAAACCGCATCGACATTGTCCGGAAACAAATCCCAGAAGATCTTGCTGTGAGGATGCTGCGCCAGGAACCATCGCAATAACGCGCGAGCCGCGTCCGAAGACGTCGCCACGCAGGGGCCGAAGTACGCAGCCAGATGACCGGGTCGCCCCATCGCATATCCCTGCCCGGGAAAGCTCGCGGCACCTGCGATCGCCAGGTGCGAAAGCAGCGGGCTTCGATCAGCCCCGAACACCGTGCGATCGAGTTCAGGATCCGGAACATAGGGTTCGACGACGCTGCGATCTACCCTGCCCGGCAGGCGCTGCCAGCGCTCAATCCTGCACACCTCCCGGAAGCCCAGCCGCTGGTAGAGACCGACACCCGCCTCTGTGGCATCGAGCTGTACGCTGGCGATCCCGCGCTCTTTGACGAGTGCAAGCGCCTTCCGCAACAAGAGTCCGGCGAAACCCTGTCGGCGAAACTCTGGGGCGGTGAGCACCATGCCGATCCACGCCAGCTGTCTTCCGTAACAGACCACGGTTGTGGTTGCAGCCAAGCGGCTATCGCATTCCAGGGCAAAACACCCATCGGGGCTGAGCCTCATCAGAGTCTGCCAATCCGAGGCGAGTTGATTCCAGCCCGCGCCGCGGGACAAGGCCAACGCTTGCGGAATGTCGGAAGGGGTTGCCAATCGGATCGTCAGAACCTGCATCCTTGCGGCCATGCACGAATCGGGCTTCATTCTACTGATAAGTATATATTCTACACAGTGGATCCAACCCGGCATTCTATAAGGAGATGTACGAATGGAATAGGGAGAGATGGGTTGACGGGCCTGCTTCCGGGAGGCTAAACTTTCCGCTTGGTAGATCGTATTCCACTGAGTCGAATGGGCAAGACCTCCTCGCTGAAGCAGGATCGTCCTTTGCCCCCCGCTAGAACCACCGCCCCTGATGCTTGCGGCTCACGATCAAGATGTTGATTAACACGGAAACCGAGCTTGAGGAACTGCTTTCCCGCCCCACGGAAGCCGATGCGGCGGCTTTGGCCGCGCTGGAGGGCGATCTCCTTATCCTTGGGGCCGGCGGCAAGATGGGGCCGAGTTTGGCAAGGCTGGCGCGGCGGGCATGCAATCAAGCGTCCGTCCGGAAACGCATTGTTGCGGTTTCGCGATTTTCGACCCAAGACCTGCGGGCGCAGCTCGAAGCAGACGGGGTAGAAACGATCGCTTCCGACCTTCTCGAAACCGGCGCCCTCAAACGTCTCCCCGACGCTCAAAACGTCCTCTTCATGGTCGGCCGGAAATTCGGGACGGGGAGCTGCGAGCCACTAACCTGGGTGGTGAACACGTTTCTGCCTGGTGTGGTGGCTGAGAGGTACCGTGATTCGCGGATCGCCGTGTTATCGACGGGAAACGTTTATCCTCTTCGCCTGGCGGTTCAGGGCGGGGCGGACGAATCGTGCCTGCTGGCTCCAGTGGGCGAGTATGCGCAGTCCGCCGTCGGCAGGGAACGCATGTTCGAATATGCATCGCAGCGCTGGAACACACGGGTTGCGATCTTGCGCCTGAACTACGCGATTGATCTTCGTTACGGGGTACTGCTCGACATCGGAACCGCCGTGTATGAAAAGCGCCCCGTCGATCTGCGGATGCCGCTGGCGAATGTCATCTGGCAGGGCGACGCCAACTCCGCGTGTTTACGATCGTTGACCCACTGCCAATCGCCACCGCTGGTCCTGAACCTCACCGGCCCGGAAACCTTGAGCGTGCGATACATTGCCGAGGAGTTCGGACGCCGCTTCCACGTTCAACCGGTTCTCGCCGGAGAGGAACTGCCCAGCGCACTCCTCAGCAACGCGGCCAGGTGTCATCAACTTCTCGGCTATCCAAAGGTCAGCGCGCTCGACATGATCGAGTGGACGGCACGCTGGATTGCCATGGGCGGCCGGCGTTTGGGAAAGCCGACAAACTTTCAGACCCGGGATGGCAGGTTCTAGTGGATATCCGGGCCAAATTGAAGTCCGGTCTCGTAATTCCTGCGCACCCGTTGGCGCTGACTCCTGAGCGCAGCCTTGACGAACGCCGGCAACGGGCCCTTACTCGCTATTATCTGGCGGCGGGCGCCGGCGGCATTGCGGTTGCGGTCCACACGACGCAGTTTGCCATCCGGAATCCGCGAGTCGGTCTGCTCAAGCCGGTCTTGGAACTCGCCATCGAGGAAGCACAAGGCCACCAGGTGGCGAAAATCGCCGGCGTATGCGGCAACACGGACCAGGCTTGTAAGGAAGCTGCGCTCGCCGTCCAATTGGGTTACGAGGCTGCGCTGCTGAGCCTGGGCAGCCTGCGCGAAGCGCCGGTTTCGGCATTGCTCATTCACGCCCGCGAAGTGGCCTCCATCATACCCATCCTGGGGTTCTATTTACAGCCGGCCGTGGGCGGGCGCGACTTGGCACACGAGTTCTGGCGCCAGTTTTGCGAGATCGAGAACGTGGTGGCGATCAAGGTCGCGCCTTTCAATCGATACCAGACGATCGATGTCGCGCGCGCGGTGGCCGAATCCGGGCGTGCCGAAGACATATCCCTTTATTCGGGCAATGACGACAGCATCCTGCTGGACTTGCTCGCTCGATTTGACTTTGGCGGGAGGCGGGTTCGTTTTGCCGGAGGCCTGCTGGGGCACTGGGCCGTCTGGACCAAGTCGGCCGTCGCCCACCTGGAGAGGGTCAAGAAGGAGGCCGGTCCATCCTTCTCGGAAACGATGACGCTTGCTCAGCAGATCACGGATGCCAATGCGGCGTTTTTCGACCCGGCCCACCGGTTCCGGGGCTGCATCGCCGGCATTCACGAGGTGTTACGGCGTCAAGGACTGCTGCAAGGACGATGGTGCCTGGATCCGGAGGAAGATCTTTCCCCCGGCCAATCAGAGGAGATTGATCGTGTCTATCGAGCGTATCCTCACCTGAACGACGATGCATTCGTGGCAGAGCATCTGGATAAGTGGCTGGCTTAGATCGTCGGGGTTGACACGTGTGTGGCAAGCAAGAAAGGGGCGTGGATCCCCCGCGGCTTCCGGGCGTCGGCCATCCTGAGGAACTAACATATTGATGCAGGAGTGCGAATTCGGTGAAACTCCGCGCGGTAAGCGACGCCGCGCAAACGCGCGATTCATTCAAGCCGAAACCACATACACAGAACATGCTACGGAGCCAGCTCACCATAAAAGGATTCCTAGCCGTCTGGCTCCCGGCAATCCGCCTGGCTTGCGGTCAGATTCCCTGTGTTTGAAATCCAGCAAGCAGGAGCGTGAATGAGCTTCGCAGTCATTGATTGGGCCATAGTGATCGGCTATCTGGTACTGTGCGTCGGGGTTGGACTCGCGGGAAAGAAATACATCGCGAACGTCTCACACTATCTCGTTGCGGGAAGAGAGCTTGGCATGTATGCCGGCATTGCCACTCTTGCGGCCACCGAAATCGGCACGATCACGTTCATGTACAACGGGGAACTCGGCTACAAATACGGTTTTGCCGCCTTTGCCGCTGCTCTGATTTCCGGATTGGTCATGATCGTGGTGGGACGAACTGGTTTCGTCAACGAACGTTTTCGAGCCCTGCAACTGATGACCGTGCCGGAGTTTTTCGAACGCAAGTACAGCCGCGGACTGCGCCTGTTTGCCGGTATCCTGGTCGCCATTGGGGGCGTCCTGAACATGGGGGTCTTCCTCAAGATCGAAGGCGAATTTCTCACCATCGTCAGTGGCCTCGATAGCAGGTATCTCATCGCCGTCATGACAGCGATTCTGCTGCTGGAGCTCATGTACACCGTCCTCGGCGGAATGGTGGCGGTCGTCATAACCGACTTCATTCAATACGTACTGCTATCGACCGCGACGATTCTGGTATCGATCTACGCTATTCATCACGCGAACTGGGGCCACATGGTCGCCAAGGTGGCAAACACCATGGGGAGTGTAGGTTTCAATCCCGTTGCGAACCCGAAGTTCGGGATCACGTTCCTGATATGGCAGATCCTGCTCTGGTTTTCCATCCATACCTGCTGGCAAACCACGGCGATGCGCGTGTTTTCCACCAAGAGCCCCGACACTTCAAAACGGGTGATGACCTGGACCGGCTTCATTTATCTGGGAAGAGGAATGTTGCCCATGGTCTGGGGGATTGCCGCCCTGACGCTTTTCGGCGTGGGCGCGGTCAGGGACGGAGTTCCTCTTCCGGTGGTCAATGGACACACGCTTCTCCCCATTGATGCAATGCCGGCCATGCTGGCGAAGATCCTCAGCCCTGGCATCAAGGGGGTGGTCGTGGCGGGCATGCTGGCGGCGACGATGTCCGTCAACAGTTCGTATCTGCTCGGCTGGAGCGCGGTCATTTCACAGGACGTGGTTTTGCCTTTGCGCGCACAGATGGGGAAGCCGCCTCTCAGCTCGCGCGGTCAGATCTTCGTCAATCGTCTGGCCAATTTGTTCGTAAGCTTGTTCTTGATGTTCTGGGGCCTCTACTACACGCCCCCGGGCGCGGTTTATCTTTACCTGAACATCACCGGCACCATCTATCTGGCGGGCACATTCGCTTGCGTCATCGGCGGACTGTACTGGAAGCGCGCCAGCGCGACCGGCGGCTACCTGGCGCTGCTCATGGGCGCCGCCGGGGCAATCATTCCCTTTTTTGTCTTGCACTGGAGTGAAAACGTCGCCGGCTTTACCGCGTTTGGTTTCGCCGCTGTCGGCCTGGTTTTCGGCTCCCTCGTTCGCAAGCAGGCTTTGGTGCCCCAAACCAACGCCTGCCTTGCCGCTTTAAAGGGCACAGAATGAAGTACTGGATGCTGTTTTGGAGCTTTGCGCTCGCCACCGCTGGCGCCTCGTTTGCCGTCATCACCGGGATCGTGGCCATCAAGGGCTACCAGGACCTCCGCACCATGTTCAGCCGATTGGCTCGGCAAAGGAACGAAGGCAATGAGTGACACTTCGGCGCATCCCGACAAGTTCATCGCGATGGTGACGGCGAGGGCCGAGGTCAATCTTCGTCTTCAGGATTTTCAGCCGCGTCCCATGCTGGCAGCTCCCGTGCACGAGGTGAAACTGCCGAGGTTTCCCGTCGTCGATTATCACAACCACCTTGATGCCCAGGATCCGCTTGCCGTTTTGAAGGTGATGGACGAATGCGGTATCGAGCGGATCGTCAACATCACCATGCAGGTCGGCGCGGAAGCCACGGCCATGATCGAGCGCTTCCATTCCGTAGCGGCGGACCGCTTTGCCACCTTCGCGTGGATGGATTGGACCGATCTCGAAGCGCCGGGTTTCTTCAAACGCTCCGTCGATCGCCTCGAGAGGGCGGTGGAACAAGGCGCATGTGGTCTGAAGATCTGGAAGGACTTGGGCACAAGTCTCCGCGGCCCGAACGGCGAACTGCTACGGGTCGACGACGAGCAACTGGCGCCAATGTTCGACAAGGCCGCTGAGCTGGGCGTGCCCGTCATGTTTCACACTGCGGACCCGGACGCGTTTTTCCTTCCCCTCGACGGACACAACGAACGCTATGAAGAATTGGCTGCCCATCCGGAGTGGAGCTTCCATGCTTCCCATTTCAGCAAGGCGAAACTCCTCGAGCAACGTGACCGGGTGTTTGCGCGCCATCCCGACACGACCTTCGTTGCGGCGCACGTTGCCGAACGCCCGGAGAATCTTTCCTACGTCAGCGATTTGCTCAGCCGACATGCAAACGTCTACGTTGATATCAGCGCGCGTTCCGCAGAACTCGGCCGCCAACCTTATACCGCGCGGGACTTCTTCCTCAGGCACAGTGAGCGCATTCTGTTTGGCACAGACTTGATTCCTGAGGTCGGCATGTACCGCCTGCACTTCAGGTTTCTGGAGACTGCGGACGAGTATTTTGAATACCCGTCTCACGCATCGCGGCAGGGACGTTGGAATATCTACGGACTCTTCTTGCCGGATGATGTACTGAGGCGTGTTTACCGCGACAACGCGCGCCGACTCCTGCCGAAGTGACCTGGACGGCGCTTCGTTCGGTCGTGATGGAAAAGGGGCGGGAGATGCTTCAATAGAAAGTGGCGGGTCGAGCCTGCTTTGTCCGAGGAGGGGCGCGCCTGCAAGAGGGCAATGGGCAGCGAACCACACGAGTGCTCGAGGGGCCGAATGTATGACGGGAAACTGACTCATCGGCGGACGCCGAAGGGCATCCTGCCCGCCTGTTCCCCAATGGACTGAGACCCTAAAGCGAGACATTCAATGAAAGAACAAGAGCCTTCCCAGGGTTTTCGCGACAAGCGCAGGAACAGTGCCTGTCGCTTTTCGCACTCCTGCGCGATTGGGCTGCTCAGCGCGACGCTGCTGACTTGCCTCCCGCCGGTTCGGGCTCTTGCCGAGCTCGGCGACGGCAAGGGCAGCGAGGCTGTGGCATCCATACATGGAGAAACGTTCACGCTCGGCAATCAGAGCATTACGCAAGAATGGAGTCTTTCCGGTGGAAGCTTTCGGCCGGGCCCCGTCACCGACGGTGTCAACGGCAAAACGCTGACACCACCCAACGAAGTCTTCGCCATCACGCTCCGCGGGAGCGGCGTCCTGAAAGCCTCAGATATGTTGGTGCTTGACCGACCCGATGTTGAGGATCTGCGGGAGGAGCCGAACGCATCGCGGCGCTCTCGGCAGTTGCATGGCAAGGATATCGTCCTGCACCTCGAAAGCATAGATCATCAACTGGGCGCGACTTGGCGCTGCATCATGCGCGACGGCGCAAACTACATTCGGCAAGAATTGACCCTGCAGGCAAAGAAGCAGGACGTCGGCATCGCTGCCATACGCCTCATTGATCTATCCATCCCCGATGCGCATGTTGCGGGCACCGTGAAAGGATCGCCCCTTGTAGCCGACAACATGTTCTTCGGATTTGAGCACCCGCTCTCCGAGAGCAAAGTCGCCCGTCAACGTGCTATCGCCAGCATCTCCCGAGAACTGCCTTTGCGGGCCGGGCAATCCGTTTCTTATTCGTCGGTGATTGGGGTGGCCGAACCGGGCCAGCTGCGCCGCCGGTTCCTGCGATATCTTGAACGTGAGCGAGCACACCCCTATCGCACGTTCCTGCACTATAACACCTGGTACGACATCGGATACTCCAATCCCTACGATGAAACCGCCGTCGTAAACGTGATCGACGCCTTCGGATTGCAGCTCACCACCAAGCGGGGAGTCAAACTCGATTCCTTCCTGTTTGACGACGGCTGGGACAATCACAAGTCTCTCTGGAACTTCAATTCGGGGTTCCCGGACGGGTTCACTTTGGCCAGGAGGACTGCGGCACAATTCAATGCGGGCATCGGGGTGTGGATGTCGCCCTGGGGAGGATACGGAGACGCCCACCGGCAACGCATCAGGTTCGGTAAGGAGCAAGGCTTCGAGACCAATGAGGGTGGATTCATGCTGTCGGGGCCGAAATACTACGCGCGCTTTCGCGATGCTTGCCTGGAGATGATTCGCAAATACGGAGTGAATCAGTTCAAGATCGACGGAACGGGAAACGTTAACCAGGCCTTCGCCGGCAGCGAATTCGACAGCGATTTTGCCGCTGCCATCCATCTCATCGGCGAACTGCGCGCTGAAGAGCCCGATCTGTTCGTCAATCTCACGACCGGAACCTACCCATCTCCATTCTGGCTGCAATATGCCGACTCGATCTGGCGCGGTGGTGAGGATCACAGCTTCGCGGGCGTAGGCAGCTTTCGCCAGCGCTGGATCACTTACCGCGATGCCAATACCTATAACAACGTCGTGTTATCGGGCCCCCTGTTTCCGCTCAATTCCCTGATGCTGCACGGAATGATCTATGCCAAGCATGCCGAGCACCTTGATACCGATCCCGACAACGATTTTCCGGACGAGGTCCACGACTATTTCGGTACCGGCACCCAGCTGCAGGAAATGTACATCACCCCCTCCCTACTTTCTTCGGCTGACTGGGACACGCTGGCGGAGTGCGCCAAATGGTCGCGGGAAAATGCGGATGTTCTCGTCGACACGCACTGGGTCGGAGGGGACCCTGCAATGCTGGAGGTCTATGGCTGGGCTGCCTGGTCTCCGCGAAAAGGGATTCTGACTTTACGCAATCCCAGCAATAAGCCGCAGGAAATCATGATCGACGTAGCCAAGATACTCGAGCTTCCGGTCGGTGCCCCGAAGGACTATGCGGCGCAAAGTCCTTGGCGAAACCACGAAAACAAACCCGCAATGCAGTTGCGCGCGGGCGAACCCAAGAAACTTGTATTGCAGCCATTTCAGGTCGTGAATCTTGATATTTCGCCGAAAGGCCATGCTCTTTAGGCTGGTCCAGGATCATCAACGGAGAAAGCTGCCCTCTGCTCGAGGTATTCACCATGCCGTCCCCTCCATCTTGTTGAAAGTCCTCGCTCGAACTTTGCGATCAATCGAGCCAGGGCTTCCGGGTGCTCGTTGGTGGTGAGGTGCCCGCCGGGCAGCCGCTCGATCTGGAGGCCGAGTTTGCCCAGTCGTTCTTGAGCGAGGTCGACCTGCCGATGTTCTTCCTCAAGCATCGGATGATATCAATCATCCTATGGATTCAGACGTTGTTCATCCGAGTCGCACAAATGACTCGGGGTGACGGCTGCAACGGATCCAGTTCGACGGTATGCCGAAGGAGGCCAAGCCCTTCACGGGAGTCGGTAATGGGTTCTTGAACTCGCCCTCCGATATACCTCGACGCTATCGGGTGGTCACGACAGTCCAGCTAGGCACGAGAGTTGACGTTTTTGCACGCGTTCCTGCCGTGGATGACGCGCCCCGGGTTTTCGGGCCGGACCTCCGCGAGACCTTGCTCGCTGTGACATGCATTTAAAGTCCCCGAATCCGTTGCCGCATGGCTTTGGCCCGCCTTTCACCGACGTGAATTTCGGTATGGGAGGCATCGTTCATGACCACGAGGAAGGTGCTCTTAAAAAACGGGCGCACTTCCTTGATGCGATCCAGATTGATCAAAGTGGACCGCGAGACGCGGAAAAATTGTTCGGCGGGCAACGCGGCTTCGAGTTCGGCGATTTGGAAATTAATGGCAAAGGACTCGTTTGCGGTGTAGGCCCGCGCGATACCTTCCTCGATCTGAAAAAACACGACCTCCGCCGGGCGCAGGAGCAAGAAACGGTTTCCCTGCCGGACGACGACCTGACGCAGAGGGGCGCCCAGTTCGGAGGTTACCCGCTCCAGCCGCTTTTGGTCCGTTTTGTCCTCGCGATGGCGAAGGCGCTCCAGCCGTTCCACCACATGAAACAGCTTTTCTGCTTGCACCGGCTTTAAGAGATAAGCGATGGCATCAGCCTCAAACGCGGCAAGGGCGTGCTGGTCATAACCGGTGACAAAGACAACATACGGCTGAGAAACGTCGCGAGGCAGGCTGCGGAGCACTTCAAAGCCGGTCATGCCCGGCATCTGAATATCCAGAAAGACCACATCGGGTTTCAAGGACACGATTTGATTCAACGCGGTCAATCCATTTTCCGCGGTCCCTTCCACGGTGATCTGAGGGCAGGCCCCGAGTTGCCGGGCGAGCCGCGACCGGGCGGAGGCTTCATCATCGACAATCAAGGCGCGCATGGGTTTCATGTGGAAATCCGGATGGTGGCGCGGCAGCCTTGCTGTTGCGGCGATTCCACGAGTAGCGCGGCCTTTCCGCCATAAATGTTTCGCAACCGCTGAGAAGTGTTGGCCAGGCCTACGCCGGTGGAGCGGTTGCTGCTTTTCGCCGGAGGATGCCCGTTTGCATTTCGGGGACACTCCGGGCGCGGGCCTGCAAATCCGACCCCATCGTCTTCGACTGTCAGCAGCAAGTCGTCGTCTGCGCGAAGCACAGATATTTTGAGAAGCCCGCCCTCCAGCTTTGGCGCGAGACCGTGCTTGATGGCGTTTTCCACCAGGGGCTGGAGAATCATGCTCGGCACTTTTGTTTCTGACAGCGCGGGGTCCACCAGAATACATACGCGCAAATGATCGCGGAATCGCGCTTCTTCAACTTCGAGATAGCGCCGGACGAACTCAATCTCCTCGCGAACCGTGATCATGGGCCGTTGGCTGTGCGTCAGCACCGAGCGGAACACATCGGCGAGCCGCTCGGTCATGCGCTCGGCCTTCGGGGCGTCGGCCACGATCAGGTCGGCAATAGTGTTTAGCGCGTTGAACAGGAAATGCGGATTGATTTGCGCGCGAAGAGCACGAAGCTCCGCTTCGGTCGTCTGGTGCAGCAGGAGCGCTTCGCGGTGTTCCTGTTCGCTTTTTGCCCGCTCGACGCGAATGATGTTGAGTCGTTCAGCCAGCGCTTGGGCGAGTTTGCGCAGAAATGACACTTCGGATGCGAGAAAGCCGCGCTGTTCGGTCGAGCGGCCCAGCGTGATGGCATGCGTCAGTTGCCCGTTTTGGCGAACAGGAACAATCGCATCTGCATCCATTTCGCTGAGATGCAACGCGCGGGAACCCGGCGGAAACTCCAGAATTTCCTCTCCCGCGAAGGAGCGCACGACTTTCTCGGGCAGAGCCGCCACTTCAAGGACTTGCGCTGCGCCAAGCTCCAACAATGCCCGGAGAAAAGCCTGCACCCGGGTGAAAACGTCCTCTTCCTTGGTTGTTTGCCGCAGGGAGCCGGACAATTCTTGCAGCTTTGCGTCGAAGTCCGGCGTCTGGAAGATTTTCTCGCTCACCCGGTGGATTCCCTGGTTCAACAGCGGAGTCGCCAGCGCCAATGCAGCCGTCAGTGCGCCGGCGGTCACGGCCAAGGCGGCCGGCGTGTGTGCGTTTTCGGGCAACCAGGAGACAAATGCGCGCACGCAGTACCACAGGGACAGGCCGGCAAGGATCGCTACCACGCAGCGGAGCACCCGCTCCACGAGGGCGTCCGTGTAGCGCAGGCGGGCAAGCAGAAGAAATGCGGCAACCGCCACGTAGTTCACGGATTGTTCGGCGTAGACCGACAGCGCCACCCGCACCGTCTGCGGAAGATGCCCGTACACGGGAATCAGCGAAGCGGCGATGATAGGTCCCAGCGCGCCGAAGGCCATAAGCCCGGCGCAAAGGCGCGTCGTCCAGCCAGGACGGCGCGATATCGCCAGCAGCACAGCAACCGACACCAGACCATATAGACTTGCTTCCGCCAAGATTCGTATGCCCGTTCGTGAAAGCGGCGCGTTTCCGCCGGCGGCATCGATCCAAAGCCAGACGGTGATGACCGCTCCCAAAACGAGGGCCACGACCTGAAGGAACCTCAGAGACCGCTTCCTCCATTTCCCCAGGATCGACAGCTCCCATACGCTCAGAACGGCCCAGGTCAGAAAAGTGAGGCCGGTATATGCAAAGGCGCAGGCCACTTTTGCAGCCACAGAGAGATAGTTGTACCCGGCGATAATGAGCGCGGCGTTGGCCAAACCTCCCAGATTCCAAACCAGCAGCGCGACGCTCAGTAGAGTCCCAGGGCGGCGCTGTGGAGCAAAATGCCACGACGCCCGAACCAGCTGAACAAGAAGAACGGAGACACATAACCCGATGAGGCAGCCAACCGTTTGCCAGATCAGCAGTGTCTCGGTGATTTCGTAAAGCGAGTTCATGGATGGCATGCTGCGAAAGCAAGAGCCGGGTTCAAGACCATCATCGCAAACTCTTCCTCTAACCGCATAGCGTACCTTTCAATAGGGTACCGATCATAGGTAGTGGATCCGCTTGATCCTGTCGAAGACCTGAGGGGCCTTCAAGGCCCCTCCGCTGCCATGCCGCTAGATGAGGAACTGAGCCAAATCGCGTCTTGGGCTTGGCTTCGCTGCCCTTGCCGCGTAGCCCATGCGGAAACTGAACAAGCCATTCCAGTTTGGCTGACCCGCCAGCGCGGCAAGCTCGCGCGTGAAGACGGAATCGATGGAAGTCGTGGCTTCCCGGTCGATGCGCTCGTGGATCTGGTTTAAGGGCTGCATGGCAAGCCCGTTGGCCGTGCCCCACAAGTGGATGCGCTGCCACAGGCGGCCAATGCGAACCCGGTTCAGTTTACCGCCGGGAGCACTCGCCCCGATCGTTGCGAAAGTCGCTCCCGGTCCGCAATGGACATGCTTCGTTCGGTCAATAAAAATTCTGTCGGCCAGAGCCTGTGATGGATTGGGCATTAATTTCGAGATGGCGGTCATGACCGGAGACAGCCCTTGCGCGTCAACGGTTACCCCATCCCGATAGCGGTTGATGGCCCTGTCAGTGCCACGGTACCACTGCGCGCTGTCCTGGCTTTGCTGCCGGTCGGCGACAAGCGCCTCCGAAGCTGCGATGATGAGTTCCCGCATCCGGTCATGGCGATTCGGGTCGGTCCATAAGATTACCTGAATGGAATCCCGGTCGGTGTTCAACCGTTCCATTTCTTTCAAGAGTCCAGCGGAAATCGTACGGGTCCCGAGGTAGGGTCCTCGATTGGTGTGACGGTGGGGAATGGCGCGATACGCCGCCGATTCTTGCGGCAGTTGCTCTCGAAAGGTTACTGAGGCAATTCGTTCCGTTGCGGGATCGGGGTCAAGGAACATTTCTTTGATCCCGAATCCCGCCTTCTCCGCAGCCACCACCAGATTTTCCAGTGCACAGCCAGTGCCAATCTGCTGCTCTCGCCGCAGGGGATCGATGGCGCCGATGGTCCGCTTCGCATCCGCGAACAGGTCCACCTGATTTCCGCGGAGATGGAAAAGCCAGGGCTGTGTGTTGTGCGGGCTGGCAGCCAGAACCGCTGCGCTCGCGGCAAGCATCAGGCCGGAGCCGTGTGGCCAAGCACGCCAGGGTTCGTATGCGTTGCCTACGGAGGCCTCTGCCTTCTGAACTCCCCAAGGTGTTTCCGACACGGCCGCCGCTCCGGTGACTCCCGCCAGTGCGAGTAGCATCTGCCTGCGATTCACGGTCTCCTCCTGTCTTGTTGTTCTTCTGTTCCCGCACTGTACCTGCCGCTTCCTGGCACTTGCAGGGCTGCGTCTTGCGCCGCGTTCAAGGGGTTCGACTTGTTGCGAAGAGAATTCAAGTTCCGATCGAACTGCTTCGGCATACGGCTCAGAGCCTTTTGTGTATGGCCCAGCGTTCGCGTGCTGCTGAACACATCGTACTGTCGTCCGCGGCCACTCAAGTCGATCTGCGCGAGGACCCGGCCGTTCTCTCCGTCCGACAGTTCGAACTGGGTTGAAGCGCCTCCAAAGCTCACCGGCGACTGAATCGCAGCCAAAGTAAAAATGTTCAAGGCCTTGTTGGTTCGGTGCACTTCCGTGACGGTTGCTCGCAGTATCAGCTTCCGGGTTCTTGTCCCACTCTCAGATCTGCCGTTCGAATGGCCAAAACGCTTTTCGAGCGATTCCCTGAGAGTATTCGTCAATTTTGTGGCTTCCTGTTCCGTAAGCGGCCGTTTTGCATCCATCGAAGCCACTTCCACCGACGCAACTTCGACCTTCCCGTAAACCGCCCAGTCAATGCCGGGCGTGGCGCAGACAATCTCATTCCTTCTGTGAACCACTATTTCGCCCCTGCATTCTGGCATGGGGAGTCTCTTGTTGGTGGCCAGTCGCGTAACAACCGGAATCGAAGCCATTGCCGGAATGATCACGACATTTGGTGCCTGTGCCCAGGCTGTCAGGACGCTGAATCCCATGAGAGCGAGGGTCTGAACCATGATGCGAACTTTCATTTATCGTGTCTCCTTGTCCAAGCCTGAGTTGCTATGGCCTTGGACTAAGGTCACCTTAGCGGCACCCTGGAGCGCTTCGCGACGCAATCCACTCCAACGTGGAAAAAAACATCTGAACGTGGATTCCAGTCCATGCCCGCCAGCCACCACGGTGCGCGCCCGTACCGTGCAGTCATCCCCGCTCGTGTCGCGTCCTCGGATCAGCGCCTGTGCCGATGGATGAAGGTTGTTTGGAACCTGTGAACGATTCAACGATGGATAGAGAGAGACCCACGGCGCTCGGCGCCGCGCGCGAGATTGTTGCTGTACTGGATGCCAAGAACAGATCGCGGGAGCGCCGGTAATGCACGAACGAAGGCACGGGGCGGGACGAGTGTGAGGTATCACCCCAAAGTCCGCGAGAGAATCGCCGCCGGCCATAGAGCACGATCGGCGTCGCCACTATTGCGGCGTCGGCATTGACCGCGGCCTTGCTAGACGCGCCTTGTTTAGGTGTGCCTTCCGCGAAGTCTTTTGTATTCGCTGACGAAAAGCTCTTGAAGCCGAGCAGAGCGACCGTCCTGGCCTGGTCAATCGGCGGCCGGTACGGTGAATCGTTTGCTGGCATTTCACCTTGCCCGCGAGATCAATCGGGGATAATCCAGCTGCTTTCGCGCTGCTAGATCCTGTCTGCGCGGCGAACGAGCTCGGCGCACAGCCTGCAGGAGATCCAAAAATGCCAGGATAGCGCGGTCGCGATTGCCTTCCAGTGTAGAGAAGGTCGGCACGTTCAAAAACTCGCTTGCCGGTTCTTTCAGCAGCCAGTTCCCTATCCATTGAGCCTTCCACCCGGCGGTAGCGGCGGGCCTCACAGACTCCGAATACAATGCGACACATCCCTTACTCGTGTACCCACCGCCCTTATCAAGCCGCTTAGAACACGAGTGAGTCGGGTATGTTCTGCATGATGCGATCGTAGCTTATCCTCCACAATTCGCACCTGCCATTGTTTGCCATGAAGTCACCATCTTCGCCGGTTCTGATCTTCCGTGTCCAGCGACTGGCATCCGCCAGATCGCGAAGCGTTGGATCCCAACCCATAAAAGGTCCGCCGAAGGCTCCTGCGTTATTAAAGCCACGCGCAAGCCTCTGTGTACTTCTGCGCTCCACTACGACCATCGAGTGGTGTGGCATTTTGCGATTGCCCATAAACACAACGTCTCCTTCCATCAGGAAGGGAGTAGAATTCTCCACAATGCGTTGGACGTGCGGGCCGTAGTACAGGTACTTTGCCACCCAGGCTCCTGTTAACTGTGGTTGGCCGGGGTTCTCTGCATGCGCTTCGGATAGCGCACGTACTACCCACCACGCATGCTCGACGCCTCCTTCACCGGGCTGGCAGAATTTAAGGCCTTTCGCTTGCAGCAACCAGCCGAACACTGCCTCGTGGCAGTTCCGGGGCTTGAGGTTTCCTCTTGGTACAGAACCATTCGCAGCCATGATCACACGCTGAATTGACATTCCGGTAAACCACTCCTCCGTCCTCTAGCCAATTGGCATTAGTCTCGGTGAGGTTCGAAAGTGATCCGCGCTGGGTCGAGAAGCCCCTGCTGGGTTCCACGACTGACTTGGATTGCGATTGCGCTCAATCAGCCGCAGCATGGCCCGGAAAACTGTACACAGGACAAGACACGCGGCCTGACCACATTATTCCCGTAACCAAGGAAAAACCTCTATCCAGTGCCGCTCGAAGATGATACTCAGAGTACGTTCCTGGCGCGGCTTGGGCGTGCGCAACAGCCTGGTAGCAAACTATCGCAGACAGAAGCGGTTCTCCGGCTGTCCTCTCACATCACACTCCATGGCAAATAGCCCCCCGGCGAACCGCGAATAAACTGTGCCCGCCGCGGTAGTGACAAACAGCGTCCGCAACCCTGGCCCGCCAAATGTGCATGTCGTGAGGTTCTGCACCGGCATTTCAATCACGCGGTCGATTTTTCCATCCGGCGCAACCCGCACAATGCACCCCCCGGAGTAGCGGCAGTTCCACACATAGCCTTCCGCGTCGACCGTCGAACCATCCGGCAGACCCCGATCGAAATTTTCAAAGAAAGAGGTCTCGGGGCCGATCGCGCCCGTTTGTACATCGTAGTCGCAGACCGAGATGCGGTTGGCCAGCGAGTCTCCGAAGTAGAAGCGGCGGTGATCCTGGCTCCAGGCCACGGTGTTGAAGATGCCAATTTGTCGCCGCCATGTGGCCACACTGCGATCGGGCGCGACGCAGAGCAGAACGCCGTCTTGCCCGCCACACTCCCCAGACGACCCGTCCGGATTCACGTTGTTGCGCATGGACCCGACCCACAAAGAACCGCGTGGATCAGCGCGGGCATCGTTGAAGCGCAGCCGGGGCCAGCCTTCCAGTTGGCAGATCGCGTCACCGCGAACGTCACCCGCCGGCTCCCACAAAATCACGCGTGAGCCCAACACCACCACTAGGACTTCGTCGCAGTCTGTGAGCGTAAGCGCCGTCACCGGCTCGTCAAAAGTCCAAGTTCGCACCGCCTGATCCGCGAGCGTGTAACGGTGGATGAGGAAGCGGTTGATGTCGGTCCAATACACCGCCGCGTGGGCTGCGTGCCACACCGCCCCCTCGCCGCAGACATCGCCCGTGGGCGCGATACAGACGGGCGGCGACGTCATCGCACTCCGAGTGCGGCGAGCAGACCACCATCTATCAGATAGTCGCCGCCTGTGCAGAAACCGGCTCGGTCGGAGATAAGAAATGCCGCCAGCTCAGCGACTTCTTCCGGGGTTCCGATGCGTCCCAGAGGATGAGCCTCACCCCAGCGTGCGAAAACTTCGTCGATCGGGACGCCTCGAGCGAAGTTTGCGGCCGAACGCTCCAGCATGGGTGTGCGAATCGATCCCGGGCTAATCGAGTTCACCCGGATCTTGTCTTTGGCATGGTCGAGTGCCAAGGCACGCGTGAGGCTGTGCACCGCGCCCTTGGAAGCCGCATAGGCGGCCACGCCGGGTTGGCAGGCATATCCCTGCACCGAGGCGAAGTTGATAATCGCGCCTCCGCCGCGCTTCCGCATCTCGGGAATACCGAAATGCGCCAGCAGAAAAATGCTTGCCACGTTCACTGCCATGCACTGGTTCCAGCTTTCGGGAGTGGTTTCCACCACGTTGCCGAAGGGATGGAAGGCAGCCGCGTTGACGATCACGTCCAGCCCGCCAAGTTCACCCACGGCTTTGTCGACTACGGAACGAACCGCCTCGACCTGGGTCACATCGCAGAGTTCGGCCTGGATTCGCAGACGGCTGGCCACGGCCTCGCGCGCCAGGTCCTGGTTGGCTTGCTGCTCGATGCCGCAGGCCAGCACCGTGGCTCCTCCGTCGGCAAGCCGCATCGCCACGGCACGGCCGATTCCGGTTGTGCCCGTCACAATCGCGACCTTTCCTTCCAACTCCTTCATGGATCGGGCTCCTGTATGGCGATGGTTTCGCGTTTTACCGCCCCTCTTAGCTGGCTTCAATTCACCAGTTCCGGCAGCGCATATTGCAGGCCGCGCATCACGCCGCGCAACTCGGCCAGCCCCTTCAAGCGGCCCACGAGCGAATATCCCGGATTGACCTTCTTGTGAATGTCGTCCGCCAGCAGATGCCCGTGGTCCGGCCGCATGGGAATCTCCCGGTCCGCTCGCCCCTCGCTCCGCCGCCGGGCTTCTTCTGCCAGCAGGGCCCGGATGACCGCCACTATGTCGGAACTGCCGTCGAGGTGGTCGGATTCGTGGAACGATCCTTCCGGCTCGCGCTGCACCTGTCGCAGATGTGCGAAGTGGATGCGCGGGGCAAACTCGCGAACCATGCCGACCAGGTTGTTGTCCGGGCGGGCTCCGAACGATCCCACACAGAACGTTAGACCATTTCTCTGCGTCTCGCCGGCAGAGAAGACCCTGCGCACGTCCTCCGCGGTGGAAACCACCCGCGGCAAGCCGAAGAGCGGCCAAGGCGGATCATCCGGATGAATTGCCAGGCGGATGCCCAACTCCTCGGCAACCGGAAGCACGTCCCTCAGGAAAGCGATCAGGTTGTCGCGAAGCACTTCGGCGCTCACTCCCTGGAATTCCGCCAGCCCTCTGCGGAGCGTCTCCCGTGTGTAGGAGCCTTCTGCGCCCGGCAGACCACCGATGATGCTTCGTTCCAGTTCGTCGCGCCGCTCTTCGGGCATCGACTCGAATCGCGCCCGGGCGGCGGCGCTTCGGGCGTCGTCGTAATCTGATTGTGCGCCTTGACGTTGCAGAATGAACAGGTCGTAGGCCGCAAAGTCGACGGCGTCAAAGCGCAATGCATATCCGCCGCTGGCTACGCGCCACTTCAGGTCGGTGCGTGTCCAGTCCATCACCGGCATGAAGTTGTAGCAGACTACCTCTACCCCGGCTTTCGCGATCACCGCGAGCGAATCCTTCCACGCGTCCACGAACTGCCGGCACAGGCCATTGCGCAGCTTGATGGAATTATGGACGGGAACACTTTCGACCACGGACCAGACAAAGCCCGCGGCTTCAATCTCGTCCTTTCTCTTCTGCACATCCGCGAACGGCCAGGGCTCGCCACGATAGAGGTGGTGCAGCGCGCTGACGATGCCGCTTGCCCCCGTCTGTTTGATCTGCTCCAGGGTGACTGGATCCTGGGGTCCGAACCATCGCCAGGTTTCTTTCATTCCGCGTCGCACCCGGTTTCAGCCGCACCCAAAAAATTGGCCAACGACTGCACGCATACCAAAATATAAGCGCTCACGAGGTCGGAATTATATTCCAAATATTGCCGCCAAAACATCTGGTAAGGGCTCATGGTGATGTCAAGCCGCTTGTGTAAAAAAACCGGAGGTGCGGTTTTTTCCATTCCAGGTTATATCTCTGGACAATGGAAAGATGATGCGATGATTTTCTGAGCAGAACTGCGGACGGCCTATGAAGGAACGGGTGAGGCACCTGTTCGACCAATTCCAATCTTGTCCAAAAAGGTGTCCACTGAACCGTGGTTTTCCGCCATCAGGCGACAGGTCTCAGGTTCCAAGGACATCGCCAATTCGATGTCTTGACGCATTCTGGCCAGATCCGACGCCATGCGATACCCCGTGATGTTTACTTCCATGTGCCTACGGATATTATTCGGCAGGACAAGGCCTCCGTATTCGTAGCCGGCGCACAAAGCCGGCAGACCACATGCGAGCGCCTCGAAGAGTCCCCTGCCTGCAGAGGCCACGATGTCAAAATGGTGCAGGAAATTGTGAATCGAATGGCAAGGTATGTGATTGATGAGCGTCAGATCGCTGCCGTACCGATCGCTTATGGCCCAAAAGGCATCTCCGTCTCCCAACATCGTCAATCTCACATCGCAGCGCAGAAGCTCCTCCAAAACCCGCCACATCGTGGACTCTTCCCTGTCCAATCGCGTATAGAAGAGGAGATTAGGTCGAGATTTGTTCCGCTCCCGAATCTGGTGCGATGGCGTGAAACGTTCGACATCTACGCCATGATGAACCAGCTTTAGTTTGCCAGGAGCAATTCTGGTCGACTGATACTCCAGTGCCGCCTCCGTCATGCATACAAAATGGTCACATCGATCGCGAATTTCTTGGGAATAAACAGAAGTCTTCCGGTGAATGAAACAGATGGCGGGAACCCCTGCAGGCAAGAACGACATAAGTCTCTCACTCGGCTCGTCTAAGAGAATGAGATCGATCGGCTCTGCCAGAGATTCCTCATTCAGCTCTGAGACCCGAGCATATTTTCTAAGAGGCTCAGCCAATGGGAATACGCTCAGCTCTTCAACCAAGAGTGTCGCCCGGACTCCTCGCCGAGAGGCGGCCGAAATAAGGTCATAAATAAAGCCGTGTTGACCATAAGTCTGATATCGCCCGTGAAGTCCGAATTTACCTCGATAGAGTGGATTGCCTTGAGCAGACACCGCATAAAGGACATTCATTTGCGCCCTCGATTATCATCGTTTGCCTTCTATACCTGTATACTAGCCCCTGTCAGA